>ERZ779643.166-NODE-166-length-62434-cov-2.935058_pt1 | contig 62434 bp, 55 predicted proteins | sample MGYA00511564_ERZ779643 | MGnify/ENA primary metagenome ERZ779643 (study PRJEB29588, sample SAMEA2147114) | human gut metagenome | biome: human gut; feature: human-associated habitat; material: faeces | place: Denmark | collected 2008/2010 ...
ATTTTTCAAATTTAAATTTTCTAAAAATTCTTTGTTGAACTCTCCGAATTTTTCTGTTGTTAATACTTCTTCTAATCCATCTATTCTATAAGAAACAATGCCACTACCTGGTGCAGATATGTATTCTGAATTTTTATTTAGTTGTTCTTCATATTCTGCTTTTTGTTCTATTATTTTTTTTAGATTAGAGCCAGAAGGGCTATAATCTCCTGTTATTTTAGCTTTTTTAGATATATTTTCTACTATTTCTTTTTTGTATTCCTTTATTTTTTGAACAGATTTTACATCATATGTAGAATTAAGTTCTTTTTCAATCTGACTTTCTAATAATTTTATGTCACTACTAAAGGCTCCTGTTTCATTCTCCATAACTTTTTGTATGGCCGAATTTAAACTTGCAATTTTTTGTTTTATTTCTTCCTCTCCAGAAGAATAATATCTAAAAATTGAGTCCCCCTTTGCAACTCTTTCACCTTCATTTTTTATTTTTACCATTCCATTTTTATAGTTTTGTCCTCTAACAACAGTCTCATCTCTTACTATATAACCATTTACAGTTTCTTCTTGCGAGACCTCTCCATTTGTTACAATAAATACATCTGTAGACTTATTCACAATAGCAATTAAAACATAAAAAGCATACGAAAGAATTGCTATAATAATTATAGCAACAATTGCAATTTTAACTTTATTAATAGACTTTGTAGTATTTTCACTATTTTCTGTTTCTAAGTTATTATTAAGTCTTGTGTTTTTCTTTTCTTTTTTGCTCACTATTTTTCGCTCCTTAACTCTTTTTTAAGTTTTCTAAAATAATGTCTATATTACTTTGTGTATCATTTAACCCATTTAGCCAAGTTATATTTTCAATTTTTCTAAACCAAGTTAATTGTCTTTTAGCATACCTTCTTGTTTCCATTTTTATTTTTTCTATCATTTCTTCTTTTGTGTACTTTCCATTTATATAATCTATTACTTCTTTATATCCTATTGCTTGAATTGATGTATAAAGTTCTTCTCCATATTTTTTATATAATCTTTTGACCTCTTCTAATAGGCCATTTTCAAGCATTATATCTACTCTTTTATTTATTCTTTCATACAATATTTCTCTTGGCATATCTATGGCAAAAACTCTAAAATCATATTTTACACCATTTTTTCTAGACTCAATTTCTAGTTCTGTTTTTGTTTTTCCTGTTTGATTATATATTTCTAATACTCTTAAAATTCTTTTTTGGTCATTAGGGCTAATCTTTTCCATAGCTTTTTCGTCTATCTCTTTTGCCATATTGTAAAGCTTATTTAGTCCTTCTTTTTCTGCTATTTCTTCTAATTTTTTTCTATATTCTAAATCTGTTTCTATTTCGGGATAATCTATTCCATATATCAATGAATTTACATATAACCCTGTTCCACCAACAATAATTGGAAATTTATTATCTTGTATTGTTTCTTCAATTGCATTTGTGGCATCTTTTTTATATTCAGAAACACTATATCTATTAGTTGGTTTCACATTTCCTATTAAATAATGTTTTATTCCTTGCATTTCTTCTTTAGTTGGTTTTGCAGTTCCAATATCCATTTCATCATAAATTTGCATAGAATCTGCAGAGATTATTTGGCCATTTATTTTTTTTGCAAGTTCTATTGATAATGATGTTTTTCCACTCGCAGTTGGTCCACATATAACAACTACTTTTTCCACTTTTACTATTTCCTCCTTATTTTTAGCACAACTCCTGAATTATGAAGGAATTTAAGTCTAAACCTTTTATCTTGCTATAATTTAGTGATTCTCATTTTGTACTATATTGGTTATATTTGAAGTATTTTCTATTATATTTAAATTTTCAATATTTTTTTGTTCATTTGCAGAATTTGTTGCAGCATTTTGCATTTCATTATATACATTTATTATTCCTGTTTGAATATTTCTAAAATAGAAAAATTCTGTAACAAGCACTATTACTGTAACAATTATCATAAGTGTTGTTCTTCTGTTTAATTTTTCTTGTGAAATTTCATTGTTTTTTCTTTTATTATATCCTCTAATTAAAATTGGAAGTATTATTATTGTGTTTACTGGTACAAACGTAAATGTTATCATACTTTTTGCATTTTTTGTAACCTCTTTATTTCCTATTCCAATCGAACTAAAGAAATATACTATTAATATAAGTATATACATTACTCCCATTGCAATCATTGTGTACATTAGCCTTTTACTTTTTTCTATCTTTTTATCGAAAGAATAATATACCAATAGAATTGCTACTATATTTGCTAATAATATAAATATTGTTAAAACTAAGTTTATCATTTTTTATTACATTCCTTGTATAATAATTTAGATTTTTAAGGATTTACCTATAAACCTATTTTTATTGAAAAAAGTATTTGTTTATTTATTTTTTTACCTTTAACTATTGCTTTCTAAATATCTATTTTCTTCTAGAAAATTTCTTTTCTATATCTGCTTTAGTCATTTTTATAGCAGATGTTGAGCCTTCTGTTACATCAAATGGTTCTGGAAGTACTAATAGTTTATCTAATAATGCTACCGCTTCTTGTGCATTTTGTATTTTCTTTTCTTGGTTTGCAGAATTTTTTGCAAGGCATCTTATAAATTTTTCTTCTATTTCCTGTTTTGCAGTTCTTGCAACTGTATTAATTTCTTCTAGTGTATCTAAGAAAATATCCTTTGTTTCTAAGTCTAGTATAATTTCTGGAACTCCACTTATTTTTAGAGTATTTTCTCCAAATTCTTCTATAGAAAATCCTGCTTTTTCAAACATTTCTCTATTATCTTTGTATATTCCCATTTGCCTATATGTTAATGTAACAATGTCTGGAAGAAGCATTAATTGTGAATTTCTATTGTTTGAATAATAATTATTTTTTATATTCTCGTATACAATTCTCTCATTTGCCTTTTTTTGATCTATTATATACAAACTATCCTGCATTTCGATTACAAAATAATTTTCAAATGCTATTCCAATAAACTTATACACAGGTTTTACACTAAATTCTTCATTATTTCCAAATACAGATAAATTTTCTTCGCCTGTTGTTGGCTTAAATTCAGAGGATACATCTATTTTCTCTTTTTCTTCCTGAGGCTTAACAGCAAGTCCAAAATTCTTTTCATACATTTTTAAGAAATCATAATCATTATATGATTTTTCTTCTTGAGCACTACTTTCTATTTTCTCTTCTTGGTTACTTAAAGTTTCACCACTATATTGATTATTTTCTATAACTGGTTGATTTTTTAATTTGTTATTAAAGTTTTCTTTTATTTTTTCTTCTATATTATTTTGAGTATTCTCTTTCTCATTTGTAGAACCCTCTTCATTAATATTTTCTTTTGTAATAATTCCTTCATAGTTTAATTCTGTTTTTGGTTCTATTGTATATTTCTCTTTTGGCTGTTCTATTTGTGTTTCTATAATTGGAGTAGTATCTTCATTTTTTTCAAATGGCTCAATTTTTGGTTCTGTTTCTTGCTTTTCTTCAAGTATATTAGTTGTAGTATCAACTTTTATATCTTGCTTTGCACTATTCATTGTATTTTCTATATTAGATATTGTATTTAGTGCCTCTTGTAGCTTATTTTCTGACTCTATATTTACCATTGATATTGGATTATATGTTTCTGTATTTTCATTTACTGTAAGCTTTGATTTTTCATATTTTTCTATATTCTCATTTGATTCTGAACTGATATTTTTATTAAATATTGAGTTTGTATGTTCTTCTTGATAATTAGTATTTGTAATTGTATTCGTTCCTGGTAAGTCTTTTACTTTGTCTACTATGTTTTGCATTCTCTTAAGTTTTGCCATAACTTGTTCAAAAGTTTCTTCATTCTTTACTTCTTTTTCACTTGGTTCAGGCTCATTTTTATAAATTTTTGTATAATCATTTACAGATTCTTCTGCTTTTTTCTCATTTGTTTCTATGTTTGTATAATTATTTGTAGGTATTACTGTTTTATTTTCATTTATTTTTGTATCTGTAATTTTTTGTTGCAAGTCATTTATTTCTTCTAAAGCAGTTTTTTCTTGTGTATTATCACTTAAAAGCGCTTCTTTTATTGAGTGATATACTGCTTTAAAAATTTTACTTTCGTCTTGAAATCTAACTTCCAATTTAGCAGGATGAACATTAACATCCACTTTTCTTGGGTCCATAGTTAAATTTAAAACTAAAAATCCATGTTTTCCAGGTGCAAGTAGTCCTTTAAAAGCTTGTTCTGCAGAGCTTGATAATGTTTTATCTTTTACAAATCTATTATTTACAAAAAATAATTGATTAGCTCTATTAGATCTTGAAATTACAGGTTTTCCAACCACTCCTTTTACTTCTATATCCTCATATTTATAGTCTACATTTATTAAGTTCATCGTAACTTCTTTACCAAATATGTTGTATATAACAGCCTTTATGTCACCATTTCCAGAAGTCTGAATTACAGTTTTTCCTGTATTTATAAATTTCACAGCAATTTCTGGGTGTACTAGAGCAATTCTTGTTACTACATCTTCTATATAACCAGATTCTGTAAAATCTTTTTTTAGAAATTTATATCTTACAGGAGTATTAAAGAATAAGTTTTCGATTGTAATGCTTGTACCATTTTGGCAGCCAGCCTCTTGTTTTTCTATTATTTTTCCGCCTTCTGCAACTACTTGATAGCCTATATCATTTTCTCTTGTTTTTGAAACAAGTGTTACCTTTGCAATAGCTGCAATACTAGCCAAAGCTTCACCTCTAAAACCCATAGATGTAATCTCATTTAACTCATCTGCATTTCTTAATTTGCTTGTTGCGTGTCTTTCAAAGGCAATTTCCATATCATCTGGCTTTATTCCCTTTCCATTATCTGTAACACGAATATACGAAATTCCACCATTTCTAATTTCTACTGTAATTGATGTTGCTCCCGCATCTATAGAATTTTCCATTACTTCCTTAATTGCAGATGCTGGTCTTTCTATAACTTCTCCAGCCGCAATTTTGTTTATAGTTAAATCATCTAGTAATATAATTTTTCCCATTTTTATTTCAACTTCTTTCACGGTTTCTTTTCTTTCACGATTATATCATTAATTGTATTTTTTTGTATAGGGTTTTTATAAATTTTTTGGCGTTTGTAACACTTATTTTTATTTTGAATACTATATAACATAACTAAAGAATTTAAAATTATTTTCTATATAAGGAGGTATTCCAAATGGGAAATTGTTGTTGTAACAATAATAGTGAGCTACTTTGGTTCATAATATTATTCTTATTGCTTTTCTGCTGTGGATGTAACAGATAATAAGCTTACTGAGATTTTTTAATAACTTTTGTGTAGTACTTATTTTAGGAGGTGAATTTTATGCAAGACAATAATAGATGTTGTGGTGGAGGCTGCGGATGTGGCTTTGGCGGAAATAGCTGTATTTGGATATTCATAATTTTAATTATACTATGCTGCTGCTGTGGTGGAAACAATGGCTGTGGATGCTGCTAGTTTAAACATAGAAAATGAGAGATTGTTGGTCTCTCATTTTTAGTTTGTTTTTTATTTATGTCTTTTAGCTGCCGCAATTAGTCCTACAAATAATGGCTGTGGTCTATCTGGTCTTGATTTAAATTCTGGATGGAATTGTCCTGCTATAAAGAATGGATGTGTTTTCTCATCTAGTTCTACTATTTCTACTAGACTTCCATCTGGAGATGTTCCCGCAATTTTCAAACCTGCATTTTCCATTTTTTCTCTATAGTCGTTATTATATTCAAATCTATGTCTATGTCTTTCTGTTATTTCTTCCATGCCATATAATTTATATGCTAAACTATCCTTTTTTAAAATACAAGGATATGCACCAAGTCTCATAGTTCCACCTTTTTTATATACATTTTTTTGTGTTTCCATTATATGTATTAGCGGATTTTTACATTCTGGTTCGAATTCTTCCGAATTTACATCTTCTAGTTTAAGCACATCTCTTGCAAATTCTACAACAGCCATCTGCATACCTAAACATATTCCTAAAAATGGAATTTTGTTTTCTCTTGCATATTTTATTGTTTGAATTTTTCCTTCTATACCTCTATTTCCAAATCCTCCTGGGACAATAATTCCGTCAAATTCCTTTAGCACATCTTTTGCATTTTCCTTTGTAACAGTTTCTGAATCTATAAATTTTATTTGTGATTCCACTTCATTTGCATAACTTGCATGTTTTATACTTTCCACAACCGATAAATATGAATCTTCTAGTTTTATATATTTTCCAACTATTGCAATTTTTACTTTTTGTTTATTCTCGTTTTTATATTCATTATCTATTTTTTTGAAATGTTCAATCATTTCTTCCCATTTTTTATTATTTGCATTAACTCTTTCTAAGTGCAAATGTTTGCACACTTCTAATGCTAGCCCTTCTTGTTCTAGCATTAATGGTACTTCGTATAAATTTGATGCCGTTTGATTTGCAATTACATTTTCTGGTCTTACATTACAAAATAATGCTATTTTATTTCTTATACTATTAGGAATTGGTACTTCTGTTCTGCAAACTAAAATATCAGGCTTTATTCCAATTGATTGTAGCTCTTTTACAGAGTGTTGTGTTGGCTTAGATTTTAGCTCATTTGAGCCAGAAATATATGGTAAAAGTGTTACATGTAAATAAATAACATCTTCTGGATTGTTTTCTAGTCCGACCTGTCTTATTGCCTCTAAAAATGGTAAGCTTTCTATGTCTCCAACTGTTCCACCAATCTCTGTTATTACAATGTCGGCACCAGTTTGCCCTAGAGCATATACTTTTTCTTTTATTGCATTTGTAATATGTGGAATTACTTGAACCGTCTTCCCTAAATAGTCTCCTCTTCTTTCTCTTTCTATTACTTCACTATAAATTCTTCCTGTTGTAACACTAGAATTTTTACTTAATGCTTCATCTGTAAATCTTTCATAATGACCTAAATCTAAGTCTGTTTCTGCACCATCATCTGTTACAAAAACTTCACCATGCTCATATGGGCTCATAGTTCCTGGATCTACATTTATATATGGATCAAACTTTTGATTTGCCACTTTATATCCTCTGTTTTTTAATAGTCTTCCTAATGATGCAGCTGTAATTCCTTTTCCTAATCCAGATACAACCCCTCCTGTTACAAATACATATTTTGTTCCCATTTTTACCTCCTATAAAAAACAAAAAATAGGCTAAAAACTCCAAAAAAGGTGTTTTTTTTTAGCCTATTTGTGCCTAACTTAAATTATGGGTATATTTTAGCAGATTGAAACGGAAATTGCAAGTACTTTATTTTATAAATAGCGTAATTCTAAAACCGTCCTCTATAAAAAATCACAAACTAAAAGTTTCAATTTTTATTGCTCCTATTTACTTTTTTCCTTTCATATAGTACAATGTTTAGGAAATTTTATAAAAGGAGTTTTATTTATGGCAAGTTTACCAATTGTATTAAAATATATCATAGTATTTTTTATTAGTATGGTTCCAATAGTTGAATTAAGAGGTGCAATTCCAATTGCAGAAAGTTTAAAACTTAATATATTTTTATATTATCCAATTGCAATTGTAGGAAATATTCTTCCTGTTCCAATTATCTTCTGGTTTGCCAGAAAAGTTCTTGAATGGGGAAAAGATAAAAAGTTTATTGGCAAGTTTTTCACTTGGTGTTTAGAAAAAGGAGCCAAGGGTGGAGAAAAATTAAAAAAATCAGCTGGAAATAGCGGTATCTTTTGGGCATTACTTTTATTTGTTGGAATACCACTTCCTGGTACTGGTGCGTGGACCGGAACTTTAGCCGCTTCATTTTTAAATTTAGATTTTAAAACAAGTATCACTGCAGTTTCTCTTGGTGTTATCTTAGCTGGAATTATTATGTCTTTAGGTAGCAAAATTGTTTCTATTTTTGGATGGTCTGGAGTTATTGCTATAATTGCTGTTTTATTAATACTAATATTAGCATCCATTGTTATTAAGAAAAAGAAAAGTAAATAGTATTATACAAAGACCTTATGGTAATCTATTACAAAAAGTAGAATTCACCTTAAGGTCTTTTATTTATCTTTCCATCACCATTCATACTTGCATCTTCTCCAATTAATGTATAATAAATTTGATGGTGTATTATATGGTGTGTAAATTAATTTTTACATGCCATATTTTTTGTGCTCGTGAAAGGAGTAGAAAATGAATCAATTAACATTATCAGAATGTAGTAAAAGGAGGTTAGATGAAACATACATAGTAGTGTATGCAATAAAAAATGAGATCAATATAAAGAAGGGAGATTACATCGAAAAAAGCGATATTTACACTTTAATAGGAATAGACGTTAAAGGTTACAGACAATTTTTAAACATATATCAGGACAGAGTAAACAATAATAGATTTTGGTTAGATTGCTTTGAATCGTTGAAAAGTCGAGGATTAAAGAATATTTTATTCTTGTCAGTAGATGATAATAGAAATATGAAAAGGACTGCCAAAATAGCATTTCCAGATATTATATTTGTAGATTCATTAACAGATTTAGTACCAAAGTTTTATAAATATAGTCCAGAAAAAGATTCCAGAAAATTAGCCAGTAAGTTACACTTATTATACACTCGAAAAACATTAACGGAATACAAGGAAGAAATGAAGAAATTTAGTGAAATATATAACAATGTAATACAGCAAAAATTAATATCAAAATATTTGAGTAACATGGAAAATGTATATAAATATAGTCAAAATATAAGATTTTTATTATTTAAGCATTCCGCAAACATGGAGTTTTATGATAGAATAAGATTATCATTTAATAGTAATAACAATTACATAACAGAATTTGAAGAAATATATGAGAAATTAGGAACAATAGACAATTATTTTGGATTTATATCATTCAAGAAACGAGAGTGGTTGTGGATATTAAATGATATAATACAATTATATCCAAAAATAGATTTTATATAAAGGAAAAAAGAAAATGAGCAAGAAAAAAGACGAAAAAAAGAGCATAAATGATATGATAATAGAAGAAGCAGTAAAACAATTTAAAGAAGGAAAAATACAAAATAGTTTAGACGTAGAAAGTTATTTAGACGGATTATTACAGCCATTAATGCAAAAGCTTTTAGATGCAGAATTAGATAATCATTTAGAATATTCAAAATATGAACATCCCAATAATAAAGTAAGCAAAAATTTTAGAAATGGTTATTGTAAGCCGAAAAAAGTAAAAACGAAATACGGTAACATATTGGTAAAAACACCAAGAGACAGAAATGCCACATTTGAACCAAAGATAATAGAAAAAGGACAAACAAAATTAACAGGATTTGAGGAAAAGTGTATAGCATTATATGCCAAAGGAGTAAGTTTACGAGATATAGAAAAAACATTAAAAGAAATTTATGGAGTAAAAATCAACAAAGATGATATATCAAGACTCATATCGACAGTCTCAGAAGAAGTAGAAGCATGGAGAAAACGAAAGTTAAAGCCAATGTATGTATTCACATATGCGGATTGCTTATACGTACCAATGAAAGATGATATAACGACTTCAAAGAAAGCAGTGTATGTCATAATAGGAGTAGATGTAGATGGATACAAAGAAATACTTGGTATGTGGATAGATAAAAGCGAGTCTAGTAGTTTTTGGAGCAACGTCTTTGAAGATTTAAAAGAACGTGGAGTTAAAGATATCTTATATATGTGTAGCGATGGCGTAGCAGGCTTTAAAGGCTCATTAGAGCGAGTTTTCCCAAAGACACAAAGTCAAAGATGTGTAGTACATTTAGCAAGGAATATATATGGATTATGTCCAAAGAAAGAAGCAAAAGAAATAATAGGAAATTTTAAGAGAATATATCAAAGTAGTAATATGGATGAGGCAAAAATACAACTTGAATTTTTCCAAAAAGAATATAGTAAAACACAGAAAAGAATAGTAAAAAAAGTGGAAGAATTTATGGTTTATTTAGAGCCATTATTTGAGTTACCCATAGAAATACGAAAATGTATATATACCACAAATGCAATAGAATCAGTAAATTCAGCATTAAGAAAGGTTACCTGTGGGAAAGGATCATTTCCAAGCGAAAGTTCTGTTTACAAAGTAATGTATTTAAGAATAAAGGAACTTAGTGAAAAATGGAAAAAAACAATGCAAAATTGGGAAAAAATAAGAAAACAGATAGTTTCTATATTTGGAGATAGATATTTAAAATATGTAAATTTATAAAGATTATAAAGAGCACATTGAAAATTAAATATGAAATTAGCAGTACAATTTTGTACTGCCAATCAAAAATTATTAAAAAAATTTACACACCAGTCTTGACAAGCTTTTGTTTTCTGTTTCGTTAAGTATGTAACTTAATGATAAACAATTTATACCATGACAGTATGATAAAATCAAGTAATTTGTTTTGTTTTATTTTATTACTTTCTTTATCTTCTCTGCATCTAATTCTACTTTGGTTTCTTCTCCAGTTTTCATATTTTTTATTTTTACCATAGAAGATTCTATTTCGTCATCTCCAATTACTATTATATATGGAATTTCTAGCTTGTCTGCATATTTCATTTTTGCTTTTAATTTCTTATTGTTTAAGTATATTTCTGTATTTACATTTAAGTTTCTTAATTCTGTTGCAAGTTTAATTGGAACTTCCATATTTTCTGTCATTGGAAGAATTAATAATTCTGATATAGATTTTTTATCTGATTTTATTAAATTTAATTCATTTAATTTATAGAATAAACGAGTTAAACCTATAGATACTCCAACTCCTGGTAATTTTTTGTCTGTGTAGTTCTGTGCAAGGTTTTCGTATCTTCCACCTGAGCAAACGCTTCCAAGTTCTCTGTATCCATTTAAGAATGTTTCATAAACTGTGCCTGTGTAGTAGTCTAGTCCTCTTGCTATACTTAAATCTATTGTAAAGTTTTTATCTTCTATTCCAAATAGACGAATGTATTTTACAACTTGTTTTAATTCTTCTACACCTGTTTTATATGTTTCATTATCTATTTGTAAGCTTTCCAATTTTTCTAGTTTTTCATCTATTGTTCCATCTATTTTTATGAATTGCATTATTTTTTCTATTGCATCTTCTGGAACTTCTATTTTTGTAAGTTCTTCTACAACCGCTTCGTCACCTATTTTATCTATTTTATCTATAATTCTCATTATATCTACGGATTTTTCGGTTTGATTTATGCTCGCATATAAACCATTTAAAATTTTTCTATTATTTATTTTTATTGTAAAATCTTCAAATCCTAATTTTCTAAATGTTGTAGCAATTACAGATGGAAGTTCTGCATCATTTATTATATCTAGTGTTTCGTCACCAATTATGTCTATATCACATTGATAAAATTCTCTATATCTTCCTTTTTGTGCTCTTTCTCCTCTATAAACTTTTCCAATTTGATATCTTCTAAATGGAAAGCTTAAATTTCCATAATTTTTTGCTACGTATTTTGCAAGTGGTACAGTTAGGTCAAACCTTAAAGATAAATCTGTGTCTCCTTTTGTAAATCTGTATATTTGTTTTTCTGTTTCGCCTCCTGCTTTGGCTAGAAGCACTTCAGAAAGTTCTATTACTGGTGTATCTATTGGTAAAAATCCATATGTTTTATATGTATCTTCTATTGTTTGTTTCATTTGATTAAATAGAATTTGCTCATTTGGAAGTAATTCCATAAATCCTGGTAATGTTCTTGGTTCCGTTTTTGCCATTTTTTCATTCCTCCTTATATAAATTTTCTTAAAATTTAATTTTGTTTAAGCCACACATAAAAGTATTTTGAATGCTCTACTTTTTTAAAACTATTTTTTGATTGATAATGATATTTTTAATTATTATTGTATTCTAATATAAATCTGTTCTAGGCTTTAGTTCTAAGTATATTGGCTTTTCCTCTCCTATCTCGGTAGATTTTCCGTGTCCTGGATATACTATTGTGTTATTCGGAAGGACTAATAGTTTTTCTGTAATTGAATCTATTATGTCTGTAAAAGAACTAGTTGGTAAGTCTGTTCTTCCCCAGGTTCCTCTAAATAGTGTATCTCCAGAAAATAGTAATCCCTCTTCTTTGCAGTATAAAGATGTTCCTCCCTGAGTATGCCCAGGTGTGTGTATTACTTTAAACTCTAAATTACCTAAATGTATTAGGTCTCCATCATCAACTCTAGAATCTGGTTCTAGTTCTATGTCTCCCATATTTATGCAAGAGCTTAGGTTTATATCTTCGTTGTTTAACCCTTCGGCATCTAGTCTATGAATTAAAATCTTGCCGCCTTTAGCATTTTTTAGTTCTGTTACTGCGCCTATGTGGTCTGCATGACAATGCGTTAAATAAATATATTTTAATTTTGCTTCTAAAATATCTAGCATTTCTATTATTTTGTTTGCTTCTCCTCCTGGATCTACAACCATTGTTTCTTTTGTTTTTTCATCTTCTACTATATAGCAGTTCGTTGGTTCTCCTAAACTTGTTTCAACTTTTAGTCTTTTTAAAATCATTTTTTTCATTTCCTTTTTTCTATTTGTTTCTTTGTACATCATAAACACTATCTATTTTTCTTAGTGCTTTTTGAACATTATTTAACTGTGCAACATTACTTACTTCTATTGTAAGTTCTGTTAATACAATTCTTTCTTTAGATACTTTTGATGTAACAGATATCATAGGTGTTTTTTCTGCTGTTACAGTTGCTATTATATCTGCAAGTAGACCGTCTCTATCATTAGAAAATATTGCAATATCAACATTATATGAAGATGGTTTGTCTGTATACCAAGATACATCTATCATTCTATTTTCTTCTGAGAATAAGTCTTTTACATTTTTGCAGTCTTTTCTATGAACAGATACTCCTCTTCCCTTTGTTATATATCCTACGATTTCGTCTCCTGGGACTGGATTACAGCATTTAGAAAGTTTTACTAAGCAATTATCTATTCCTTTTACAATTACACCACTTGTAGAAGGTTTGCTTATTTGTGCTTTTTCTTTTGAAAGTTCTTCTATTTTTTCTTCTATATTAGCTTCTTTATGAATTTTTCTGTATTCTTCTAGCACTCTTGATACAATTTTATTTGGAGTAATAGCTCCAAATCCAACGCTTGCAAACATATCGTCCATTGAATTAAATTTATATCTATTTAATGCTACATTTGCAAATTCTGGTTTAAATAATTCAGGATAGCTCATTCCTATTTTTTTAACTTCTTTTTCTAGTATTTCTTTTCCTCTTGCAATGTTTTGTACTCTTTCTGTTTTCTTAAACCATTGTTGAATTCTTGTTTTTGCTGTACTGCTTTTTACAAATTTTAGCCAGTCACGGCTTGGTCCTTTTGCTTTATCTGATGTTAATATTTCTACTATATCACCATTTTCTAGTTTTGTAACTATTGGCATCATTTTGCTGTTTATTTTGCAGCCAGTCATTCTATTACCAATTTCTTCGTGTATGCTATATGCAAAGTCTATTGGTGTTGAACCTCTTGGAAGCACTTGTATTTTTCCCTTTGGAGTAAATACATAAACTTCGTCTTCGAATAATTCTGTTTTTAATGTATTCAAAAATTCTTGAGGATCCTCTATATCTTTTTGCCATTCTAATGTTTCTCTAAGCCAAGATAATTTATCTTCAGAAACTTGTACATTAGCTTTTCTTCCTCCCATAAAACTTGCTTCTTTATAAGCCCAATGGGCAGCAATACCAAATTCTGCAACTCTATGCATATCCCAAGTACGAATTTGTACCTCAAATGGTGTTCCTTTAGGACCAATTAATGTAGTATGTAATGATTGATACATATTAGGTTTTGGTACAGAAATATAGTCTTTAAATCTTCCTGGCATTGGGTTGTATAGTTCGTGCACAACACCAAGTGCTGCATAACAGTCTTTTACAGAATTTACAATAATTCTTAATGCAAAAAGATCGTATATTTGGTCTAAAGTTTTATTATCTCTTTGCATTTTTCTATATATACTGTATAAATGTTTTGCTCTTCCTGTTATTTCTGCATCTATTTTTTGTTTTTTTAGTTGAACTCTTATTTCTTCCATAATTTGGTCTATAAATTTTAAGCGTTCTTCTCTTTTTTTATCTATTCCTTCAACAAGTTCTCTGTAGTCTTCTGGGTATAAGTATTTAAAAGATAAATCCTCTAATTCCCATTTTAAAGAATAAATACCTAATCTATTTGCTAGTGGAGCATATAGGCTCATTGTTTCTGTTGCAATTCTAATTTGCTTTTCTCTGTTTAGGTATTTTAGTGTCCTCATATTATGAAGTCTATCTGCTAATTTTATTAATATTACTCTTATGTCTTTTCCCATTGCCAAGAACATTTTTCTGTAGTTTTCTACTTGTTGTTCTTCCTTAGATGTGTAATTTATTTTTCCAAGTTTGGTAACTCCGTCTACCATTTCAGATATTTCTTCGCCAAATTCTTTTTTTATGTCATTATCTGTTGCGTCTGTATCCTCTACAACATCATGTAAAAGAGCAGCACAAATAGTGCTATCATCTAGCCCAATATCTGCTAAGATATATGCAACATGAACAGGATGTATTATATAAGCTTCTCCAGATTGTCTTACTTGGTCTTTATGCTTGGAATACGCATAATCGTACGCTTTCATAATTAGTTTTGTATTAATCTTTTTTCTGTGTGTTTTTATTTTAGAAATTACATCCTCAATTTTAATTTCTTTGTTTTCCATATGCCACTCCTCCTTTATTTACTTTATGTCTTTTATGTTTATTTGGATACTGTCCCTTCCTCCAAAAGAATTTATTTCTAAATATCCAGCTATATCTATTTTATCTCCTATTTTATATTCATTTGCTAAACTTCCTAAATTAAAACCAATTGTTCCAAATTTTGTATTGTCATCTTTTATATCCATTTTAAGATGCTTTCCTTCTGATAATGTTCTAATTGTTTCTATTTTTACATTATTAATTTGAAATAATGGTGGTTTATTTGCCTCGCCAAATGGTTCTAGTAGTGCTAAATCTCGAACATCCTTCATTGTGATATCTTTTAATTGTAGTTTCTCGTCTATGTTAAGCACTGGCACTATATCTTCTATATGTTTTTCTTTTGCATAATTTAGAACCGAAGACTTAAAAGCTTCAAAATTTGCACTTTCTACAGTAATTCCAATAGCCATACTATGGCCTCCAAATTGTTTTATGTTTTTATTGCACTTTTCTAAAGCCTCGTGAATGTCGAAGCCTGGTATACTTCTACCAGAACCTTTGCAGTCTTCACCTTCTATTGCCATTAATATGCTTGGTTTAAAATACATTTCTGTAATTTTAGAAGAAACAATTCCAATCACACCGTGATGCCAATTTTCTTTTCTTAAAATCATACAAAGCAATGATGATCAACACCGCCAGACCAGCTTTTTTCTTCTTGTCCATTTTTTATTTGCTCTAAAGCTTCTTCAAAAATTCTTTTTTCTATTTCTTGTCTCTTAGTGTTAAAATCGTTCAATTCTTTTGCAAGTTCTCTTGCTCTTTTTACATCATCTGTTAAAAATAATTCTAGTGCTACTCTTTCGTAGCCCATTCTGCCACAAGCATTAACTCTTGGTGCAATACCAAAAGAAACTGCAGTAGAGTCTATTTTTTTATATCCTAAGCTTTCTAAAAGTACTTTAAGTCCTACATTTTTTGTTTGATTTAATAGCATAAGTCCTAATTTTGAAATTGTTCTGTTCTCATCTACAAGTGGAACTATATCTGAAATTGTTCCAATACATACAATATCTAAATATTTTAAATTTTCTTCTTCTTTTAAATTAAGTATTTTAGAAATTGCTTGTGTAAGTTTAAATGTCACTCCAACTCCTGCAAGCTCTCTAAATGGGTACTTATTATCCTTTCTTTTGCAGTCAACAACTGCAATTGCCTCTGGCAATTCTTCTGGTGGTTCGTGGTGATCTGTAACAATTGTATCTATTCCAAGTGATTTAGCAAGTTCTACTTCTGCCTTTCCTGTAATACCACAGTCAACAGTTATCATCAAAGTGTGACCTTCTTCTGCAATTTTTTTAATTTCTTCTGCATTTAATCCATAGCCTTCACAAAGTCTGTTTGGAATATATATATTAGTATTTAGTCCCCTGTCTTTTAAAAATCTATGTAATACTGTACTACTCGTAATTCCATCTACATCATAGTCTCCATAAATAGCAACTTTTTCGTTATTTTTAATTGCTTCTACAATTCTATTTGCGGCCTTTTCCATATCTGGCATTAAAAATGGATTATGGAAATCTGTTCTTCTTGGATGTAAAAAAACTTCTATTTCTTCATCTGTTTTTAGTCCTTTTCCTGCAATTATACTAGCTACCAATTTACTTATATTAAAACTTTTTTCTATTCTCTCTATTTCATTATTATCTATTTCGTTTACTTGCCATTTTCTATTCAAAATTTATCTACCTACTTAAAATTACAATTTTGACAATATTTTATAACAAAAAGCTTAAAAATACAAGCTTTTACTATACTTTTATAATCAAAAAAACAGTACTCACTTCCCTCAGTTGAGAGTAGTGAGTACTGTTTTTTGAAATAGCGTTTATAAGATATATAACGCCCATTTCAGTGCCCAGTGGAGATTTTCCTGTTCGCGGATTTTAGGAATAGTATTCTTTTTCAGAATAACCGTCCGTATTATGTCAAGTATTAAACGGCTATATTTTCATAATCGCAGAAAATATAGCCGTTTAGGATTATTAAATTATTATTCGAACTTAGTAGACAAGCTCTTTACCAAGCCATACGGATTAACTCTAAAGAAATATCCATCTCCCAAAATTCCAACTCTCTTGGTGTTTACTTCGTCCACAATTCTTTCTGCAAAAATTTGCTTTATTTGTGTTTCTCCGTGGTTCACCAACACTATTTTTAAATTTCTAAATTGTTTGAGAAATGCAATCATTTCATCTGCTTTACCGTGTGCGGAATATTCCGAGGTGTATTCCACTCTTGCCTGTTTTTTTACAAAGGTTCCTCCAACCTGCACAGGTTCTCAAACTTTTGCTTTTTTAAGTCTATCTCCAAGAGTTCCTTCTGTAGTATACCCCGTAAAATGAATAAGGACATTTTTTCTTGTAAGATACTCTGGAATATAAACTTGAGCAGGTCCATACGACCCCATACCAGATGTTGTAAGGATAATTTTAGTTTCCGTACTTGCAAGAACATCGCACCGATTGGTTTTGTCTACATACTGAGTGTTTCTGGGCATAAATTCTTTCATACTTTCTTTTATGTCCAGACCATCTCTAATATATAGCAAGGTGTAACGTATTGCAAGTTTTCCATCAAAATAGATAGGAATATTCGGATCTAAGCTTCCTTCATCTTGCATACATTTGAGTTCATACAGAATTTCTTGAGAACGCCCCAACGAGAACACTGGTGCAACAACTGTTCCGCCATTGTTTAAGCATTCCAAAATATTATTTTTAAAGCATTTGGAAATTTCCGAAGAGTCCATATCTCCATAAGTAGACTCTTGGACAAGCGTTAGCGGTAAGTCTAGCACCCAATCTGGAAGTGCTGGAACATCAAAAAACATATTTTTTCCGTTATAATCTCCCGTAAAGAACAAATTGATGTCCTCATATCCAGGATAACTAATTTGAACAAGAATGCTAGCCGCACCCATCAAATGGCCGTTCATAAAAAATGTTGCTTTGATGTTTTCCCGTATTTGCACGGTAGTTTGGAACTTGCATGGGTGTACAAGCTTTGTAGTTTGAATAACATCACTTTCGCTATACAGCGGAGCCTTGTTTTGCCTTTTGTATACATCCTTTAGCACTTTATAACTGTCCTCAAGCGCATAAGGTAAAAGTTTTGCCGTAGTTTCCGAGGTATAAATTTCTTTATTAAACCCTTTACTTACCAAAAACGGCAGTCTTCCTGTATGGTCCACATGGTTATGCGTAACCAAGCAGAAATCAATATTTTCTGGTATAAAAGGCAAACTTTCGTTATTCTTGCTGTACTTCCTTTCTTGGAACAATCCACAGTCGACAATAAATTTTACTGTGGTACCATCGGGTTGTTTGACAATTACCAGCAGGCAAGATCCGGTCACCTCTGGATGTACTGCCATAATGTCTGCATATAACCGGTCTTTCGCTCCCATAAAAAATAATCCTCCAATGAATTCTTTTGACATTATATCATCTAAACATCAAAAAAACAATTGAAGGACTATTGCAATATATCTTCTAATCTAAATCTGTTCCATTAGATGCAATTACTTTCTTATACCAGTTAAAGGACTTCTTTTCCTTTCTGCTGTAATCACCAGTACCATCATCATATTTATCAACATAAATAAAACCATAACGCTTTGCCATTTCTCCAGTTGATGCACTAACTAAATCTATACATCCCCATGGAGTATATCCTATTAAATCAACTCCATCTGCAATTGCTTCTTTCATTGCTTTAACATGTTCACTTAAATACTCAATTCTATAATCATCATTTATAGTTCCATCTTCTTCTGGAATATCTACAGCACCTAATCCATTTTCAACTATGAATAATGGCTTTTGATATCTATCATAAATAGAATTTAATGTAATTCTTAATCCAAGTGGATCTATTTGCCATCCCCATTCACTAGCCTTTAAATGAGGATTTTTTACTGATGCAAAAATATTTCCAGCAGTCTTTGAATTGTCATCAGGGTTTGCACAAGCACATCTTGATGAATAGTAAGAGAATGAAATAAAGTCTACTGTATTCTTAAGTATTTCTGCATCTCCTTCTTCAAATTTAATCTCTATATTATTAAATATTTCACCAGCCTTTTCTTTTGTCATACCCCAAGTTGGATTAAAAAGACTATGTGTAAGAAGCTTTCCGTTCTCTGAATTTGTAATTTTTAATACATCAATAACAATATCCTTTAACTCCTTAAAAACGATATCCTCCTCAATAGGATGATATATTTTATCTATTTTTATAGTATAATCAAATTCACTTGTTTCCCAAAAAGATTTCTTTGAATTTTTTTCTATAATATCAATTACACTTTCATATTTGTTGTTGCTATTAATAAGATTTATTAATATATTAGTAAACTTTGCACTAGCTTTACTGTTCCCACCAAAAAATGTATATAGACCATTTTTATTTTTTACTAAAACAGGCATACAATCAGATACTATTTGAATTTTTTTATTAGGTGAGTACCAATATTCATTGCTGTGTTTTAATATATTTCCTACAACCCCTATTACCGATGGTAATCTAGCAGGATAACTTAATTTCATTGAATTACTCAAAGAAGAAATAATAATTACTCCCTTTTCTTTTAGTTTTTCACATATATGATTTAACTCTAGTAAATATTTATCTGAAACTGTTGCTAAACTAAGATTTATAATATCAATTTTTTTCTTATATAAATATCTTAGTGCTTGTATTAATCCCAGTGAATGTCCTTCATTTTTTTTATTTAAAATCTTTATAATAATGTATTCTATAGGGATATGCTCTTCATTAATAACCTGATAACAAAATGTACCGTGATAACTTTCGTCAATAACATTATCATTTATTTCTATTTTTTTATTTTTGTATAAGAAGGATTTAGAGTCAATAACCTCATTATTTTTTAGTATATCCCAATCAATCCCACTATCTATAATTGCTACTTTTAACATATTTATACTCCTCTATGCTAGTGCATTTTTAACGGTAATTTATTTGTGGTTTATTTAAATATAGATTTAGCTTTAGCTCTTCTTATATAATTGATTTCTGAAACATTTATGTATAGCTCCTTGCTGTCATTGTTATAATTGAATTCTCATACAACAATGACAGCAAGGAGCTATAATAAATGTTTGTTTATTTTATTCATTTGTAAAATTATTTTTGGTACTCTTATAGTACCCTACATATATATTGAAAGTATTGGTAATATAATGATTAAGTTAAAATATATTTATATAACTTATAATAAGTAAACTTCATTTATATTTCTTAGAACTGAATAGATTCAGCAGTATTTTAGATGTCTAAACTTAACTATAACTTATATATATTTAATTAATCTAAATCTTAGCTAAACCAATTGTTGTAAGCTGTTTTATCAAATTCACATTTAGGTGTTGTAGTATTGTTTTTCCAAATTTGACAATCATCCCAACACCCTTGTCCCTTAATATCTAATGAATCTACCTTATCCTTAATTTTCTCAATTCTTAATTCATTATTTTCTTTCATAAATAAATCCCCCTTAAAATATTAATTTCATTCTATTACCAATAGCTAACAATGGCTTAATTAGTATATTTTTTTAAAATTTTATATTTTATATTTTCAATATTACAAACAACCGGATCAGCTTCTAAGAAGTTTCCAGTCAGTGATTTATTTATTAATTTACACCTATTGCTAGTGCAAAACTCCTTATAACTACACTCATAGCATGTACTATTTTCTTTAGAGTATATCTTTTTTAAAGTTTCAACTTTTAAATAGTCTATACCTGTATAAATATCTCCAATCATTAATTTAGAATCACCAACAATTACAGAACATGGATATATATCTCCATTAACATCTATATTAAATGCTCCATATCCTCCATTGCATAATCCTGATTTTTGCTTCATAAACAAATCTTTATCTACAAGACCTACTTTTATCTTAGAATATATATTTTCTTTTCTATTTATAAATTTATCAATCTTCTTCATTTCATTTTCAATAATTTTAATTTTTTCTAAACTCCACTTCTTATCATAGTAATCAAAGGCTGGAGCTATATAATTAAAACCATTTTCTATTAAAGATAAAATATTTTCATATAATGAATCTACCGTTTCTGTGTTAATAGTCATTCTAACTCTCAAATCTGGACGTACTTTCAATAGTTTTACTGCTGTTCTTATTGCTTCATCATAACTTCCATTTCCATTAATATATTTCCGATTTAAATCATGTGTTAATTTATTTCCATCAATACTAATTGTTAATGAATACTTAAAATCATTTACTAAGGTTTTATAAATTTCATCATTTATAATTGTTCCATTTGTAGTAATCCCAAAATTAATACGCCTAGTATCGATATTTTCTTTTAATGATTTAATAAAATACTTTATTAAATCATATTCTAACAAAGGCTCTCCCCCATGAAATATTACATTTATATTTTCATCTACCTTCTTTATTGTTTTACATATAAATTCAATAGTCTTATCTGCAGTTTTTATATCCATAGATGCAGCTAACTTATTATTGCCCTCATAGCAATACTTACAAGATAAATTACATCTTCTGGTAACCCAAATTGTAAAATCCATATTATTATACCTATTCATCCCATAATATTTTTTCTAATACTTTTTTATGATTTATACATCTTTCCTTAAATTCTCTTTCATTATTTTGAAGTCTTGCAATTTCTTCAACACAACTCCAACAAAACAAATTAACATCACATTCCTTACACTTTTCATAATGATCTGGTTGTATACTTCTTAAACTGTTCCCTATTAAATACTCATCTCTAGTTCTTTTCATAGCATCCTCAAGCGTTGTAATTTCTAAAATATTAAATAATTTAAATTTTTCACTTATCAAATTGCCACACGGGTATACCCAGCCATCATAATTAATTGCTAAGTCTGAAACTCCAGCTCCACATCTAATGCTACGTAAATTCATTCTTGCATCAGATAAATCATCTATCTCAATATTATTATCTATTTCTTTATTAATCTTAATAAACTTATCTGAATTTTTTAATCCACGCCCTACCGGTGCAAATATTCTTATAACCGCCTGAGTACCAAGTTCTTTATTTAATTCTAAAAAACCTTTTTTTAACTCTTTATTATAATCACTAATAACCATAGATAAGTAAATTTCATCAAATCCTCGCTCTTTTAATAAGTTAATACTTCGAATAACTTTATTAAATACACCTTTTCCCCTAATTTCACTACATGAATCTTCATCTATACCATCTATACTAATATCTAAACGATTTACATTAGCAATAAGTCTATCTACATTAGCTTCATTAATTAATGTAGCATTTGTTGCAATATCAATTTTTCCTTTATAATTTTTTCGTGTATAATCTAAAATTTCCCAGAAATCACTTCTAACCATAGGTTCTCCACCAGAGAACACTAATTTAGGAATACCATACACCTCTATTTTATCTATTACTTTTTTTAGTTCTTCAAAACTTAATATTCTTTTATACTCGCTAATAAAATCAGCATCTACACAACAATGCTTACATTTCAAATTGCATTGATTTGTCAAATTTATATAAATAGTATCTACTTTTTCATCAATATTTAAATTGTTATCTAACAATTTCATTTTATATAATATTCTTATCAAGTTATCTATATAGACTCTATCTTCTCTATCCTCTATACACTTCAATAATTCCTCTGAATTTAATTTATTATAAATGCCTCGCTCTATTATACTAATACATTCTTTTGAAATTTTAATCCATTCTCCAGAATCTCTATTGGTCAATATTACTCTATTTCCTCGTTCTAGTTTCCTATAGTTTTCACTAAATTTCAAACATATCCCCATATATTCTCCCTCTAATCACTTATATTTATAAATATGAGTTTACCAGTGTATCTTCTACCTTGTGTATAAATTGCACTAGACTTATCCTTAGAAATAATTTTAGTTATAATGATTCCATTCACATATTATTTAGATACTATAACTATTATTTCTCCTAATTCAATAAGATTTTTCCCCTATTTTAATTAAATAATCTCAAATACTTATTTCTGCCATCTGTAATAATTCATATACATATACATTTCCATTTAATCTTTTGTCTTTATTGTCATAATTTTCACCTCAGTATTCCTATAAGTTAATATAAATATTCCTATATATAAGTATTTATATTTTAATGTAAATAAACTTTTCCAACTCCCAATTTGTTTATTTCTTATATTGTACCAAAATTTATATTTATTGTAAATAAATACCTTATTTAATTTTTAAACGATTAAAGTATTCTTTTAATATTACTTATTTAATACATCTTCATCATATATAAATAAGCATCCTCTAGTGTTACTTCTGCTCTTATACAATCTATTCTAGGTTTTTCTTCTGATATAATTTTAGTCATTATCTTACCATCTACATATTGTTTAGACGATATTGTTGCATATCTAGATAACTCTAATATTTCTTTTTCATTTGTTATTAAACAATTCCATACATGATTTTCTGCATTATTTAACAATTCGCTTATTTCTCCATTAAATATTAAATTACCTTTCTGCATAATCCCTAATTTATTGCATGTAGATGCTATATCTTCAATTACATGTGTTGAAAAGATAACAGTTCTTGTTTCTCCAAAATCAACTAATAAGTTCCTAATTTTTATCCTTTCTTCTGGATCTAATCCTGTTGTAGGTTCATCTACAATTAGAATTGGTGGTTCATTTAATAAAGCTTGAACTAAACCAACTCTTCTTTTCATTCCACCAGAAAGTTGTTTATTCTTCTTATTCTGTTTATCTATCAACCCTGTTTTTTCTAAATAATAATCTATTCTATCTTTGCATATGTTTTTTGGTATTCCTGACATTCTCCCTAAATATTCAAGTGAATCTCTAACTGTCAAGCTTGGGTATACTTCTAACTCCTGAGGTAGATATCCAATTTGTTTCTGTATCATTTCATAATTATTTTTTTCTAAGTTAATTCCATTAATTAAAATATTTCCTTTTGATACTGGCAATATTGTTGTTAAAACTCTCATTAACGTAGTTTTCCCTGCTCCATTTTCTCCTAATAAGCCATATATTCCTTTTTCAATATTTAGGTTTAGATTATCTATAGCTTTAGTACCATTATTAAATTCTACAGTTAACCCTTTTATATTAATTGTCATATCTCTTCACCTCATTTTTATAATAAATTAAGCTGCTTTTAAATACAGTCATTCCAAATAATACAATAATAGCTCCTATTAATTTTCCAATTACCCAACTATAATCTAAATCCTTAGTAAAGAACTCACAGAAAGCAAATATATTAGCACTTTTAAAAATATTCATTCCAATAGTTGAATTTAATAAGAACCAAATAAGTACAGCTATTCCTACGCCAATACCAATTTTCTTTGTAATATTCACTAATACTACAGTTAAATATCCGAAAAATGCGATACTTACTCCTGTTGCAATTAAAGTAATTATAAGCATTGATAAGTTATCCATTTTCCCTATATTATTATTGACTTTCATTAAATACAAACTATATTGAACTAATGCTAATAATTCTACAAATAACCAAGCTATAAAAAACCTTCTTTTTACTAGCCCTATTAAAACGTCTTTAGACTTTAACTTAATAACTTCATACCTCTTTTCTAAAATCTCTAAATAAAATAAATCTGAAAAGAAAAGAATAGACAAAAGTGAACTATATGGATCAATAACGCCTCCTATTTCATCAGCATATGCTAATGGAAAAATTATAGATAATAGCATTACATATATTATACAAATCCATAACTTATATTTACTAACTACAATTACTAAATCCTGCTTCATCAAAAACGTCTCCTTTTCCAAACAACAGTTGCTATCATAAAAATAAGTATTGAAACTATTAATAATGATATTTGATTAATATACATTCCTAAAGATATTTTAGTTTCAAAAAATATTTCAGGGAATCTAATAAATATACTTAAAGGATGTGTCTTATAATGAATATTACCCTCTAATATTTCTGCACCTATATTAGAATAAAGAATATATAAAATCATAATAGGTATTGTTGGCAGTGGATTTTTAAATATAACTGTTACTAAACTATGAATTGCAAGTGCCATCACTACACTTGGTAAAATAAATATTATTACATATTTAAAAATATCAAACATGGAAGAATTAAATCCCCACTTATATGCAATCTTCATAGCTAAAAAATTATAAAAAAGAGTTATCACAAATATTACTGGAATCATAGCTAAAAGCCCTGCTATAGCTTTCCCCCCAATATACTTTATAGATGATATGGATTTGGTATGAATCAATTCATATATATCTCTTTTACAATCCTTCATATATAATATTGGAAATAACGCTATCATAAAGAATATTAAGCATACTCCAAAATAATCTACAAACTTTTTAGAAAACCACTCAGTATAATTTTCTTCTCCTAGTTTTTCTCTAATATAATTATTTGCTTCTTCTATAGTTGCTTGTTTCATATTAGCATCATAAAAAGCATACTCTGCACTCTTATAGCCATAATTTTCATCTAAATATTTAGCAAAATCCTCTATACTAATTCCTCGTTTATACTCTTTAATTACCTCTTGAGCTTCATTAGGTTCTACATCTAATTCTTCAACTAAATTCTTATAAATTGTACTTAACGCCAGTTGTTCTTTTTCTTTATTATTTACAGGAATATATCCATTCATTATATCTGCATCTGAAATGCTATTTTCATCTAAGGTAACAATTTGGCTGTCATTCTCAAAATATTTTACATCTAAATATTGACATAGATTCACATATACATAGAAACAGCATAGTATTAATCCAATATAATAAAAGGGTTGTTTTATTATATCTTTAATAGTCATTTTTATTATTCCTCTCATATCCTTTGCCTCCATTCTTTATTTTAAATTTTACCCTAAACTCCAAATCCCATTTATATATTTTGCCTTCACTACTTATCTTTAAGTTTATTTTAAATTCTAAATATCAAAAAAAAATCAACTTTTGTAATTTTACAAAAAAAATTCCACCCTATTATTTAGGTGAAATTTTTTACAAATATAAAGTTATACTAACTATTGCTCCTCCATCTGCTGCATTATAAACTTTTAAATCTCCATCATATTTATCACAAAGCAGTTTAGTTATATAAAGCCCCATTCCCATATGTCCTGAAGCATAATTTCTGTTTTTTCTTATCTTTTCACTGTCTATTTCATTAATTATTTTACTTTCAAAGCCACAACCATCATCCTTAACAATTAATATAACCTGTTCATCTTCTATATTGATATTTATAGAAACTTCACTGTTAGCAAACCTAATTGCATTGGTAATAATATTTTCATAAATCTCTAAAAATATGAACTTATCAATATTAATTTCAAAATCTTCTTTAAATTGATTATGTTGAACCTTTATATCAATTCCATTTTTCTTATAAAACACTTTGTTTTCTTCTTCAATATCATAAATTATTTTTAGTGCACTTACCTTTTCATCTTTTCTATCTCGTAGTTTTACCTCATCTGCTCTTCTCATATATTCCACAAATTCTTTCAATCTTGCAATTTGAACATTACATTTATTAAGTTCCGCTAGCACCTCTTCTTTGGATATGTTGTCTTCTGGATAAAACTCTAAAATAGTTTCTACATACCCCTCTAATACCATTAGTGGAACTCTTATATCATGAGCTATTGATGCATGAAACTCCTTTTCTTCTATAATTCTATTCCACATTTTCTGATTATTATCTATCAATTGAATTCTCATCTTATCAAAAGATTTACACAGCTTACCAAACTCATCCATATAATCATACTCAATTTCAAAATCTAAATTATTGTTAAATATTTCATTTGCCCCTTTTTCTAGCAACGCTAATGGTTTTTTAAGCTTTCTCTTAAAAAATAAATATGATGTTATGCTATTTAAAGTTATCGTTATTATTAATAATGTCCATGTTTCTAAAAAGTCACATATCTCTACTATAATATTATCTGATTGACTCATAAAGCTTGAGCTAATCCTCGGTGCTTCTGTTATATATCCATAATACTTATTATAAAAATCATATATTTCCTTATACTCTTCTATGGTTTTATATTTACTCCATATACTATTTTGTATAATTCTAGCCCCATTCATAACTCCTATAGATATGATAACTGATAATAATGATGATATAACTATATAATAAATTAGACTCTTTTTAATTGATAATACCCTTTTATTTAGATATTTCCTTATCAAAGCTTTTCCACCTATATCCACTACCCCATTCTGTTTCGATAAAATTTTCATCTGTAAACTCATAAATCTTTTTTCTAATTCTTCTTATATATTCAGTAACTACTTTAATATCACTATCATTTTCCTCATGCCATAATTTTAAAAATATATGTTCTTTGCTAAATATTTGTCTTTCATGTAATGCTAATAACTCTATTATCTCATATTCTTTTTTAGTTAAATCTAATCTTTGTCCATTTATAAATACTTCCATTGAAATAAGGTCTATACTCATACTCCCTGTATAAATCATCTTATGAGAATACTTTGATCTCTCTTCTCTTTTTAAATTAGAAACTATCCTAGCTTCCAATTCCCTAACACTAAATGGTTTAACAATATAGTCATCTCCACCAACTAATAATCCATTTACTTTATCTTCTTCTGTAGCTCTTGCTGTTAAAAATAAAATAGGACTTTGAGTAAAATCTCTTATTCTTTTACATACATCTATACCATTTAGTTTAGGCATATTAACATCTAAAATAACCAAATCTGGAGTACACTTCATTTTATCTAATGCTTCTTTTCCATCATATGCTGTATATATTTCATATCCTTTTAATAAGAAATAATTTGAAAGCATATCTATTAAATCCAAATCATCATCCACAATTAATAGCTTTGCCATTTTACCTCCTATATACTTCTTTTTTAATTAAATACTTTTACCTTAACCTAGCTTATCTCTTATCCTTAAATACTTGACCTGCATGATCTCAATATCAATATACTGGAATTTATCATAAATCCAAAAATTTTAATTCATGAATTAATAAAATTTCTTTTTACTGATATTCAAAATCTCATTTTCCTATTTCTCTTAATGCTCACATAAATCCCAAAAACAAACATAATTTATCAATAGTTAAACTTCGTACAGTTAAATATTCTCTTTTATCACAAACAAGAACTTATAATTTAACAATATAACAAGAAACTTAATAAGTGGCTACCTAATGCAAATTCTAATTTAATACTAACATAAAATTGTAAATTATTCCAATTTTGATTTGTAGTTATTTAAGACAATAAAAAAAATCCTTATTTAATATTAATTGAGACTATTATTATAAAAATGAGATTAGTAAATTTGAATGTATTAGGATCAGTATCCGAAAAATTTGAATTTACAACGTTAAGCCAATATTTTTATTAATTAATTGTATAATTATATCTAAATTCTCAATTTCTATCTTATTTCCTCTAGTTGAATAATTTAAATTAGGTATTTCTTCTAATAATTTACTTATATTAATAGGCCTAAATACTTCTATAGTTGAAATATCAAGATATAATGCTCCATTATGATTAACTCCGTGCCTAACTTCAGGTATCTTAAATTTTTTAGATTTTTTTACTATTGCACTTGCAATTATTTGCCTATCAAACTTAAATAAAACAAGCGTATCTCCTGATATATTCATTCCATTTCTATAATATAAAAATTTACCTTTTTCATTAACTAAATCTTTTAAAAAAAATTCTCTTTGAACATATGCGTAAGCTTTATTTTTAAACCTTGGTTCATCTTTACTCATAGCAAATATTTTTATTTCTTTACAACTTAAATTTTCATCTATCATTTTTTCCCTCCAATTAATATTATTTAAATATAAGTCTATATAGGTTTAACTTGTACATAATACCTTTTACCTAAAGTTATATTTTTATGAACTGCTAGTTCTGATTTTATGTATCCTAACTCTTCAAGTTTCTTTAATTCCCTTGATACTGTTGTTTCAGTTATAACCAGCAAACTACTTAAATATTTAACTTTAATTATCCTATTTTCATAATACTTATTTATATATAACAACAAAAATAATATAAGCTTCATATTACTATTCAAATCTTTATCAAAAACATATAAATTAGGAACATAGATCCCTTTAAATTTAATTTTAGATACATCTTCTAATAAACATTTATTTAAATTATCTTTTTTTGTCATAACCTAAACCTCCTAAATCCTAGAATACTTTTATAACATAGTTCCTTAGTAGTAAATAAAAAATATATAAGAATAACCAACAACAAATTATAGGAACCCTATATAAAAATATTATATTTAAATGTCTAAAAATAAAATATATATCAAAGCTAGTAATTTCAATGGTTTAAGATGTTTTATATTTATGAAATTATTCATGAATACGAGAAAATTACTTATTTTGGAAATTACCTTCATTAGTTTTTTACCTCCTTTACTTATTTTCTTTTAAATCTTATTTTTAGAATTTTTTATAGCACTTTAATATTCTAATACCTGTTAAATTTACTCTTCTTATATAGGCTTATAGACAGCTTGTACATTATTAATATCAATTATATTTTTATTCGTATTTCTATTAAAATTATCCTGGAATATTTCTTTAAAAGTTTTATGGCCATGAAACTTCTAGCCATAAAACACGAACATTAATTTTTTATCATGGTGGTGAACCTCTATTAATCTCCTTATTATTTTCAATTCTGTTGAATTTATAATTTTCAAAATTTATTTGTTGCAGATTTGTACCAGCTTCTATTTTTTCAAATTCAAATTTTAATTGTAATCCATTTACTACTTTAGTTCCTTCTATAACTCTTGCATTTTCTTTTCTATTTGTTCTTTCTTCTTCTAAATTTACTACTTTTCTACTCTTATAATATAATGTTATTCCATTTTTATTTTTAGTTAAAAATCCTAACTTCTCTAATTCTTTTAAAAAATTATATACACTTCTTTCATTTTTAAAAGCTAAATATTCAGCAATTTTTACAACGCCTAAACTTATAAATGCTCCATATGAGTTGCTTGAATATGCTTTAACTATTAACATTAGTACCTTTCCTATTTTTTGATCTAATATATCAACTGCATTTTCTATATAATTAAGTGGTAATCTATATATTGCCTTTCCTCTCTTTACAGTTAACTTAAATAATCCCTCTTTCTTTTCTAATGTTCCATTCACTTTCTTTGCTAGTTCTTTTAAAGTTGCTACTTTTATTCCAACTTCAGCTATATTAAAGTATCTACCAAAAAGATTTTGTTTTTCTAGTTCTAAATAAGCTCTATAATGGCGTACTGATCCCTTGTTGTTATAAATAGATTCAACTATATTTCTTGCAATATAGATGCTATTTATTGCCTTTTTACAGACATTACAACCAAGGCTTAATCCTTCTTCTTCAAAAAGCATTTTTACTTTATCACAAGAAAAATTAGTCCCATTTCTTTTCAATGATTTATACTTATTTTCAACTGCTCTTAAACTTTCATCATGTTTCCATTCTATAGCTTTTGTTCTTAGGACTTCCTTAATTTCATTTTCACTATAATTAGCTTCACTTAGTCCTAATGCTATGCTTACTAAGAAATTATTTCTGTTCCCTTTATCCATTATTGGCATATTTATTAGTGCTTTCACACACTCTCTAGTACATTCCATTCCTGGTAAATTTAAAACTTTAGTGCTTTTATTTTTATATTCTTTTATAGATTTTTCAACTTTCTTTTTTGCCTTTTCATAAAGCCTAGTCATTGCAATTGATTGAATACCAGGTAACATTAATTTTCTTATGTCCCTTTGTTTCTTAGTTAATTTTACTCTTGTTAAATGACCTGTCATTAAGTGCATAAATTCATCTACTGAAACATAATTAACATATCCACCCTTATAATAAGATCCTGGAGTTTTTATTAATCTGTAGCTTGAATTAACTACGCTTTCATCTACGAATTTTAAGCCCAGTTCTTCTTTTATTCTTTTATACATTTCTGTATAAATTCTATGTACATTTTTACTTGGCTTTAATCCAAATACTTTTGGATTAACCATTATATAAACTGACTTTGAATTATTTATTATAATAGTAAAATCTTCTTCATTTACATTTAATTCCTTCATTAAATACTGAAGGTATTGAGCTACTTCAAATAATACATCAAAATTTTCCTTCTTTTTTGATGATTCAAATTCAAGTGTAAATGGATAATATCTATCATCTAATTCTTCAGTTCTTAAATTTCTATTTTGTTTATTTAAGAAGGTACAAAAACTTTGAAGGCTCATATGACTAAGTTCTTTATTCCATCTATTTTTTATTGGATATTCTAATACTTTTTCTATATGTGTTTCATATTTTTTTTCAGCTCTATTTTGAGAAAATTCTCCTGAAACTACTTCATTAATCCCAAAATAATTTTGAACTTCGCCATATTTATTTATCAAATTATATATAAACATTTGCTCTATAAAATTACCTTTATCCTTCAAAGTTTTTCCCTCCTTTCATCTGATAAATTATGATTTTTGGTATAGTTTCCCCCTCCCCACAATCTATCTATTTAAATTGCTCCGTAATATTTTCCGACAATAAAAAAACTCTTAGGTATTTCTACCTAAGAGTTATATATCAAAACTTATGTTATGCTCTTTAAAATCAAATTGAAAATTATCCCAAAACTTCTTTTGGTTTCCTCCTGTCAATTTGTTATTTTTTATATTGCACAAATTTTCACCTTATGCTAGAATATAAGCATAAAATGAATTTAAAGTTCCAACACTCTGTTTTTTGGTAGTTGCTTTACCAGTTTCAGTTATATAAATTAAGATGTTTGGCGACATTTTAATTTATCGTTCGGACTTGAAATATGAAGAAGAAATTCTTCTTTTTTCTAAATTATATTACATTTTTAGAATTAAAACAATATAATTTAGGCAAAAAGTAGCAGTAAATTTTATTTACTGCTACTTTTAAATTTTATATATCTTCTTCAATTTCTATAATATTTTTAAAGTCAATTTCTTTAAAGTCGTCATCCGTCATACCTTTAAGCTTTATTACAATTTCATTTATTTCAGATTCAATCTCAACTTCATCTACATTTTCTACTACAGATTCCAATTGATTAATTAATTTAATTCTATCATCACAATTATAAAAACTCATAATAGTTAATTCTTCTTTATTAAAGCTCTTTTTCATTTACTTTTCCCTCTTTCTTTTCTAATTTATTATTATAATCATCAGCTTTTTTACTCGCATCTTCAACTATATCTTTTATATCTTTACTATTATTTTTATCTAATTTCATATTATCATTTATTAATTCTTTTCCTCTTACTAAATCTACTGTCTTATTTAAATCAAAATATCTTGCTATTTCTTCTCCACTAAAATAATACCCACTTCCTTCTCCATCATTAGGAATATATGTATTATCTTCTCTAGCTTCAAAGTGAACTTCAAACTCTCCTTTTTTAAATCCTTCAACAAAAAAAGATGTTCCTCCCTTTATAAAAGAACCATCCTCTAATTTCAAGTCATCTTTCATTGTATATTCTTTAGCATTATATTCTAGCTGCTCTATTTCACTACCAACAACTTTATTTATCTCTTTACTAAGAAAATCATTTAACTCTCCATATAATTTTAACTCATTTTTTAACTCTTCAATAGATTGATGTTGACTTTCTTCTGAAGAATATTTTATATCTTCTTTTAAGTCAATAATTCTCCCTTCAATATATCCCTTCTCTTTTTGTAAATCTATAAAATTTTGATCTCTTTTTAAATCTAACTCTGAATAACCTGATAATTCTATTTTTAAGAAATCATCAAATGAAAATACTGCACAATTTCCTTCTATAAAATCATGATCATTTAATTCATCTTTAAATCTTTCTACAAAAGTATCTAACTTTAATCCTTGCTTCTCCATCAACATTTTATCTTCTTCTGATATTTTTTTTTCATATAATTCAACTAATTTTGGAGTATTAATACTTAAAAATTTCTCTTTTTCTTCATTATCCATTATACAAGTTCCTATGTTTAGTTTTTCTAACTTACTTTCTTCACTTATATTAAAATCAGTTTTTTCAGTTTTATATTCTGATTTTTTTAAGAATATTTCCTTTAATTTCTCCAATATATTAAATTTCATAACTACGCTCCTTACTCTCTTTATTCTCCAATTTATTGTTATGATCTTCAGCTTTTTTACTAGCTTCTGAAATTATCTCTTTAATATCTTTATTATCATGGTCTATTTTAATTTCTTTATCTTTAAATAACTCTTTATAATTAATATCAATTTTATCTATTAAAGAAGCAGCAGTTTTTTGAATTGTATCTAAAGATTTCTTAAGTTCCCCTAACTCTTTATCACTACTCCATCCAGCTAAGTATCCAAAACTATAATCAGATGTATCTATTCCATAATAATTACTAACTATAAATGCAATACTTTCAGCTTCAACTTCTTTAGTTTCTCTACTCTTTCCATCTTTTATTGTATGTAACTCTGCATGAGCCATTTCATGAAGAAGCGTCTTTATTGTTTGAACTTCTGACATATTTTCTTTAACCATAATTCTTTTTAAAGCAGGTGTGCAATATCCTTTTGCTTCTCCTTTTATGCTTCCATATGCAACATTAAAACTTGTACTATTTTCTAATGCTTTCTTAAAATTACTATAATCATTTACACTCCCTTTTAACTCTTCAGTCAAGCTTGGTAATGGCTCTCCACTAGTCTGACTTATATCAAAAACATAGGTTATTTTATATTTAGGAATTATTTGCTCTACTTCTTCTATAACTTTTTTGCCATCTACGTATATGAAATTACCTTTTTCATCTTTTTTATATTGTTGAACTTTTTTCTTAATTGGAGATGGTGCAAAAATTTTTATTCCTTTTTCACCTTTATTGACTTTTCTTTTAAATGTATTCCACTTATTAAATCCAGCTACATAAGTTGCTTCTGGTTTCTGCATCATTATTAATATAGAATTTCTAAACGAATAATTATGGAACTTAGACATTACTTTTAAAAAGTTTTTATATTTATCACTCTCAAACAAATCCTTTATTCCATCTTCAAGTTTTTCACTTAATTCTTTTACTTTATCTTCATTAGAAGATTTTATATTTTTTTCATATACCATATTTTCATCACCTACTAGTCTTTTTTTAGTTTTATAAAAAAACTTATCCTCTCTTAACTGCTGACTATTATCCATAACTTCATACTCAACACTATTTAAAAAGTAATTACCGTTTTTTTTTAATCCCTCATAAATTTTCACTACATTTTCTTTCACATTTATAAGATAATTTATTTCATCATTCAAATTCAATTTATCAGATATCCTTTCTAAATTCTTGATATCCTGCTTTAGTTTGCTTATATCTTCATCAGAAAAATTTATGTCATTCATATTACTTATATCAAATTTCAATTCATCTAAATTTATTCCATCTAATCTAGCTTTATTATAAATATCAACCTTTTCATTTAATTCATCTTGAAACTCATTAAAAATTAACTCATAAACAAGTAGATCTTTATAATTATCACAATTAATATATTTTATAAAAGCATCTATTGTATTTTTTCTGTATTCATATAAAATAGGTAACGCTTTATAATCTAATATTCTATGATAAGCCTCTATATCCACATTAGCTAATTCTTGCATAGATATTTCAAATTTTTCTTCAAGCTTTTCAATTTCCTCTATTGATTGTTTTTCTAAATTAATATCTAAATTCTGTATAGCTCTTTTAGAAAAAATCCCTATACTTTTAAATTGATTAAATGTAGGAAATACAGATACTTTTTCTGTAGTATATTCTTGCTCTATGCCAAACCTTTCTCCTAAAATCAATATTGCTTTCCCTTGATCTACTCCTTCTATTTCACTTACCAAGGAAATTACATCTCCCCCTTTTGAAATTCCCCAATCTCTCCATATATTTTTACTTGGATTTATTGAAAAAGATGGTGTCCTATCATTTTCTCTAAGTCGTCCCCACCAGTTCTCACCCTTTGCTTTTAAAACTATTCCATAATGAGAACATACATCTTGTATCGGTATTGCTTTAATTTCATCAATCTTATAATACATTCCTCCTTCTCCCTCCTAAAAAAAACAATAATAAAACACCAGGTATCTTCCTGGTGTTAATTATCCTTCTAATTCCATTTTGTATATATATATTTTCTCATATAGCCAAGTTAGAGTACTCAATATAAGTTCTGCTCCTATTTGCATCAAAATTACAAATATGATTCCAAATATATATGCTGAAAAAGTATAATAATCTTTTTTAAACAAAGTCCAAATAGTAGGTATAATAAATAATAAAAGAAAAAATCCTCCAATACGTTCTATTATTGATTTCATACCTTCAAATACTATTATTATTATTTTTAAAACTATTAATGGTATGCTTAAAATAGTTTTTAATAATATACTTCTCATTTCTTCCTCCATAGTTTTTTATTTTATTATATCATCAAAACTCTAACTTGAAATTAATAAATTTCCCTGTATCTTCTAAAACTACAGTTGCATCATATTTCTTATCTTTTTTTACTGAATATAATCCTTTAACTTCTGCTTTACCATCTTTAAGCAATTTTTTTGCAATACTTTTATTTATTTCTTTCTTTGCATTAGTAAAAAATTTATCTTGCTTCCAAAGTGTAAATCCACATTCTTTTCCACCTTCGCAATAAAAATTTAATTTCCCTTCATAAACATTCTTATTGCATCTAGGACATTTACCTATAATTTCTCTTTCTTTACTTTTAACAAATTCCTTATTTAAATTTCCTTTAGCATTATTTATTAGGCTATTTATATATACTTTTATTTCTTCTAAAAACTCACCTTCTGATAATTCACCATTATTTATTCTCTCTAGCTCATATTCCCACTTAGCAGTTAATTCAGGTGATTTTATATCTTCAGGTAAAATCTTCATCAATTCTTTTCCTTCTATTGTTGATATAAGCTTTTTGCCATCCCTTTTTACAAAACCTTTCTTTATTATCTGCTCAATTATTCCCGCCCTAGTTGCTGGCGTTCCTAAACCTTTGCTTAAAGATTCTTTAAGTTCTTTATCATCTACCAATCTTCCCACATTCTCCATAGCCGATAATAACGTATCTTCAGTATAATATTTAGGTGGTTGAGTTTTCTTAGCTTCTGAAGATAATTCAACATTTTCAAATCTCTGTCCTACATTCACCTCACCTTCAAAACTATTTTTATCTTCTTCTATTTCTATACCCAATTTTTCTTTCATTAATTTTTCTATCAACTTAAAACCATTATCTAATATTTGTTTTCCTGAAAACTCAAATATTTCATCTTCTATTCCCAAATCTATTTTTATATTAGTCTGTTTTATAGGCTTATAAACGCTTTCTAAGAGCTTGTACGCAACTAGGTATAATATCTTCTCTTCACTATCTGTAAGGCTTAAATCGTGCTTTAAAACTTCGTTAGTAGGTATTATTGCATGGTGATCACTAACCTTTTTGTCATTTATAATGCTTTCTAATTTAACTGCTTCAATTTCATACTTTTCCCTTAAATTTTCTCCTAAAAGATTTGAATTTACTAAATTAATTATTAAATCTTTTGTTTCATTTTTCATATCTTCCGTCAAAAATTTACTATCTGTTCTTGGATATGTTATAATTTTCTTTTCATATAAACATTGAGCTAAATCTAATGTTTGTTGTGCTGAAAAACCTAGCAATTTATTAGCTTCTCTTTGCAGAGATGTTAAATCTAATAAACCGCTAGGTTTTATATTTTTTTCTTCTTTAATAACATTTTTTATTATTGCATCTTTACCATTACACTTATTTACTATACTATAAGCTTCAGTTATTCCATCAAATTTTTTAGCAGCTATAAATAATCCAGTATCAGCCTTTACAACAAAATATTGTTTAGGTTCAAAATTTTTAATTTCTTCATCTCTTTTTACAATTAAATTTATAGTTGGTGTTTGAACTCTACCTACATTAAGCATTTTATTATATAAGCCTGTATATAATCTTGTTGCATTTAACCCTACCAACCAATCTGCCTTACTTCTGCAAAAAGCTGACTTATAAAGACTTTCAAACTCTCTCCCATCTTTTAATTTACAGAAACCTTTTTCTATAGATTCTCTAGTCATAGAACTTATCCATAATCTTTTAATAGGTTTATTACTTCCTATTTGATTATATACTAGCCTAAATATCAGTTCTCCTTCCCTTCCAGCATCTGTCCCACAAATCAACTCTTCTACATCATCTCTATTAGCTAACTCTTTTATAACTCTAAATTGATCTTTGGTTTTACTTGATACTTTTGTTTTCCATTCTTCAGGAATTATCGGCAATGTTTCTAAATTCCACTTTTTATACTCAACACTATAATCTTCAGGCATTGCATTTTCAACTAAATGCCCTACACACCATGTTACTAAATAATTATTACCTTCATAATAACCATTCTTTTTTTCACTTGCTCCAATGACTTTGCTTATCTCTAAAGCTACACTTGGCTTTTCAGCTATTACTAATTTCACTCCCAATTTCTCCTTTCTTATCTATGTATTACATGTAATATTACATTATACTCTTATTTTTGATTTTAAATTTCTACTGCAATATAAGAACAGCTCTGAGCTGGCTTATTATCAGTTACATCAAATAATTCTAAATTATTTAACAGAATATCATTAAACTCTTCTCTATCTATATTTTCAGGTTCTAAAATTACTTTCCTTACTTCTATATCTTTCGTATAACTATGAATCTCCATAGCAATCCTACAGTTACTCATTATTACATTCATTGTTGGACTAAAATCAAAAGTTTGATTCTCTTTAAACAACTCTTTATCAAAAGAACAATAAAATAACTCACTTAAATAACATTCTTCACCGTTTTTTAATTTTATTGTCTGCTCTTTCAACTCTTCACCTTTTGTTTCAAATAAAATCTCGTTACCATTCACATCATAAATTTTAAATAAAACCATTATGCTAATTCCACCTATTAAATCCCCTTTATACTTAAATGTTCTTTTAGGTAAAAATAAATAATCATATCCTAATCTATATTTTCTAATTCCTTTAATAGCTTTTTTCTTTTCAACTATCTTTTCATTTTGATTATCCTCTTTTGATTTTACATATTCTTTTAACTCTTTTAACATTATATCCACCATTTCGGAATTATGAGCCAATATCTCTTTTTTCATGCAAAAAAACACCTCTTTAATTATTTATAATTAAATTTAATATATTACCTTGTTCATCAAATTTTGAAATATCATCAAAAATTACTCCTGAATTAACCATACTATCAATATTTAAATCTAACTTTATATACTCTGTTTTTTTATACTGATCTATTCCTTGTACTAGATACTCACAATATAAGTATTTTCCTTCAAAGCTTTTTCTTTTTATTACTTCTGTAGATAATGTATATGATTCATATATTTGTCCATCAATAGGTTGTCCCTTCTCATTAATATTTTCTGAAATATACCATTGAAATTTTGTAGTTTCATTTGGTAGTGCATGGAATATTAATATATCATTGTTATCTTTAGATTTAATACCATACTTCTTCATCAAACTCTCTCCCATAATCTATTTTTAGTTGTTATTATCTTTCCTTTAACTATAAAAATATCCTGGATAAAATTTAATTTATCCAGGAATAGTCTTGCTATTAATTTTTTAATTCCTTTATCATTTTTACCAACTCTTCATATGGAATATCTACTTCATTTATTAATCCTTTTATTTCTAGTGTTTTTAAGTTTTCTATTTCTTTTTCTAATTTTTTTATACCTTCTTCCTCTTTTTTTATTTTTTCTCTTTTCTTTAATATTTGTTCTTCTTTAGCTTTTATCTTTTCTTGAATACTCATATTAAACGCTCCTTATTTGTAGTTTTAATAGCTAAACTTCTAATTTGCTATTCAACAACCCTTCTAACAGTACCATTAAAGGCATTTTTCCAATATCCTTCTAAATTATTCACCCATACTCCATTAGTGGATGCATCATGTAAAAATTTATTATCTCCTAAATAAATACCAACATGATTATTAACAACTCCTTCTGTATTGAAGAAAATTAAATCTCCCCTTTGCATCTCTTCAGTTTTAACTTCTCTTCCCATAGTAACTAATGTCCAAGTTACTACGCTTCTATAATCTCCTAAATTAAGACCAGCATTTGCATAACACCAATGTACAAAAGAACTGCAATCAAACCGTAAAGCTGCAATATCTTCAGGATTTCTTCCTCCTCCAAAAACATAAGGTGATTTTCCTACAATACTCATACCCGTTGTGATAGCTCTTTCAACTACTTTATTTCCATCGCCTACTTTAAAATCATAAATATTTAATGAATATGACTCTATAATATTACAAATTAAACTTGCATATTGTGGATCTGTTGCATATCCAGCCATTCTAATTGCATAAGCTTGTTCCTTATAATCTTTGGCTTTAAAAACCCCTGATTGCTCATATCTTGGATTTTCCTTTAAGAACTTTCCATGATCCTTTACTGAATCCTCAAAACTATCATATTTCCTCCACTTTGCCATTACAGTAATATTACTTCCATTTATATGTTCTTGTGTTGGCATATCAATAGTTTGTCCCTTCCAACTACTATCAGCTTTTACTCCAAATAAATTATTAGCTTTTACTGAAAGGTCAGATTTTCCCCACGCTGATTCATGTATAGCTTGTGCTATTGTTACTGATGGAAAAATCCCGTAATCATTGTAATTATCTTGAGCTATTGGAACTAATTTTAATATAAATGCTCTTTGTTCTTCATTAGGAACTGCAAAATCTATATTTGAATTTTCTCCAATAAAAATACTTATAAACCCTATAAATATACTTCCTATTAAACTTAATGCCACTACTACTGCTCCTAATACAGCTAATACCTTCAATACTACTGGATTAGAGAAAAGTTTTGTAGCCATAATAGTTAGTTTTTTTCCAGCATCATAACCAAACTTTGTGAATTTCTTTACCTGTTTTATTCCTCTTGCTCCATAATCAAAAGTATTTTTAGTTAATTTAGTTGCTTTCTTAGTAGCTTTCGCACTATACCTTAAAGTATTTTTAGTAGTAACTAATGTATCTTTAGTTTTTACAATGCTTTGTATTCCTATATTTTCATTTCCCTTTAATGAATTAACCTCATTTATTAAGCTAGTTGTTATTCCTTTTCCAACAATTCTTTTTAGTTTAATTGACTTTATGTCAGAAATGTTTTTTAAATTCTTTGATACATCTTTTACATACCTTGCTCCATTATAAGCTCTCTTCAAACTTCTTCCAGCTCTTATTAAATCTCTTGGAGCTGATACAATTCTATACATTTTTTCTTTTGCTAAAGTATTTCCATAATCATTATCTGAACTATTTAAATTATCAATTCCATTGTCTACTATTGTCCTTATATACCTAGCTTTAAAGAACTCCTTTTTTACTCTTGAAAAATTTACACTTCTAGTATATTTTAAATCCTCTATTAAATTAGTATATCTTCCTTTTGCTTTTAATTTATCATTTCTTACTATATTTAAACTCTTTCTTCTATTTCCTTGTATATCATAATTCTTTATATTAGGTATATTGTTTTTTATTATTGTTTCAGATATATCTCTTTTTATTATTGTTTCAGATACTCTTTCTTCTCTTACTCTTATTATCCCATCAAGCTTAGAATTTACATAGTTAGCACTATTTTTAAATCCATTTTCTCTTATTACTGATTCACTTCTTTTAGTAATATTACTTGTAATATTATTTTTTCTTAAACTATTACCTCTTGTATCAACTTCCTTTATTTTTATTATAGAATCTATTCTTTTATCATCTATAAGACTATTTTTTCTTGCTTTATAATTATTTTCTTTTCCATTCAACAAAGAGTAAGTTCTATCATTAATTCTTTCTTCTCTTTTTATTGTTGCTCTTGTATATTGACTACTTTTATATGGGTATTCAATCCTACTTATTAGTTCTCTTCTACTACCAGTATCTCCATATCCATTTTTAAAATATTGAGGTTTATTTAAAGATTCATTATTCCCTTTATAAATTCTTTCATTATTTATAACTTTATCTAAAGATTGCTCACTAGTAGATCTATTAACAAAAGACTTATTTATTTCCGTATTATACTCACTATCTTTAATAATACTTTTTCCTTCTAATTTAAAAGAAGCACTTCCATATATAGAAGTGCTTTCTTTATTCTTAACTAAGTCCCTTGAACCATTTTTTATTATACTCATTAAACACCCGCTGTTACTTCTTCAATCTTAGTAGTAAGCATTTTGTAAAGTTCTGTTTTCTTAGGGAAATCATCTTCAAATGGTATTATTGCATTTCCTGCAAATATCAATCCATGTCCTGGATCTGAATTAGTAACATAGTTTAATTGTTGGTCTGATATATTTAATAAATGTGCCAGTTCATCTCTATCAGAAGAAGCCTGATTTAACATATATATAAACTCACTATTGGATAACATACTTCTTGCATTATCACTTCGTAATAAATCTTCAACATTTTGAGTTATTCCAGTTGGAATGGCTCCCCACTTTCTTGCTCTTTTCCATAATTCAAATAAATAGTTATCTGAATATTCATTTTTGAAAAGTAAGTATATTTCATCTATATATATCCAAGTTCTTCTACCTATTTTTCTATTTTGAGTTATCCTATTCCATATTTGGTCTAACACCACTAACATTCCTATAGTATTTAACTGCTTACCTAAATCTTTAGTATCGAATACTACAAATCTATTATTAATATCTATATTGGTATGATGTGAAAATACACTTAAACTACCATTTATATAAATCTCTAAAGCAAGTGCTAAATCATTTGCTTCAGGCTCTGGTTGTTCTACTAAATTACTATAAAATGTTTTTAATGTTGGTACATCTTCCTTCTTAGGGTTATTAAAATATTTTTCATAAGTTAATAAAACAGTTCTGTCTATTATAGTTTTATGAGCTGAAGATAATCCATATCTTCCCCCTATAAGTATTTCACATAAAGATAATATAAACTCTGATTTTAATGATATTGGGTTATCATCGTCTGCATAATCTAAATTTATATCAAATGGATTAATAAAATTATTACTTCCAGCAGATATTTTTATTACTTCTCCATAAAAACCATTAGTTTTAACATCATTATCAATTCCCTTAGCTAATGGAGTATATTCTCTTTCAGGATCTATTACTATTACATCATCATTTGTACTTAAAAGTACATTTGCAATTTCTCTTTTAGCTGCTAAAGATTTTCCCGAACCTGAAGAACCTAAAATAAATCCATTTGCAGTTTTAAGATTTTTTCTATTTACTAAAATCAAATTCTTACTTAATGAATTACACCCATAATAAGTCCCATTATTATGGAACAATTCTTGAGTGGTAAAAGGAACAAATATACCTGTAGAAGCAGTAGTTAATGTTCTCTTTATATCAACATAATTTTTCCCTAGAATTAAAGTTGAATTAATCCCTTCCTCCTGAAGATAATCTAAATATCCTATTTTACAATTGTTCTTTCTGCAAATTGATGATATTTGATAAATATTTTCTTCTAACTCTTCCTTTGTTTTTCCTGAAGTAAATATTAAAATTGTATTTTTAAACATACCTTGATTTTTATTTAATAAATCATCTAATAATTCATTAGCTTCAAGTAAACTAAATTTAAGTTCATGCGGTATCATCTCGGGATCATATCCAGCTTTTATAGCTTTTTTCTGTTCATCTATTTTTTGTTGTTCCATAAATGCAATTTTACTCTTAACTAAATCCAAAGCTTTATCTTGTGAAACTCTATTTATATGTAGATTAATTGTTAAATCGCAATTTAAGTCTGAAAGTTCACTTAATAGCTTATCAGATAAATCAGAAGGTAAATCTTTTAAATATACAACTTGTCCATATCTATTGCCAAATTCAAAACTTCTCTTATCTTTAAAGTCAAAACTATCGGGTGCTATAAAATCTTTTGTACTTAAACTATTTTCAAGTAAGTATTCATATTCAAATTTATATGGTTCATCAGGATTAAAAATAGAGTGTATAAATTCACATCTTTCACTTCCTGAAAGAACCGAGTTTATACACCCTAATCTTTTCATGTTTGCTTGTACATCAGCCTCTATTCTTGATAAAACTTGTACTCCCTGTTCATAGTTACTTGCTTCGCAAGAGAAAGTAAGATATTTCTCTCTTATTATACCATTTTGCCCTTTTAAAGCCTTATCTATAAGCATCTGATTATACTCATACCTATATTTATTCAATCCATCATCCTTTTTAGGCGTATATAATAAAATTCTCTTTTTAAAATCCTCCTGGTCTATTCTTCTATTATTTATAGTAATTTGAACATTAATACTTGGATCAAAATAATTTAAGAACTCACAGTACCTAGAGAATATATCTATTTGATCATCTCTTTTAGCAATTTGATAATTTATATCTGAAAATTTTATAGTTTTTGAATATATTCCACCCTCAACATCACAAACTCCATCTTCAAACATTCTATTATATCTTATAGTGTTTTGAACTGTTGCTGGAACTTTTAAAGATTTAAGAAAGTTTTTATCTACCTTTCTTTCTCTGTCTGAAATCTCGTTTTGCCCCTTTAATTTGTTTCTTAATTTCTTTGAATTTTCTTTCTCTATCTTTTTTGCTTGGTTCAAAGCCTTTATATTCTCTTTCTTCTTTAACCTTTCTTCTAATTGACTTTTGGGTTGTTTTTTTCTTAATATCACTTTCATATCCTCCTTCCAATAAATCAACTTGAACTACTGTCTTGTAATTCCTTTTTGATTTTCCAAATTGATGTTTCAAAAACATTATCAAAACTTTTTCAAATTTTAATCCTTTTGGTTTCAAGTAACCTATTGCTATTAATGGCACAACTTCTATTATTACTATATATCCAGTTAATTCTTGTCCTATTTTATTCATTAAAAAAATATAACTTGGTACACTTATAACAATTGCAATAAGTGAACATACCAACTGTCTAACACTTAAACCAAACATTATTTTTTCTTGATATTCTGTTATCTCTTTAGGTATTCTTACTTCTACTGACATTCTAGTTCCCCCTTACATAGCATTGCAAATTGACTTAGCCCATTTACCACTACTTAATAATGCAAATACTGTTATAATTGAATATCCAGTACATTCCCATAACAAACTCAATAAATTTGTTGAATCTATATTTGAAGGATCTATTGTTACTATTCCACTAAATAAAATTCCCATTATTGCAATTGAAATACACATCAAAACTCCTTGTATAGATACCGCAGTAAAAGATTTTAAAAAGTTTTTTGCAATTGAACTCTGCTCTGCATTAGGTATAGTAGCCATAGGTAATGGTGCTATTCCTATAAAGACATACATTTCTATCATTCTTCCATATATTATTGCAGTTATTAATATATTGCTAATAAACGAAATAGTATTTATTATAACTACATTTATCATAATTAAAACTTTCTCTAAAAAATCTGCATTACTAACCAACTGCTCTATTGTTTCTCTAGCACTTCCAATATCAAGTCCTCCACTCCCTGAAAATATTCCGTTTATACCTACAATAATTTCTTGCGATACATTGAATATTGCTGATAAAATTAAAGGTGTCATATCTAACGCAGTTTTACATATTATAAACTTAATCATTATTTTAAAGGGGATTTCAAATCCCCTTTCACCCATAGTGTCTGTTCTTGTGGTTATACTTTGCAATTCTAGCAATAAAAATATTGCTAGAATTACTAATGCTATTGGAGTTATTATATTTTTTTGAATGTTTAAAATCCCTGTATAGATTGTGGCATTGAATTCTTCAGGAGTTTTTATTAGATCACTCCCAACAGATGTAACATTCGTAATCATGTTTATTATCGTATTTACAATCCATTCTTCCATAATATCCTCCTATTAAATACTTTTAATTTTTTTAGCCAACAACAGATGAAAATAATTGTGCAGCTACAACTATCATTCCTCCACCTACTATTTGCCATATCCCACCTTGTAAAGCTGGTCCATTTTTATCCTTTAATGCTCCTGCTAAAACAATTACTCCCCAAACACACCAAAGTCCTCCACCTATAGTACAGAACTTAATTATTATTTGTAAAACTTGATTCATTACGTCCATTTTTATCTCTCCTTTTTTATACTAAATTATTTATTTCTTCAGTTAATTCAATTTCTTTAATTTCAGTTTTTTCATCTAAAATATCTTTATTTTTTTCTTTTAAAACATCATATCTATTATCTTCACTATAATCAGCTAATTCCTTATATCTTTTATGCTTTTCTATTTTAAATTTCTTTGATTTAAAAGGCTTTACTCCTCTTATAAAAAGTAAACATTCATCTGTCTTTAGCAACCCAACTTCTGCTGGCGTTATTAAATCCCTTGCTATAATTTGATTATTTAATGATAAACTTCCTGATTGCCCTTTACTTATATTTATTGCAGTATGGTCAATAGTTGTTTTACCTACTCTAGCTGATATAGATTTTTGTGTTTCTTCTTCCCCACTTCCTAAGAATAGGGTAGTATCACAGTTACCTACAATAGTTCCCGCTTGTTCTTTATACAATCCTTTTATTTGAGCCATATTTTGAACTATAGGAACTACTGATATCTCTCTACTTCTTACAGTTGCTATTAATTTTTCAAATGAAGGAATTTGACCTATATTAGCAAACTCATCTAAAAGACATCTAACATGAACTGGTAATCTTCCTTTATACTCGTTATCTGCTTTATTACATAGGACATTAAACATTTGAGTATATAAAATAGCAACTAAAAAATTAAATGTACTATCTGTATCATCTATAATAATAAATAAAGCTTGTTTGTTATCTCCCAAAGTATCTAGTTCTAGTTCATCATACTCTGTTATTTCTCTAAGCTCTTTAATATCAAAAGGTGATAACCTAGCACCACAACTAATTAATATTGATTTAGCTGTTTTACCAGCAGCTTGTTTATATTTTTTATATTGTCTTACTGCAAAATGACCTTCATCTTTACTTTCTAAATCTTCAAATATTATATCTATAGGATTTTTAAATTCTTCATTATCCTCTTTAGCTTCCATTTGATTTAATAAATACAGTAAAGTGCTAAAATTTCTATCTTCTTTGGGTAATTCATAATATATATATCCTACTAAAGCTTGATATAACAATCTTTCAGCTTTTATCCAAAAGTCCTCTTTGCATTTTTCACCTTCTCCACTAGTATTTAATATTATTGTGTTTACTAATTTTAAAATATCTTTTTCTTTTCTTATATATTCAAACGGGTTATAGTGCATAGATTTAGAGAAATCTATTGTATTGAAATACTTTAAATTATAATCTGCATCCAATAACATCTTTCCACATTCAGGTAATAAAGTCCCTTTAGGATCAGTTATTACATAAGATGTGTGTAACTGCATTAAATTAGGTTTAACAAAAAATCTTGTTTTCCCCGAACCTGAACCACCTACAACAAGAATATTATTATTTCGCAATGTTTTTCTTGTATCTATTGATATTCTTTCACTTTCAGTTAGTAACATATTTTTTTCATAATTCTTATCTATAAAAGGTTTTATATCAGTCGCACTTCCCCATTCTGCTGAACCATGCTCCTTACCTTCTAATCTATTATTTCTTGTAAAAGAATTATATAAAACCACTAAAAAAACACCTATCAATCCAACTAGACCTATCAATATGGATTCTGGTGTTTTATCTATAAAAAATATGTTTTCCAGGATAGATTTACTCAAATTATCCATAATAAAATTAATTTTGGTAAGTATATCCCCTTCTAAACTTTGATACAAAAAAGCTATTCTATTAAATATATAAAATACTATTATTGATGCTATAGAAGTGAATATTAATTTTTCTTTTTTCATTATCTATCCCCTCTATCTTTAACAAATTGTTTTTCATTTTTATTAAGCTCTACTTCCTTATTATGCTCTTCAGCTTTTACTTTAGCTTCTTTTACAACCTCCTTAACTTCCTTTCTTTCATCTCTCTTAAAATCCTTAAAATTTTTACTTGCATAATCCTTAAATATTTTTTCAATTTGGCTGATGTCTTGCCCCTTAAAATATAGGTTGAAAACTTCATTATAAGAATCCTTTTTTATTGCAAAATCAATTCCATCTTTTTTTAGCTGCCTTTGAATTGCTTTTAAATCAGCTTTATCTATATTTACATTTTCTAAAGCTTTTCCCTTTTTGTTCAACTCTTTTAAACTCTGCTTTCCATTAACAACCTTATATTTATCATTTGCTATAGATCTAATCACCTCTAATACTAATTTAGCTGTAATCTGTGATGCTTTTACAGTAACCCCTATTGCTTTATTTCCTACTTCATCTCCTAGCATACACTCACCTCCTCTCGCAAAAAAACTCTCGGCTATTGCCTGTCAGAAGTTCTTTTGTAAAATATTTATAAAAAGATGTCCTTCGGGAACACCCTTTACACTTTGAAAAATTTTTCTAATATTACTATACCTTTGATAAATTGCTTGTAATATTACAAACCTATTTTAATTCATCTAATATACTTAGTGTTCCTTTATTCTCTAAAAATTGTAAAATTATATTGTATATTAGCACGTTAACAGATGAACACTCTCTTATATATTCTTTAACATATATTTCGTAAAGTTTAATATTTTCTTCCTCTAAAAGTTTTACTGTTAATCTACTTATCTTAGGCTCATTGTTAATTCTTCCATATATCAATTTAGATTTATCTAAAATAGGTTTATTTAACCAATCCTTTACAATCATTGTTGCTACTTGTGAAGGTTTTATCCTATATCTATGCAATCCTTCACTTACTATATATCTCTCTAAGTCAATTAATGTTTCCCTCATTAATCTTACTCCTATTGAAATTTCTGTTCTATCCACTTCAAAAACCTCCATAACAAAAGTGTTCCTCGGGAACACTTTTAAAATTATCTATAATATTTTTTAACTTCCATACATCTTATAATAATAAATAAAATAAATTTATTTTACTTATTTGACCCCTATCGTATATCCTTTCTAAAAAAATATTAATTAATCGTATCGCCTTTTACCAGCTCTCGTTCCAACAATTGCACAAGCAAATGCTGAAAACCCTAATAAAAATAAAACTACCAACATTAAAAACATACAAATCCTCCTTTTTTATATTACTTTGATTGAGTAAATTAAATAAAATAAGCATTAAAATACTTGCTTTATTTAATTTACTGAATAATAAAAAGGTGTTCCCAGGGAACACCCTTATATTATTATTTATCTTATTTTTTCTTCTTCTACTATTCCATTTACAACTAATCTTTCAGTTGTACCTTCAGCTCCATAACAAGTTATTAAGTTAAATATTTGGCTTGTTGAATAATTAATACTTGATTCCTCTAAACTATATTCACTATACTTATTTCTTTTATTTAACTCTTCAATTAACGATACATACTCTACCGTTCCAAGTTCATATTCTCCATTAAATATATCATCATTTTCATTTGTTATAAAAATTGAAAATATATCACACTTCATAGCTTTTCTTTCCGTATAAATATATAAATATCTATGCTCTTTCAAAAAATCTTTATCTATATATTTTCTAAGTTCACCGAACATTTGACTACTAGCCATATTATGCCCAAAAATAAATGTATTCCCTTTTGTAAAGTTTGTTCCACTATAAGAAAATATTGAACCTAAAGGAGTATATTCTTTATTCATATCATTATATAGATATTCTTCATCAGACTCTCCAACCAATATAGGATAATCAATTTTTGTTCCAGGAACATAAATCCATGCCTTTATATCTTTATTTATACTGTTTAATTTCTCAAAGTCTATAATTCTATCTAATGGATCATTAACAACTTCACTTGTTGCTACTTCTCTAAGACTTTGATTTTTAGCTTTATTTGATATCATATATCTAAATTCAACAAACCCCTTATATAGAAACACTATTGATACTATTAATAATATACTTGCTATTACTTTTCGCATTTTTTCTTTTTCTTCCCTACTCCAAAAAATAAAATACTGCTACCTATTAATAAACAAGTCCCTACCCCTAGATATAAATAAGCTTTATTATCATATCCTGTTGCTGGTACTTTAGGTTTTTCTTCTTCTATAATCTTAGTATGTTTGGGAATAACATTTATGTCATAAGACATAGTTTTATCAGCTTCATTCCAAGATGGAATTGATACTAAAAATGGTGTTATGTTTTCATAGTTTGAAATATCTGTTGCATATAGCAAATATACTCCTACATCTAAATCATCTATAGTACATTTTCCATTTTTATCAGTTGTTAATATATTATCTGTACTTACTACCTTCTTAAATAAGTTAGCTGCTAATTCCAAATCTGTAGCAGTTTTTATATTATTTAAATCTATATTTACTGCTTCATATTGAGTTAATACTTTATATTCTCCATTTATAACATCAGCTACTTTAGATAATCCAAATTTCACATTACCTTTATCTCTATTATCTTCAGTATCAGATAAAGTTATTGTAATACTACCAGTTCCACTTTTTACTTCTTCAAGTATATCTCCTGGCACTAATGTACTTCCACTATCTTCTTTATCTATTACAACAGAATCAGTTATTATAGCTCTACTATTGATATTATTAATAGTATCAGCATAAACATTAACTGCTGATGCTGATATAGAAGATACTAATAAAGCCATAGCTAATATATAATTAATCTTCCTTAACTTCATGCCCTTCTCTCTCCTTTCTTCTTTTATCACTTAGTTTTAAAACTACTGCTAAAGTTAAAAATATAAAAGGAATACTAGCAAATAGTATTTCTCTATTAGACATTCTATTTGATTCAATACTCTCATATTCAGATGGTTCATAAGGAACTCTTTCACCCGTAACAACTAATCTGTGAGTGTTAATTCCATAAGGAGTACACGTTATTAAAGATACTAAATCTTTACCTTCAATAATATTTACTGCATCTATATCTTCAGGCTCAATAACTTCAATATTATTCACTTTATAAGCTAATGTTTTATCTTGTATTCTAACGAAGAATAAATCGCCTTCAACTATTTCATCTAAACGAGTGAATAATTTCGCATTAGGAAGTCCTCTATGCCCTGTTAGAACGCTTCTAGTATTAATTCCCCCTATAGGTAAACTACTGTTGTAAACATGTCCTACGCCTACTGAAAGCACTTCATCAGATGTCCCATGATATATAGGAAGATTAACATTTATTTTAGGAATTTCAATGCTTCCCATTATTCCATTTCCCATATCAAGAATATTATTATAGCTTTCTTCACCTAAAACACTAATTGAATTAGTATTTAATATATTATTTTTGTAATTAAATAAAGCTGAATTATATTCTTCAGCTTTATTGTACTCTAGTTCTAATTCTGCTCTATCTATATTATTAACTGCATTTTCGTAAGTTGCTATAGCTTCTCTCTGATAAAAACTTTCTATAATACTACTACCTAAAGGATATATACATATTAGAAATCCAATTATAAATATTATCTTACGAATAACATTTCTCCCATCCATATCAACACTCACTTTCCATTGTCTTTATTTATATAAGCTTTTTTACTTTTTACTCTTTTTTCTTGATACTGCTAATGCTCCTGTCATTAATGTTGAGCCTAAACCAATTAATGCTATAGTTGCACCCGAACCAGTTACAGGTAGTTTGCTACCAACCTTATTTATTACAGTTATGTTAAGAGATCCATCATCAACATTAGTATCTAATGGTTGATTATTCTCATTAAATATTCCATCCCAAAAAGTTTTTATATTGGCAGTTGCTTCTAAAGTTTTAAGAGTTTTATCAGTTGCTCCATCACCTTTTACATAAACATTTCTGTTTTCTGTGAAAGTAGGAATTATATTTATTTCTATTGGATCTAATATTGGTCTATATCCATCAGGAGCACCAGTTTCCTTTAACCAATAAGTACCTTGGTCTAATCCAATAATTGTGAATACCCCTTCTGCATCAGAAACCATTTCTACTGCATCACTTGGTACACCACCTTGAACACTATCTCTATTGATTACTATATATCCACTTTCAGCTTTCTTTACATATACTTCATTTTTGCACTCTTTATCAGAGTATAATCTAAATTTAGCATTTTCTAGTTTTAAATCATGGTCATTTATCTTTAAACCATTGATTTTATAAGTGAAGCAAACTACAGTATCCCAAGGAGTTTCCCCTCTATCAGTTTCTCCATCACCATCAGGATTATTTGAAAACTCTAATTTAACATCATTTTCAAATCCTGGTCTACCAGTATCATTAGCTGCTTTATCATTTAAAGTAGCATTGAATGTTAATTCTACTTTTTGCCCATAAACATTTTCATTTAAATCATTCTTATTATTAAACTCTCTATCAACTATTGCCTTTAAATCAACAATTTCTACCTTGAAAGTTTCATCTTTTCCTGGATTTTCAACTACATTAAACTCACTATTTTGTAATGTATATGATTTTCCTGTAGAATCACTTATTTTAATACCTACTGAATTATTATTAAATGTTAAAGCTTCGTCCATTTTATCATGCCAAGCATAATAATAAGTATGATAACCATTCATATTTGGTACATTTGACTCAAATTTGAAAGGTACAGTTTGTCCTATTTCATAATCCCCTATATCGTTCCAACCATCATTTCCAACTGCATCTACATTATCATCTTCTTTTATCTTCTTGATAACTGATGGATAATCAGATTTTACTTGAACTGATGCATTAGGATTAGCCGTATTTACCATACATAAAGATCCCGCTGAATGAGAACCTGAAACATTAGATACTTCATCTACTATATAATATCCATAATCTAACCCTGTTAATTCTATACTGTTATTTGACTTAACTTCTGTAACTGTTACAACATCAGATTTAATTTTTAATTTCACTATCTCGTTTCTTAACTCTTCAACAAAATATCTAAACTCACTATATCTTCCTTCTAAAGTTTGTTCAGCATTAGCACCTTCAACTTTATTGTTGTTTAAAGATTGAATATAATCTATAATTTCATATTCTGTTACTTTACTAGCTTCTTTGTTTAATTTCTTACCAACAACATTTTTTAATGCTGGTGCATAATCTGGATTCATTGTATAATTTATAGATTCTAAACCAGTAGAATTTTGAGCATTGAATAGCTTGTACACATTGAACTTTTTACCAACTAAAGTTTGACTTGTGTTATTACCTTCAATAGTAATTGAAGCACTTCCACGACCAAAATTTGCTACACCTCCTGGTGTATTTTTATTTACAAAAGCATAAGTTGTAGCAGCACTTTCATTTCTAGTTTCTGCATGAGCCATTACACTTGGTAATGTACTCGTTGCTAAAACTCCCGCAACTAATGCATATGATAATACAGATTTTAATATTTTATGTCTTGCCATTTGACTATCCCCCTATAACCTATCTCTTATTTTCTTTCTTAGATTTTCTACTCATTATAATTGCAACCCCCATTAAAGACATACCAACTACTAATATAGGTATCATCATTCCTGATCCTGTACTTGGTAGTTTCATAGTTATGTAATTAACTACTTTAACGCTGATTACTCTATCATTTTTATTTCCTTCTATATGAATATCACCATTTGTAGAATTAGCATTATACTTAACTCCATCTATTGTAAAGTTAAAAATACCATTTGATGGTTGAGATTCAGTAACTACTTCATATACATGAACATTTCCATTTGAATCTACAGGTATTCTATAACCTTCAGGTGCTTTTGTTTCTTTAAAGTAATATTGAGTTCCAACTTTTAACCCATCAAAGAATAATTCTCCTTTTTCGTTAGAAACTGCCTTACTTATTTCATTTCTACATTCTCTATCAGAATATAAAGTAAATTCAGCACCTTTTAATGGTGTATTCTTATCATTAACCTTAACTACTTTTAATTGAAAAGGTCTTAAACTATTTTCTACTGTCAATACCCCATTGCCTTCTGATTCTACATAGCTCATTCCCATATTAGTAGTATTAGATATTACTCTTATTGTATTACTTGATGTAACTTCAAAAACAAACTCATTTGGATTTACTTCAAATCCTTCAGTAGTTGATATTTCTATTATTTTATGTGTTCCTTGCTCTAACCCCTTAATTACTATTTCTCCATTTGGATTAGTTGTTAATTCTTCAGTTGTTCCGTTAGGTTTTGTATGTCTAAACTTTACATTAGGTAGTAATATATGTGTTCCTTCTTGTACTTTTCTTATAGTAAAATCTAAGGAATCTTCTTTTATTACTGGTTCATTATAAGTATTTACCCCTTCTGCTGTTCCATTAGGAGTTATTCTTCTAACAAACACTTCAGGATTTAGCTTATAACCTGTAGGAGCTTTAGTTTCTTGTATTGTTAAAGTTCCTAGTGGTAGAGCTGGAGCCCCAAAACTTGTATACCAAAAAGCATCACCTGATACTTTATGAGCATCATTGAATAAAGCAACACCATTGCTTCCTGTTTTCATAACCCAACTTCTAGTAGGAGAAACCCCTAAATCTGATGGATTAACTCCATCTGCATACTCACCTGCATAAAATTTAAATGTGAAATGTGCATCTTCTAAAGAACCACTACCTTGAGGTCTATCTGTACCTGTATCAGCATCCACCTTTCTAAGAGCAACCACAACTGGGTCAAGCTGAGGTCTATCTGTAAATGCTTTAGTTGACTTACTACCCGAATTAACTGTTATCGGATATATATTTCCATCTAATGCATATCCCTTAGGTGCTTTGGTTTCTTTAATATAATAAGTTCCTGAATCTAATTGAATTTCTTGTGACCAACCATTAGAACCTATAACAAGAGTTGCTACTTGACCTGTAGCATTAGATCCTGTAAATACCCCATATTCTGCACCAGTTATATTATAATAATTATTTCCATTCGTTATTGATGGATCGGCAGATGATTTAGATATTTGTAATGAACCTTTTGGATTATACATCCAAAATGCTAAATCTTGATAAGAGCTTCCTTCTGTATCAGCAATATATGCAGTAAATGAAGATGGTGGTTCAGGTAAACCTCTTACTTGATTAAGTAATCTTCTACCTAAGTTTTTACCATCACCATGTCTTACTTCAGAAATAGCCATTGCAGTCGCAATTCTTAAACCATTAGATGCCCAACCACCTATTTGTCCTGGTCCTTCAAAACCATAATACAATATCTTTCTTATATCAGAATTACCTTCAACCGAAGTGCTAAGTATTCTTACCCCAGTTCCTGGTGATACCTTAGAGTGATCAGCACAAAAAGCTGTACGTCCATTTATACTAAACATATCTGACCTACCCATAAGAATCCCACCCTCATAGTAAGTTAAGTTACCATGATTAGTAACAGTCATTCCAGTTCTAGCTGCCATAAAAGATAATGATCTTCTCAATCTAGTTCTAATAGGATTTAAATTATTCAGACTTTCTAAAATTGGATCTACATTTTCATCTTGAAGATAATCTAAAGCTAAATCTTTCTTTGATATATCTACTAAAACAATACAATCACCTATAGTTTCTAAATCAATAAGCTTGTTTATATATTCATCTTTAAAAAAGAAGTTTTCATCTACCTTATCTTCTAACTTATGCTTAGAAACAAGTTCTTTTCTAAAATTCAAAGCTTCTTCAGAATCATATATACCTTCAAGATACTCATTAAGTATCTTATCTACTTTATTCTCTTCTTGTGGCTTTTTCTCATTAGTATCTATTTCATTTGATGTATCTTGTATTTCTTCTTGAATCACATCTGATTGAACTATTTCATCTTTAATTTCTTCTTTTGGATTTTCTGTGAAATTAATAATTATAGAATTAGCATTTTCTTTTAGATTAACATCATAAATTTTACTATTTCCATTTATTACTCCATCATTCTCTATACCATCAATAGATGATATAAAATATCCTTCATTCGGTGTAGCAGTTATTCTTAAATTAGTATCTACTGTACAATCTGCTCTAAAAACATCTTTATTTCCTAAAGAATATTTAGAACTTCCATCATCAATAATAACTTCACCTTCCCCTTTAACTTTTATTTCTAGCTTCGTTATATTAGATGCTTCTGCTGGTATGGCTTGAACATTTCCTACAACTAAAATACTCACTAAAAACAAGCTTAAAATTCTTTTGAGTTTCCTCACTAAGTTTCCCTCCTTAACTTTTTATTTCAGATAAAAAACTGTAATTAATTTTTCTCCCCCCCATCAACTTTTTAAATTATGCAATTAAAAAACTCCAACTATTTAATAGTTGAAGTTCTTTATGTTACATAATTAGATTTAAAAGTGTTCCTCGGGAACACTTTCTTTATTTAATCATTTAATAGTCTTAATATTTTATTTATAGCCTTTTCTTTACTAAGGTTCTCATATTTCATAATATTGGCTACATCAAAATTTAAGTAATAATCAGAAATATTTTTATTATTATAAGCCATTCTCAATTGTTGTATATCACTTTTAGATAAAATTATATTCCCCCTATCATTTTTCATTAATAATTGCTCCTTTACTAAAAAATAACAATTAAAAAGTGCCTAGTTTCTAGGCACTTTAATAATACATACTATAAATTTTTTTATATTACTTAGTTGCTCCACAACTACAACTATGACCAACTGTAACTGTTTCTGTCCAAGCTGCTTTATCTACTACCCATTTCTTCTCTGTTACTGCTGGGTGGTTAACATTGTTTGTACCTACTTGAATTTGCTTGTAGTCTGTATGCCAACCAGTACAAGCCATATTACCTGCTAATATATTATCTGTCATATGCTTGTCTATATTACTTGTTATATCTGCACCACAACCATTACATATAGCAACTTCCCTTTCCTCATAAACTGGGATACTCTCTGTCCAAGCTGGTGTTACAACTACATCTTCCCAATGACCTACCTCATCATGGTGAACTTGTTCAATTATAGGGTTCCAACTATGAGTATGAGTACTTCCATTTGAAGTGTTACTATTAGTGTTACTGCTAGTATTACTATTAGTGTTACTGCTAGTATTACTATTAGTGTTACTGCTAGTATTACTACTATTGTTATTGCTAGTATTACTATTAGCATTGCTACTACTAGATTGGCTATTATTTTTATTAGTATTATTGATATTTATATCATTACTGCTTGTACTATTTTCAGGCATATTGATATTAGATTCAGTTTCTTTCACTTCCTCTTTTTTATCTTCAGCATTATTATTTTCTTTTGATACTACTGATTCATCTTTATCTTTTTTATTATCTTCTTTTTTATTATTGATAACTGGTTTGTTATTTTCTGCTATATCATTTGATTTACTTGCTCCATTAACTAACACTCCACCAATAATTCCAATAACTATAGTTCCTACTATTACTCCACTTGCCACAATTCCTTTTTTACTCTTTAATATTTTTTTTATTTTTTCTAAATTCATCAATTTACCTCCTTATAAATTTGTGTTCCTCGGGAACACTTTTTTACCTTTATTTCCTCAATATCTTTAATTTATCCTCTGTTTTAGCAATATTATACCAAATTTATTTTTATTTTGTAATTCTTGTAGGCGTATCAAATGTAACTACTGGTGCTACTTTTCTATCTAGTATTAAATCTCCATTCCTTGCTTGTTTATAAATAGATCTATTAAATTTTGCAAAATTACTATTTGAAATTTCTTGCGAACACTCCCACTTAGTTTTTCTTAAAACCTCTCTTGTTCTTTCCTTTTCAGCTTCATGTTTTTCTTTTAAATCTTTTAAATTTCTCTGTATATATTTTCTAATAGCATCAACACTCTTGCCAATTCTACGAGATATTTCTTTAGCATCTACTCCAGCTAAATATAATTTTTCAATCATAATTTTATCTCTCAAATCCAATACCATAATTAATACCTCCAAATATATATAGTTGCCCCAACCCATTTAGTTGGACATTTTTATTTTCAATTACCATATTTAACTAATTTAAATATATATTATCATTTGACAAGTATTTTGTCAACAGAAGTTTTGACGACAAGATTATTTTCTTGTCATGCTATGAATATGCTTTATTTTTATGTCTAAATAAATGTATACACTATTATGAATGAGGTGATTATATGAAATCTACTTTTGCTAACAATATAAAAAGCCTAAGAATAGATAATGATTATAGCCAAAATGATCTATCAAAAGCCCTAGGCATAACAAGATCTCGCTATTCAAATTACGAAAATGGAATAAGCGAGCCAAATATTGAAATTTTAATAAAAATATCTAGTTTTTTTAATTGTTCAATTGATGATCTTTTAAAAAGTAGAATTAATACTGTTGTCAAAAGTAAAATAGATACTATTATATCTGAAGAACCAAGAATTAGTGTAAATTTAAATGAATTTAACTATTCTGACTTAAAAGAAAAACTTTTAAAAAATAAAAGATTTTATGAAGAAAAGAAAAAAACTATATTAAGTGAAATTGATGTTAAAATATCTGAAATAGATTCTCTTTTAAATTTTATAAACAATATTTATAATGAAGATTTAACAAATGAAATTTCACACAACAAAAAAGATGAGTAATAATTTTCATATCACTCATCTTTTTTATATTTTCTTATATTAAATCTATCCATTATTATTTCATGTCCCCTGGGAACACTTTTCTTTTAACATTTCTTCAAGTCTTTCCTTTTAAATTTTCTCAAAACACCTCTAAACTTTTACATAGTTGCCCCAACCCATTTAGTTGGACAAATTTAATTATCTACTTATATTTTTGTCTTATTACAACAATATAATATCAATTTCAACATTTTATGTCAATATGAAACGTTTATCTTTTTGTTATTTTATTCATATTGAAACTTTTTCTGTTTTTTGTTCTATTTTGCTATTATTCTATTGATAGAAAGGAGTGATTTTTTTTTGAAAAAGAATTACTTTTGTGAAAATCTAAAATATATAAGGAGTTCTTTAAATATCAGCCAAAAAGAAATAGCAAATCACTTAAAATTAAATCCTAGCTCATATTCTAACTATGAAAATGGTCGCCGAGAGCCTGGTATAGATGTTTTAATAAAAATTTCCGATTTCCTTAACGTTGAAATAGATAAACTCTTGACTGAAAACCTTAGCAACAATGATAAATTTTTGAAGGATATTCAAAACAAAATTTCAAATGATATTAATTATGATGAAAAAATTAAGGATATTAATTTAGATATGCGTAAAAATATCTTATTTGAATTGGAGAATAAAAAAAGAAAATGTTTATCCCTAATTAATTATGAAATTCCAAAAAAAATTAAAGAAATTGATAATCTAATTAAGTATATAAATCTTTATACTGATCAAGATGTAGAGATTAGTGATGAAATCTCACCTAATACTAGTGAACTTAAAACTAATGAAAAAAGTATTGACTATAGATCTATAAACCTAATTGGAAAAGTATCTGCTGGGAATCTTTGTTATGCTTACGAAGAAATAATAAACACTTATAAAATCCCTTCCAATATCCTATGTCCTTCTAAAAATTATTTTATTCTTGAAGTTAAAGGAGATAGTATGAATAAAATCTATCCCCCTGGTGATTTAATATTAATTGAAAGTACAAATTTAGTTAATAATGATGATATTGTTATTGCTGTAATTGATGATGAAGCTACTTGCAAAAAAATCAATTTCTCTCCTAATGAAATTATTTTAACCCCTCAAAGCACTAACCCAATACACCAAGTTCAAATATATAAAGATATTAATGTTCATATATTAGGTAAAGTTCTTGGTAAACTTTCTGATTATATAAGAAAAGATGAGTAATAGTATATATTACTCATCTTTTTATATTTTAACTAATCAGGTATATCATTTAATAACTCATTAATAGAGTTCTCATAATCAGTATTTTCCTTATCTACAGATATTTCTTCACATTTTTTTTTATTATCTTCTTGTAACCTATCTAGTACTTTTTCTACTATTTTATTAATATCTATATTGGAATGTACGTTACTTGTTCCATTATTATTCCCTTTTAGAACTGCCCATTCTAATACTATTCTTTCTAAACTAGCTGAATCACTTGAAAGGTTTCTATCCTCTTTATTTTCCCTAACAATGTTTAAAGTTTCTTCTTCTATTGTATAGGTCTTACTTATCTTCGCCATTTTAGTATCTCCTTATTTAAAGACTTTTGTACCCACAATGTAAAGACCTTTAGCAGTTGCCATTTGTGGTGCTTCTACTAAAGTACCATTATATATTTTCATTCTTTGAGTAGTTCCTCCACCAAAATAAATATCCATTTCTTCAGTATTAACCCAATAACTATCAACTTCTTGAGCTACTTTTTCTGAAAGTATTCTGTATCCTTTTTCCTTTAATTTATCATAATCACCAGTATTACTATCTATTTCAAATAACTCTTTAGATAAATTATATTTATCATTTAATTCTCTTTGCACATATTCAAGAGCTGTCTTATTTCCTAATTCAAGCGATTTAGATTTTTTATCATTAAACTTCATTCCCTTATCAAAGTATGTAAATTCTGTAGTTCTAAAACCTACAGTTACCATTCCAATAGGTTTATTAGTAGTTGTTCTATCTCTTAATTCCCAAAATAATGCTGCATCTGACTCTCTAAATATTGATATATCTTCTATGAAAACTTTCTTATAACATTTAGTTATATTATTCATTATCTTTACTGTTTTACCCTTATAAGCTTCTATCACTTCTGTTAAAGTTCTTTTATTATAAGATTTATTTGGAACTCCTAATACAAGTTTAACACTATTAGCTACTGCTAACTTATCTAATAATGCATATAATAATTTTTCAGCAGTTAACGTAATCTTAGATTCCATATTATTAGAAGTTGGAGAATAACCTTCTACTTCAGCTAATATACCAGCAAAATATTCTTCTCCTTCAACTTCTAAATATATCGGATCTTTATAGTCATCAAAATCTATTTCTCTTCCTAGACTAACTATTGATTTAAAGCAACATTCACTAGCTTCTCCATTGTAAACTGTATAACCTTTTGTATATCCACGCCCAATATCTGCTCCTATTATTTGAGATTCTTGATTAATAATATTTTTCTCCATTTTTACACCTCTTTTTTTATTTCCTAATTACTATATTTATATAGTAACACATAAAAATTGTTATGTCAATGCTATATCAATTTTGCAACTAAAAATAATTGATATAGCATTGGTATATCAATTCAAATTCAAATATTAATTGTTATATCAATGGTATATCAATTTAATATATTTCAAAAATTGATATACCATTGTTTTATAAATTTTTTAAATATTGTTCTAAAGCAATATTTATTATTTCTCCAATAGTTTCATTGCTTTTATAAGATAATTTTTTTATCTCTTCATAAATTCCAGTATCTATCCTAAATGATCTTACATCATTTATATTACTTCTCACTCCCGTAATATTACTTGTAATATTGTTTGAATTCTTTTTATTAATTAATGATAAAATTTCATCTAAATTATCTAATAATAATAATAGTCTTTCATTATTTACTTCATCTTTAAAATTCTTACTATCTTCTCTTTGGGTATTTGCTTCTTTTTTAGTAATATTACTTGTAATATCATTTTGTAATACATACTGATTATCTATCTTTTTATATCCTAATCTAATAAGTCTTTTATGAATTACTCGTTCATTTTCTCCAAATGATTCTTTTTCGATTTTCACCATTGGTTTTCCATTATTCAACTCTTTATTTATAAATTCAACTATTTTTATTAAATTATTTCTGTTCCATTCCATTTTTACACCTCACACTTACTTGTAATATTACACTAATATTGTACCATTATTTTACATATAATTGTAAAAATAAGCGATTTATATATTAAATTAATATACAAATCGCTTACCTATATATATCTTTATGAACTTTTAAATCTTTTCTTTTTTTTTATTATGTTCATCAGCTTTTTTTGAAGCATCTTTAACAATATCTTTTATTCCTACAGTTTTTGTTACTGCTGCTTCTCTAATATCTGAATTATATTCTAAAGCTTTTTTTTCTATAAGTTCAAAATTAACACATCTTTTAGCTATAAAGCTTCTTCCACTTATAACCTTATTATATAATTTATTAGCTTTATTTTTAATTACATCTTCATTTTTATTTATAAATCTTATTTGCTTTGTTAATAATATTGAATATTTACGATTATGTCTTTCTTCAAAATTATACTCTACTATATTTTCTTTATGTACTGGTATCATATTATTTAAATTTATAACACCTAAATCTCCATTCTCCAATTTAAAAAAATCTATATTATTCTTCATAGATTTATGTTTTTCTTTAGGTGATGCCAACGGAGCTATATAATTCATCCCATTAACTTCTAATAATATCCCTATATATGGACGTGATTCATTTTTATTATCTCTAATATTATCATCAAATTTCTTTAGATAATTTATATAATCCTCTTTAACTATATATATTCTCATTCCCATTCTCCCCTTATAAAAAAAAAGTAATCAATTTTGATTACTTTTTTCACTCTTTTAGTTTCTCGCTTACTGGTGGAGATTCACCGCTCTTTTAGTTTCTCACTTACTGGTGGAGATTCACCGCTCTTTATACTGATTTATAATCATTATATTCTATATAATATATTATACCATTCTGCATATAAATATTCAACTACATTGTACTTTTATTTATGCCTTTATATAAAGATAACCAATGATCCTAATAACTAATGATTTTTGTATAAGATTAATTTATCTCTCTTTTTCTTTCTCTTTAGTTAAGTCGATTTTTTCTTGTATTATATTTTCTATTTTACTATTAGCCTTTCTTATACTTTCTAATCTTTTTTCTATATTTTTAAATTCATTACCTAATAATGAAATTTCTTCTTTTTGTTCAATTATTTTTTCTTTTAACTTATCTATACTAACGTTTGTATTTATACCCAAGTTTTCTAGTTTTTCTTTAGCATGAAGGAACATTAATATCTCATTTTCATGTTTTTTATATCCCCCAAATATAGTTTTCTTATTTCCATGTTTCTCGTAAATTTCTTTATAATTATTGTATGTTATCAAATATTTAGATACTTGATTAAATTTAGCGTTCTTATTTTCTAATTCTTTAATAATATTAATTAATTCATCTTTCTTATTTAATACTTCTTGTACTTTACCATCAAATTCATTTCTAT
>ERZ779643.188-NODE-188-length-58904-cov-12.281092_pt1 | contig 58904 bp, 47 predicted proteins | sample MGYA00511564_ERZ779643 | MGnify/ENA primary metagenome ERZ779643 (study PRJEB29588, sample SAMEA2147114) | human gut metagenome | biome: human gut; feature: human-associated habitat; material: faeces | place: Denmark | collected 2008/2010 ...
CACAGTATTACCGCAACATCAAGCGAGAGACGGAGAGACTTCAAAACTGCATGAAACTGTTGCAATCTGATGTGGAGGAAGCGGAGCGACTGCTCAAACAGACCAAGAGTGAAATCAACACAGAGAAACTACAGGCTGCCAAGACGGAAGCCAAGACCGCCCTTGTGTCGAAGATTGGTTCTCTTTTGGGCAGTGGAAAATTGAAAGAGGTGGAGCAACACAACCGAAAGTTGTGTGAGCTTGTGAAAGACCGAGAGCAATACATTGACGAACTCCATGAGAAAATACAGCGAATGGAGGACAGCCACAGCCAACAACTCGGCGAGATGCAACAGATACACCAAGCAGAGGTCGTAGAATTGAAGAGCAAGCACGCAACAGAAGTTTCTTTGCTCAATGACATCGTCCGCAAAGCCAAGCATTGGTTCCCGATGTTGGAGGCACGTTTGCAAATGGAAAACCTGTGCAGGAAGATTGGCTTCACCGTTGAGCAAATCGGAGTGCTTCTTACAGGAAAGGCTTTGAACTTTAGCGGTCCGCTCTATTCTGAGGAACACAAAAGAAAGTTCAATGTGGAGAATGCTGAAATCAAGGTGTTTTCTGATTCTACCAAGCCGAACCAACTGTTTTTGTATATCAATAGACAGCCTGTTATTGAATGGTTCAAAGTACAATGGAATAAACTAAGACCGTTTAAAAGACAAATGATAAAATATTAGAGAAAGTGAGTTTGCAACTCATAATCATATTACTTTCATGCTGCATAACTTAAAAAAGAGACGGAAAAATTCCGTCTCTTTTAATTATTTGATACGCCCTTCTTTTCTGAGAAGATTGATAAATTTATTCCAACCTTCAGAACGCTTATCTGCATTTTGTTTTGTCTTTTCTAAATTCCAATAATTCGGATAATTATCGTTGAGATAGTATTTGCCATCCTTGTCGCAGAATAAAACCAAATCATCGTATGCACGATTCACTACGGGATTGATATTAGCTGCTATAATGAACAGTGTCTCAGATGAACTTTTTACACTTATTGATGCATAGATTGGGATGGATTTTATTTTATCATATTCCTTAAATTTGATTTCTCTTGTTTTTGGATTGAACCATGCAATATCTAAATCAGTAAAGGCTATAGAATCTTTACCTTGCACAACATTATCAGTGCTTACTTCACATACACCAAATAGTTGTGGTGATGTTTCTGTAAGAAAAGCATCTGCATTAGAGTTGCATGAACTAAATACAACCAATATTGTCAATAATATGATACCCAATAATTTCTTCATCGTTTTATCCTATATGATTTTATCTATTAATTTCTTAACATATTCTTTCAAAAAAGTTTCTGGCAAAGGTGCTATGTATGCCCCATTTTCATCATATTGCTTGTTTCTCCAATCTTGTTTTACTTTCTCAATGACATCAGCATATTCTGAGAATAAAGTACAGAACATCGTGTATGAGACTTCCTTAGCCATAGTCTTCTCTTTGTTTACAAAGTACAAATTGGCAAAAAACAAGAAAGCCTCATTTTTATTCTCAACACAGTATTTCATGAATTCTCTTCCTTCTGAAATATCTATGAGGGTATTTGGATTGCTAAGAATCTGATATTCTGGTGAAGAAATAGCTTTAGCCCATGCATCATATAAAGCAGAAATTTTTGTTTCAACCAACGTACTTGAAGAACGAGTGGCTATCTTTGAAATTTTATTTTCTTGCTCTGGAGTAAGACTAACTTCTTTGATAACTGTTAAACCTTTCTTTATTGATTCTTCGAAAGTCAAACTACTATGAGCAGACAAGCCTCTTGTCGACATTATTGTCGGGTCATCAGAAATACTAGCATCACGATAATATGCAATTATTGAGCCATAGTCGGAACCTGACAATGCATCCCGAGGATGGAAAATACGTCTTAATCCACCAGGTTTGCTTTCCCAAGCATAGCCATGAGGGTGATTATTAGCCGTAGCTCTACAAGAAAAGTGTGTTACACCAGAAATGTCATTACTATTAGACCAAACTGCAATAACTCCATTTCCAGAATGAGCTCCATCACGTGTATAAGAAATAGCACCAGCATATCTTTGAGGATTATTTCCAAAAAAAGCATCCCATGTATCCCAAATGAAAGGATACCCATAATCTGGTCCAACGATAGGGGCTGTTGAAGAATTGTTTGCTCTAATAGCCCCCCAAGTCCATCCATATGTTAAACCACCTGCCCATGATGCACAATTATAGACATTAGTATTGCTCGCACTACTATATATAGCATCATTTGATTTTAAATTAGGGAAAAACTTTGTTAACCCATCGTTATCTTGCACCTGTTGACAAGAACCATAAACATCACAGTTGCCATAATATGCGCCAAAAGCTCCAACGCATGTAATTAGCATTCGATACCTGTCATTAGCCGAAGGCTTGGTCAAGCGGAGGCGAGCGTCATCAAACCACATTTGTTCCATTGGAGGAACATAGAAATAAGTTTCACCAAAGAATTTAACCTTTCTTGAACTCTTTTCTTCCAAATAAAAAGCTGGAATGCCAGAAGAATACGCTGTAAAATAATTTATTATACCAGTATTTGGAGAGTCCACATCAACAACATATCCTGCTACAGGAGTTTGAGAATTTAATATAGAACCATTCTGATAAACATTGATAAGTCCTTGCCTTCCTGTTGTTGTGGAAGCGTAAGAGCTGCTATAGGCACGAATAACCAAGTAGTAGTCTCCTGCAGGTAATGTTGCTGTTATCTGCGAATGGCGACCACGTCCAGAAGCATCATCATTGTAATATGAATAATTATGAGGGTCGTCTATCTTGTAGAGATACATCACAGGGTCAACAGAATAGAAATCATCCCCATCGATAGGTCCTGTCATAAATGTGTATGTTCCTTTGGTCAAAGATAACTTACGATGATAGGTATAGGTGATAGGCACACAGATTTTGTGTTGATAATTGCCATCAGGATTCTCTAATGTGCGAGGGGTTACTTGCCAATTATACCCTTTTTCATAAGCAGAGCGAGTGATTGCTTTTTCTTCTGCCAACTTGCAAAGAAGGTTGTCAACCTTATCTTGATCTAACTTTTCATTGCCTAAATTCTTGGGAGCACTAATTTGCTTAATGAAGTCCTTATACATAGGGTCTTCTTTTAGTAATGCACTAGCTTCATCTTCAACCTGAATAGCATCGATTTCAGGATAATAAGGTGCATTGGCTGCAAAAGTTATTGTATTTTTCCCTGCAAATAGATGGATTTTACCACTATTTTTCAAAGAAACGAACTGCCATTCGTTGGAGGTGATGTCCAAATCATCAACGTACTCATTGTTTACCCAAACTTCTATCTTTTGAAGACTTTTCCCTTCATTGACACAAGCTGCCATAACATGAACGCCTAAGCACTTTTCTTGCTCAGACTCAGCATTTACCACGAAGCTACGAGTTAGCTTCTCGGCACCAATTCCAGTTCTTGTAGTAAGCAAAGATTGCTCGCCATCTTGACTTGAAAGATAAAAACTTTTACCCAAATAATCCGTAGTTGTAGCTTGTGTTTGGGTATCAATATTGCTACTAACGATAGACTTTTCTTCTTTCTGCTGATACGAAGCTAAGTCCAATTCAGAGTTACAGCCAACAAGAAGACTTGTGACAGCGATGGTCAAAATCGTTTTGCCATTGCAATGGAATACTTTTTTGTTCATGTTTGTAAAATTAAGGCCACTTAAAGTGGGGTGAATAAATAAAACATAAGTCTTGGTCAAACAGAATCTGACCTTGGTGACTCCAATTTACAATTCTAATTCATAAAAGCTACGAAAGAAACAAAATTTTAGTTGCCTCTATACGATAGCTTTTTACGCATTTCCATCGTAGCATAATTATTCTGAGACAATGCAAGTCTCATGCACCATGCTTTTTTTTAATTTATTTTCGCTGCAAATATAATGCAAAAAAACAAATAAGCAAAAGATTTGCTAATATTTGTTGTTGCTTTTAATGTTTTTTATAACAATCTTGGCATGTAAATTCCTTCTTTTTTGTATTTTTGCAGCCAAGAAGAGTTGTTTGACAGCAACTGTACGCAGATTGCAGAAATTAGGAATGTTGCTAAATCATTACCTCCATTGAGGTGAAACCGTTATAAATCGCTCATTTTAAGCTATTCGGCAGATTTTAGCGTGTTTTTTAGTGAAAAGACATTTAGGAGATAAAAAACCTCTTAAATTTGTTATACGATGAAACAATGGAAACGAAAACTTTGGAAAACCTGTAATGGCGTCTTAGCCACGCTCCTTGCCTGGCTAGGCTTTTCCTGCCTGGATGAAAACGGAAATGAACCGATTGTCTGTGAATATGGTGTACCGACCGCAGCTTATTCGCTGAAAGGCCATGTTGTCGATTCGCAAGGGAATGCAGTAGCGGATATGCCGGTTGTTATCAGCGACGGGACTTTCCCGTACAATTATCTGGTTGGCGACACGGTGAAAACGGATGCCAACGGAGAATTTATCTGGGAAAACAAGCGTGTCGAACCCAGGGATTTCCAGACTATCCAATGGAAGATTGTAGATACTTGCCGGATCTATCAGGATACGACGGGTATTACCGTGTTTGATCCGGAGAGTGCCGTAGGAGCCGACGGATGGTTTATGGGAAGACTGTCCGCTGAAGAGACGATTCGTTTGCGTGATTATCAGGAGTCGCACAGCGAGCCGTACCTGCAATACCGGATTTACGGGCGAATCACCAATTCCATCAACCGGGGTATGCCATTGGTTTTCCTGTCGGCTCGGAAAGCGAATGGACAGGAACCGAAGGAATTCTTCGACATCTCCAACTGGAACGGCGAGTATTCGTTTACCTATGAAAAAGCACCGGGCGAAGGCGATTCGCTTGTCGTTTATACCTCTCCGGTGACTTCGGCTGAAACGGGCTGGAGCCAAGATATTCCGGAAGACTCGTTTGTGATCCGTTTCGACGGCGTACCTTTAACCGAAGGTTCGGGCTTATTGAAAGGAAAAGGAAGTATAGAACAAAATATATCGTACAGTTATGAAGCATATCCTTACTAAACGACTCCGTTTTCTCAACGGAATAGGAAGTTTTCTTCTGATGTTACTCGGCTTCAGTTGCTCAGCAGGAGTTGAAGAATATGGCACACCGTATGCGACTTTCCAAATCAAAGGTCGTGTGGAAACAGCCAATCAGGAAGGCATTCCGAATATTCAGCTGGCAAGTATCTTCGGAGAGAATGACACCTGCGCTGTAACCAAGACAGAAACGGATGGTTCTTTCGAGATGAACTTCAGTTATGTTCCACTTACTGATCTGAAAATTGCCGCAGAAGATGTGGATAGCGATAAAAACGGAAGCTATTTACCCACTGTTCAGGAAATTCATCTCACGGAAAAAGATTTTCGAGGTGGAGATGACAATTGGTATGCAGGTGAAGTAGAGAAAGAAATTACAATCAGCCTGAAAGAAAAGGAGAAACATGAAACAGCAGATTGACTTACGCAAACGGCTTGGCCTGGAAATCTTCCGGAAGATACATCAGAACCGAATCAAGCTGCATGAACTGAAGACGCTTTTCTGGGAATGCACGCTGCGTTGTAATGTGGCTTGCCGACACTGTGGAAGCGATTGTCGCGTTTCTTCAGCTTTTCCAGACATGCCGGTTGCCGACTTTCTGCGCGTCGTCGATGAAATCACTCCGCATGTGAATCCGCATGAAGTATTAGTCATCTTCACTGGTGGAGAAGCCTTGGTGAGAAAAGACATCGAAAGTTGTGGAATCGAACTGTATCGTCGGGGATTTCCCTGGGGAATCGTTTCCAACGGACTTTATCTGGACCGGAAACGGCTGGACAGCCTGCTGGCTTCCGGTCTGCATGCCGCGACAATCAGTCTGGATGGATTCGAGAAAGAGCACAACTGGCTGCGTCGTCATCCACATAGTTTTGAGAAAGCGGTACAAGCCATTCGGATGTTGGCAGAAGAGAAAGAGATCATCTGGGATGTTGTCACGTGCGTGAACCGACAGAATATTTCATACCTGCCGCAGTTTAAAGACTTCCTGGTTAGTATCGGCGTGAAACGCTGGCGGATATTCACCATCTTTCCGGTCGGACGGGCCGCCACGATGCCGGAACTACAGCTAGACAACCGGCAGTTTGTCTCCGTACTCGACTTCATCCGTCAGTGTCGCCAGGAAGGTGTGATACGAGCCAGTTACGGCTGTGAAGGTTTCTTGGGGAATTATGAAGGCGAGGTACGCGACGGATTCTATGAATGCCACGCCGGCATCAGTGTAGCTTCGGTGTTGATAGACGGTTCCATTTCCGGTTGCCCCAGTATCCGCTCGAATTTCCATCAAGGGAACATTTATCAGGATCACTTCATGGACGTCTGGAACAATCGCTTCGAAGCCTATCGCGACCGCAGTTGGGCCAAACAGGGAATATGCGCCGACTGCAAGATGTTCCGCTACTGCGAAGGCAATGGCATGCACCTGCATGATGAAGAAAAGAAACTGCTGGTCTGCCATTATCACCGGATAACCGATCAGTAGAAACAGGCTGCCAGAAAAAAAAGAGGGCACTTCAGCCATCCAAATGGCTGTGCCCTCAATTATTTAAACTAACACCCACAAAAACCTCAGCTGTTATAAGCTGACTCTCCATGTTCATATACGTCGAGTCCTTCTTCCACTCGTTTGGTAACACGCAAACCGAACACGACGTCCATAACTTTAAAGATGACAAATCCCATTCCTGCAGCCCAAAGGCCGATAACCAATGCTCCAAATACCTGAGCACCTAAAAATCCGAATCCGCCGCCATACAGCAAACCGCCGTCGACCGACAGAAAACCTGTCAGGATCGTTCCCAACGAACCGCATACACCATGTACCGACGATGCACCAACCGGATCATCTATTTTCAAGGTATGATCAATGAATTCGACAGCATAGATCATTACCGTTCCGCAAATGGCGCCGATCAGTACGGCTCCTGCCGGAGAAACCAAGTCACAACCGGCTGTCACACCAACCAGTCCGGCCAACACACCGTTCAGTGTCAGTGACAACGACGGCTTTCCGAATTTAAACCAACTGACAACCAAAGCCAAAAAGCCACCGGCACACGCCGATAAATTCGTCGTCAGAAACACATGCGAGATAGCAGCCTGGTCCGTTCCCGTCGATGCAGCCAACTGCGAACCCGGATTGAATCCAAACCAGCCAAACCATAAGATAAACACACCCAGACAAGCTAACGTCAGACTATGGCCCGGAATCGCCTTCGATTTTCCGTCTTTACCATATTTTCCCAAACGCGGTCCTAAAATGGCTGCTCCCACTAAGGCGATCCATCTACCTACGGAATGAACCACAGCCGAACCGGCGAAATCATGGAACGGTGTACCAAAAAGATTCATCATAAACGAACCTTCTTCTCCATTCATCAGCCAGCCTCCGCCCCATGTCCAGTGACCTGAAACCGGATAAATAAGCACACTGATGAAGATGGTGTACAACAAGTACATCGAGAATTTGGTTCTCTCGGCCATCGCTCCGGAAACAATCGTTGCCGAAGTAGCACAAAACACCGTCTGGAAAATCAGAAATCCCTCAATAGGAAGCCCATTGTCAATCACGGCATCCATCATTTCCAGATTAAAGAAATGTGGCTGTCCGACGAAAGAACCCAGTCCGAACATCAGACCAAACCCGATAAACCAGTACAACAGCGAGCCAAACATAAAATCAACTAAATTCTTCATCAGAATATTGGCCGTGTTCTTGGTACGGGTAAATCCGGCTTCTACCAAAGCAAAGCCCGGCTGCATAAAAAATACAAGCATCGCAGCCAGCAACATCCACACCGTATTCAAGCCTGTACTTAATTCAGATACGGTATCCGACAACGTATCTGCTTCCTGAGCCTGTAATACAATGGGTAAAAACAATAACCCAACAATCCATTTTGCCCAACGAGGCATCCTATACACATTCCCTATTTTCATCTTACTCTTCAGTTTTCATTCGGTTAATAATCAGGTTTATTCATCTAACTTCCTATACAAACGATCCTCTATTTCTCTTGCTCTGCATTATATAAAGCAATATCGCCCCGTTCTCCGGTTCGGATGCGGATGGAATCTTCTACCGGAATAATAAAAATCCGTCCATCGCCAATTTCACCGGTCTGAGCTGACTTAACCCAAGTTTGATAGCCAAAAAAAATTTTTAGTTATTTTTTAGCTGTATAATTTCACTAATCCATTGATTATCAGCTTTAGCATTTCTCAAAATTAAAATGTAGTACACAGAACTGTCTTTGTAATGTTGTATCTTTGTCCCACTATGCATTTTATGTCTCAGCTTAGATACAACCCGAAGACTCAAAAAGATGACTGGTACTACCGCATCAAGGAGTCATTCCGCGACTTGAGTGGCCGCGTTCGCAGTCGTGTCATGCTGAATGTAGGATTTATTACAGAAGAGTACCGTGCTGAGGACATCAGAGATATTGGAAAATGTCTGACTTATCTTCACGAGCATCAGGCAGAGATAGACCTGTTCGGCAATCCGTTCTCCAAGTATAATGAATTTGTACAGCGTAAGACCATGGAGTACTGGGATTTGATGGTTAAGAACGGTAGTGTTGACGCAGTCAAGGCTACTATTGAAGAGTCACGTGAGAAATGTGAAAGATTGGTTGACGTCAATACCATTGAACATACAGATGCACGTGAGATTGGCGCTGAGTGGATGTGCCTTCAAGCTTTACGGGAATTGGAGCTTGAGAAGTTCCTAAGGAATGAAGGCTGGAGCGAAACCAAGATAAATACAGCGTTGGCACACCTTATCACCCGTACCATATATTCATCCTCCGAGCTTAAATCCATGCGTATCATGGATGAAAACTCTGCCGTATGTGAACTAGTCAGTGGGAATCAGGACTGGCGACCGGGCTATCAGTCCATATATAAGGTAGCACCTGCACTCTACGAACTTAAGGATAAACTCGAGAAGCATCTTTGCATGAAGACGGACGACCTGTTTAACATCACAAACAGGATTGCCATATTTGACTTGACGAACTTTTACTTTGAAGGTAGAAAGGACAACAGTAGTAAAGCCCAGTTCGGCCGTTCTAAAGAGAAACGCTCCGACTGTAAGCTTCTTGTACTTGCCTTATGCATAAATAAAGAGGGATTCATACGCTATTCTTCCATTTTAGCAGGTAATACAGCAGACCCGAACTCCTTGCCTGATATGGTGGAGACACTCAATTCAAAGACAAGAATGCCTGGCACCCCCAAAGAAAAGGTCCTGGTTTGTCTTGACGCAGGTATAGCCACTGAGGATAATCTGAAAAAGATAAAGGAGAAAGGATACAACTACTTGTGTGTAAGTCGCAGACGGCTTACTGACTATGAACTGGACCCTGAGACGAAAACCGTAACCGTGCTTGACTGCAAGAAGCAGCCCATCAGACTTACACAGGTAAAGCATGAAGATAACGGTGACTATTATCTGGAGATTGACTCGGCAGCCAAAGGTCTCAAGGAAACCTCAATGAACCGCAAGTTCAAGCAGCGTTTCGAGGAAGAACTGGAAAAGATAAAGGATTCCCTGACAAAGAAGAACGGAACAAAAAGTTATGTAAAAGTCATCGAACGTGTAGGCAGAGCCAGACAGAAATATCCGTCTATCTCCAAATATTATGTTATTGATTATATACCAGACCATACTGAAACACCTAAGAACATGGTTGACATTCAGTGGCGCATAGCAGTGCCTGAGAATGTAGACTGGGACAGCGGGATATATTTTCTCAGAACAAATGTGGCTGATTTTGATGAAAAGACAACTTGGGACTATTATAATCTTACCCGTGAAATCGAATGTACAAACAGGCAGCTCAAGACCGACCTGAATCTTAGACCGATATATCATCAGAAAGATGATCACTCTGATGCTCATCTGTTTTTGGGATTACTCGCATATTGGGTTGTCAACACAATCCGTTACCGCCTAAAGCAAACAGGTATGACACATTACTGGACTGAAATAGTAAGAATAATGTCCACCCAAAAGGCTGTCACTACAGAAGCCATCAACGCATTGGGTGAAAAGGTGCATATGAGAATCTGTAGTGAACCAACCTTAGCGGTAAAAGATATTTATGAACGACTAAAATATAAGAAGATGCCATTCAGAAAAATCAAAATAGAAAAAAGTTTGTAGTACACAGAGGAGCAAATGAAAATTGCAAAATACTGAGTAGCAAAGAAAAGCATAAATTTACTATCAAACTTGGGTTAAAGAATTATCTGAAGATAATAAACGACTCCAGAAGGAATTTGAGAGTTATGACAAAATGAGCTATCCGCCACTTGCAAGGATGGAAGATATATTAGAAAACTTACAGAAAAATACAAATACAATAAAAAATATAGAAACAACAATGAAACAGTGTGAACAAAGTTTTTCTAAAATTATTGTAAGTAGAAATATTACATACTATGAATAATAAGACTTTATCAATCCTATACAAGTTAAATTTGAATTTAAATAAGTATTCCATATAATTAAAGAAATATACGATATGAAACAAACAAAACCCAGCCAAACACCCCTCTGGAAGAGATTGTTTGGCACCGCAGAGAAAAAGAAACAAGAAGGTCTGGATAAACAGACTTCTTCTAGTACCTGGCAGAAATTGAGAGAGAAAACAGATCCTAATAATATGTATTTCCGGAATCCGGATTCGTTGTAATTTTTCTTACCAATAACGGCAAGAGAAGAAGTGGGCAATAAACAAGCAAGAGGAAACCTCTTCGAAAAGAAGTTTCCTCTTGTTAAGAGTTCAGAAAGCTCAAAAGTTCAAAAAGGTCAATAAGTTCACTTAGTAGTCCCAGTGATGTAGAGGTTCGGACTCAGGTACTGGAGTTGGATCTGGTGCCGGAGTCGGAGCGGCTTTGAGTTCTAACTTCGTCTCCACGCAGCCTACTTTATGGTAGATGCCATGCGATACTTTCTCGACCAAATGGCTACTTAACCAATCTTTCAATCTTCGCTTTATTGTGCTCTCAGAAACATTTTTATCTGCTGCTACCTTAAGGAGATCCTGGGTAGTAAAGAAGCAAGGGAGATTGTCCAATATATCCCGTGTCAATGTGTCCTGTTTCTTCAACTTCGCAATCTTTCCTGTAGGCAGAGGCATAATGAACTGGGCAGCCGTATAGTAGATATAATCTATCCAAGAGGCAATCAAACGGGCAGTCTGCACCGAGCAAGCGATCTGCTGCGGGTGGTCTGCTGTATAGCTGTCGTACAATTCGTTCCGGTCGTAGGCATGCATATACGTAAGCGTAGCACATAGGCTCATTACTTTGTTGCGCAGACGCATTGTAAAACTGGTCATTGCATCGCTTTCCAGATAAGTGGACTTAGCGTTGCAAGCGGCAATCTTTTCTGTTAGCAAGTCCAAACATTCCCGACTGAAGGTTACTTCTACATGAGACTTCAGCGTGAACTTGGCAAAGGTGTTGATTGATCCTTGTAGCTTAGCCCAATAATCCCTTTTGCGTATAGTCATCTCACTCAGCGGAATATACTGGAAATCATTCACAAGCGGGAGATAGATGTACCGAGCGAACAAACCGCCGTCCTGATCTTCGATAAACTGCTGGACGGCTGAAAGTGTGCCTCCCGCAATCTGGATCAAATGAACTTCCGGGACTTTGAAATAATCTCCATTCTTATAATCGATGGTTATCGAGCCGCTCTCTAAACTATCTCGCCAGAATTCGTTTTTGATACCATATTTCTGGAACCGGTTGCTCGCAGCACTTGCGATTTCCTCTGTTACAAAAAAAGTAGTGAAAATACTATTTGAATAAATTCGATAGGCCAGTTGGCTTTCAGAAGTGTGAGCGGAAGTCAACAAGTGTAACTTCTTCGGAACTATGGGCTCTTCCCCACAGTCGCAAGGGGCGGATTTGTCCTTCGAGGCTTTATATTGAGCCATGCAGTCGTCATATTCCTTCTTCTTGGCTTTAGCCGGATTGATCTCCGTCTCTTGCTGCCAAGCCCCGATTGCATCATCGTAAAGATTTACAATCCGTTCGATCGTATTGATGTTTCCTTTACCGCTACTCGAGGGACCTACCCACATGACACTGACCAGCGGAGACATCTCTCGTTTGGAATAGAACCGGAGGTTCGGGATCATTCCCCCGAAAGCAGCCAGACTACTAATGCACAAGGCCCACTTGATATCCTTCCGTTCCTTCGTATCCATGACCTCACGGACCAAAAAAGGCATCTCTGCCTCGAACTCGCCATAATCGGGCATCTTCGCATAGATCGGACTAAAGAATTCATCCACCTCCGACTCTGACAGCTCTTCACTGCCTTCTGTAGCATTATTACCTAATGAACTTTTTGAACTTTTTGAACTTTTGACCGTTTCCACTAAACGTTGCTTGGTGCTATAAGTCTTCTTGTTCTTTCCAAACTCATCTTTATTATGTTCGTAGATGTATTCAATAATCTCGGTGATTTCTTTGCGTTGAAAGTCCGGTTCGGAATAACGGGTTACACATTCCTCTATAACGGCTCCCTTCTCAAACCCAGCCCGATTCAGACGAGGTGTGATGGAGGCAAGCAGATTCCGGTGGCGTACACCCGGTATCATCGCTACATCTTGGTCCACCTTATCCAGATACTTCGGAAGACCAATACTACTGTCTGCCGGAATTGCATTCAGGGCATTGAGTATAGACATGACCTCGTTTGCATCGATCACTTCCGCATTTTCGTTCACGTAGCAGTCGGGGTCATGATTCAGGATCATCAGGCGGGTAATATCTGAACAGGCTTTGTCATACTCAACACCTAATATTATCGAAATATACGAAGCCATTACTTCATAGACGATTTTGAAGTTTTCGTCCGTCAGGTTCTTAACACAGACAAAGACATGTATACCCCTATTACTCAAGCTAGTCATACATAGACAAATCTCAGCGATCTGCTTTGCCTGCTCTATAATTCGCTTACAATGTTCAGCCTCAATATCGTCGAAATCAATGCCCAAATATTCGGTCAACGTATGAGGTGTTTTCAGGTTACGTATCCCATTGAATGAAGCATGAATCGTAATCGCCGGCATCTGCTTCTTGATTTCATCATAGCACATCTTGTCTCCCCTTGCCAAAGCATCACGAGCTATAGCTGTAGCCTCAGCCAAGCTCAACATTTTTCCGGTATCTTTATCCCAAATTTTTGTTTGAGACGAACCGGACTTCATAAAAGGGAGAAGGTCTTCAAATGGAATCTTCTCTTTGGATTCATTGCATTGTACGTTGGCATAACGATTAAATGCCTTCGTCATGGTATCTTCTACCATTTCATTTAATGAATTTAATAAATATTTCATAATTATATTATTTATAATTCAGTCACAAAGTAAAAATCATTTTTTGAATTCACCAAATAAAAATCAAATTATTTTTCCAGTTAAATCATTGATAAACTGCATATTAATCATAATTATATAGGGGTGTAAATAACGGGGAAATAAATGAAAGAAAATAATTTTGTAAAATATATCGAGGCGATATATTTTCTTAAATACATCCTTACCCATCCTGAGGCGGATAGGTACTTATTACGGTTCGCCTAGGTACTGGATGATGATCCGTACTTGAAGCGGGGTGAGAACCCGTTGTCCTTTTTTCCATCCCGATTCTTGCAACTCGTGCGTAAGTTTGGGATTGAAACGTATCCAACTGCTTAAACGCTTGCCTGCCGATTCCGGAGTCAGATCCGGTGCATAAAGGATGGCTAATTCTTGCCAGCCGTATGTCCTTATTTTAAAATCTTCCATATTCTAATAACCTTTAGATTTCTACTGTAAGTTACACATTCCGTTACCAGCCACCAAAAAACAAGTCGAAAGTTTAATTCGTATAGAAATCTGTATCTGAATGTATTAACTTGTTTATTCGTCTATCTTCATATAACTGAAATGGAACATTCCTGGTCTTTTATCTTTGTAATAAATAAAAGGCAGGACCGTAGAAAGTCAGTGAAATGATATCCTGCCTAACTTGAAAACTTATGGATTAACAAACTTAAAAAGGAGGTGTATATGTCACTCACGTATCATTTAGTACAACGACCCGACAAGAGTGAGGGTGCATTGGAAGGTAGCAAATTGTATTACGGGCAGATCAAAATCAGGCAACAGGTCGATTTTGATACCTTGTGCGAACGAATTGCCGATCGTTCGACGGCGTCTAAGGGAGATGTGATGGTGGTCATCGATGGATTGATCAGGGTATTAACTACCGAACTTCAGGCAGGGAACAGCGTACAGATGGGAGAATTTGGGAATTTCCGTTTAAGTGTAGGTAGTTCGGGTGTAGCCAATGCCGAAGATTTCAATACGTCGTTGTTCAAGAAGGGGAAGATTATCTTCACGCCTGGTAGCCGGTTGAGAACCATGAGTGCCAGTCCTAAATTTGAACGTATTGAATTGAAACCGGCAGAGTAGAACCTTGCCTAAAGGTATCTGATAAAATAAAAACAAGTTGGCACAGGTACAAAAGCCTAATGCCAACTTGTTTTTTTATTTAATAATCTACATCTAATGACTAAAACCTACCGAACATTTCCTTCCGTTCATTGACTGAAATTCGTTTATAGGCAAAGGCAAACTGAAGGTGTTCGACCAACAAACGACGGATAGCTTCGTAGTCGCTCAATCCTTTGGCCTCCAGACTAACCTTGAATCCGGCTTTTTCCAAACCTTCCCGCCATGAGGCAGAGACACGGTTTTCGTTGGATTTGATCAAGACAAACATAAAAGGCAGTAACGTCACTTGTTTGTATTTACCTGCCTGAAGCTGACCAATGACTGTCTCTAAAGTTGGGAAGCCTTCGCGAGTCCCGACGAAATAGTCTTTATGCCCGGACAACTGCAACATATAGCCTAATTTAGCATAGGCTGCATTGCTGGCATGATAGGTTCCGTTAGCAATCAACAACTTGGCTCCGGAGCGAGAAGCCACAGAACTGCCGGTCAATGCTTTTATCACAGCCTCATAGTCCGTATCATCATACAACAACGGATTACCAATACGAATTTCCTTAAACAGACCTTTCCGTAATTCCACATCACGACGTAGGGCTTCCATTTCCACTCCTTCTATCACGATTGAAGGTTGTACTACAACATGCGTATATCCTTCTTTCTTCAGAGAGATCAAAGCATCTGCCGTATGTTCGATCCAGATTCCCTGACGACGCACACGATTGACTATACTGCGGGCACTGTAAGCCTGACGGACTTCTACTTGAGGGAATGCCTGACGTACCTGTTCATTCATCCGTTCAAGAGATTCACGGGCTTCCGGATAAGCACTCCCGAAATGAACCATCAGAATGGCCAGCTTATCACCTTTCTGCATCGATTCACGGATATCCGAAGCGACAAACTCCCGTCCTACCTTGGCCTGGAGCGAATGCTCCCAACCAAGACAAGCCAACAAAACCATGACTATTTTCAGAAAATCCCGTCGGTACATCACTTATTGAATTTCACCAGCAAACTGACGTAATAGGTACGACCCGGCGTCAAAGTCGCATAGTTGGAATTATAAGGCCGGTCATCCACATAATTAAATAAGTTCTCCACACCTACGCCCGGTTCAAGAATAAAATCCTTCAGCACAAACCGATGCGTCGTATTCAGGTTCCAAAGGGAGAATTTCGGCGCATATCCATAACTCTGAGAGAAACGTTCTCCCTGAATACGCCCGTTGAAATTCACATTCAGGGTATACTTATCCCAGGTATGATTCCACAAGGCAGCCACTACTCCACTGTGTTTTACACTCTTGTCAACCGGCCTGTCGTTGGTGTTATCTTTCGCATCTACAAACGTATAGCCACCGTTCATCGAGAATCCGGCACCGATATAAGCATCAAAACGGACATTGAAGCCCTTGATTGTTGCACTTTGGATATTGTCACGAATCTGTACACTGGCAAAATCCGTTCCGTTTTCCTGATTATAACGATCTGTTTCTTCTTTGCTAAATTCCCGGTAATTGATCATATCACGGATATGATTGTAAAATCCGGAAGCAGATACCGAGAAGTTGCGGTTTGTATATTCCGCACTCAGCGTCAGGTTATCACTCTTTTCCGGTTTCAGATTCACATTACCAATAGTCAGCCGCGAAGTCCGCTTGGATTCAGAGAAAGTGTACAGTTCAGCCAAGCTGGGCGAACGGAAACCCGAGGCATACGAACCCCGGAAATTAAAGCCGCCTACTTTATAAAGCAAAGCCACATTGGGAGTCGCATAACTGTGGAAATTCTGGTGATAAATATACCGCAGTCCGACAACTCCTTGAAAATGCTTACTGAAGTTCACTTCATCCTGGGCATAAAAGGCCATTGTTAATACTCCTTTTCCGGCAATATTATCCGTCTGGCTGCTCAGCAGCTCACGAATAAACTCGAAACCGCCAGAAAGCTTGTTGTACTGGCCCAACTGAAAGATTCCCTTCACATTCAGGTTATGATGATGAATACGTTTGGTCATCTCGTTGGTACCCATATCATCACCGGTGAAGTAATCTTTGTACGTACTGTGATTGTCTGAGAAATAATCCGCGTTCAGATAGGATTTCTTATTGATCATATACTGCGCGCCAGCTCCGTATGTATAAGTGCCATGCCGCATGTCGTAGTTGGTCGTATTATCTCCCATCGGCATGGGGCGATCGGTCGTATAGGTGTATATATTTCCACGCAGATAGAATGAAAGCCTGTCTGTCGGATCGAAGGTGAAGCGTTGCCCGATTGTATTGGAATGATAAGCCGTTGATGCCTCCTTGTTGGTTGCCACCAGATTACCATCATCATCTTCCGTATACGGATTCAATTGCCAGCCATCCGACTGTTGGCGCTGGTAGGAAGTAAACGAACCGAACTTTCCTACCTGAAAATCGGCATTCACCGACTGCGTAAACTGGTTATGGCTGCCATAACGCGTATTGCTGGTAACATTGGCTTTGTTTTGGGCATCATCGGTGATAATATTGATTACACCGGCGATGGCATCACTACCATACAACGCCGAAGCCGCACCACTTAAAACTTCTATACGTTTCACATTGGCCATGTCAATACGGGTATACGTATCATCGCCGGCCAGACGTTTTCCATTCTCCAAGACCAGAATATAGCGATCGGTCAAACCATTCATACTCATGGTTGTTCCCATACCGTTTGTCATAAAAGACACACTGGGATTAAGTTTCATCATGGCTTCCTGTACGTTCGTCACATTGGCTGTCCGCAAGTCCTTGGCTGAATATACCTGTACCGGAATAGGTGTATTATCCATTCTTCGATGTGTTCCGGTACCCGTCACCACCACCGGATTCATATTTACATATCGTTCAACAAGGCGGATTTCTATATCCTTGTCGGTTTGAGTCACACGATACGACTCCGGCTCATACGCCAGATGAGAGATACGGATCCGTTCAGCATGTTCAGGCAGACTTAATTCGAAAAGGCCTTCGTTGTTGGTTGTACATCCGGTTAAACTCTCTGCTACGCGAATCGTGGCACCCGATACCGGTCGGCCCGTTTCAGCGTCAATCACTCGGCCCGTAACAACACGTTCTTGTGCGAATAGGCCCTGCGTGCAACCTGCTACCAGCAAGGTTAGCAACATCTTTTTTGTTTCCATGAATAAAAATGTTTGTGTACTAATGCTCTTTACATCCCGAAAGAGTGTTCATTCTCACTATAAACGTACTGGCAGGTTTCCTGACTTGTTCCTAAGGAAAGAACCTTCCCGTCATCAAAGCCAAGCCTCAACAACAGTGGCAAAGCGGTGATTTCCTATAGCTGCTGCTCAATAGAGCAGGGAATTTACAGTAGCGGGTACTGCTCCGGATTCACACCGGATTCCCTTTTATATTCCCTCAGGATGGAGGGTAATATCACCAATACGGGCACAAAGGTGGAGCTTTTTCTCTATTCAGGAATCATTTATCCCTTTATTTTACCCTTCCGGTAGTAGAAAAACAGGCAATTAGCCGTAAGAATGTAATTTTTTGATATACGTCGTAAAGCTTTTCCATATATGTGCTAAAGCTTTTTGACTAATATGGTAAAGCTTTTCGACAACTGTCAAAAAATTAAAAGATCAAAGGATTTTACTCCCAGTTAAGTGATCCGGGCATTTATACCTTCCTAAAAAATATTAAAACAACAGGAACGACAGGACGCAATCTCAAAAACATCCCTACCTTTGCGGGCGTTAGGTGAAGTTCATAGCCTTCCGGCCTGAACTTGAAAAGGGAATCCGGTGTAAATCCGGAGCAGTACCCGCTACTGTGACACCTGCGAATGAGAAGAATACACACTCCATGCCACTATCGTACAGCCGATGGGAAGGCCATTCTTCTTAAGGTGCAGCCAGGAAACCTGCCTAAACAGAATAACAATTAAGGAATGTTTATTCCGGGAATTGGATAAACGGAGAACTGATGCTAAGACATTTTTTACATTTTAAAAACTCATGGATATGATGAAGCTAAAGAAACTTTTCATCGTGTGCGTGACTGCGGCTACAAGTCTGTTACAGCTGGCTTATGCCCATACGGAAGGTAATTACGTTCCTTCCAACCTGTTTGAGACGATGCAGACAGGCGACAAAGCCGCCCTGTTACTCGTTCATTTCGGGACTACGCACGACGATACCCGGGCATTGACCATCGATGCCATCAATCAGAAAGCACAGGAAGCTTTCCCTGACCTTGAGTTCCGCGAAGCGTACACTTCACGTATTGTCATGAACCGCCTGGCAAAACGGGGTGTTTACAAGAAAAACCCGGTAGAGGCTTTGGCGCAACTCAAAGCCGACGGTTATACACACATTCTCATACAATCGACTAACATCATCGACGGGATTGAAATGGAGTCACTCCGTAAAGACATTGCCCTGATGAAAGATCTCTTCAAGGATATCCGTCTGGGTACACCTCTTTTGTATGCTCCCGACGATTACCGGAAAGTCGTTTCGATCCTGGCAGAAAAAGGAAAGGAGAAAACCATCACTCTCCTTGTCGGACACGGGACTTACACACCTGCCACTGCCCAATATGCCATGCTCGACTATATGTTGGAAGCCGAAGGACATCCGGATTTTGCAGTTACTACCGTAGAAGGCTATCCAACACTTGACGATGCCTTGCGCAAGGTCCGCGAACAGAAGAAAATCAAACAGATTCAACTGCTTCCTTTTATGTTTGTGGCTGGTGATCACGCCAAGAACGACATTGCAGGAGACATCAAGACCGAGCTGGAATCGCAGGGTTATCAGGTTAGTGTCCTGCTTGAAGGTTTAGGACAGAATCCCGGCATTCAAGATATCTTTATCGAACATGCCAAGTTTATGACTCAGCATAAGCTGATTGATATCTCCGACAAGAAAAAGGCCTACGCTGCCGACAAAGAGTAATCATTCCCTTTAAAGATCTTATTTATCTCGTTTTTCTGCCCGGAAGAAAGCCGTTTTCTTCCGGGTTAGGGAAACTATGTCTCATTTATAAATACCTGTCACATGAAAAAAACATGGATTATCTTACCATTCGTAAGTCTGACATGGGCTGTAAACGCCCAGGAAAACCTATTGAGTACGCCTGCAACCGACACCACCTACAACTTGCAGGAAGTTGTTGTAGAAACAGCCCGGAAAGCCCGGCCACAAATCACCAAACTCGACGTTCCGATGAAGTATATGCCTCTTTCCGTCAGTGGTATCGAAGCCCAAAGTCTGGAATTAAGAGGTATCCGCAATATCCAGGATGCTGTCCGTTTTATGCCGGGAATCCGGATACAAACTTCTTACGGAGCTTTCCAGCAAATATCAGTACGAGGTTTTGATCATGCCGTGATGATGATTGACGGCGTACGAGACGAGCGTTCGGCCATCAACAATTCCTATCCCGTACCGGATCTTTCGGCTGTCGAATCCATTGAGTTACTGAAAGGCCCGGCCTCTGTCTTATATGGTCATTCGGCTGTCGGAGGAATCCTGAATATCGTACGGAAAGCTCCGACCGAACGGCAGACACTCAATGCACGGGTTGCCTACGGCAGCTACGAGAATAAAGAAGCCACATTGGGATTAGGAGGCAAACTGCTGGGGCCAGTCAACTATTATGCCCATGTCAATTACGCCGACCAGGAAGGATGGCGTGATAATGGAAACAGCCGTTTCTCCGGTTACCTGGCATTGAACGCCCGTCTCAGCGAGCAGGACATAATTGATGTTCGGGCCGGTTTCAACAGAGACTTCTATGGAACGGAAATCGGATTGCCCGACATCATGGCTCAGGATGTTTACAACACTTCCGACAATCAACTGTACCTGCACAAGAACGACATGCTGCCGGGCCTGAATCGGGAAGCTCGTTATAACAACGAATCCGACTTTATGAGAAACGATGGCTGGAATATCTCCGGACAATATACGCACCGATTCTCGGAAAGGATGAAGTTGGTTGATCGCCTCTCCTTTTCCAGTGATGACATCAACTACTTCGGTACGGAGAGTCTCGACTATTTGGAAAGTGATGATCCAATCTATGACCATTACTACTGGAAGACGCCGACCGAAAAGAGATATATCTGCCTCGACACCGTATATCTCTCCTTCCCGCTGCGCTTTTCCCACATAGCCAAGACCGTCAGTAACTCCTTGGAATTAAACGGACATTTCTATACAGGCGAAGTCAAACACAATTACATGGGCGGGTATTCGTTCGTTGCCCTCAACCGGACAAGTTATTCGGGCTATAATTTAGGAGAAGACGTACAAGGTCCCGGACTGTATTCGCATGTTTCGGTGTACGACCCGCACAGCATGGGATATATGATCAGCCGCTTTTCGGAAGCTACGGTTACACATCATTATGCCAACAGCATCTATCTGCAGGACATGATCGAACTGAATGATCAATGGAAGATTCTGGCTGCACTCCGGGGAGATTTCTACCGGTATCTGTCGGCCGAGGCTACAACGCCGACCGGCAAACGTGAATACGAAAACCACGGGTCTTTCAACCGGGTACGCAACAAGGCGCTCACCTACCGTTTCGGAGCCGTCTATCTGCCTCATCCGAATACCTCTTTATATGCGTCTTTTGCGTCTTTCTTCAAACCGATCCGAACCTTCTACAGGGACAATGTGATCTATGTCGACGCGAATGGAGAACGCTTTAACCCCACTCGCAACGAAGAAGTATTCAAACCGGAAAACGGATATCAGGCGGAAGTCGGGATCAAATATGACCTCAGCCGTTTCCTCCAGGCCAATGCCAGCCTCTTCTACATCCGGAAGATGAACAGTACCGCTACGCTGACAAACAGCTATCAGACAGAGGTAGACGGACAGACGAAGAAGCTGACTGTCATCGGACAGGTCGGCGTACAAGACTCTAAAGGATTTGACTTCGATGTGACCGTGACTCCTTTGCCAACCTTGGTATTCACCCTGGGTTATGGATTCAATGATTCGAAGATACGGAAGATGAAGGAAGTGAAAGACCCGGAACTGGCCCAAGCCATTTACGGTTCTGACGCACAGGCGGCGAAAGACAAACTGAACAGCCAGGAAGGAAACTGGCAGGCGAACGTGCCGAACCAGACATTCTATGCCTATGGCAGTTATATTATTCCCAAAGGCTGGCTCAAGAACCTGGAATTCCACTTCAGCAGCAGCTATACGGGGAAAGTCTATCGGAATACAGCGAACAGTACCTGGTTCGATCCGTATTGGATAACCGATCTGGGAGCGTCATATGCCGTCAACAACCATATTCATCTGACTGTCAATGTCAATAACCTGTTCAACAAGAGCTATTACAACCAGGCGTTAGGAAACCAGCTTGTTCCCAGCATGCCCCGTAACTTCCAGGTAGCTCTTTCGTATACGCTCTAAATAAATGACGCATGCATAAACTACATTCATTTATCTTAACAACACACCGGATACTGGGCACCTTGCTCAGTATCCTTTTCTGCATGTGGTTTCTCTCTGGACTGGTCATGATTTATCATACCTTTCCCCGGGTAAAACAGGCTGACAGATGGAGCCGAATGGATTATCTGAAAGCAGATTCTCTTCCGGCCTGGGAAGAAGTACAGAAACGGCTTCCGGCCAACGAAGAGATCCGGCATATTTCGCTTTGTCAGAGTTTAGGGCAACAGGTTTTCCAAATCCGGACAGACAACGGTTCACATGAACTGACCACCAACTTTTCAGAAAGAACCCATATCGATGCATCTTCCATCAGGCAGGTGGCAGCGAGCTGGAATTCATCTCCGGTCGAACGGATTGATACACTTTACACCTTGGAGCAATGGATTCCTTTTGGAGCACTCAGGCAGCATTTTCCGATCTATAAATATTACTTTGCCGATAAAGACAGACACCAATTATATATTTCGTCGAAGACGGCCGAAGTTTTACAATATACCAGCCGGGAAGAACGCTGCTGGGCGTGGTTGGGAGCGATTCCTCACTGGATTTACTTCACTACTCTCCGGCAGGATATCGACCGGTGGATAACCGTGGTCGTCACACTTTCCGGTATCGGCTGTATTTTCTGTCTGACAGGCTTGTATCTCGGAATCCGGGATTTCCGGAGAGCACGCCATCAGCGCAGGCTTTCGCCCTACAAGAAGTTCTGGTACAAATGGCATCACTTGGCAGGTGCTGTTTTCGGTCTGTTTGTGCTGACGTTCTGTTTCAGCGGGATGATGTCATTGGCCAACGTAGAAGACTTCGGCATCCGCTCCCGGCTTGACTTTAATCCGTCTCAGCAACTGAAGCAAATGTATCCGGAAAATTATCCGCTTGATTACCGGAAAATCATCCAATGCCATCCGCATCAGCTCCGGCAATTGGAATGGACTCACTTCGGCCTGATTCCGCTCTACCACGCTCAAACTGACAGCGGCCCCATGACCTGGGATGCGCGTTGTACCGATTCCCTGAAGCCTTTAAACCTCACCCCCGAAGATATCCGAGACGTGCTACAGTCCATCCACGGGAAAGAGGCCAATCTGAAAATCGAATGGTTGAATGAACAGGATACATATTATGTTTCCCGCAAGCGGAAACTGGCCCTGCCCGTCTGGAAAGTACAGATAGATGATGCAGATGCCAGCTGTTATTACATTCATCCATACAGTGGAGAATTCCGGTATGTGAATCGTCCTGCCCGATGGCAGCACTGGGCATATCCGGCATTGCACAGCCTGCAGATACCCGAACTGACCACTCATCCGCGACTGTGGTATCTGATCATGTGGATACTGATGTTAGGCGGGACATTTGTTTCTTTGTCCGGATTCTGGCTTGCCATCCAGTATCTCCGAAGAAAAATTAAGTCCAGACGATGGAAATAAAGACATCGGTTATACAGAATTCTGAATATACTCGTATCTTTGCTGACGATAAAAGAGAGTTTATTATTAACTATTTTAAACAAAGGAAAGCATGAAGAAAGTATTTCTCCCTGTAAGCCTGGCATTACTGGCAGGACTCACTGTCAGTTGTTCTACGACAGAATATAAAAAATATGCCGGCGATGAAGCCAAACAAGTGGCTTCCATCTTGCGAGAGAATGGCTGTATGGACTGCCATTCGGCAAATGCTCCTCTTCCATTCTACGGTAATTTCCCCGTTATCGGTTCAGTCGTGAAAGCCGATATGGTAGAAGGAACGCGGTATGTAGACTTTACAGACATGCTGGATGCTTTGGATAACGGCAAGCCAGTATCGGAAGTCGATTTAGCAAAACTGGAGAACACGGCAATGAGTGGTTCCATGCCTCCTGCCAAGTTCTCGTACATGCCTAATCACTGGGGAACAAGTCTTGACAAAGACGAAAAGGCCGTGATTCTGGCATGGGCAGCAAAGGAGCGTAAAGCTCATTATCAATCTCCTACGGTAGCAGAAGAGTTCGCGAACGAACCTTTGCAACCGTTGATGGAATCCATTCCGGTCGACTCTGCCAAGGTCGCTTTGGGATGTGCCTTATACAATGACACGCGTCTTTCTGCTGACAACACCATTTCCTGCGCGTCTTGTCACGGACTGGAAACAGGTGGTGTAGACCGGAAGCAATACTCTGAAGGTATTAACGGACAATTAGGTGGTGTCAATGCTCCTACGGTTTATAATGCAGCCCTCAACTTCGCCCAGTTCTGGGATGGCCGTGCTGCCGACCTGAAAGAACAGGCTGCTGGTCCTCCATTGAATCCGGTAGAAATGGGGCACAAGTCGTTTGACGACATCTGCGCTGTACTAGCCGAAGACAAAGAATTTACCAAAGCATTCACAGCGGTATATCCGGACGGTTTCAGCCAGTCGAACATCACAGAAGCCATTGCTGAATTCGAAAAGACATTACTGACTCCTTCTCGTTTCGATAAGTATCTGCGAGGAGATAAATCAGCCTTGTCTGCCGAAGAAATCGAAGGTTATGACTTGTTTAAGAGCCACAAATGTGCAACCTGCCACGTAGGTATGAACATCGGCGGACAGTCTTACGATTACATGGGTATCAAGAACAGTTACTTCGATTACCGTGGTACCGGTCTGACAGATGGCGATAACGGACGTTATTCTGTCACTAAGAAGGAAACTGACCTGCACAAGTTCAAGACACCAACCTTGCGTAACGTCATGATTACTTACCCGTACATGCACGACGGTTCAGTCAAGACAGTAGAAGATGCTGTACGTATCATGCACGAATTCCAGATTGGTACAGCCATATCGGATGCCGACATGACCAAGATCGTAGCCTTCCTGCATTCTCTGACTGGCGAATATAACGGAAAGACATTGCAATAAGCAATTCATAGTATAAAACATGGAGGTGCGTCAAAAGGCACACCTCCATTTAAACAGAATAAATTTACTCAACATAAATACAGGCTCCCTCCTTTCACAACTAACTTATAATCTACAACGATAAAGATAAAACAAAGCTTGCTGCCAGGCAGGATTTGACATTCCTTAGCAACGTATAATTAACTGGGGTATTAGGCTTCCCTAAACGTATTTGAGACAAAGGGATAAGCCCCTGATTTTGCTGAATGTTCAATGCTGGAGTCGGTTTGTAATTTACCAAGAAGAATTGTACAAGATCTTTTGCCTATCTGCTCAAAAACCACTATATTTGGCATATTATTTTAAGGGATAAGAAGGTATATTGCCAATTTAGCATAATATATTATGAAATATAGTTTTGATGTTTTCGATAAGAATCCTGAGCGTCTAGCAAAAATCTTGGCAGAGAATTGTCGTAAGCGCAGGCTTGATAAAGGTCTGAGCAGGCGTAGCCTCTCTGAAATAACAGGCATTCCGGAAGCGACACTCGAACGTTTTGAAACTAAAGGAAAGATTTCTCTTGAGGCATTCCTGAAATTGGTTGTTGAATTTGACTGGTTTGACGAAATGAGTGCCATTATGAGTAAAAGCAAGTTCACTACAGGTGAGGAACTTGAAACTATAAACCGGAACCAAGGAAGACTGAAAGGACGATGAAAGATATTTTAAAAATCATAGTTTCATTAGATGAACGTACTGTCGGCACTTTGCAGATGACACCTGAAAGAGATCGGTGTGTGTTCGAGTATGACAAGGATTGGATCGCGAATGGTTTCTCGATATCACCATGGGAACTTCCACTCCAGACAGGACTCATATACTCAAAAGAAAATAGTTTTGGTGGCGGATTTGCCGCATTTGAGGACAGTATGCCGGATGGCTATGGCCTCTACCTGCTTGACAGAATGCTTCGTCGTGAAGGCCGTTCTTTGGGCGAACTATCCCCTCTTCAGAGACTGTCTCTGGTTGGCAGTTCCGGAATGGGAGCACTTTGCTATAAGCCAGAAACATTAAAAGAGCATATTGCTGCCATTACAGACAACGACTTTGACGAACTTCAGCGTAAAGCTATTCATGTACTCTCCGATAAAAGTGATGCGGATGCATCCTTCTTGTACTACAATAGCCGTAATTCTGGTGGAGCAAGGCCAAAGGCGGTATATAAGACTGCTGACGGTTCAGACTGGATAGTAAAATTCAGACATATATACGATCCTTCAGATATTGGTAAGACAGAATATCAATATATGCGAACAGCTAAGAAATGTGGAATTGACATTCCTGAGATCCGGCTTATTAATGACCGCTACTTCTCAATTAAAAGATTCGATGTCAAAGGCGGTCATCGCATCCATACTCTCACTGCGGCAGCTCTTCTACAATCTGATTTCCGCACTCAGAGCATAGATTACGTAAATCTTCTCGCCTTGACCGGTTACCTTACACAAGATCCTGCACAAGTGGAGCAAATGTTTCGCAGAATGGTTTTCAATATCGTATGCGTCAACAAAGACGATCATGCCAAAAACTTCAGTTTCCTCTGTGAAAACGGCAAATGGACACTTGCCCCTGCATACGACATTACTTATTCCCCGGATGGTACCAGAGGCGAACATGCAACGTCTGTCAAATATTCTGGCAATCCAAACCTTGAAGACATCATTTCTGCCGGCATAGGCATCCGCATAAGCAGAAAACGTTGCATTGAAATTGTCGAAGAAATCGAATCTGTCTGCAACGCAGAACTTGATGTTGATAAAATAGTAAAAATCAAGGACCGATAAAAGAACACTCTTGCTATTGGCTGTATGATTCCCGCAGTTAGGACTCATTGGGGACTTACACCCATTAGCTAATACTCATGCCAAGAACACCTTGCTTTATTTAACTTTAATACTGCCAATTCCTGAATCCGAGTTATATAACCGTTGCTGCTGATAGCGTTTCTGTTGTACTTTGTTCTTGAACGTGTATGATATTCCGATCATCGGCATCAAATAGCGGTCGGTGAACTTTTGTACTGAATGATAATAATAACCTGCATCTTTAATCGTCTCTTCAAGGTGGTTATCTCCGGCAGCAAAATAGCGTAATCCGGCCGTCAATGCCCAGTTCTTAGGCAGGTTCCAGGTAAAAATCATTTCTGATTCCGGTGTCGAGAATGATTTATTGGTTTTTGAGTAACGATATCCACCATAAAATAAATAGGCATACAGGGATACTTTCTTGTAAAACAGATTCAAAGACGCGTTTGCACCCCAATTGTTCCCGCTGAATGGCATTCCTTCGATAAAGTCTTTCTGATAATAAACGCTCATATTCAGATTACCGAAGGTTGAGAGATTGAAACGGGTGTTTATTCCCGTACGCAATTGCTGCAAGTTGTCCAGGTTCTCATAGGTCTGTACATACCGGTTTCCTTCCATGTAACCGATATCCGAGATTTGCTTGGCAGAATAATCATACAGGACAAACGGCGAAAGATAGATGCCTTTATGATTCCAGGTATAAGACAAGTTCACCGTATTATCCACATAAGGCTTCAGATACGGATTTCCCTGGATCAGCATCAGGCTGTCGGCAGATGTGTTGCGTGGATTCAGCAAGCTGATGTCCGGCGAGGTACGCTGGCGGGAAAAGTATAACTGGAAAAATGATTTTTGGTTCAGATTGTATGTCACCGACGCTCCTGGCACGAAAGTGACATATCGGTTGTGTATGCCGTCCGCATTGGTAAAAACAAAATCAACACCCAACGATAACTGATAAGACAAATTGGGCAAAACAGAATGCGACAAGTCTCCGAAAATATATTCCCTCAAATCCTTGTAATGATAAATGGGATAATTGTTGCCCACGTCTTTAATGGACGAATGCTGCATATAAGTATTTGCCCCAAAGTCCATCTTCAGTTTGTCTGACAACTGCCAGTCGTAGTTTATATCTACGTTCAGAGATTTCTTTTTGTTATCCAAATCTACAACCGATTTATAGCTGGACAAGGCAGACTCTTCTACACGGTCGCTCTGCGCTCCCGAACCGAACCAACCGAACCCACCTTTTATTTCCAGATAGTTATCAGTTGGGAAGGTATGTTTGTAATAAAGATTATACGTATTCATATAATAATGATTATCCGTGGACTGCCATGCAGTGAGAGGAGCTGATTTATCCGCCGCCAAATCAGTGATTGTTCCGGAAGAAGTCATATTAATATCCTGCGGATTTGTGATATATGAAACAGCCCAGCTCAAATAGTTTTTGTCCGATATTACCCAATCCCCACCGACATTGGCACTTATCATGTTGGTATTAAATCTTTGCTGCTTTGATAAATCACGGATCATGCCACTTGTTTCCGTATGTTCCTTTAAATCCGCATCATCATTATGGAAATAGAACTGCTGTGCCGTGAGATACAAGGAATATTTGCTGTTACCTGCACCTAAAGAAAGTCCCGAAACACCATATACGGCTTCTACATTATGCCGGGAATAAAGATTGCCATTCAGATAAGATTTCTCCTTTTCACGCTTGATCTTTATATTCAGAATCTTACTTACGGCTTGCTCTCCACGGTATTTTGCCGAAGGATTTTCTATTACTTCCACTGATTCTATCATTTCCGGATCCAGGCTGTCGAAATATCCCGGACGGTTCACTCCATTAATCAGTATAACCGGCGTCTCGCCCGAACTTAACCGGATGGTACGGTTACTTTCATCAATAATCAGTTGAGGAATTTCGCGCAAGGACTCATACGCCGATTTGGCTTTCAGTGCCTGAGAGGAAAGGGTATATGACGTATATCCGGTGCCGGCTTTCACTAAATCCCGGCGGTCGGCTTCTACCGTCAGTACGTCCAGTTCCTCAGCATCTTCTTGCAAGATAAAAGAATATGCCTGCTGCTGTTGCGCCAAGTCTATGGAGTGTTCCTGCATTTGATAACCCAGCATGGATATGATACAGCGGCATTCATTCTTCGGAAGATTCTTCAATTCGAACAGTCCTTTCGCATCCGTAATAGTTCCTCCCATCAACGAATCAGCAGCATAAAGCATGACTGTTGCTCCCGGCAATGCTTCTTTCTGTGGATTAACTACTGAGCCGGAAAAATTATACTGCGCATAAATCAGTGTGTGGAATAATAATCCGAATGCGCATAACATGTATTTACACCGATTCTTTTTCATGGTATTATTCTCCCAATTTTTATTACAAAAAACACGTATATTTCAGTATGGCATATTCACTGTAAATAAAGTAACTATTATTAAAAATAACAAGCATTTATCTATTAAAATGAATGTTTTTATAGGCGTATATGATTTACAGGTGAATAATTATTGCCATAAAAGTTTACAACATCACAATGATTGGATTATCATCTTCTTCAACTTGAAGATGCTCTTTCAATTCGTCTGAAAGTTTTTCAGGAAGAAGTAAGGCGCAAAATTTACCATTATTAGAAACATTCCGGATTTGTAATGGCTGATTGAATTTGGCATCAATCCATTGATCGCTATCCATTACTTTCACATTTCCTGTCTTTTTCTGGTAAATACCACAGTAGACCTTTTGATTCTCCGCATAAAAACCTGTATGGAAATGGAAATAAAGCAGATTTTCGTTCTCTAATACATAGTCAATACTTATTTTATTTTCACAACCGGCTACATTCAGACGATCTTGATAATCCCAATGCCAATTACCCAGATTAAATATCCAGGAAGGTTGCAAACGATTCTTTTCAATTGTATAGATTGTATCATTAAAAGCCTGTTTAACCCGTATTTCTTGTTGATATTTCCATAAAGAAGGACTATTAATGGCCGTGTAGAATTTCTTGTCACCTGAGAATATGGCCATTTGCAAATCTCCTCCGTAGGAAACATAATTCCCTAAAAAATTTGAGATGGATAATAATTCATCTAAGGGAAGTACATCTTCTTTTAAGTCCGGGATTATCTCTAATGATTCTGATTTACAATTGTAGGTAAATAACGTAGGGGCTGAATGATCAATACATAATTTATTCTGTCCGTAAATTGTATCTGCAGTAATCAGGAAACATGCTTGTGCCAGATTACAATGCAAATCATCACCCACAATAATTCTATTTATATAGTTATTTTCCACATCGTAAACCTGCCAGTCGTTTTTCCATCCTAAAACATAGATGAGATTCTTTTGGCTATCTATCCAATAATTTACTTTCCCCCATGCATCTTTGGCATATCCTTGCGGATCTATACCTATATGCCCAATCGTTGAAAGAAACTTTCCTGTTGTCCGATCAAACAATTTCAGACTCTGATTCGCCGAAGAAACTAAAATATAGTCATTGAATACGCGCATATCTGCTTGTTCTCCAATTAATGAGCTATCGGTTGTTTCCAATGGAATGTAAATAACATCCGAAGTTATTTCTGAAAGCTGAATTGTTTCAACCGAATTCATGGCACCTTCCAGATTAATGATATTATCTTTTATCGGTGTATTTTGTTTGTTGCATGCAAACAACGCACCTATGATCAAAAATAGAAATATCTGTTTCATAATTATTATATAGTTGTATTTTACAATAAATAGCTTCTGTTTCCTATTATGATTGATATTACTTAAATGTCAAAAGCACATAGACATTATTCCCGTTTTCCCGATCTATCTTTTCCATCAGTTCTTTTAATTTACCTTTTAGCCGACCATCGGCGTATGCTTCTTCCAATTCAGCCAAATCAAGTACGACAAGGCCATGCCGAGAGGATGAGGTTAGTATCTCCGGAGCAATTTCTACTTGCTTACCTTTGAAGTCGTCCATCTTGATCTCCTGTTCATAGACAGTACCATCTTTCTTGTTTTGCATCAGATACACCGAAGGTAATTGTCCATTTTGAACTTTTACGGTTATTTTCCGATAGAATAAGTAGTCAGTAGCTTCCACAAATGCATTGGCATAAATCACTGGATCCATGGAATGAATACTTGGTTGCTTGATCAATACGGGCATTAATTCTTTACTCTTATTAAAGAAGAAAACCGTATCTGTTGAATAGTCCGATAATAATAATCCATCTTTATAATTCACGATCTGGTTTTGCGTACTGGCTATTACAGATACCCTTTGTTCATCCTGATTTATGGCATACAGTTTTACCTTTTCACCTGATGACACATCAAGGCGTTTTAGTTCTGAGCCATCAGCTTTGGATATTAATACAAAATTATCAGAATCAAACAGTAAGAGTGAACCATTATCATAATTAGCCATACTTGTGATTCGTTTATCATCCGACAGCAGTAAAGCGATCGTTCGTTTGTGTACACCCGATGAAGAGTAAACAATCAACCTTTTTTCTGACAGTATGTATAACTCATCATTTGCTTCATCATACACTACTTTTGAGAAATAATCATATTCGTCAGGTCCGTTCCCTTGATGATTGAATTTAGATTTCGGTTGTCCGTCTTTTGTAAAGAAAAGAAAACTGCCTTCCGAATAAAAGACGAAAGTATGATCTGATACATATAAAGGGTTTCCACCATATATGTAATCGTTTCCCTCATTCATATAAACATACTGTATATCGGCTATTTCAGATAAAAGTATTTCTTTTTTGGGATAGTCTTTTGACAGGTCTATTGTTGTCAGACCTTTTTCTTGATCAGTGTTTGTACACGAACAACCAAGTAGGACAAATTGGATCATCCCAGTAAAACAGTAACCGAACATTCTTTGTAGCATGTCATTCTTAATTTTTAATACGTTTGTTTTCATAAGCGTATCATACTCATTTTCACCCTTAGTTATACTTCCATCCTTTTTAGAAAATAATCACAAAAGGAGTTTTAGCATCTATGAAGTCATAGCATATCAGATTACTATCATCATAATTAGATATTTCCAAATAAAATGAACTCGAATCCATGCAATAAGGATGTGATTCTAAAGAGTCTTTTCCTACTTGATGGTTAAGGGGCCGTTTATAATTCCCGCATAAATCATACACTAAAATCTTTTGTATATGGTGTGAGTTGATGAGAATTTCCTCATCGTTTTTTCTATTTGTAACCAAGATCTTTTTCTCGCCTACACCCTGTACAAAGTCTTGGTTAATAAACTCACCATTAGTTTCCAATGGAGTATATTCCCCATCCATAAAGTCTTGAAGGACCAGTTCTTTTTTAGGCGAATAACTGCTTTTGGTTACATCGGCTTTTCTAAAACCATCAGTCGCTGTATTGTCTTTTCCGCTTCCTGCTAACACAAGCAAAAGGATTGTCTCGATAAAGATGAATGTTTTCATAATCGTATCATTTTGATATTTCACTTCTTCGGTTTCACTAACATAATCACCCGATTATCATCTTCACCCAATTTTGCGGCGATATCCTTTAGCTTACCTTTCAACTTTCCTTCTTTATAATCTTTGCAGAGATCGAAAGCATCGATGGTAGCCCATAATTCGCCTTTGGCATTTATAGGAGTGAACATAACCATATATAATTCCCTTTTATAGGAATAATCGCCATTGTATATGATGTAACTGAAAAAATCCTTTTCCTGGGTATCATACATAAAATACGTTCTCGGAAATCCTTCTTCTTTTCTAAAGTCGTACACATTCTTTACGCTTTCCATGAAATAATAACGATCGGAAATTAGCCTTAAAATCAGGAATAATTCTGGATCCAAGGTATGAACAGGCGGTGTCTTTGCTATAAACGGACGCAAACTGAAGTCGGGCATTAAAGTATAGATCGTATCTGAAGAAGGTTCTAACAGAATCCAATTGTTATTATAAGGAATTATTCTGCTATAAAGCCCAGGATTTGCACCTCTTGCTCCTCCTTCATATCTTAATACCTGATGAAAGAGTTTCTTCTCTTTAAATGGGGTTATAATCTCTTTGGTTATACTTCCATCTTGCTTTGATACAAGTAAAAACGGGATATCTGCATTACATTCATCATAACAAATCAGATTATCTTTATCGTAATCGATGATATCCAAATAAAACTGAGTATCGCCTTCTTGCTTTTGTTTAAAACTCCGCTTAAAATTTCCTTTCAAGTCATAAACTGTTATTTTTCTTGCCAAAAAATCATTTATAAATAGTTCTTCGTTCTCTTCATCCAGTGTAACACTTCTACAAGATATGTATTCTTCCCCACCTTGTCCTTTTCGGTTTATTTTACAGATGGCTTTCCCATTTCGGTCATATACAAAAATATCACCGTCATTATTATAGTTTCTTACTATTATGTATTTTTTGCCAATAGCTTGTACATAACCATGGTTAATAAACTCATCGTTTGTTTCTAATGGAATATATTCCACATCCATAAAGTCCTGAAGAACCAGTTCTTTTTTAGGTGAATAACTGCTTTTGGTTACATCAACTGTTATAAAACCATCAGTCGATGTATTGTCACTTCCGCAACTTGTCATTACAAGTAGAAGGATTGTCTCGATAAAGATTAATGTTTTCATAAGCGTGAGATTATAGGTATTCTACTATTGTGATATAAATTCTACTTATTCTGGTATTTGGAACTCAACAAAAGGATCATCGTAATCAGGATTAATACCTAATATTGTTTTCCGCTCTTCATCAACATACACCTTACCAAAGAAGTCTTTCAATTTATATTTCTTTATCGGATTGCCATTCCAATCGTACTGCTCAATATAAATATAGGTATTTCCTTTCTGTTTTTCTTTAGCAACATCAATAGGAGTTCTTCCACTATAAGCACAATAAACAAAATCCTTTCCTCCCATTATACCCCAATAATATGTAATATTCTTATCCAGACCATCGGCCAAACGTAATGTTTTACTATCGAATTCTTTCAAATTGTAGTTTATTGTTTTAACGGAAGAAGCATCCATATTCATAAACTTCAATGCTTTGAAATACTTATAAATATAAACCATCCTATCTTGCTCTGGATTAATAATAAAATCCCCAATATAAGCATAGGAACTTTTCATATTCGGATTCAATTGTAAACTATAAATTTCCTGGTTATAAACAGAATCATGATCTTGATAAGTATGGATAATACTTCTCCCAGTTGGACTTTCATCTACATAAATAAAATCATTATTTCGCAGATTATATATATCCGTTTTCTGAGAAATATTTTGTTTGGAAGCTTGTAATTTAAAAGGATATGGTATGATATTTCCATTTAAATCCAATTGATACAATTTTTCATTCGTTGCTTCGAATAAATAGCAAAGTAACATCGAATCCTCTGTAGGAATTATATTGGGAAACCGAAACTCATCCGGTCCAGGTCCGACAATGCCTTTTGCTTTGAAGAATGTCATCTCTGGATAATTGAATATTAAAAAAGGATGAGCATCTTTACCGTAACTAAAAACTTTCATGACCAAACGATTCTCTTTGACTATTATCTTAGGTTCCCGTGGTTGAAAAATAAACGAATCATTGGGGATTATTTGTTTCCCTTCCAATTCAATCACTTCACCAAACGCCTCTTCATTATTATATTCAATATTTCCCGTTGTTAATGGAGGCAGTTTAACTTCTTGTTCTATCTTAGCCGAATCAAGAACTTCTAAAGCTGATGGCAAATTTTCTTTATTCCTTGTATTACAAGAAATAAAAGCAATAAATACTAACAATAAACCGTAGGTGTAATTCATAGCAAATCAAATATTCTTTTTATTCTTTTATTCCCATATTTTTATCCTTTTCTCGTTATATTTTATATTTTTGACAGATGTCGAAAAGCTTTACCACATTTGTCAAAAAGCTTTAGCACATATATGGAAAAGCTTTACGACTACTGTCAAAAAATTAAAAAGTGACGAATTTTACAGATGAAAGTAATAGGAACAACAAAACTTTCATACTGAACTCGTTTTCCTTCCCTCAAAAGTAAGGAAAGAATTGATTCGTTGTATGGACACTTTTTATACGCATCAACCGGTTGACGAATAGAACGTTAATCGATAAAACGACGTTATTTTACCGGACAGCGACTCTTAAAAATGGTGAATAAATTGTTCTAATTCGCCTTTTTCCCATTTCTTATTCGGATCTAAGCGCCTTTTGAGCCGTTGTTTTCGCTTTTCCAGGCTGTCGTTTGTTATCTTTAACAAGGACTTCTGTTCTTTTTTATCGTATCCCAAACGTATAAGGCAACAGAGCTGGAGATCTGTTTCGGTCAACTGAGGAAAAGCTTTTCGCAGTCGTTCGAAGAACTGCTGGTGCAAGGCATCCGTGCGGGCAATCAGTTCCGGCCATTCCTTCTCTTCAATCGTATGAGTTTGCTTGATTCGGGTAAATATATCCGGCGTATTTTCCCGCTGTTTGATGATTTCTTCGTATTGTTTGATTTCCTCGTCCTTTTGGTTGAGACGAACCAAAATTTGTGATTTCTGACTATTCAGTTTTTCATTCTGTTCAAGCAGATTGGATACTTCTTGTTCTAACGAAGCCTTTTCCTGTTGTAAATCATCATAATCGGATTGTCGCAACGACAGACTGTCTATTTGCTCCTGATAAGAAGCGATGGTCCGTTTGTTTTCTGCTATTTGAGACCGAATCGCATGCAATTGCTCAAACAGGCGGATCGTTATTCTTTTCTTATCCATGTACACAAGTAAAATAATAATGATTGCCACAAGCAATAAAGAACTGCCCCAGAATATCAACTTCGACTGTTTCAGTTCCAGTTGCTGTTTCTCCGTGAGGAGTTTCTCATGCTTGTATTTGGCTTCGACTGCTATAACAGCTTTCCGATTTTCTACTTTTTGGATAGAATCATTGCATTTCCAATACAGGTTATTATATTCTACGGCTTTTTTATAGTTTCCTTGTTGAGCATAAGCATAAGAAAAGCATTGGTAGGCAGAGCGTTTTGTATATAAATTCTTCGTTTGCAAGGCCTTTTCCAAATAAGGGAAAGCCAAATCATACCTATCTGTTAAACGGTATAAATCGCCTAAGTTTAGATAGACAGCACCTTCCATACCAGATGATGCTTCGTTTTCCAAACTAATCAGCTGCTCCAAGCAATCGGCGGCTTCCTGATATTTCTCACAACACTTATAAATGGCAGCTAATTCATTCAAACCTAATCGAAGAACCGGGATGTAGGAGGTTTGTTGGGCTATAGAAATCGCTTTTTGGTAAAACTCTATCGACCGATTCCAATCTTTCTGTAGTCCATAAACTCTGCCTAAATAAGAATTGGCATAAGATAAGCTGATACTATCATTGTCTTGTTCAGCAAAATACAAAGCCTGCTGATAAGTTTTCAATGCTTCATCAATAAAACGGGAATACGCATAAACATGACCTAATTGTGAAGCCGCCAGATATTGCAGTTTATAATCGTCGCTACCTTTGGCAAGATCTAATGCTTTCAGAAAAGAGTTAACAGCATGCTCGTTATCATTCAAATCTCTTTGTACGCGCCCCAACGTATAGAAAGCCGTAGGCAATTTCGATAAATCATTGACTTTCTCATAATAGTTGACAGCAAAACGGATTAATGAATCCGACGTATGCGTACGATATGTTTTATCTATGGCCTGAGTCATCAGCAAACACCAGCGGGCCCGTTCCTTCTCCGGATATTGCTGTGGATTCGGAATCTCTTTCAAAAGCGTATAGGCACTATCCGGTTTATAAGTCTGGATAAATTCTTCGGCTTTATCCAATACTTCGAATGTCCTACCGGCATGCCGGCAAGCAGCCAACAAAACAAGCAGCAAAAGAATCAAATAATTTTTCATGGATGTAAGTTGTTAACTGATTTTATTACCCAAAAGTAGAAAAATAATTGATTCGTTGTATGGACAGCCTGTTTGTGTGTCAAATGAATGATAAATAAGAAGTTAGTCGATAAAACGCCAATTTTTTACCGGACAGCCTACTCTTAAAAAGAGTGAATAAATCATTCCAATTTGCTTGTTAAGCCGTTGTTTTCGCTTTTTCAGGCTGTCGCCTGTTGTTTTTAACAAGGACATCTGTTCCGTTTTGGCTTTTCTATATCGTAGGCAATTGTAACTTCTTATACATATTAAACCCCTGCAAAGCAGAAGTAATATTGTCTATACCCAGCCTGCTTCTTAAACGAATTCTTCTTATGGAAGTTGATGGTATTGATAGACAACTTTGACTGTTTATTCTTCTACAACCCATTTCTCAATACCTCTGACATCTTTACTGAAATTCACACCAACCTTATATATTTTGCGGGAATCCGAAACAAACGGAGCAGTGTACTGCTTGTCATGGATCTGCCTCATCGCTTCATCAGCAGAGCCATCCAATTTAAATTCCATCACATAAATATATTTGTCAGTCTTCACCACTAAGTCTATCCGACCATAGGATGTATGATATTCAGCCTGTGTATAGAAACCTAAAAGTTTAAATACAATGAAAAGAACATTCTGATAATGTAATTCCAAATCCCGTGTCAGCTCATAAGGCGTATCGGCAAAGAAACTCTGCAACCGGCGCATGAAAGAATCGATATCACCCTTACGCACATCCTTGACAAAGCTTACGATCTCAAAAGAAGGATTCCCTGTTTCCAAATGTGCATAATTCGGTAAGAGATAACGGGTAAAACCCTCTTCAACTTCCTTATTCGGGAAACCTAATGAATACACATCGAATTCCTTGTCGTATCCCTTTATCGTGAGATAGCCACTCTGATACAAAATAGGAACCGGATTCGTATTCATCGAATCTATTCCTCCTAAACAGTCGGCACTGGCCAATTCTTCAGTCAGACGATGCAAATTATATTTACTACGTTTCAACAATTCTACCAGAAAAGTCGGCGTACCGGTTTCGAACCAATAGCTACCGAATCTCATTTTGGCAAACGTATTCAATAAACTGAACGGATTGTAAATATCATCGCTATTCCCTGCAAAATGATAACCATCGTAAAGTTTCTTCAACGTTGATTTCGCTTCTTCCGATGTCATTCCGTTATTTTCCCCCAACGCTATAATATCTTCTTGGAAATTCAGGTAGAGTTCTTCTTCTGTTATTCCACAAAGATTAGTAAAACGGTCATCAATAGATATATCCATCAGATTATTCAAGTCGCTGAATACACTCACCTTGCTGAATTTTGTCACTCCGGTAAGCAAAGCAAACTTGATATATTGGTCACAACTTTTCAATGTTCCATAAAAAGCTTTCAACGTGTTCCGATAATCAGTCAGCAAGGCTTCATCGCCTAAGGCTTGAAGCATCGGTTTGTCATATTCATCAATCAGAATGACAACATGATGTCCCGTCTTTTCTGACGCACGCTGTATGATTCCCTGAAAACGCAATGACAAACTGGTTTCACTGTCTCTTTTCCCATAGATTTCTTCCCATCTGCACAAAACATTATGAAGAATTCCATCGAGTTTATCCGGACTGTCATACTTCTCGTTGTTTAAATCAAGATGTAAAACGGGATATACAGTCCAATCCTTCTCCAATGTTTCCATGGCCAAACCGTTGAAAAGTTCTTTCTTACCTTGGAAATAAGCCTCTAAGGTAGAGATAAGAAGACTCTTTCCGAATCGTCGCGGACGGCTCAGAAAATAATATTTGCCACTATACACAAGCCGATGAATCAATGCCGTCTTATCTACATAGCAATAATTACCCTTGCGTATTTCTTCAAAATTCTGTATGCCTACCGGATAGATTCTATTCATAATATTCCCATTTTATCTATTGCAGTCCATCTTGTACATGGCCTTTACAAACATACTGATTTTTTGTTTCTCGTCCAAAATTATACATCCGAATAGGAATTATTACGAAGGTAAGTTCTACAAAAAAAGGTGAGCCAACTCACTGACTCACCTTTCCCTTTATCCTTCATGCTGATTCATTTACTCAAAAACATCCATCGGACGACCAATCCATACTTGAGGTTGCTGGATGGCAAAGATAGAAGCGATAGTCGATGCGATATCAAACTGCATCATACTGTCTTCCAGTTTATAGCCTTTCTTGATATGCTGACCACAAATAATAAAAGGCGTTTCCATTTCCTGCATGGTACGTCCGCCGTGTCCCTTTTCGATTCCTCCATGGTCGGCAGTTACAATGATGATACTTTCATCCCAAATACCAGCTTCTTTAACCGCCTGTACGATTTCTCCTACATAGCCATCAATCTCTTCCAGCTTATCGTAATAAGCCGGTGTATCATGACCCGCAGCATGCCCAACATGGTCTAAGGCATCGAACACGATATTGACCAATGCTGGTTTCTTATCCCGAATATATTCAACAGCACAACGGGCCGTAGCCGTAGAATCTTTGCTCACTTCCGCTACGTGACGGTCATAATTAACTGACAATGTATCCACCAGATAGCGGATACCATCCCATTCGTAAATATTTCCGATCTCTGCTTCGGGAGCAACGGCTCTCAACTCAGAGAAGATGGTCGGGAAAATTCCGTTCTTATTTACTACCCGCGAAGGCAGATCCGGTACTTGCGAACCCCATTCACAATATCCGTGTAATTCCGGTCCGGCTCCCATATACATCGAAGCCCAGTTGACAGCACTCGACGAAGGCAATACCGAACGTTTCTGCAAGGTATAAGCACCACTGTCCATTAAGAAACGGATGTTAGGTATTTGCGCTTTCTCAACACTATACGAACCCCATCCATCAATACCGATCAAAACCACATGCTTGGCTTTCCATTGCGGGGCTTTTTCAGCGACAGGTTGTGAAGTACAGCTCATAAAACCGAACAAACAACCTATCCACAACAAAAACAATACTTTTTTCATTCTGACTCTACGTTTGTATTTCTACAAAATTCCTTCGCTCCCGCCTATCAAATAACCTGCTTAAAGGCTTTTCCGAGTGAATCGATCAGATCACCGGAAATCATGCCCCGCTCACTCCATTGGGCCGCGGCCAAATCTCCGGCTGTTCCATGCAAGAATACACCGGCAACTGCTGCCGTTTCCGGTTCATATCCCTGAGCCAACAAGCCTAAGATGATGCCCGTCAAGACATCACCGCTGCCGGCCGTTGCCATTCCCGGATTACCGCAGACACTGTAATATACATTTCCTTCGGATGTACAAATAGCCGTGTAAGCATCTTTCAAGACAACACACAACCGATGCTCTTTGGCAAACTCACGAGCTTTCTGCAACCGCTCGTAAGCTGAATTACTGGCTCCGGCCAGACGGTCAAACTCTTTCGGATGCGGAGTCAGGATACTGCGTGTCGGTATCTTATTCAAGATATCCCGGTTCGCTGCAATCAAATTCAACGCATCGGCATCCAGCACAACCGGTTTGATGACGGCCGACATCAATTCGTCCAAAGCCACTGCCGTTTCAATCTGCTGACCTAAACCCGGTCCAATTCCCAACGTCGTATAAGGCGTAATGTCCGGAGCCGCCGTAAAGAAATCTGTATGCGGGTCCAGATCGACCATTGCTTCCGGCACCGCCGTCTGCATCATCAACTCTCCACATTTCGGCAGATGAACAGTCAGCATCCCAACACCCCTGCGCAGACAAGCCCGTGCAGACAACTGGGCTGCGGTCTTCTCCACAAAAGCAGAAGCGGGAGCCTACCACGGCTGCCGGCCACCAGCAAAGCATGACCGTATGTTCCTTTATGCGTAAATCGCTTGCGAGGTTGGAATACACAGGCGATATCTTCTTCCGTTACCATGTAATAGTTCGTCGGCGTATCGGCCACAGCCTGCGGGTGCATATTGATGCTCAACACCTTCCATTCACCCACATATACTTCGTTTTCCGGCATTAAAAACGACAATTTCGGAAAATTGAATGTAAATGTCTTTTTAGCACGGATAATACATTCCTTGTCGTTCTCCCGATTATCCTCGCCGAACAAGCCGGATGGAATATCAACGGAAACAATCTCGGCCGGTGTGCTGTTGATATATTTCACCAGTCCGGCAAAACCGCCTGTCAACGGACGATTCAGACCTGAACCGAACAAACCGTCGATCACCACATCCCGAGATGACAGATAAGGCGGAATGAAATTATCCCGTATCTCAGTAAATTCTACTTGGTCAATATTCAACAAACGGCGTTTATTCTCTGCACACTCGGGGCTCAGATATCCTGTCGGATTGAACAGATATACAACGACTTTATACGATTCATCGAGCAACTGACGGGCAATGCCCAAGGCATCAGCCCCGTTATTTCCCTGACCGGCAAAAACGACAATCCGGTGCATCTTCGAGTAATGGTTTCTAAACTCATTCACAAAAGCTGTAACCGCCTCTTCCACCAGATCTATCGGGGCAATCGGCATATTCAGAATCGTGTATTTATCAATATCTTTAACTTTTTCTGTTGCAAATATTTTTATCATAGCTTTCCTGTATTCTTCGTCTTTAATTTATTTCCGACAAATGTAAGGATTTGTTTTCATATTTTCTTTGTTTAATCCAACATTCTATTTCACTGATCCTGTCTTCAAAAAGTTTCCTGAACAACTTGTATGCAAAAGTAACTGCCCTCGCTTCATACACAATCCAGAAAAGTCGGTTAACAACAGATAAAGTCGGTTAATGCTATTTATTGCTATATCGAATCATAGAAATAAGAAACTTTGTCAATGTGGAACATTTTGTGAAAATCAGAAATACGTTCAAACCATGCTATTCGCTCTTTTTTCACAAACTTTTTCTAAAGGAATCGTATATATATCTATAAACCAACAGTTTATAAAAATACTAAAATTCTATAAAAGCATTTACATTATTTTAGAGCCAAAGAATCCGCCACACTTAAGCCAAATAATAAACTAAGATTCAAGTCTTTAAAGCCCAAATCAAGCCACACCTGAGCCAGAGAATCCGCCACCTTATATATTAGAAAGAAAGAATAAAGAAATATGGATAGAAAGGCTTGCTTTCAAAAATCAAAAAAAATGCGACAATATTCCATTTTCCTTTCAATCCGTTGTCACGAGAATCAAAATGAATTCCCTCGAATATCCTTTTTGATTCTCGTTGGTTTTCCTCCGGGGCAATAAGAATACCGTTCACAGAATAAACGACTTTATCTGTGATTAACCGACCCTAACCGACTTTATCTGTCAGTCGCCCCAACCAGCCAACTATCTTTGCCTGCGGGTTTTCGGGAGAGAATTATATTTATCAATAACTTGTCAGACTAATTTATGGAAAATTGTTGCCAATATCATCAAACCAGTACACTACTTCTTCAAGAGAAAGGGACAAGGTGGAGAATAAAAAGAAAAGCCTCTGAATCGGGATACTCCAGAGGCTCAACAAGGTTATTTCAGAAAGACCGACGAAACATAAAGCAGGACATCCGGAAATACGGAACGCCAGTACTGCCAGTCGTGTTTACCGTTGCCCATTCTGAACTCATGGGGAATTCCCGACTTTTTCAGTTCCACATGCAGCAATGCGTTATTGGGCGAAAGAGCATCATCGTCGCCACAGGCAATAAACCAGGCAACTGCCGTCTTCTGATCATCCGGCAACTGCTTGAACAAGTCGTACACATTGTATGGCTTATACCAGGCAATCAGCTCGTTCTCTTTGATATCCGGATAACGCTGTGTCAGATAAGCCTTATCATATTCCCGGACAGACGCACTTAGCGGACAGGAAACAGCAAACAGCTCCGGATGATGCAAGGCATAGAAAAACGCAGCCCCGCCGCCCATCGAAGCACCGGCAATGGCCCGGCTGCCTTTTTCGGTACGGCATCGGTAAGTCTTCTCGATGTAGGGAATAAATTCCTCGAAGAAATAATCTTCAAATCGAAAGCTATTGTCCGGATCATTAAAATAGCTTATCCGTCGTGTTCCAAAATTCGCATCGGGTGTAACCACAATCATTGGAGCCACCTTTCCACTTTCAATAGCCTGGTCCATAAACGATTTCAACATACCATAATTCACCCATCCCTGCTGATTGGGCAAAGTTCCTTTAGGGCCTGCCGGATGAAGCAGATACAAAACCGGATAACTCCTCTCGGAAGTATCATAACCCGGCGGCAAATAAATCGCATATTTCCGGTCCTCATTCAGGATCTCACTTTTCAGGGTTCGGCAATCAAAGACCTTTCCCCCGGTTTGTGCCTGCACGGCTCCACACAGCAACAAAAGCACAAATGCAATCAAATTTCTCATACTCGCTTGTATTATGTTCGTGAAACATCGCATTTGTAAAAATACAATTCCCTGTTTAATGAGCCAAGCGTTCGTTAGGATAAATGTAATTTTCACCAATAAAACTCAATACATCCGGACCGGACCTTGTAATCCGATCTCTTCCATCGACGAAGCATAGCGCCGGGTGATGGTCGTCGCATAATTGCCTAAAGGTGTAACGAGTTTTATTTGTAACTGATTTTCTCCCCGTTTAAGTTTGTGCCGGATATCGAATACGGCTTCGCCATACCAATTGGTACCAATCTTTTCGCCATTGAGATAGACCTCGACAACACCCCGAGCCTTTCCGGTATTGATAACGCGAAAAGCATTCGGATCATCTACCTGGAATGTCGTTGTATAGCTTAATGTCCCGGCAAAATGCTTCATCCAGACAAAGGGCAGTGTGTTGAAATCGACCAGACTGTCTATTTCAAAGGTTTGGGTTGAACCGTCTACATGGTTTGCCTGTACATTCCATACCTTACCGATCAACTGGACGCTATCTGGTTCCAGAGGAAGAGCCTGATAAGGTTCACCCGTTTTCAGCTTGTCAAAGACGATGAACTTAGATTCAGCCGGACCAAACCGCAATGCCATAAAGGTTCCGTCCTGATCAAGAAGATATCTTTTTCCGGTTTCAGCATCCCAAAGCCAGGCCTGTTTACCCCGAACGACATCGGTAAAGCTTAAATTGACCTGATAACTACACTGACGGTTAAAGTTGGTAATGAAGAAAATATCCTTATCACCAGATTTGTAATAATTATAGAACATCCATTTGACCGGTTTATCTACTTTCACATACGGCTTCAGATCCAATTCTTTCTGCACCTGGGCAAACCATTCCGTCTGCGGCAAAGTAGGAGCCGGAATATTGACAATCCGATCCGGATAGGTTTCGAACAAGTTATCGAAAACAGATTTGACAGTAAGCGACTTTTGCTGATAATCAGCAAAACCAATGCTTTGATGCGGTCTTTTTCCGATGCAAATGACCTTACCGCCTTTTCTCACAAACCGATCAATGGCAACAGCCGTTTTCGGATCCAGACTTTCCACATCCAGTAAGATCAGAGTCTGATAAGTTCTGGGACCAAACGACAGTTTTCCTTTCGCTATACGCGCCTGCTGTAAAATATGTTCACTCACATAATCACACCCATTTCCGTTCTGATGCAGATTTTGCCACAAATCATGGGCATAAGCCGGGAAGATATTTTCCGGGAACGGATCCCGCTGCTGGCCTAAAACAGACCACATATCTTCCAGAGGTGGAAGAATGGCTATATCCGATTGCGGAATACTGTTTTGCAGTATAGCACTGACACGAGCCTTGTAATCCATCCAATAATGATAATATGGCCATAGGGTATTATGTTCATTGAAATAATCACCATATTGCACCCAACCCGGGAAACCGGCTTCGCGGGGACTATAATTGAATCCATGCAGAATAGAATGGTTGACACCGGAGATATTACTCATATCGCCCGTTATCTTAATGTCTTCCAAGGTCGACTGATAGATATTCCCCGTATTGGTCAGCTCTTCACAACTGACTCTCCCGTTACCGGCAAGCAATGAGCCTGAAGCCGTAAATTTATTATTACATGAGAAGCCATGTCCTTCGCCAATGACTTTATTCTCGGTCAATTTAAAGCCAACATCCTGCCATAACCATGATTCACATTCAGGAATATCAATATACATACTTGATTCCAGCGGATGCAAGGCCCGGCCATAAGCCTGAACACGCGACTGTACGCCATTTTCCCGGCACCATTCATTTAATGTATTGATGAAGTTCTCCTGAAACAGATAAATCTGAAACCGCTCGAAGTCATTTCGAACCCGGTACTCAATATTCTTCTTCACCTCATCCGAGAACGTACTGCCATAATTTTCGGGTAACGGATTTCCCATATGCCCGATCTTCTTGATGACATAAGGCAAATAAGGATACAAAGAATAGCCAAAATATTTTTCCCACTTTTCCAACATACCGTCACACCAGTTGGCTCCTTCCAGTTCAAAGCTATCGACGAAGGTCGCCCGGATCTTCCCTTTCAGGCTCGGATCATTGAAATGGATTTTGTCTGATAACCGGGATAAATAAGCCAGTACGGCATCTTTATTAAAATGGTTCAATACCGGACCACTGGCTCCCGGAGCTCCATTGATTACGTTCATATAACCGGTCATCTTCACAAAGAAATAAATGACATGTTCGCCAGCCGGCACTTGAATAGTTATCTGATCTTGATTAACTAAAGAATCAAAAGATGTTCCTTCGGTAAATTGATCCACCCGGGCAGGCATCAGCCGAATATATACCAGTTCTTTCAGCGGATGTTCATTCTTGGAAGCAATCGGAGGATTCACACGCGCCAGCAGTTCATCTTTCCGAATGGAAAAGTCCGTTCCCGTTTTACCACCATCTACCTTGACAGTCTCAATCGTAAGCATTTGCAGCTGCTGGTTACGAGGCAAAAACTCCCCGCCAAACGGCCAGCCGGAGCCACCAATCATATCACAAATCATACCCCGCTCCTGGCAGGCATCGGCTGTAAAAGAAACCATATCCGCCCATTCGTCAGACAAGTAAGGTTTGCTCCGATAATTCAGGCTATCAGCCCCATCCGGAAATCGGATTGAATTGATTTCAACACCACCAATACCAATTTCTTTCATCAAATCCAATTCCCGGGCAATCTCGTCTTTATCGATCTTCAACCCGTTCCACCACCATCTCACAAAAGGCCTGTACTGAGCACCCGGATTCTTAAAAGTCTCATACAAATCGCCTTTAGGTTTAGAGAATGAAGATTTAGTGGGTAAATTCTCTCCATTGGAATAAAAAACGGAACCTATTAACAACAACGCAGACAATAATAATCTTTTCATATCTTGTATTTTCATTCAAACCAATAATTCAGTAAAATTACAGAAATCTTTTCATTCCAGATTTGCCAAATCTGATTCAATAATTATCAAAAATGATTTTTTGAGGTTGTTTTTAATCCCACTCTTTTTAGAGAATCAGAAAGAAAGATGTCTGCGAACAAATATTTCATTATAATCAAAATGGTTATTTATAATTATTGTACGATATATTGCATGCATATAACTTTGCAATAGCAATTTAAAATAAACGTAATTCATGGAAAGTGAAAAAGAAAAATGCCGTCAGGGCAAGCTGTATGATGCGAATAATGATGCCGAATTAATAGCTGAAAGACAAGTCTGCAAAGATATATGTTATGAATACAATCATACGTTGCCGTCAGATATAAAAAAGAGGGAAAGTATCCTCTCGAAACTGTTGGGCCAGACCGGAAAGAAGTTCCTGATCGAACAGCCTTTCTATTGCGACTACGGTTATAACATAGAGATCGGCGAAAACTTCTATGCGAACATGAATTGTGTTATACTCGATGAAGCCACAGTCAAGTTTGGCAATAATGTCTTTATCGCGCCTAACTGTGGATTCTATACAGCCGGACATCCATTTGATGTTGAACAGAGAAACAGCGGGTTGGAATATGCGCGGCCGATCACTGTCGGTAATAATGTGTGGATAGGAGCACAGGTATGTGTGCTGCCCGGAGTCACTATCGGTGATAATTGCGTCATCGGAGCCGGCAGCGTAGTAACCAAAGATATTCCAGCAGGTTCATTGGCTGTAGGAAATCCCTGTCGTGTTATCCGCAAAATCTGATTACAAATCAATAAAAACACATAAACTTATGACAAAATTGAGAGACTTTTTATGTAATAAGCCTGTTTCAGAAACTGGCTTATCGATAGCCCTTCTGTTATTCCGTATTTTTGGAGGAGCGATGATGATACCTTATGGTATTGGTAAAATAGAGAATTTCGACAAATATGCTGTCAACTTTTTCGACGATCCCATTGGTATTGGAATGATGCCGTCTTTAATTCTGACCATCTTTGCACAAGTATTCTGCTCTATTGCGTTAATAGGAGGATTCTTCTCGCGTCCGGCAGCAGCTATACTGGCTTTTAACATGTTGGTTGCATCCAAATATCACTGGCATGATGCGTTTGCAACCTTATCTTTGCCTTTGTTGTTTTTAGGTATCTATTGTTTTTTAGTTATCGTGGGTGGAGGTAAATATTCGATTGATTCCCTATTGTTTAAAACTAAAAAAGAGATGAAGTAAAATAACGCAAGAACATAAAACAACCATATTAAGAAATGAAACACAAAACAATCGTTTTAGCTGCACTGACGACTGTATGTCTGGCAGCATGCAGCAACAATTCAACGCCAGAAGAAGAAACCAACAAGGAAGATCTTACAACCTATGTTGATCCACGAATCGGTACAGGAGGGCACGGACATGTGTTTTATGGAGCCAATGTCCCTTACGGATTCATACAGCTCGGTCCGACCAGCATCCCAGATTCTTGGGATTGGGTATCAGGATATCACATATCCGACTCTACCATCATAGGGTTTCCTCATACCCATTTGAGTGGAACAGGCATTGGTGACCTTCATGATATTAATGTCATGCCCGTCACCGGAGAAGTTACATACGCCAGAGGAGACGAGTCATCTTATAGCACAGGACTTTGGTCATACTCCGACAGATCAAAGGAATTTGCGGCTCCCGGATATTACAAGACACATCTACTGAGGTATCACATTGATGTGGAGCTGACTGCAACGAAACGGGTCGGATTTCACAAATATACATTCCCGGCCCAAGAAAAGCCGGCAGTTGTATTTGATATGGTCAACGGAGGTTGCTGGGATGAAACGACAGATGCTTTGATCCGGGTAGTAAATGACAGTACGATCAGCGGCTACAGATTCTCTAAAGGATGGGCCGATGATCAGCGTATATTCTTCGTAGCTGCCTTCTCAAAGAAATTTGAGAGTGTGAATTTCATTGTAAATGATTCTGTGAAGAATGGGAAAGAAGCAAAAGGCAAGAATCTGTTTGCGAGAATCAACTTTACGGAAGGAAGTTCCAACCCCGTCTATCTAAAAGTAGCTTTATCACCTACATCGGAAGAGAATGCCGCATTAAACATGCAGGCCGAACTGAGCGGATGGGACTTCGAGAAAACAAAGGCCGACGCAAAGGCGGCATGGAATGGAGAGTTGAATAAGGTCAAGGTGCATACAGCCAGTGAACAGGCAAAGAAGAATTTCTATACCAGTCTTTATCACACCATGCTGGCCCCATCCGTATTCTGTGATGTCAATGGTGATTACTATGGTGCCGATCATCAAGTGCACAAAAGTGCGGGTTTTGTCAATTATACCACATTCTCTCTTTGGGATACATACCGTGCAGCACAGCCTCTGATGACATTACTACATCCTGAGAAGATGAGTGACATTATCAACACGATGGTGAATATCTACAAACAGCAGGGTAAACTGCCTGTATGGCATCTTATGGGTTGTGAAACAGATTGCATGATAGGAAATCCGGGAGTACCAGTCGTCGCAGATGCCATACTGAAAGGGATCAAAGGCTTCAATGTGGAAGATGCATACAAGGCACTGAAGGAATCGTCGATGCTGCCTGAACGGGGCATGGAATACAGAATAAAATATGGATTCATCCCTGCGGATCTGATGAAAGAAGCCATCGCTTATGATATGGAATATGCCATCGCCGACTGGTCGGTAGCTCAGGCAGCACGTAAGTTGAATAAGCAGGAAGACTATAAATACTTCTTGGAGCGCAGTAAGTCTTACAAGAATTATTTTGACCCGACCACCGGTTTCATGAGAGGAAAAATGCTGGACGGTTCAATGCGGACTCCGTTCAATCCTTATGCATCCACACACAGAGACGACGACTATTGTGAAGGAAATGCCTGGCAATACACCTGGCTGGTACCTCATGATGTAGAAGGTCTGGTAGATTGTTTTGGCAGTAAGGAGGCATTCATCAGTAAACTGGATTCACTGTTCATTGCTGATGGAGATATGGGGGAATCGTCTTCACCAGATATTAGTGGCCTAATTGGTCAATATGCACATGGAAATGAGCCGAATCACCATACCGTCTATTTATATACCCTGGTTGGTCAGCCCTGGAAAACGGCTGAACGGGTAAATGAGATTCTCCATACGATGTACACAGATCAGCCTGACGGGTTATCAGGGAACGAAGATGTAGGACAAATGTCTGCGGTACGTGCTCTCTTCTTTAGGTTTCTATCAGGTAGAACCGGCCGGAGGCAAGTTTGTATTTGGTTATCCACTCTTCGACAAAGCCGAAATAACTGTTCCGGGAGGTAAGTTCACGATAGAAAAGGAAAACAAAGGGAAGAGCAACCAATACATTCAAAGTATCAGTCTGAATAATCAGGAGTATAAGCAAGCCTGGATTAATTATGCTGATATAATGAAAGGTGGCCAACTCAAGTTTATCATGGACGACGAGCCTGTAGCATGGTATTAAAATAGTTTAAGACACACCTTATTTCTCCAATTACCCAGTATTTTTATCTGTAATCAAATGAGTTTGGTTATCTTTACAAACAACAAAGCAATGCTAAACTTAAATTGAGCCGTTATGGGAAAATGCAGATTCATTTACTGGGTTTTATTGGCTTTACTGCCTTCTTTAGTCCAAGCAGAAAACCGCACTTCTGGAAAGAAAATTGAGGTTTCAGCCAATCACCGGTTTCTCCAGTGGGAAGACGGAAGTCCTTTTCTTTACTTTGGAGATACAGCCTGGGAGCTGTTTCATAAACTGACCTGGGAAGAACTGATATGTATTTAACCGACAGAGCTCAAAAAGGATTTACCGTTATCCAGGCTGTCGGCCTGGCCGAACTGGAAGGGATAACGGTTCCCAATGCCTACGGCCACTTGCCGCTGCAGGATAATGATCCTTCTCGCCCACTCGTTCGGGAAGGTGAAAACAATGATTATTGGGATCATGTAGACTACATCGTAAATAAAGCAAACTCGTTAGGTCTGGTCATCGCTTTTTTACCGACCTGGGGCAGTTACTGGCATGACAACGGGAAGGTGATCTTTCAGGAAACATCTGCTGAAAAATACGAAAAACGGCTATGCCCGGAGAAGGGCGGTATCGCTTTGTTGCAACAAGAGACCAGGAAGGTACCTACCTGATGGTATATGCCCCCGTAGGAAGACCTTTTGCCGTCAATATGAAAATACTCCCGGCCCAAAAGATCAAAGCCTGGTGGTTTAATCCCAGAACCGGGAAATCCCGCATGATTGGAGTTCTTAAGAATGAAGGAACAAAAGTCTTTGAAACACCTGATCCTGGAGAAATGATCGATTGGATATTGGTATTGGACGATGCGCAGTTCAAATACCCGATACCGGAAAGTGAATAGAAAGGATTATGTTCCAATAAATTTTCTATCTTTACAAACCATAATACCAGCTAAACTTATTGACATGAAAAGCAAAGGATTTTATATTGGCTTGATGCTGCTCACAATGTTTGCTTGTACAAAGAAAGTACAACGGACGGGGGATATCATCCATGTGGATGTATTAGAGACTTCCTATCCGGAAAAGGAACTGCTCCTTCAGGACTTTATGGATGTGGAATATATCCCGTTGGAAACAAACGATGAGTTTATTAACCAAGGTTTTGTACAAGATGTTGGCGAGAAATATATCTTGGTTAAAAATAGAAAAAACGGAGGAGATGTCTTTGTATATGATCGTAAAGGAAAAGCACTACATAAATTCAACAGAAAAGGACAAGGAGCCGAAGAATATGTCAATATAACAGGTATGGTTCTGGATGAAAAAAATGAGGAAATTTTCATCAACTCACACCATATACAAAAGATTTTAGTGTATGATTTATATGGAAATTATAAACGAACCCTTAAACATCAGGTAGGAAAAGGGTCTTTAGAGTCATATCCTTATTATTCGGATTTGAGCTCATTTTATTTGGAAATATATAATTACGATGATAATAATCTGATATGCTATGACTTCATAGATGCTAAAACTCCTTTTGTGCTTGTTTCAAAAAAAGATGGAAGTATAACAAAGAAGATAACTATTCCATTTGATAAGAAAAAGACAGGAATGGTCGTTGGGAAAAAAGATAAAAAAACAGGTCTCATAGTCTCTGCTTCTTCAGGTTATTATCGGAGCATTCTATCTTATCAAAAAGATTGGTTCCTTGTGGAATTTTCTTCTGATACCATTTATCAGTTACTACCCGATAATAGTTTATCCCCGTTTATTGTGAGAACACCTTCAGTCGGTGATATGAATCCGGAAGTTTTTCTGATGATTCGCTTGCTTTCTGATCGTTATATTTTTATGGAAACAGTGAAAAATGAGTATGATTTTGAAAAGAATACCGGTTTCCCTCGTACATTCTTGATGTATGACAAAAGGGATAATGCTTTTTTTTACTATAAAGTCTGCAATGGAGATTATCGTTCTGAAAAAGAAATCTATATGAATGTCCTTAGGCCTTTAGACGGCAAGATAGCCGCATGGGATGAGCTTGAAGCTGCTGATTTACTTGAATCACTTGAAAAAGATGAATTGAAAGGTGAGTTGAAAGAAATAGCTGAAGGATTAACCGAAGATTCAAACCCGGTTATCATGCTGGTAAAACATAGGACTTTTGATTAAAAAGCCGGCGTATTTTCGTTAAAAGCCGGCGTATATTCAGGAAAAGCCGGCGTATTTTAAAAGCAACACATTAATTATCCCCCGAAATGTTGTAACTTTGCAACCTTAAAAGCAGAGTTATTATGAATAAGATTCAACTAAAAGACAAGAAATTCAAGTTATTTATTCCGCAGGAGTCCATAGCGAAAGCGGTTGCCCAAGTGGCTCGGCAAATCGAGCATGACATCAAACAGCAGGAAAATCGGGAGGTTTTGTTTGTCTGTATCCTGAACGGAGCCTTTATGTTCGCTTCCGAACTGATGTCGGAATTGAATGAATCTTATGAAATCACATTTGCCCGGTATTCTTCTTATGCGGGGACAAACAGCACGGGTGTCTTACACGAGATCATGCCTATCAAGGAAAACATCCAGGGAAAGACACTGATCCTGTTGGAAGACATTATCGATACGGGCTTTACGATGAAGCACGTCATCGCCAAGCTGAAAGAACAGGGTGCTGCCGAAGTCAAACTGGCAACCATGCTCTTCAAACCGGAGTCTCTGCGTTGTGACCTGAAACCGGATTACGTAGGTTTGCAGATTCCACCGGCTTTTATTGTCGGACACGGATTGGATTACGACGGTCTGGGCCGTGCTTATCGGGACATCTATGTGATTGATGAGTAAACTCAAAAACTAAAATATATATGTATCATTTTGGCAATCTGGAAAGACAGAATCAGTCAAGGCCCGATTGTCAAGTAAAAAAACGAAGTGTTATATGTTGAATGTAGTTATTTTCGGTGCTCCCGGTTCAGGTAAGGGAACACAAAGTGAACTGATCATCAAAGAATATGGTTTGGATCATATCTCAACAGGTGATGTTTTGCGTTCTGAAATGAAGAATGAAACAGAACTGGGTAAAATTGCCAAAGATTACATCGAAAAAGGTCAATTGGTTCCAGATGAACTGATCGTAAACATGTTGGCAAAGGTACTGGACAGCAAAGCCAATTCAAAAGGTGTTATCTTTGATGGTTTCCCTCGTACAATCCCGCAGGCTGAAGCACTGAAGAAGATGTTGAACGAACGCGGTACTGATGTATCCATCATGTTGAACTTGCAGGTTGACGAAGACGAATTGATCAAACGTCTGTTGGAACGCGGTAAAGTATCAGGCCGTTCTGACGACAATCTGGAAACAATCAAATCTCGTCTGGAAGTTTATCACAAACAGACAGCTCCGTTGGCCGACTTCTATGTAAAAGAAGGCAAGCATGTAGCTATTAAAGGTATGGGCACTATCGAAGAAATCTTCGGCCGTATCAAAGAAGCGATCAACGCAGTAAAATAAGTTTAATCCATCCAATGGGCAAGAGGACAAGTCAGCTTCTCCCCTTGCCCATGTATAAACTCAAAAACTAACAACTATGGCTGAATCCAACTTTGTAGATTATGTAAAGATCTATTGCCGTTCTGGTAAGGGCGGGAGAGGGTCTTCTCACTTTCGCCGTGCCAAATATATTCCGAAAGGTGGTCCCGACGGAGGTAACGGGGGAAGAGGAGGCCATATTTATCTTCGAGGAAACCGGAATTACTGGACGCTGCTTCACCTGAAATATGACCGCCACATCATGGCAACCAATGGAGAAAGCGGTGGTGCCAAACGTAGTTTCGGAAAAGACGGACAAGACAAGATCATTGAAGTTCCCTGCGGAACAGTCGTCTATGACGCTGAAACAGGTGAATTCATCTGTGATGTAACGGAAGACGGTCAGAAGGTCATGCTGCTGAAAGGCGGTAAAGGCGGACTGGGTAACTGGAACTTCCGTACGGCAACCAATCAGGCGCCCCGTTATGCACAACCGGGAGAACCGGCTCAGGAGCGTTTTGTCATCCTGCAATTGAAATTATTGGCGGATGTCGGCTTGGTAGGTTTCCCGAATGCGGGTAAATCTACTTTATTATCTGTCTTATCAGCTGCCAAACCTAAAATCGCCAATTATCCGTTTACTACCCTGGAACCGAATTTGGGAATTGTCAGCTATCGTGATAACCGTTCTTTCATTATGGCCGATATCCCGGGTATCATTGAAGGTGCCAGTGAAGGGAAAGGACTCGGACTTCGTTTCCTGCGCCATATCGAACGTAACTCATTACTGCTGTTCATGATTCCGGCCGATAGCGACGATATCAGGAAGGAATACGAGATTCTTCATAACGAGCTGGTCAAATACAATCCGGATCTGGTAAACAAGAGCCGTGTGCTGGCCATCACCAAATGTGATATGCTGGATGAAGAACTGATGAAGGAAATGGAGAAAGAACTGCCCGAAGGCATTCCGCATGTGTTTATCTCGTCGGTTGCTCAATTCGGACTGACAGAGCTGAAAGACATCCTCTGGAATGAACTGAATAAAGAGACGTTCCACGAAGCAGAAAAGATTGTCCACAAGAATATCGACGTCAGCACACTTCAGTTTGATGATGACGACGACTTTGTCTACCCGGAAGAAGAGGACGATGAAGAAGACTATGTGGAATATGAAGACTGGGACGACGAAGAATATGATGAGGAAGGAGAAGCAGACGATGATCCGTCCACTGAAAAATAACCTCGAAGTGTTGCAATTTCCCGGACTGGCCGGTAATTGCAACATTTCTCATTTTATAACTACCCGCCAGGGAGGCGTCAGTACCGGAGCTTATGCCCGCATGAATCCGGGACTTTATACCGACGATGCTCCGGATTCCATCCGTAAGAACCGGGAAATATTAGCTGAGGGAATTCAGTTGCCAGTACAGAATATCATTACACCGCATCAGACACACCAGGACCGGATCATACACATTGACTCAGCCTTCATGGCATTGACGGAAACGGAACAAAAGCAACAACTCGACGGCGTGGATGCCTTGTTCACATCTTTGCCCCAAGTGTGCGTCAGTGTTTCGACCGCCGACTGCGTTCCCATCCTGCTGTATGCCCCTGATACGAAAACGGTTGCTGCTATTCATGCCGGTTGGCGAGGTACAGTCTTGCAAATAGCCGCTAAAACAGTGCGACAGATGAGCAGAGAAACCGGATGTAATCCCGAGTTGATGCAGGCCGCCATTGGTCCGTCCATCAGCCAGGAAGCATTCGAAGTAGGTGAAGAAGTCGTCGAAGCCTTCCGGCAGTCGGGTGCCTGGACTGCAGAAGAAACCTCGTCTTTATGCTGGCATAATCCGAAAACCGGTAAAACGCATATTGGCCTGTGGAAAGCCAACGAACTGCAGCTGCAAGCCGAAGGTATTCTTCCCCGACAGATCGAGAATGCCCGGATTTGTACCTATCAGCACGCCGCCCAATTCTTTTCTGCCCGCCGCGAAGGAATTCACAGTGGACGTATTTTATCTGGTATTTTTATCCTATAAACAGTTACCGACATGAAACAAATTTCTTTATCCAACGAAATACTGAACGCCTGTCCGGATTTACATATCCTTGCCATTTCCTGCCAGGTAAAGAATACACCCAACGATGCGGATCTTTGGGAAATCATACACCAGGAAGAACGCCTGATCCGGGAGCAAGTCAAACTCAATGAAATCAACAAATGGCTTCCCATCCAGGCTACCCGACAGGCCTATAAGAAATTAGGGAAAGACCCGAACCGCTATCGCCCGTCGGCCGAATCACTTCGCCGACGTATCTTGCGGGAATTGCCATTATACCAGATCGATACCTTGGTTGACCTGATTAACCTAATTTCAATCCACAGCGGATATTCCATCGGCGGGTTTGATGAAGACAAAATACAAGGAGACAAACTCATTCTGGGAGTCGGACAAGAAGGCGAAATCTACCACGGCATCGGCCGCGGCGAACTCAACATTGCCGGTTTACCTGTATATCGGGATGCCATCGGAGGCATCGGAACGCCCACCAGCGATGAAGAACGAACGAAAATCAGCCTGGAAACGATATCACTATTGATGATCATCAACGGCTATTCCGGGAAAGAAGGACTTCGTGAAACCGGACAATATTCCCTCGAATTACTCCGGAAATTCAATGACGCAAAAGAAATAAAAATGTCACTTATTAGTCAAAACGGACAAGAACAGATTACATTATAGCGAAAAACCTGTTTTTTTATTTTGAATTTTAATTGAAATACATATATTTGCCAGTGTTATTAAAATATCTAAAATGATGATTGAACTAATTGGAACAAACGCCGGAAAAGTTTGGAATGCTTTACACGACGGCGGTAAAATGAGTTTAAAAGCGTTGAAGAAAGCCACCAAGATCAAAGCTGAAAAAGACATGTACGCAGCTTTAGGCTGGTTGGCGAAAGAAGGAAAACTGGCCTTTGAAGAAACCGATAACGACATCTTCGTTTCTTTGATCGGCTAAATCCATTCCTCCCAAAAAGGAATCGATAAAGGGTTGTCTGGCTGTAAAAACGCAGACAACCTTTTATTTTTCCCCTTACACCGCCAAAATAATCCGCGTGAGTATTGTTATTTACAAATCTAAATCTTACTTTTGTGTACAATTTGGCAGGACATGACCGAAGACAGTAAAAGGCTACTCGTTTTATTTGAAGTCCGATTTCGAGAATTGCTAACTTTATGCGACCAGCAAAAACAAAAGATTCAAGAATTGGAAAAAGCTCTTGAAATGAAAAACACAGAGCTGGAGAAAGCTTTTGAGGATATTAAAGATTTGAATGCCAAATGCGACAATATGCTGACTGCGCATGTACTCTCGGTCCAGGAAGGAGAAGTGAGGAATGCCAAATTGCGATTGTCCAAATTAGTGCGGGAAGTTGACAAGTGCATCGCACTGCTTAATGAATAGAGCGATGAACGAAACATTTCTTATACATATAGAAATAGCAGGTAGACGATATCCAATTACGATACAAAGGGATAAAGAAGAAGAAATGCGGGCTGCGGCCAAACAGATCAACCAGAAGATTCTCCAGTATCAGAGCAAATATGGCACTCAATTGGATACACAAGATATGTTGGCAATGGTTGCTCTTCAGCTGTCAGTCGAAAACCTGACATGGGAAGACAAACATGATACAAGCCCCTTCGAGGACAAAATCCGGGAACTCAATGACGAACTGGATAAATACTTGAAGGATCAGTAATATTTTTATATACATAAGTGACTTTTCCGCACTGCCTTACATGATGCAGATCATGTAGTGTAGTGCTTTTTTATTTATAACAATTTATACGAACTTAATTATTATTTAAATGGGAATGTATATTATCATATCAATAGTGACCTTCTTCCTCGGAGGTTTACTTGTATGGCTAACAATGCGTTTCCTTTTGAAATCGAGGTATGAATCGGTGCTGCGTGAAGCAGAAAAGGAAGCGGAAGTAATTAAAAAGAACAAGCTGCTGGAAGTAAAAGAAAAGTTTATCCACCTCAAAGCGGATCTGGAGAAACAAGTATCACAACGCAATGCGAAAATCCAGTCGGTAGAGACAAAGCTGAAACAGCGCGAAATGAACCTGAGCCAACGCCAGGAAGAACTGCAGCGCAAGAATGCGGAAGTAGAAGTTGTCAAGGAAAACCTGGCATCGCAACTGGATCTGGTGGAGAAGAAGAAACAGGAACTGGAAAAACTGCATTCGAAAGAAATCGAACATCTGGAAACACTCTCCGGCCTGTCGGCTGATGAAGCCAAAGAACGCCTGATCGAATCGTTGAAAGACGAGGCGAAATCGGAAGCTGCTTCTTACATCAACGACATCATGGAAGAAGCAAAAATGACGGCTAACAAGGAAGCGAAGAAAATCGTGATCCAGTCTATTCAGCGCGTGGCTACTGAAACAGCCATCGAGAACTCAATCACCGTCTTCCATATCGAATCGGATGAGATCAAAGGTCGTATCATCGGTCGCGAAGGACGTAATATCCGGGCTTTGGAAGCGGCTACCGGTATTGAAATCGTTGTAGATGACACACCTGAAGCTATCGTTCTGTCCGGCTTTGATCCGGTTCGCCGTGAAATCGCCCGCTTGGCTTTGCACCAGTTAGTTCAAGACGGACGTATTCATCCAGCACGTATCGAGGAAGTAGTCAACAAAGTCAAGAAACAGGTAGAAGATGAAATCATCGAAACCGGAAAGCGTACAGCCATCGACTTAGGTGTACACGGTTTGCATCCGGAACTGATCCGTCTGATCGGTAAGATGAAGTATCGTTCGTCATACGGACAGAACCTGTTGCAGCACGCACGCGAAACAGCAAACTTGTGTGCCATCATGGCTTCCGAATTAGGTTTGAATCCGAAAAAGGCAAAACGTGCCGGTCTGTTACACGATATAGGTAAAGTGCCCGATGACGAGCCTGAATTGCCACACGCAATCTTAGGTATGAAGCTTTGCGAAAAGTATAAAGAAAAGCCGGATATTGCCAATGCAGTCGGTTCACACCACGACGAAGTGGAAATGCAGACACTATTGGCTCCGATCGTACAAGTCTGCGATGCTATCTCTGGCGCCCGTCCAGGAGCTCGCCGTGAAATCGTAGAAGCTTATATCAAGCGATTGAATGATCTGGAACAACTGGCTCTTTCCTATCCGGGCGTAGTCAAGACGTATGCAATCCAGGCAGGACGTGAATTACGCGTTATCGTTGGAGCAGACAAGATCGACGATAAGGAAACAGAAAACTTGTCGAACGAAATCGCCAAGAAGATCCAGGATGAAATGACTTATCCGGGTCAGGTTAAGATTACCGTTATCCGCGAAACCAGAGCGGTAAGTTATGCAAAATAACAACAGATAATTTACCCTATCTAAATAAGCGAGGCTGTATCGGTTGGTACAGCCTCGCTTGCTTTATAAGCCAACAGAGATATTTTTATGTTGATACTTGGTTTCCCCCATAACAAAAAAGAGGACACATCAAAAAAGATGTATCCTCTTATTGAGCGGAAGACGGGACTCAAACCCGCGACCCTCAGCTTGGAAGGCTAATGCTCTATCAACTGAGCTACTT
>ERZ779643.195-NODE-195-length-58103-cov-6.153476_pt1 | contig 58103 bp, 60 predicted proteins | sample MGYA00511564_ERZ779643 | MGnify/ENA primary metagenome ERZ779643 (study PRJEB29588, sample SAMEA2147114) | human gut metagenome | biome: human gut; feature: human-associated habitat; material: faeces | place: Denmark | collected 2008/2010 ...
AATTTAAAATTACATTTATTTTTTCAAAAATCGATTTTTCCTATTATATAAAAAAGATGACTCCTGTATTATACAGAAATCATCTTCTTAAAGAATCAGCTTAAAGTATACACTTTTTTTATAAATGTCCTTGACAAAGGGTACACTTTATTACTCTTTAGACTCTTTTTCATTATTTATATCTTCCTTATTTTTATTTTTTTCTTTACTTTCTTTTGATTTGCTACTACGCTCTAAGTCAAACCAAAAATCAGTACCTTTACCAACTTCACTATTTACTCCATAATTTACATTATGTGCGATTAATATATCTTTTACTATTGAAAGGCCAAGACCTGAACCAGTATCTGATCTCTTAAAGTTTTTATTTACTTTATAATATCTATCCCAGATATGTGCAATATCTTCTTTTTTGATACCAACCCCATTATCTATAACCTCTGTCCTTACAATTTTACCGTTTACACTAGCCTTTACAATAATATTTTTCATATTATCTATATCTCCACTATGATTTATAGCATTTGATATAAGATTATATAGTACTCTTTCAATCTTAGTTTTATCAGCTACTACATAAAGATCTTTTGGAGTCTCAAGTGTAATTTTACAATTTTCTACTTGATGTAACACTTTAAAGTTTTCAATAGTTTTTTCAAGTACTTCTGTATAATTAAACTTTTCTTTAGTAAGTGTTGCAAAGCCAGATTCTATTTTTGATAAATCCATCATATCATTTACAAGCCTTGTAAGTCTATCAGTTTCATCTATTATTACTTGTAAATGTTCTTCTCTTTTTTCTTTATTATCACCAGATAAATCTCTTATCATTTCTGAATAAGCTTTTATCATAGTAAGGGGCGTTCTTAAATCATGTGATACGTTAGCAATAAGTTCTTTTCTTATTTTATCAGTTTTAGAAAATTCACTTGCTGTAAAGTTTAAGGTATCAGCAAGATCATCCATCTCTTTATACCCTGCTTTTTCAAATTTAACGTTGTAATTTCCTTTAGCTAGTTTTTGAGCTGATATAGTCATATCAGTAATTGGTTTAGAGATCCTAATTGATAAAAATACAGATATGATTGAAGAAATAAGTAAGGCTATTATTGTTACATATACTAGTTGACTCTGCAATACAGAAGTTGTAGCATCTATAGGGTCTATAGATGAAACTAATACTAAACATAGATTAGTATCTGGTATTACTTTACCATAAACAAATAATTCAGTCTTAAATCTATCAATCTTTAAAGTATAACTTACTTTTTGGTTTGAACTTTCTAAAATTTTATCTACAATTCCTGTTGTATCAATACTAAGCGGTCTAGTTGGCAATTGAGTAATTGTACCTTGACCAGAAGAATTATTTGACGAGTATATTAAATTATTATCAGTATCAAACACCCATATAGACAAAGCATTTTTATATGCTATTTTATCAATCACATCTTTAATATCATCATCATTTATTTTCTCTTCAATTTCTAAAGCAAGTGAAATTGTTTCACTTTTTTTCATAGAGCTATAATAACTTTGTAAAAAAATTACTTGCATAAACCAAAGTATTATAAACAAAGCAACGGCAAACGAAACAAAATAAACCCATAACTTAAAAGTAAGTGTATTAGTTTTTTTATTCTTCAAATTTATACCCCATTCCTCTTACTGTTATAATATTATCTCTATATTTACCAATACTATTTCTAAGCATTTTTACATGTGTATCTACAGTACGATCCTCACCGAAGAAATCATATCCCCATACCTCATTTAATATCTTTTCTCTTGATAACGCAATGTTTTTATTAATAATTAAATATTGCAATAATTCAAACTCTTTTGGAGTTAATTCTTTCTTTACTCCATCAACATAGACATTTCTTGCTAACATATCTACTTCTAACCCTTTATATACATACTTGCCTTCAGTAGAATTTTCCTCTTCTTTTTTATTACTTCTTGAAAGTATTGCATTTATACGTGCCATAACTTCTTTAGGGCTAAAAGGCTTTACAACATAGTCATCTATACCAATTTCAAAACCAAAAAGTTTATCATATTCTTCACCTCTTGCTGAAAGCATAAGTACAGGTGTATTTTTTGTCTTTCTAATTTCTTTTATTGCAGAAAATCCATCTAATTTTGGCATCATTATATCCATGATTATTATATCAAAATCTTCCTCTTTACATTTTGATATTGCTTCCATACCATCTTTTGCTTCACTAACTTCATATCCCTCAAATTCCGCATATTCTCTTATAACATGTCTTATTTTCTCTTCATCATCTACTACTAAAATTCTCATTTTTCCTCCTTTATAACATATTCACTTAAATTATATATCAATATTGTGATAATTTAGTGAGAAATATGTAAACTTTTATATAAATTCTAATTAAATTTAATAGTATAACCGCAATTAAATTTTTCTCCTACTTTTAAATGTAACATGTTTTCTTTATTACAATAATTGACTTCACAATTATCATAGTTATCTGCTGTTGTATACCAAGGTTCTATACAGACAAAAGGTGCATTAACCTTAGACCAAAAAGCTAAAAAAGGAAAATCTTTAAAACAAAAATCTAATATTTTACCATTTGAATATGAATTTAAACTTACCTTTGTAGAAGATAAATTTTTAAATATAATAGCATCTTTTAAAAAAGTATCTTTACTTAATTTTAATATCTTTCTTTTTTCTAAAATATCATCTAAATTAATTTTATCATCAGAAATCAAACCATCTTTTAACATTAAAACTGTAGCTTTTTCTTCATTTTCTTCAAATTCAATATAATAATCATTTAATGATACATCTAGACAAAAAGCTGGATGACCTCCAATTCCAAACACAAGCTCCTTATTATCTATATTTTCTACAATATAGTTTACATTAAGATCATTACCTTTTACTAAATACTCAACATATAATTTAAACTTAAATGGATATTTCTTTATAGTATCATTATTATACTCTAAAACATATCTATGTAAATTATTTGTTTTTTCTATAACTTTAAAGTTCATATCTCTTGCAAATCCATGTTGATTCATAAAATATTCTTTACCGTCTATATATGTTTTGTTATTCTTTAATTTTCCAACTATAGGAAACAATATAGGAGCTTGTCTCCCCCAATAAATTTCTCCATTTTCTTTTTTTACTCTTTCACCTTGAAAAAGTTTTTGAACTCCATTTACTTTTATACTAGTTAGTTCAGCTCCCATAGTTTTAGACTCGATTTCTATCATATTCTTCACCCATTAATTTGTACTAAAATTTAGATAATAATTACAAACATTTTCTATCTTTGTTTTTTCATCATTTAAAAGATCTGTTTTATTTGCAATTCTTTTATATTCACCTGTTTGTAAATCTTGGTAAAATTCTATTTTTCCATCTTCTAAATAATATCTATACTTTTCTTCATTACTTTCAAGACTTATATATGAAAATACACACATATTAGACCTAGTATTTTTTAGGATTTCATATTGTCCAAGTGCCGAATCATGCATTATTACACTAGCATATATATATCCATCATTATCGTCTTTTCGTATTATATCAGCTCCTACTTTTTGCCCCCAAAAAGTTTCAAAATATTCTTTTTCTACAATTTGATCTACTTCATATTGACCATATATTTCATTTTCATATTTTGTCATTTTATTTCTAAGAATTACATCTAGTAACATAAGTTCTTTTTTATTATCATTTGAGACGTTAATTCTACTATAACCTGACATATCATCTATAGTTTTAGCATTATTAACTAATTGATATATTAAAAATATACCTAAAATACAAACTATAACAAGCATAAAAATAAAAGCTGCTTTTCTCATATAAAAACCTCCTATATATTAATTAAATAATTATTAACTTTTAGCCAATTACTACATTTATCATAATCAGGAATATATTTATATACTAAATTCCAAAATTCTTTTTTATGATTTGCTTCTACTATATGACAAAGTTCATGAACCACTATACTATCTATTACATTATCTGGTAACATTGCTATCTTTGCATTAAAATTTAACGTTCTATTATTAGAAACACAACTTCCCCATCTTGTCGTCATATATCTTATTTTATAACTTTCATATTTTATATTAGTAATTTTTGAAAAAGTTTCCAACTTCTTTTCTATTATACTTTTAGTTGTATCTTTTAATAATTTTATATATATCTTTTTTATATTTTCTCTAGTTGCATCTTTATCGTTAATATAAATAGTTATAGTTTTATTCTCTAAGGTAGCACTTGCCTTCTTAGATTTAGTTAATATAATATGCAAATTGTACTCTTCACCTAGATATAAAAGTTTTGTTCCATCTTCAAATGTTACTTTACTACTAGTATCATCTATATATTTTAAAATTTTTTCTTTACTTGCATATATCATATCTTTTACATACTCAATACTTGTATAATAAGGCTTTACAACTATTACTTTACCATCTTTTACAGTTAAAGTAACTTTTCTAATTCTTCTTCTATTTATAATCTTTATATCTATATTCTTTTTATCTAAAATAATATTGTACATAAACTAAAAGCTCCAATTTACATATTTAAATTATATAATAATAAAATAATAAAATCAATAATTTAATTGTCTTTATTTTCAATAAATTTACTTCATAGTTCATATACAAATTTTAAGAAGTTGTGACTAATAAGTGAAAATGTCTCAAATTTTTATTTATAAATACAAAAAAAGAAGTAAAATAACTTCTTTTTTTGAGACATTTTCACTTAGTAGCCACATTTCCCTGTTTATCATTTCAAAAACATTGACTTTGCTAGTATTTTATGATATTATGTTAATATGATATTTTGTAATATCAAATATCTAAATTCCATACTATTGTAGGGAAACATAAGCGCACATTGGCAATTAAATAAGAAAGGTGGTTACGTTATGACTGCGCAACAATCATAAAGATGAAACTCTAATAATCCTACTTTTATTCTATTATCTGTATTAGATGATAATTTGTTTTTTATAATATCTATATGATTTAATACTCTTTCATGTTTTCTTAAATTTTCAACATCTTTAGACATTATTATACCTTGTATAATATAATAAAGTTTAAAATTTAATATATTATACTTACCTTTCTCCATTAATTATTTTATTTTTGTTCCTAAAAATTTTGGCTTAATGGTACCTTTATTTTATATTTGATTTTAAACAGCCAACATAATTTTACTTTGGATGAAATCCATTGTATAACTAATTCATTAACATCGTGAACTTTTTTAACCTTATAGCTTAGACTATTTAATGGAGATTATCGCCACAGTTTTATGCTTTATTGGTTATTAGTTAGATAGGGCTTTGACTCTTTATATCCAGCAAGGTTACAAGACTAAAACTACGTGGAATTGTCACATGTGTTAAAATTTTAATTTAAGGAGTAGAGTTCACTATTATGATCTCCATTTATAATTCTATTATATGTCCATCTTTTGCAAATTCAATATTATAATCTTTGTAATGTTTTTTTACTTCATTATTTAATTGTTCAATTGTTAATTGAAAAGCTTCTTCTATATGAGTAATAACAACTTTTTTTGCTTCCATTTCTTCAGAATCTTTTAACATTTTTTCAAAACTATCTTCTGTATCAGAATAATCAACACCACTACCAATTTCTTTATTTTCAAAGTATAAACAATGTGCAATGAAAATATCTATATCTTTTAGTTCATCATAAACTATTAAATCCTGATATTCACATGGTGCATATATTACTTTTTTACCTATTTTATTATCTTCAATTAGGAAATAATAACCTTCTGTTTTTGGAATATAATATGGTGTTACTGTTACATTTTTAAATTTAATAGCTTGTTTATGTTGTAAATATACTATTCTTATTACTCCTTTACTTTCATAATAAGATAACATATTTCCACAGCCAAATTTTTTAAACATTTCTAATTGTTTTTCTGCGATAAATAAATTTATTGGATTTGACTCTACTTCTTCTTTTATATGATTAAAATTTATCTGTTCTACAACTCTAATTCCTTGTGTATGGTCTGGGTGCCAATGTGTCAAAATTACATTTTCTACTTTTTCTATTTTTTCTCTATTTAATTGAAATCTAACCTCTTCAGGTGTATCAAATAAAATATTATCATCATAAATAAACATTGATGGTCCAGTCTGATATTCACTTATTCCTTTCATTCTTGCTTCAACACATAAATTACAATTACAACATGGTTTAGGTATCGGAGTTACCCCACCTGTTCCTAATAAATTTAATTTCATATTTTCCTCCTTTTATAATTTTATTATCTTTTCTCAACTTAGTTCTTCTTTTCCAAAATATCCATAATTCGCCTTTTTTACATAAAAAAAAGAACAAAGTATAAAATTACTCTGTTCTAAAAGGCGCAAAGAAAGTGTAGAACAATATAACAATTTTTAAAATCTTTTAGGATTAATTGTTCCATTTCTTTCTCCTCCTTTACAATAATATCCATATTATACCAGTTCTTAAATAATTTGTAAATACTTTTGTTAATTTTTTATTAGATTTTTGTGACTACTAGTTACTATTCACAGCTAAAGCTCAAAAGCATGTAATACTAATGTAATCAAAACTTAATACAAAAAAATGAAAAATTTGTTAATAAATTAATTGGCATTAAAATAAAAGTAAGTTTAGAGCCTCTGTATTAGTTAATGCTTACTTTTTTAATTGTTCTTCATATACAAATTTTAAAAAGTCTTGATTTAAAAGCATTTATATGATATAATATTTTTAGTTTTATGTATACCTTTTCATATAATCTAGCTTTTGCTAGTGTAAATAATAATATAAAAATTTTTAGGAGGATTCTTAATGAAACGGTTTGAAAAAATTTTGTTTTTTATCACATGGTTCCTGCTTACTTCTGGCTTTTTAACGCTTTTTAATCTTAAGAGTATTATTCCATCTACACTAATAGAACAAGATTTTAACACACTTGAATTTGCAATATTAAATCTAACACAAAATGTATTTGTATATACTATAATCTGTATAACAGCTTGTTGTATATTAACCTTTTTGTTACATATGTTCATTTATTTAATCATAGATATATGTAAATCTGTTATTGCAGTTCAAAAAAGAAATGAACCATAAATATAATAACAAAACATCCCATATAAAATATGGGATGTTAATATTTTGGAGGCGACTATCAGATTTGAACTGATGATCAGGCTTTTGCAGAGCCGTGCCTTACCACTTGGCTAAGTCGCCGTATAGTATATTATATTTATATATTTATTTTTTAGTACTAATTTTATTGAATTTATAAAAAAATGGAGCGGGAGACGGGGCTCAAACCCGCGACCTCCGCCTTGGCAAGGCGGCGCTCTATCAACTGAGCTACTCCCGCAACTTAAGTTAAATGGTGGCTTGAAGTGGAATCGAACCACTGACACGAGGATTTTCAGTCCTCTGCTCTACCAACTGAGCTATCAAGCCAATTGAAAAATGCTAAAAAAAAATGGCGACCTGAATGGGGCTCGAACCCACGACCTCTAGCGTGACAGGCTAGCGTTCTAACCAACTGAACTACCAGGCCAAAATGTGGTGGGCACTACAGGGCTCGAACCTGTGACCCCCTGCTTGTAAGGCAGATGCTCTCCCAACTGAGCTAAGCGCCCACATCTTGTTGACAAGTATAATTATAACCTATAATATATCCTTTGTCAACAGTTTTTTTATATTTTTTATTGTTTTTTTACATTTTAATATTTATTTCTTTGTATTTTTTGCTGTTAATATTATATTATCTATTTTATATATAAAACTACTATATTCAGAAATAAATTCATCTAGTAACTCAACTTCCATTTTCTTAAATAAAAAGTCACCTTGTATCTTGTCAGCACCGTTTTTTATAGCACCATTTAATTTAATTTCATTGTCAATTGAATTTATAATAACTTTATAATTTAATTTTTTACTTAATCTTATAACATCCTCTAGCATTTCAGGATTAACTTTACTCTCTTCACTTAGATAATCAGATGAAAGTTTAATTTCATCAACAGGTAATCCACTAAATAATTCTAAAGCTTCATATTTTATTTCAAAATTATTTATAATGATATCTGCACCACATTCTTTTAATCTTTCAAACATCATTTTATAATTTTCTATTTTATTTAACTCTATTGTATCAGTAAGCTCAATTTGAACTTCACCTGGTCCAATATTATATTCTTTTAAAATATTACATAGTTTATCAATAAAGTCTTTTTTAGAAGCATGTTTATTTGATATATTTACTGCTATTTTTATGTTTTTAACGCCTTTTTCTTTTAGTTCATTTAATCCTTTACATACACTTTCTAGTACATATTTATCTAATTTTATAGTAAGTGCCATATCATCTGCTTGTTTTATAAAATACGAAGAAGGTAATTTACCAAGTGTAGGGTGATTCCAGTAAAGCAAAGCTTCAAAACATATTTTACTTGTTTCTTTTATATCAATTCTTGGTTGCAAAGATATAGCAAATTGATTATTAGCATAAGCATTTTTTAAAGCTGCTTGCATCTTTGTTTGATTTTCCATTTTTGCCTTCAAAGCTTTATTATGAAAATAATAATCATTCTTACCATGTTCTTTTATATAGTACATTGCATCATCTGCATAATTAATTAAATCTTTTCTATTATCAGCATCTTCTGGATAAATAGCTACACCAAGACTATATTCAAGTGATATACTAGTATTTTCTATTATAAAAGGAGTTCTAAATGTATCCCTTAAATCATCTAATAATTTAGTAATATCCTCTGTAGTTTTTATATCTTGTATAACAATAGCAAATTCATCTCCACCTAATCTATATGCCACTGCGTTTTTAGGTAGTTTGCTATCAAAGGTATTTGCAAGAGCAATTAAAAGTTCATCACCAGCATCATGTCCCATAGAATCATTTATTTGTTTAAATCCATCTAGATCCATAAAGCATACAGCAAACTTTTTCTTTTTTGCAATAAGCTTATCAAGTACTGATAAGAAAAGATATCTATTACCTCTTCCCGTTAATTGATCTGTATATGCATGCTTTTCAACAATTTTACTTTGGTTTCTACTTTTTCTATCAAAAAATAAATAAATAATAAAACCAAGTAGAAAACCTATACAGACTTCAATTAATCCAATTAATATATTTAGACTTTCTTCACTCATTTATAATATCTCACCCTTCTTTAAATTAAGCTATTACGATATTTACTATTTTACCTCTTACAACTATTACCTTTTTTATACTTCTTCCGTTTAAATAACCAGCTAACCTTTCATCATTTAAAACGATTTTTTCTACTTGTTCATTTTCTGAATCTTTAGGAATTGTTAGTACAAATTTAACATTACCATTTATTTGTACTGGTATTTCTATTTCATCTTTTTCCAACCATCTATTATCACAAGTTGGATACTCTGTATTAAATACAGATACTTCATTTCCAACTCTATTCCACATTTCTTCTGAAAAATGTGGTGCAAATGGAGCTATAATACGAATAAATTTATTTATTGTATCTTTTATAAGCTTAGTATTTTTATTTTCATCTTCTACAGATTGATCATATTTATAAAAAGCGTTTGTAATTTCCATTATCTTAGCTATTCCAGTATTAAATTGCATATGCTCAAGATCATAATTTATACCTTTAATTAAATTGTTAAATATATATAATAATTCTTTTTCATTATTACTTATTTTATCTACATTTGTGTCTTTTAAAGATATCATTTTATCTAATAATCTCTCAAGTCTACCAAAGTATTTAACCATAGCAGTTACGCCTTCTTCACTCCATGGGCCACCTTCAACATAGCTAAATCCAAACATTAAATACATTCTAAATACATCAGAACCATATTTATCTACATAATCATCAGGAGAAATAACATTTCCTTTAGATTTGCTCATTTTGTTTCCATCTGGTCCAAGTATAAGACCTTGATGTACTAATGATTTAAAAGGTTCACTTACTTTAGTATAACCTGCATCTCTTAATACTTTAGTTATAAATCTTGCATATAACAAGTGCATTGCAGCATGCTCAGGTCCACCAACATATTTATCAACTGGTAGCATCTTATCAATCCATTCAGTATCAAATATTTTTTCACTATTTTTATTGTCTGGATATCTAAACTGATACCAAGATGAACATACAAAGGTATCTAAAGTGTCAGTTTCTCTTTTTGCTTTACCACCACAATGTGGACATGTAGTATTAACAAATTCTTCTGATTTTGCAAGAGGACTCTTTCCATCTGGTTTGAACTCAACATTATATGGTAATTTAACTGGTAAGTCTTTTTCAGGTACTGGTACTACGCCACATTTATCACAATAAATAATTGGAATTGGAGCACCCCAATATCTTTGACGAGATACTAGCCAATCACGTAACCTATACGTAACCTTGAAATCTCCTAGTTTCTTTTCTTTTAAATATTCTGTAATTTTCTTTTTAGCCTCATCTGTTGTAAGACCATTAAAATCTCCAGAATTAACAAGTATTCCACTTTCTGTATAAGCCTCTTTATCTAAATTAATATTACTTGAATCACTAGGAGCAATTACTTGCTTTATATCCAAATTATATTTATTTGCAAATATATAATCTCTTTCATCATGCGCTGGAACAGCCATTACACAACCTGTTCCATATGTTGCTAATACATAATCAGCAATCCATATTTGTACTTTTTCTAAAGTAACAGGATTTATTGCATAACTTCCTGTAAATACTCCTGTTTTTTCTCTATCTTCTGCAAGTCTATCTATTTCAGTAATTATCTTGCATTTTTCTTTATACTCTTCTACTTCTTTTTTATGTTCGTCAGTAGTTATTTTGTCTACAATTTCATGTTCTGGTGCAATTACAACATATGATACACCACATATTGTATCAACCCTTGTAGTAAATACATCAAAAGATAAGTCTTTTCCATCCACTTTAAAAGTTGCAATTGAACCTGTAGATTTTCCAATCCAATTAGTTTGAATCTTTTTAGTTTTTTCTGGCCAATCTAACTCTTTTAAACCATCTAATAATTCTTCTGCATAATCAGTTATTTTAAAAAACCATTGAGTTAAATCTTTTTTAGTTACAACGCTACTACATCTTTCACATAATCCTTCTACTACTTGTTCATTTGCAAGAACAGTGTTACAACTTGGACACCAGTTAACATTTGCTTTCTTTCTATAAGCTAGTCCCATTTCATATAATTTTAAGAATAGCCATTGTGTCCATTTGTAATAATCTTCTTTACAAGTAACTACTTCTGCGTCCCAGTTAAACATAGCACCCATTGCTTTTAATTGTGACTCCATAGTTTCAATGTTTTTCATTGTTGAATCATAAGGATGTATTCCTGTTTTTATAGCATAGTTTTCAGCTGGTAATCCAAAAGCATCAAATCCCATTGGTTGGAACACTTCATAACCTTGCATTTTCTTAAATCTTGCAAAAGTATCAACTGGCCCATAATTATACCAATGTCCTACATGAAGTTTTGCACCTGATGGATAAGAAAACATTTCTAGACAATAATATTTTTTGTCTATGTTTTTCTTATTAAAACTTGCTATTTTTTTATCATCCCATACTTTTTGCCATTTTCTATCTATATCTTTACCATACATATAAATTTCTCCTTATTTTATATATTTATCATATTGTTTTTGAATATAATTATCAGTCATAGAAGCAATAAAATCTATAACTTTTTCATCATTATTACTATTATTTAAATATTCAGTATTCATATCTTTTAAAAAAACTTCATAAATATCATTTGACTTATCTTCTTTTTTTAATGCATTAATATATACTTCATATAATTCATTAAACATATTAGTTATATATTTTTTCTCTTTATTGTCCATTGCTTTGTAATATATGTTTTCATAATTGAATTTTTTTAATTTTTCAACTTGTTCATATACATTTTCAGACATTTGAATATATGGTTTGCCATAACTTTGAATCATTATATCAGTAATAATGTTATTCATTATTTCAACATTAGTACTACCAAGTGTTGTTTTTACAGACTCAGGCAAAGTATCAATATCGAAAACTTCTAATTTTCTTGCATCATCTATATCTTTGCCAATATATCCAATAATATCTGATACTCTTACGACGCATCCTTCCAGTGTCATAGGTATTAATTTTAAAATTTTACTTTCATCTTTTCGGCATTCTTCATATTCTTTTAAAACATCTTCTTTTGTTTTGTTTATTGGTGCATACTTAGCTTTTACCATTTCACCATTATGACACATTATCCCATCTAAAACTTGTATTGTAAGATTACAGCCTTTTCCCTTTTTTTCAACATCTTTAAATACCCTAAAACTATTTAAATTATGTGCAAAACAAAGTCCTGTTCTCCTTTTAGATATATCATTTAATACTGATTCTCCAAAATGTCCAAATGGAACATGTCCAACATCATGTCCAAGAGAAATTGCTTCACAAAGGTCTTCATTCAATCCTAAACCTCTTGCTATTGTTCTTGCTGCTCTACTTACAAATTGTACATGTGTCATTCTTCTTGAAATATTATCATCTTCTAAATTTGAATATACTTGTGTCTTATTAATATATCTAGTATATGAATGAGAATGTATTATTCTATCAGAATCTCTTTGAAAATCTAGCCTAAAATCTTTTTCATCTTCAACTAGTCTTATAGCTTCATCATATTTTGTAGCATAATCCTTCAATAATATACTTGATTTTTTAATCTGATTTTCAATTTTTTGAATAACTTCATTTTCCAATAAGTTCACCCTCTATGCTATTATAAGAACATATTAATTCCATGTTTTATACATCTTACTTCAAGTGGGAAATTTGGTCCTTCGTCACCATCAACATCTGGCTCATCACATCTACCTTTTACCTTTGATATTTTTACCCAATCTTCTTTTAAGTATATAACATGTTCATCATCAAAATGTTTACCTGCCAGTACTTTACCAAGTAACTGTGGTAACTCAATCATTTTACAATTTTTTATTATTAAAATATCAAGTAGTCCATCATGAATACTAGAGTTATCTGTAAACTTGTCAATTCCACCCGCACTACTTCCATTAAATATTAAAAATAAATTTACTTTCTCCTGTATGGTCTCCTTAGTAGTTTCAACTCTTATTTCAAAAGGTTTAAACTTAAACAATTGATCTGCTGCTGTTAAAATATATGATAACTTTCCTATAGCATTTTTTAAGTTTGTATCCACTTTTTGTGAAGCATTACTAAATAGTCCAGCAGAACACACATTTATAAAATATTTATCATTTGCAAGACCTACATCAACAGGTTGAATATTTGAAGCAAGTATTTTATCTATGCAATCAGAAAAATTATATGGCATTTTTATATGTCTTGCAAAATCATTTGATGTACCAGCCGGTATGATTCCAAGAGGTGTTTTTATATTATTCTTCATCATAACATTTACAACTCTATTTATTGTACCGTCTCCACCTGCAACAACAATTCCATAAACACCTTCTTCATCAGCATCTTTTAAATACTCATAAAGATTTGTTTTCTTTCCTGCTCTAAATACAGATACTTCAATCCCATTTTGCATAAATTTTTCTATTATAGTGTCAAGGAAATATTTAAATTTACTTTGACCTGCCACTGAATTATATATAAGTTTTACTTTTTTCATTTTTACCACCCTTCATGGCATAATTTAATAAGTATATTATATTATATAACTACTCAAATTTCAAGAAAAAATGCTAAAAAATAACATATGTGTAAGTATTTTGTTTACAATTTTAAGAAAAGTTTAAATTTAACAAGAAAAAATGAGATCCAAAAATTATGGAACTCATTTTCTAATTTTAATTCTTTACTAATCCTTCCGGATTACTTGTATCAACTATTACTTCTTCATATTCGTCAACAACAAATTCTTTTATTTTTCTTTTAGTAACTTGTGACATAAATTTTGTATCATAATTATACAAGTATACTCCCATCTCACCTTTTACTTTGTAAAACACAGTATTACTAACATTTTGTAGAAGTTCTACACTAACAGCAATTACTTTTTCTTTTTCTTTAGTATCTAAGTTTATCTTCCATAAAGTATTTCCATCATCTACATTTATATAATACAAGAAATTATTGTTTTCAAACATGTATTTTTTTCCATCTATTTCCTTTATATTACCTTTATCTGATACACTAGAAATATCATCTACTTTTTGTAAATTTTCTCCATTTTTGTCAATAGAATATATTTTATTATTATCCTTTTTGTTTACAAAGAATATCTTGTTTTCAGAGTCAACAATATATGAAACATTTTCATTATTTACAAGTTCCTTCTTATCTCCTCCGTCCTTATTAAACTTTAATAAAATCTTTTTTGTTTTCTGATCTTGTACAACATATAAATTATTCTCATCAGCGATAACCTCTGATACATCAGATATATCAAATACTTTATTTTCAATTGTATTCAAATCCACATAACCTAACTTTGCCTCTTTACTAGTTATATAATATATTCTATCACCATCAATTGTATATTTTAATATATCTTTTTCTATTAATGTCTCTAATTCTTTTGTTCCTTTCTTTAATCTATAAATACCTTCATCTTTTATTCCATAAACGTAATCATTATCTATTTGTACGTTTGTAAGTCCACTATTATAATATAATGTCTTATCATTAAAGCCATTTGAATTAATACTATTTAAAGAATATACAGGTGTATATGTATATCCTTCTGTAACATAATAAACATTATATACTTGTTGCTTTTCCACATCATCTCCAGCAACATATTTAAAATTATTTTCTTTGCTATACACATAATATTGTGCAAATATATATATAGTTAAAACAACCATTAGCCCAATTACAATATAAGTTATTTTACTTCTTTTTTTAAGACCATTTGCTTGTTTTCTTTTTCTTCTTAGATACTCTTTTCTTGTTATTTTTTCTTCAGGATCAAGTTGTAATCTTTGCATAATTTAGCCTCCTTATCTTTTGTCTTTACTAGAAATATTATATACTAGTTTTGGTAATTTGTAAATCTTTTTTCAACATTTATTTACAATATTATATATATGAATCTATGTCATGTTTACTAAGTAATATATTTGCACCTTGTTTTATTAAATAATTGGAAAAATATGCATATTTATTATATATATTACCAGGTGTAACTAAGATATCTTTTCCTTGTTCTATAGCAAAATCAACAATTAATTTTAATTTATTTATATCATCATAACTTGCCTCTAAAATTACGATAAATTTTGCTAAACTAGAAAGTAAATAATATTCATATATTTCATTAAATTCATTTATTAAAAATATATTTACTTTTTCAAAAGATAGTTTACTTAAATACTCATTTATTGTACTCTCTTTAAACTCCTTAAAGACTTTAATATTAACCGTTATTTCTTCTTTACTGCAATTGTTACCTATTAAACTAATATTTTTTGATAGAATATACTTTGAAAAATCAAGATATACTTTCTGACCATATTTACTAAACTTTCCATTATATAAATAAACTATATTTTTATTTAATATATCAATCTTGCCATAGATAAATATACAAAGTGGTGGTATATCAATATTATATAATTGTTTAGGGTAATTTTTAGAATAAATTGGAACTACTAAAACATTTTTTCTTAAAAAAAATTCATATAATTTTTTAGCCTTTTTCTTTATATCAAAATTTGTTATAGAAACTAAAGCTTCATTTGATAAAGAAATTTTGTTTTCAGTTAAAAGATTAATAAATAGATTATAATTTTTAGAATATTCATAAATATTTATACTAGATTTAAACACTTTAATTAATTTAATATAACTATAATAATTAAAGTCTTTTAAAAGAGAAAACCAAATATATATTTCTTCTTTTATTTTAACACCTCCACTTTATATAATTGCAACTTATAGGTAGATATGTTTTAAATATATCTACCTATAAATATTTTTTAAACATTTGGCAAATCAAGAGAAATATTACCAATCTTTCCACTTTTTAAATCTTCTAAAAAGCAAAGTGCAGCTTTTGTCATATCAATATTTCCACCTGATATAACGCAACCTCTTTTTCTACCAATTTTTTCAAGTATATCATATGATATTAATTCAAAATCTTCATCTTCTAGTTTATATTTTTCTTGTAACATTTTTTTATATTTACTATTTAAAACAAGCATATCTATACCAACACAAGCAAGTTCTTCTACATCCAAAACCTCTTGTTTTATATTTCCAGTTAATGCTAATTTAGCCCCAACATTCTTATCATCTAATTTTGGCCATAGCAAACCAGGTGTATCTAATAGATCAATATTATCTGATACTCTAATCCATTGTTTCTTTTTTGTTACACCAGGTTTATTACCTATAGCAGCACTATTTTTCTTTGCTATTTTATTAATTAAAGTTGATTTTCCTACATTTGGAATACCAATAATTAATACTCTATATATTGGTTTTATTTGAACCTTTTGTAATTTTTGCTTATTCTTTTCTAAATATACTTCTTTTCCTTTTACTTTTATAGCTTCTACTATCTTTTTAATACAATTATTGTCCGATGTATCAGTATCTAAACATACCATACCTTTAGACATAAAATATTTTTTCCATTCTTCAGTTACATTTTTATCTGCTAAATCAGCTTTATTTAGCACGATAATTCTAGCTTTATCACTAGTTATATTATTTATAATTGGATTTTGACTTGAAAATGGTATCCTAGCATCCAATACTTCTACTACAATATCAATTAACTTTAGACTATCTTTTATTTCATTTTGAGCCTTTACCATATGACCGTGGATACCAGTTAATCGAAGTCTTAGAAAAACTTTTTTCTTCATTACTCATTTTTATCACTTCCTTCAGTTATATTATCATAAATATCTTTAACATTTTTTAAATTGTATAGCTTTAATTCCTATTTCATTAGCCGCAATAATGTTTTTTCTTTATCATCAAAAAATATAGTTTCTTCTTTGTTCAAATTATCTTTATTTAATAGTTTAGATAAATTCAAATCACTATCATCAAATATTACTCCACCAATATCAAAAATAGTATTCTTTATCATGAATTTGTGCCTTCTGCTTTTTTATCATTATATCATATATTTTTAAATTCAATTTTTATATCATTATCATCAATAATATAAATCATATCTATCAATTCATTTAGTGTTTTTCTATCTACTTGTTCTATATTAATTTTTTAATCATTTCATCTTTTACTATTTGTTCTAATTTATTTTTGTTTATAGAATACTTTTCACAACTCTTATCTTTAATATAAGAACTACAATAGTAATATACTTGATTTTTACTTTTTCTAACTACTACATGCTTACCACAATGTGAACATTTTAAATAACCTGAAAATAAATCAATCTCATTATTTTTATTTGCTTTTACTTTTCTATTTACTATTTTAGCATTCCATTTATTAAAATGTATTATTTCTTCATTATTTGTTTTTTCTTTACTTAAATTTTGTATCTAAGTCTGCAAAATGTATTAACTTCAATATAATTAGGGAGAAATTATATGAAATCCATTTTATATCTAAACGATTGCCTGCAAAAAAGTTATTTTTTTTATAATCTGGATACCTAAAATACTCTGCATTTCCTCCCTCAATATATTTACCAAAAATCTCGCAAAATTCATTTACATATTTCATATAATCATCTTTAATGTTATATTCAGTAAATAACAAATTAGATAAAATCCCTAAATCATGTTCATTTTTTATTTGATTTGTTTTTTTATTAATAAATATTTAAAACCAATTTCAATAGCATGTCTACCAATATAAGCTGTAGTTACTGAGTTTGGCAATGATTTTATAAGATTATCAAATGTATTTATATATTCTAACCAATAATTCTCCCATAGTAATATTCTATCTTTCTTTTTAAGATTTTGTTCTGTACCACTAAAAGAATATATAAACTCACTAACATTTTCGACTTTTTCTTTATAAGAAATACTATTCTTCCTTGAATCATTTGCAATATCTTTACCACTAATTTGGTTAAATATAGGTGATTTACCGTGGTTTATATGCACTACTGAAAATGCACCATCTAGTTGAATAATATCTTTATAGTTAATCTCTTCATCAAATGTTTTAAAAATATTCATATTTAGTCCTTTCTATAAACATTGCAAGTATTTAACTTATATATTGAAAGTTTTCTTTATGTCCCCACTACCCTATATTTTTATAGTTTTTTTATAAAAAATATAGTAAATATGTAAAAATTTTATTTTAGCAATTCATTTATTTATAAGACCTTAACTATGGTTCTCCTTTTGTTGAGTTATCCCAGTTGATGTTTGTTTTGTTTTCATTATTTTCACATCCCAACAATTTTATATTTTCTGCATTATTAAGTATATCTAGCTGGTATTTAGCAATACTACTTAGTATTTCAAATCTTTCTTCTTTACTTTTTCCTTCTTTAATTAATTCTGCATTATGTGATTCTAAATTAGATAATACTGTTAATTCATTAATTGTTGCATAATCTCTAACATTAGATGTTTTTGCCAAATCAGGATTAAGTTCTCTCCATTTTTTTGCCGTTATATTAAATACTGCAACATTCAAAATGTCTGCTTCTTCAGCATATTTTAACCATTCTCTATTTTTATAAAAATCATTATCTGGCAATATATAATTTTTAATTGCATCAGTATGTATTAAATAATTATTCTTCGTTAATATTCTCTTTATATCCCATTCTCTATTTTGATTTTCTAATTGTTTTAGTCTCTCAAATTCTTTTATTAAATATAACTTAAATACTGGACTTATTGCAGAAGCAAATTCAAATGCAATATCTTTATGTGCATATGTTCCTCCATACTTGCCTAATTTAGAATACATACCAATTGCATTTGTTCTTTCACACCATTCTGTAACACTTGGTGTAAATGTTAATAATCCCACTTGTTTTCTAAAGTGTTCAGATTCGAACACTTTAAAATTTGGATTGTATAATTCTTCCCAAGCAGTTAAAAAATCTAATGTACTTCTGTTGCGTAACCAATTTCTTATAACATCAGCTGCTCGTGATTTATCACTTTTTGCTTTTGCAATATCAGATATACAAATATAATCTTTTTCATTTATATTTGTTACATTTATACTTATATCTTGAACTTCAATGATTTTATTTTTGATATATTTTCACCTCTTTTCCATACTCCATTTTCAAAGGTATCAAATTCGATACCTTACAGGCTTCTTTGATTTTCTATACTTTTTAGTCTAAAATGTAATAACTCAATTTCTTTAAACTCTTATTTTTCAATGGTTTAATTGAGAGTTTCCAAAAATGTGTGTCACTCAGTTAATACTTGTAGATGGTAAACTTTTTTCGCTTTTTTCCATCTTTTTATTTTTTCTAAGTTCTCTTTTTTTACACATATCCATATATTATTACTTCCTTTTAATTGTTATTAACTTTTCTAGTTATAAACATATAAATCATTATTTTTTTATTGTAGTTGGTTTTGATTCATATTCTTGATAATTAATACTAGTTCTTAAAGCATACACTAAATAATGATCATAAATCTTTGTCATTATTTTGGGTATATTTTCTAAAAATGTATTCAATTGTTCTTCATGAGATTCTTCGTTACTAGTTTCTGCTTCATTTTTTGGGAAATCTGATATTCCTTTTATAATAATACATTCAACGCCATTAGCTCTACACACATATGTAATAGCTGCTGATTCTGTATCTGCTATTGTGATGTTATTTTCTTTTAATTCCAAATAATCTTTCCACATAACTACTGGTTTATCGGCAGTTCCTATAGTCCCTGTTAAAATCGACTCATTTTCAAAATTATTTAAAACAGTAAATGAATCTTTTATTAAAGGTTCTGTTTCTTTAACTGTACAATCATATTGAACAGCTTTATTTGGTATAAAAATATCTAATGGATTATAACTATCATCAATTCCAGCACAAGTTCCTGCTACAATTATTTTGGTAAGATTAAAATGGTCTATCATATATTGAGTAGATGCTGATGCATTCATTTTTCTTACTCCACCTAAATATAAAATAACTTCTTGATTATCAATTATTCTTTTAAAGTATTCTCCAAAAGGATACTTTTCACATTCTTCATGAGTCAATCCAAAATAATTTAAAGTGGCTTCCCATTCTTTTTTTGCTGCTACACTTATTCCTATCATCTTTTTCACTTCTTTCTTTATTAACTTTAGTTTGGCTATCTAAAACTCTATCAAATTTTTCTCTACATATAATTGCTTCGTGATGATTTTCGGTAACAATCCAATTTTCTTCATCATTACCTGATATTGTCGATTATCCATTAATTTCAGTTCCTTTATAATTATTTTGTTTAATCCAAATTTGTGCTAAACATTCATCACATTCTTTATATCTATTAACACACTCGTTACAGTAATTATGGCTTTTGTAATAATTTTTTCCTAAATCTTTATATAATTTATAACCACATCTTTCTAAAACAAATTTAGAATTCACATATTTCCCGTTATCTCCCCATGCCTCATAAATTATATTTTCTTTTGATTCATTAGAACACATATTTAATAATTTTGTACCTATTCCTAGTCCTTGATATTTTTTGTTAACTACAAAATAAAGTATCTCTCTAATATTTTCTAATTTAAGATTATATCTATCTTTTTTTATTACGTCACTCAAACCACATGCTCCAATTACTTTATTATTATACAAACAAACATAATAATTATTTATGTCTTTTGATATTGAATCTATATTATTTTCTAATATAGATTTATTTAAATTTAAATTGCATGTTCCAAGTAAATCAGTCACAAGTTTAGCAATATCTATTATATCACAATATTCTGCTTTTCTATATGTGAATTCCATACTTTCCTTCATAAAATACTCCTTGTGCTTTATTTATATATTTTAACATAAATAATATGAAAATACAATAAAATAACCATAGTGTATAAACGCTATGGCTGTTTTATTTATTATTTATATAATATATAACAATTCTTTTGAATCTTGCATTAGTTTAAATTTTATCATCTAAATAAAACTTTACTATTTTCTTTCAAATAATGGATATATATTGTTCAATTCAATATTATCTATTTTATTTATATATTCCCACTTTTCCTCTTTTAAATTTAAATATCCTCTTATTTTTTCTGCTGTTATAGGCATAAATGGGCTAATTAAATTAGATATATTGGCAATTATAATTGCACATGTGTATATTATGTTATTAAATTCATTTAAGTTTTCTTTAAATTGTATCCAGGGTTTTTTATCATCATAATATTTATTAGCAAAGTCTAATAATTCTATTATGCTTAATGTAGCCTTTCTAAATTCTATACCTTCTATAAAATCAGATATTTCTATATATTTTTCTTTGATATATTTTTCAACATCAGTATTTAATACCCCTTTTGGAATCATTGATAGACCCTTATACTTTAAAGTTCTATTTACAAAATTACCTAGTTTATTAGTAATTTCATTATGTGTTAATATATAATCTTCTTCTGTAAAATTAGAATCCTTTGTTTCAGGTCCATTTTTTATCAAATGAAATCTTAATGTTTCAGTATCAAATTTATCTAATGCTTCTATAATAGTTAATCCTATCCCCTTACTTTTAGAAAACTTTTGATCATTAAAATTTAAATACTCAGTTGAAACCATTACATCAGGTAAATGTATATTTTCATTTAATCCAATAAGTAAAGCTGGTAAAATTATCGAATGAAAAACAATATTGTCTTTCCCGTGTACCATATAAACTATATTATCACTATTATTTTCTTTCCACCACTCTTCAAAATTTAGATTATTCTTCTTGCAATACTTCATTGTAGCAGTTAAATATCCCAGTACAGCATCTATCCAAACATACATTTTTTTGTCCTCAAAACCTTTTATTGGTATATCTACTCCCCAATTTAAATTTCTTGTAACTGCTCTTTCTTTTAATCCCTCATTTAAATATTTATTTGTTTCATTCTGTGCATTTTTTCTCCATTTGCTTTTATTTTTATTTACATATTCTTCAATATCTGATTGTAACTTTGGTAATTCTAAATATAAGTTTTTATTTTGTCTAGTTGTTGTTACATTACCACATTCATTACAAATTGCTCCTTTTAAATCTTCTTTTGTCGGTACATATCCACAATCACATTGATCACCTTTTGTTTCATTACCACAACTAGGACATTTTAACTTAAGTTCCCTATCCGCAACAAATTTATTACATTTTGAACAATAATTATCATCATCTATTTTCTCTATAATATAGCCATTATCATATATTTTTTTAAATAACTCTTTTACCTTCTCTTTATGATATTCATCTTCAGTTTTTGTGTATAAATCATAAGAAAAACTCATTTTTTTGAATACTTCACTAAACTCTTTATGATATTTTTCAGCAACATCTTTTGGAGTAACTTTTTCTTTTTTAGCAGTTTCAGTTATCGGGGTACCATGACAATCAGTCCCAGATACAAAAATAACTTCATCTCCTTTTAGTCTATGATATCTAGCTAGTACATCACCAGAAATTAAAGCTGCTAAGTGACCTAAATGTAAAGAACTATTAGCATAAGGCCAAGCGCCTCCTATAACAATCTTTCTGCTCATAATACCTCCTTATATAATAATCTATTGTTTTTTAATATAAAGTATTTAGTACTAGTATAATCTATATATTTTGTTTTTTCAATAGAAAAAATAACTTTTTAGAAATATTTAAATAAAAAAATACATCTTCTGTTTTACCAGAAAGATGTATTTATATATTATTTTTCCTTAGTCTTAGCAGCTTTACCTACTCTATCTCTTAAGTAGTATAATTTAGCACGTCTAACTTTACCTTCTCTTTTTACTTCAACTCTTGCAATCTTTGGTGAATGCATTGGGAAAGTTCTTTCAACACCTACACCGTTAGATATTTTTCTAACTGTAAATGTTTCATTAAGACCAGAATTTTGACATTTTATAACAGTACCAGTAAATATTTGGATTCTTTCTCTGTTACCCTCTTTAATTTTTACGTGTACATCTACTGTATCACCAATATTAAAGTTTTTAACGTCTTGTTTTTTGTATTCTTCTTCTATTGCTTTTATTATATCCATTATTTTCCCCTCCTTATATATTAAATTATTTATTACTCTATTTATTATTAAAAAAATCGGGTCTATACTTCTTAGTTATTCTAATAGATTCATTTTTTCTATATTCAGATATTTTTTTATGATGTCCAGATAAAAGTATGTCAGGAACTTTTCTTCCTCTAAATTCGACTGGTTTAGTATATTGTGGATATTCAAGTAAATTATTTGTATGAGATTCTTCATCAAGAGACCCTTCAGTTAATGCACCTGGTAAAAGCCTTATTACACTATCAAGTAAAACTTGAGAAGCAAGCTCACCACCAGTTAAAACATAATCCCCTATTGAAATTTCTGTAACATTATACTCTTCTATTATTCTTTCATCTATACCTTCATAGTGACCACAAATTAATATATAATTTTTATCACTAGATGCTATGTCCTTACAAAGATTATAATTTAATACTTTACCTCTTGGAGATAAATATATTATATCAACATCTTTTTTTGATTTACTTTTCAATTTTTCAATTGAAAAATCTATTGCAGCTGCTAACGGCTGACATGAAAGTATCATTCCTCTACCACCACCAAAAGGTGGAAAGTCGACTCTATTATGCTTATCCTTTGTAAACTTTCTAATATCAATAACTTCAATGGAACAGATATCTTTGTCTATTGTTCTTTTTATTATACTAGTATTTACAAAAGCTTCAAACATATTTGGAAATAATGTAAGTACTATAAATCTCATATAAGACCATCCATTAACTCAACATATATCTTTTTATCTTTAATATCTACATTCTTAATAACTTGCTTTATAGCTGGCAAATAGACTTTATTTGAATCAGATTTCTCTACTTCATAAACATCATTTGCACCAGTATTAAATACATAAGTTACTTTACCAATCACTTCATTACTTTTCATATCAATAACTTCACAATCAATCAAATCTTCAATATAATAAGTATCTTCTTCAGATATTTCTTTTTTTGGAATAAATATATCCTTGTCTCTAAAAGTATTTGCAACTTCTACACTATCAATTCCTTGTAGTTTAAAAACAAGCATATTTTTTATTACCTTGCAAGATTTTACATCATAGCCTTTTATTAATTTATCATCGAGATATACTTTCTTTGTTTTAGCCAAATTATCAATATCATCAGTATATGGATATACCTTTACTTCACCTTTAATACCATGAATATTTACTATTTTACCTATTAAAATACTATCCATATTTTAATTTTCCCCTTGTTCTTTAATTTCTTCTACAAGAACAGAAACTTTTTCTTTGTTTTTTGTAGCATAGGCACTAACAATTTCTCTAATAGAACGTATTATTCTACCTTCTTTTCCAATTATTCTACCCATATCATCTTTTGCTACCCCTAATTTTATTGTTAATTTAGAATCTTCTTTAATTTCTTCTATATTAACTTTATCAGGCATACTTACAAGGTTTTTTACTATATATTCTAATAACTCTTTATACATTTTTTCACCTCTATAACTCTACTCCTGCTTTCTTTATAAGTGCAGAAACTGTATCAGTTGGTTTTGCACCTTTTTTAATCCATTCTTGTACTTTTTCACCATCAATTTTTATATCAGCTGGCTCTACCATTGGATTATATGTTCCAACTTTTTCTATAAATCTTCCATCAGCTGGATATCTAGAATCAGCTACAACAATTGTATAATATGGAGCTTTTTTTGCACCATCTCTTCTTAATCTTATCTTTACCATATAAGTATTCACCTCCTTACAATGAACAAATATATTTTAACAAATAATGTTGTTAACTAAAATTTAGGCATTTTAAATCCAGGAATATTCATCTTCCCTTTATTATTCATCATAGATTTCATAGTCTTTTGCATTTGTTCAAAAGATTTCATAAATCTATTTATATCTTCAACTTTATTTCCACTACCTTTTGCTATTCTAATTCTTCTAGATGCGTTTAATATTTTTGGATTTCTTCTTTCAGCTTTTGTCATAGAAGTTATAATAGCATCTATTCTATATAGTTGATGTTCATCAAATTCTGCATCTCTGATTTCCTTTGGAATACCTGGTAGCATAGTAAGTATCTTTTTAAAAGAACCCATCTTCCTGATTTTTTTCATTATATCTAAGTAATCATCCAAAGTAAATTCATTTTTTCTCATTCTTGCTTCAAAATCAATAGCTTGTTCCTCACTAAAAGCCTCTTCAGCCTTATCAATGATAGATAAAACATCACCCATTCCAAGAATCCTTGAAGCTATTCTTTCTGGATAAAAAGGTTCTAAGTCGCTTAATTTTTCACCTACAGATGCAAACTTTATTGGTTTGTTTGTAATAGACTTAACAGATAAAGCTGCTCCTCCACGAGCATCAGAATCAAGTTTTGACATTGTAATAGAGTCTATACCTACTTTTTCATTAAAAGTAAGAGCAACATTTACTGCTTCTTGACCTGTCATAGAATCAACTACTAACATAATTTCATGAGGTTTTATAGCTTTCTTTAAATCAACTAATTCATTCATTAACGCATCATCAATTTGTAAACGACCAGCTGTATCTACTATTACTACATTACAAAGTTTAGAATGAGCTTGTTTTATACCATTTTTAGCAATGGAAACAACATCTTTTGAATCAGGTTCGCTATATACATCAACATTTAAACTCTTTCCTAAAGTTTGTAGCTGAGAAATAGCTGCAGGTCTATACACATCACAAGCAACCATAAGAGGTTTCTTACCTTGTTTTCTCAAATAATTTGCAAGTTTACCTGCAAGTGTAGTTTTACCACTACCCTGTAATCCAACAAGCATTATAATAGTTGGAGGATTTGCGGCAATATTAAGTTTTGATTCACCACTTCCAAGTAATTCAACAAGTTCATCTTTTACAATTTTTACAACTTGTTGTCCAGGTGTAAGACTTTTCATTACTGACTCACCAAGAGCCTTTTGTTCTATATTAGCTATAAAGTCTTTAACAACTTTATAGTTAACATCAGCTTCTAATAAAGCAAACTTTACTTCTCTTAGCATATCTTTTAAATCTTTTTCAGTAATTCTTGTTTGCCCTTTTAATTTTTTCATTACATTTTGTAATTTATCTGATAAACTCTCAAACATCATATATCATCCTTTACTTTAAAAGTTTAAGCAATTGTTTTTTGTATTCGTTAATATTTTCATTTTGACAAATAGAATACGCTTTCTTAACTTTTTTTACAAGCTTTAACATTCCAACCTTAAGTTCAAAGTTTTTAAGCATATTCTCACTAGACTTTATACTATCTCTTACAGCTTGATATGAAATGTTTTTGTTTTCAGCAATCTCTCTTAAAGATAAGTTATATAAATAATAACTTTCAAAAATTTCTTGTTGCTTGGCTGTAAGTAATTTTCCATATATATCATATAACAATGTTATTTCTATATTCTCTTCCATATCTCACCTACAAATAGTGTAAAGCTAAAAAACTTTACACTATTATACAACGTATACACGAATTTGTCAATATTTTTTCAATAAATTATGTTAATAAATAGAAAATGAGATGAAAAATCTTTCATCTCATAAAAAAATAGTATTTTTATTTCTTTCTAAGTTCGAAAATGTAGCTAACAAATTCAATAACAAGTGTAATAGACCACAATATAAACAATATTAAGGTACCTATGTAATATAAATGGTCTGCTAAGAAAGAGTTTAAAAGCAACAATATAGCTGTAAATATAAAAAAGATTATATTAAAAACAATTCTAACTTTCTTAACCTCCTCCTTATTTCGTATAATAGAAACTATACTGTAAATAATTAACCAAACATTTAAAGCAAAAAATACAAAATAACAGATTTTAATAACAAGTCCCACAAAAAATCCTCCTGTATTTTATATGTTATAAAGTAAAAAAATAAAATTTTATCCTCCTTTACTAATAAGTAAATTATTTAAATATATTAACAAATCCATATAAGTATACAACTTTTTCTCCAATTTGTCAATTTTACGTAAACTTTAGTCATATATAACTTTAGCTTTTACTATTAATCTTTTTAATGCTGCTGTAGTGCAAGTAATTAAAGTTATCTGTATACTTCCCTCTTCATCTTGTTTTAAGCATTCAAGATCTTTTGGCGACGTTTTATATACATCATATACAATATAATCCAGACTTCTACCATAATTATCTTGTATTACTATCTTATCACCAACTTTAACCTTATATAAATCTCCAAACATTTTATCATTTTTAAAATTATGGCCAGCTATACAAAAATTCCCCTGAGTATTTATATCACCTCCATAAAATTTAGTAACACTTTCTTTTAAGGAATTTTCATCAGTTTTTTCTAATATATATGTATCTAAATTAATTGATGGTATTTGTATTTTACCAAGAATATTAAATCCGTTTATTTTAGGTTCATCTTCTTTTAAGCTTCCTTCATTTGCTCCTTCTACTAAATTATTTGCAGTTATAACATCATCAATTCTAAATATTAAATCTGATTTAAAAGAATTATTACAATAAAAACCAAGACAAATTATAATAGTAATAATGCCTAATGTACAAAATATTTTTAATTTCGACAGCCTAAAAACAAAATATCTATATTTCATATTAGAAACAAAAATACATACTAATATTAAGTATGTATTTTATAAATTTATTCTTTTTGTTTATTTTTCTTAATTAATAATATTGCTGTCAAAATTATTGCTATTATAACTAAAGAATATAATGTGTATTCTAAAATTCCAATTCCAGTTTGCGGTAATTCTGTAACTTCTTCATCTTCAACTGGTGGTGTATTACTTAAAACATTTATTTCAAAATTTTCAGATGTAATTACACTCTCTGAATTTGATACATCAACTAAAGATAATGTTAAGGTATATTTTCCTGTTTCAGTAAATTTTGCTCTAATAGGTGTTGTATTACTAAAGTTACCACCTACAGCAAAACCAGATGGAGGTCCCCAATATCCCAATTTTATTATATCATGTTCTACCCCACTAGTATCTTTTGCTAAAACTGTTGGAGTAGATGGTCCCTTAATATCTACTTTTATTCTAACATTATTATATTGTGTTGCACTACTTCCAACCAGTAACACATTTGCATTTTTCTCAACATTTTGTATTATATTTCCTTCGTATTCTAACTTAAAATCAAACCCTTGTGCAGCAAAAACGTTAAATGTAAATAATGAAATAAAAAAGGTTAAATATAAAGCAATAAAAATTTTCTTTTTCATGAAAATTCCTCCCTATTCATACTACATATATATTGTACTTTATTAAATTTATTACAATTATAACAAGGAAAAAGGTAGAAGAAAAATAATTTCCTCTACCTTTTTTATTACGAAATTCTTAAAATCTGTTTTTTTATTTCTCTTTTTTTCCAACCATGAAGATTACTTGTTTTTAAAATTTCTAAAAGTGTATTTATGTCATTTACAATTGAGATAAGATACTTTTGCATAGCTTTGTCCAAATTCCATAACTTTATCAAAGTTAATATTGAATTTTTATCAAGTCTATTTGCAGCAGCATATCTTAGTCTCTTATCATTTGCAAATCTAACGAGTTCAACAAATACACTTTGGCGACTAGGATCAATCATTTCAAGAAGTTCTAACTGTTCATCTCCTATATCATTAAAAGAATCATATAATAATATTTGATCAATCATCATCTCCTGATCATTTAATTTTACAAGAATAGCATTTCTTCCTTTCCTCACTGCATTATAGATTCTCTTTAAGTTTTCTTTTTGTTTTATACTATCAATCATATCAATCGAAAATATTTTATAGCTTACATAACCATCAGTCCATAATACAACTTTAATAGATTCTTCTTTTATATTGTTATAAAGATAATTAAAAATCTCTTTTTCCTTACCTTCATGTTCTCTATATAAAAGAGATAAATAATCTTTTCTATTAAAAGTATCTTCGGACCAATATTTTGCAAGTTCTACTAAATGAGAATCCTTTACTTTACCAGTTAAAGTATACCATGATATAACTTTAGTAACAAAATCTATATCATCAATACCATCACAAATTTTTGCAACAAGGATATTATTTCTTCCTAATACACTTGCTTTAATTTCAATAGGCATTGAAGATATTAACCTACCATAGTTATCAACAAGAATTTCAGAGACCTCCTTAAAAGATATTTTTTCTACTTCATCATAATGTGTCTTTCCATAAGATAACCTTGACATAAAAAAAGCTCCTTTAATAATTATTTTTGGACCAATATTTTTTTAGAATTATACTATAAGTCTAAAGTTATGTCAATACATTTATTAAGAGAAAAGGGGCACAAATTAATGTAACCCCTTATACAATCATACTTTACCTATTACATATTCTTTTAACTTTCTTCTTGTATCAGTAGAAACATTATATATTAAACTTTTTCTACTGTTATAACAGACAAGAGTTTTATACATATCAAATATTTTTGTTTCATATGAATGAAGAATTTCATTTTTTATATAAAACAAAGTTAAGACCTCAAAAAAATCTTTGCCCTCTTTGGTTTCTAACCACTGTCCAAAAGAAAATAATTTAACTGTTGGAAAGTATGTTCTTATCACATCTAATGTTGAAACCATATAGTCTGACTCTACAACGACTTGTGGAAATTCGAGTAAAAAATCGTTTCCTTTAGCTCCTAAAATGATTTCCTTATGTGGCGTAATAAGAACAAAATTATACCGATACTCCATAACAACACCCCTCAATAGTTATTAAAGATGTATAAATAAAACTATGTAATATTATACCACTTTTTTTCTCAGTTTTCTAGTCTTTATATATTTTTTTACTAAATCTAAGAAAAAATTTCACCTAAATTTATCTTATTACCAGCTAAAAAAGCTTGTATATTCATTCTCTTTGAGTTTTGAGGTTGTATTTTTAGTATACTAATTATTCCATCACTACATTTTATGTTTAGCTTATCCTTAGAAATATATACTACTTCACCATTTTTATAACTTCTATATGAATCATTATCTAATGTATAACTTACCTCATATACTTTAAATATGTCACCACCAATAGTTGTCATATACGTTCCTGGAAAAGGTGATAATCCTCTTACAAAATTAAATATCTCTCTTCCTTTTTTATTAAAGTCTATTTTTGTCATTTCTTTATTTAACATTGGAGCAATTGTATAATCATCTGGTTGCTTTATTCTTTTTATGCTATCATCTAAAATTCCATCTAAAGTTTTAACTAATAAATTTCCACCAATTACCATTAATTTATCATGAATAGTTTCTAAATTATCTGTCTCTAATATTGGTATTTCTTCTTTTAGAAGCATATCACCTGTATCCATACCAATGTCCATATACATAGTTGTTATACCTGTTTTTTCTTCACCATTTATTATTGCCCACTGCATTGGAGCAGCTCCCCTATATTTAGGAAGTAAAGAACCATGGACATTTATACATCCATACTTTGGTATATCTAAAATTTCTTTTGGTAATATTTTTCCATATGCAACTACTGCAATAAAATCTGGTTCATATGATTTTAAAATTTCAAGTATCTCTATATTATTTCTTACTTTTGTTGGCTGATATACTGGAATATTATTTTCTAGTGAATATTCTTTTACAGCTGAAGGTTTTAATTTCATTCCTCGTCCAGCTGTTTTATCAGGATTTGTAAGACAAGCAACTACATTATACCCACTTTCTACCAAACATTTTAATGACTCTTTTGCAAACTCTGGTGTTCCCATAAATACTACTTTAATATCTTTTCTCAAATTAATTCACCCTTTCAATATATTATCACTATAATATGAAAAAATATGTAAAAATTTAAAATAAGCATTTAATACAAAGTACTAAATGCCCATTAAATTATTTTTCTACAGTAACATCTGAAAATTTTAGTATATTATTTTCAAGTTTAAATATAGTTTTTACAACTCCTGCATTCTTTTCTAATATATTATTATTACAATAAAGAATATATTGTTTCGCAATCAAAACATATTCATCTGTGCTTTCATTTGGTTTGTTAAATTCAAAATCACAGAAATTATTTGCCATATATGTCATTCTATAATTATCACCATTTACGATTGTATTAGTAAAATCAAGCTTATATTCATCTGTTCTTTCATTAAGATAATCTCTACCATAATTATCTAGTTTTACTTTTAAAATTGAGGGATTTTCCTTATCAAATTCAGCATTTATTGTATATCCTTTGAAATCTTCTCCAAAACTTTCGGTTATAATATTATATAACGAATCTTCATTTAATGTCAGTAATGCAATATTTCCTGTAGATTGATCACTTACCTGTATATACTTATTATACTTTATTTGCATATCAACTTCTGTTCCAAAAGATTTTTTTGTATCATATCTTTTTGCCTCTTTAGTACTACCATTTATATATTCTATTGATACATTATTATACATTTCTAAATTAGAGCTAATCTTTTTTAAAGTATCAGTTACATCATCTGTATCATCATATTTTTCTTCACCTAAAAGTACTATATAATCTTGTATCTCATCAGAATTAATATCTTCTTTTAGTATTTTTATAACAGATTTATTTCCCTTTAAATCTAGGACATCACTAATTTCTTTTTGATATATTTTTGTTCTACCCTTATCAGTATTATAATAACTTTTATAAAAATAAACACAAGTACCTACTAATGAAAGTATTACTACTAATAATATTGCAAAACCAATCTTTTTTTTCATTTTATACTCCTTTTAATATATCTACTTTCTATCTAGAAAAACAATCCCCTCTAAATGATCTGTTTCATGCTGTATTACTACAGCTTCCATTCCTTTTACATTTTTTACTTTTCTCTTGCCTTCTAAATCAGTATATTCTACTGTTATCTTTTCATGCCTTTTTACATTTTCAAAAACATTAGGAAAACTAAGACAACCTTCTTCAACAACAACCATAGCTTTTGATCTATCAGTAATTTTAGGATTAATCATAACTACTGGTTGTTTCTTAGGATGCTTTTCATCAACATACATTATATCATAAGTTATCATAGCCTTAAGCATTCCAACTTGACAAGCAGCTAGTCCGATACCATCATTAGCATACATAGTATCTAGCATATCTTGAGCTAATGTCTTTATTTTTTCATCTATTACTTCAATTTTTCTTGCTTTTTTTGTTAATATTTCATCGCCCTTAAAACGTAATTGTCTTATTGCCACTTATATTCTCCTTTCATTATAATTCTACATTATATTTTGATTTAGATAAGCCATCTATATTTTGTACATTGTTATCATTTTCATTATCTTCAGTATTATTTGGCAAATTACTTGAAGAACTATTTGTTCCCATCTTTAATTCTTGCCATTCATCTTTTGAGATAAGCACTTGTCTTGGCTTACTTCCATCATAGCCTGATATAAGTCCTCTAGCTTCCATTTGGTCAACTATTCTTCCAGCTCTAGAATAACCTATTTTAAACCTTCTTTGTAACATTGAAGCAGATGCACTACCCATATCAACAACTAAATCTATAGCATCATTTAATATTGGATCTGCATCATCAGCTTCATCACCAGATGAATCACCATTTCCAGATGTTTTAGTATTTGCTTTTTCAATACTTTCAATTATATCCTCATTATACGTAACATTACAATTTTCTTTTATATTTTCGACAATTTTTTCAATTTCAGACTCAGATATAAAAGCACCTTGTACTCTAAGTGGTTTCATTTCACCTACAGGGAAATATAACATATCTCCTTTTCCTAAAAGTTTCTCAGCACCTGCAGAATCAAGTATTGTTCTTGAATCTACTTGAGAAGAAACAGTAAAAGCAATACGTGAAGGTATATTTGCTTTAATAATACCTGTAATAACATCTACTGATGGTCTTTGTGTTGCAATAACAAGATGCATACCTGCTGCTCTTGCCATTTGTGCTAAACGACATATAGCATCTTCAACATCATTTGGAGCAACCATCATAAGGTCTGCAAGCTCATCAATTATAATTACAATTTGAGGTAATTTTGCTCCTTCTTCTTTTTCTACTATTTTGTTATATCCTTTTATATCTTTAACACCTCTAGAAGCAAATAAGCTATAACGATTTACCATTTCTTGAACAGCCCAATTAAGTGCACCAGCTGCTTTTTTAGGATCTGTAACTACTGGTATAAGTAAATGTGGTATTCCATTATAACAAGATAACTCAACCATCTTAGGATCTATTAGTATCATTTTTACTTCACTTGGTTTAGATTTATATAGTATTGATACAATAAGAGAATTTATACAAACACTCTTACCAGATCCAGTAGCACCTGCAACTAAAACATGTGGCATTTTAGCAATATCAGCTACCACTATATCTCCTGCGGCATCTTTTCCCAGTCCAAAAGATAGTTTAGATTTATGAGATTTAAATTCTTCAGTTTCAATAACTTCTCTTAATAAAACTGACTCAGAAACAGTATTTGGTACCTCTATACCAACAGCTGCTTTACCTGGTATAGGTGCCTCAATTCTTATACTTTTTGCAGCTAAATTTAAAGCTATATCATCAGATAATTTAACAATTCTACTTACTTTTACTCCTGTATTTGGTGTAAGCTCATATCTTGTTACTGTTGGTCCTTTAGTTATATTAGTTACTTTTGCTTCAACACCAAAACTTGCAAGTGTCTTTTGTAGTTTTACAGCAGTAGCATGTATTGACTTTTTATCAAAAATCTCTCCTTCTTTTGGCTTTGCAAGTAAAGTTATTGGTGGGAATTTATAGTTATCAGCTTCTACAAGTCTTGTATGATCAAGAGTCAACACTTCTTTTACATCTTTATCTTCTTTTTGTTCTTTTTGTTTCTTAAAGAATTCATCTCTTTGTTGCTTAGCTTGTATTTCTTGTTCACTAGGTTTACCACCTAATTTACTAAAATCAAATTCAACTTGTTCTGTTTTGTCGACTCTAATATTTTCATCTACATTTTTGCTACCTTTTTCAGCCATTTTTTCAAGTTCTAATTGTTTCTTTTTATTGGCTAATCTCTCTTTTCTAGTTAACTTAGGCTCTTTTTCAAATTCAAATTCTTCATCATCTTCTTCATCTTTTCTAAACAATATAGAAAATACACGTAAAATACCTTTTCCAATAAATATAAATATTTTAGATAAGCCATGGAAAAATTCACTAAAAGATAAATTAAATATACAAAGTAAAGCTATAAAAGTAATAGCAATAAGTAAAATTCTTGTTGCAAGTATGCCTATAAATTTTACAGATATACCAGCAATAACAGCTCCTACTACACCCGCTATTCCAGAATTATATGCCTCAACGCAATACTTAATAAAATTATTAAACAAATCAAAATTTGTTGAACTAAAAGTATATATTATAGGAGATATTAGTGACATTACTAGTACACCTTTTAAAATTTGATTTCCTACTTTTATCTTTTTTTCACTAGCTATCGCATAACATCCAACAATAATTAAAGTTACTGGCAATATATATATTGCATTTCCAAATAAACCATACGATAAATTTTTTATAAACTCAGCAAAAGTTCCTATATTATAGAATTTCAAAAAAACAAAGTACATAAGACCAAAAACAACTAGAAATCCACCTAACATATCATTTCCAATTGTTTTTACTTGTTTTTTTGATCTCCTAGTTTTTTTCTTTCTTCCCATGAAATCAACCTCTATTTATATTATTTTAATTCATTTCTGTTATTGTGAACAATTTCTAAAGATTCTCTTAATACATCTTCAACTTTCTCTAAAATTGCATCAGCATAATCACGAGTACCAACACTTATTTCCTTTGATACTCTATTTGCATTTTCTATAATTTCTTCTTTTTGTGCTAAAGCTTGTTTAGTTATAACATTATCATCTACCATATTTACAATTTGTTTTTTAGCGTCTTTTATCATATCATCAGCTTGATTTTTTGCATCTTTAATCATATCTTCTGCTTCTTTTTCAGCATCTGCAATAATTCTTTGTCTTTCATCTTTAACCCATTTAGCTTGCTTTAACTCATCAGGTAGTTTAAGACGAATATCTTCTAACACTTCTCTTAATTCATCAATGTCTACCATAACTTTACTAGAAAAAGGTACTTTAGCCCCAGATTCTAGTAAATCTTCTAAATTTTCTATCAATGTGAATATTTCCATTTTACTTACCTCCACTTATATATTTTAAGTACAACATTACTATAATTTCTAGTATCAATACATTCTAAATTTTCAAAATAATCTAGAGCTTTTTGATCTATCTTTGAAATCTTTTGTATAAAATTCTTATCTGTTTCATATATTATAACACCATTATCACTCAATACTTTACCTTTGTTATCTGATATAAACTTTAATGTATTTACACCAAATTTTGTATCATAAGGTGGATCTAAAAATATGACATCAAATAAAACATTTTGATTTACAATCTGATTTAAACATTTATTGTAATCTTTCTTAGTTATTTTAACATAATTTTGAGATTTAGTCAACTCAGTGTTTGATATTATTGTCGAAATAGCTACATTTTTATCGTCATTTAACCAAGCAAATTTTGCCCCTCTACTGATAGCTTCTAAACCAAGATTTCCAGTACCTGAAAACAGATCCAATACATTTGCATCTACTATATATGAATCTATTATACTAAATAAAGCTTCTTTAACTCTATCTAATGTCGGTCTTGTAAGATCTGTCTTGGGACTGTTTAATCTTTTTGCCTTATATTTTCCTGCAATTATTCTCATAAAATTCCTCCAAATCAAACTTCCATAAATACATAATTTGCATTAAAATTGTCAAGTACTTTTTTTATGTCAAGAGGTGAAAACTTTATAGATGCTGTATTTACATTTGGATGAAAGCAAACGCTATCTATATCTAAAATTTCTTTATCTATTATAAATTTAACCTTTGTATCTTCTTTTTCTATAATATTTAAAACAGAGGCGTTTCCTTTTTTTATCCCTAAATTTTCTTCTAATTCAGTCTCACTTGCAAATTCTAATCTACCACATCCTAAACTTGCCTGTATTAGTTTTAAATTTGCTTTTTTATCTATTGGTAATGAAATTAAAAAGAAGTTTTTCCCAGCTTTATCTTTTACTAGTAAATTTTTACAACAAGTCGCACCTTTAAAATCAATAATAATATTTTCTCTATCACTAGCTCCAAAAACTGGCGGATGTTTTATTATCTCATACTTAATGTCTAGTTTATCAAACAATTCATACACTTTCTGTTCCATACTTTTACTCCACTATATCTAATATATGTGATTTATTTTTTAATTCATTTGATACTTCTGGTAACATATTTTCAATTACAATCGCATCTTCTATATACTCAAAAGCAAGGTCAAATTTCTCTTTATCATTATATATAACCTTTAATATAGTATCGCCAGCATTTACAAAGTCACCTGTTTTTTTAAGGAATTCAAAACCGACAGAATAGTCTATTTCATCTTCTTTTCTTATTCTTCCTCCACCGATACAAACCAAAGCCTCACCTATTTTTTTACTATCTATTGATACAATCACACCTGTATTTTGTGCATGTATTTCTTTTAGATAATTAGCACTATCTTTTAAAATAGGCATAGGTAATTCTTTTTCAACCCAATCCATATAAACATCACAAACCTGACCATCTTGTGCTAATATTAATTCAATAAATTTCTCATATGCTTTTCCAGACACTATACATCTGAATATATCTTTTTTATTTTGATTAATATCATCGCCAAGACCTGCCATTTTTATCATATATGCTGCTATTTCAAATACAACTTCTTTTAAATCATTTGAAGTATTTGAATATAAAGATTCCTCATCAGATAGTAAAAACTCTATAACTTCTTTTAGCTCTACTGCATTTCCAACATTTTTACCAAGAGGTTCTGCCATTGAAGTTATAATTGCCTTTGTTTCCACTCCAGCTAAATTACCTATGTCTACCATTGTTCTTGCAAGCTTTCTTGCATCATCAATATTTTTCATGAACGCTCCACTACCAACTGTAACATCAAGTAATATTTTATCAACACCTGAAGCTAGTTTTTTACTCATTATAGACGAAGCAATTAAATCAATAGATTCAACAGTTGCTGTAGTATCACGAAGTGCATACATTTTTTTATCAGCTATTGCTATCTTATCACTTTGTGATATAAGACATACTCCTATGTCCTTTACTTGCTCTATTGCATCTTCAAGGGGGATATTTATATTATAGCCAACAATTGATTCTAATTTATCAGCAGTTCCACCCGTATAACCTAACCCTCTACCAGACATTTTACAAACTTTAACTCCTAGTGCAGCAACTATAGGTAATACAATTAAAGTAACTTTATCACCTACACCACCAGTTGAGTGTTTATCCACAATATATCTTCCAGGTTCTTTAAGACTAGATAAATCTAACTTGCCTGATGAACTTGCCATAGCAAAAGTTAAATGAACAAGTTCTTCTTTTGTTAAACCATTTATACAAATCGCCATAAGTAATGCTGAAACCTGATAATCTGGTATATCTCCTTTACTAAATCCTTTTACAAAAAAATCTATTTCTTCTTTTGTAAGTTCTCTACCATATCTTTTTTTCTCTATAACATCATACATTCTCATATGTAATTCCTCCAAATTTAATAATATATATTTTACTATATAGTTAACATATTTTCAAGTATTTTAATAGCCTATGACTAATTAAATAAATATCTTAATTGAGAACAAAAGTAATAAAACTTTTACGTCTGATTACCTTTATTGTTATTCATCACATATTACTGATCTATCTGAATATTTATAAATCTATTATACTTCATTTATCTAACTATTCTAATAATAATTTGCAATGTTAAGAATATAATAATATTATGGGGTGATAAATATGTCAAATTTTTGTGGTTATATAAATAAAGACAAGAAAATATATGATGAAAAATATATAACTAATATGAATATAAAGTTAAATAACAATCTTTTAAAGAATATATACATAGATAAATATTTAGCTTTTGGAAATGGCATACAACCAATGAAAAAGATTATAAATGAAAAAGAATATATAATAATGTTTGATGGTAATCTATATAATTCTTTAGATTTAAAAAAATACATAAAAGATAAAGGATATTCATTTGATACCAAACAAGATGCTGAGATTATTCTTTATTTATATGTAGAATATGGACCTAGTTTTCTTAACTTTCTTAATGGAATTTATTCTATTTGTATATATGATAAAAATGAATCAAAAATATTCTTTGCTAGAGATAGGCTTGGCGTAAAACCATTATTTTACACATTAACAAATGATACATTTATATTTGCAACTAAAATAAAAGCAATACTTGCACATCCAGATATAACACCAGTACTTGATAAAGAAGGATTAATGGAACTTATAGGGCTAGGACCTGCACATACTCCTGGCAAAACATATTTTAAAAACATATTTGAATTAGAAGCAGGACATTATGCAATATTTTCAGATTTCAAACTTGAAATCAAAAAATATTGGGATTTAGTTACAAAAGAATTTGAAGATTCTTACGAAGAAACTATATCTCAAATTCATGATTTAGTTGTAAATTCAACTAAAATTGAACTTTGTGATAATATTTGTTCTATGTTATCTGGTGGCTTAGATTCTAGTATTCTTGCTAAAATAGCAAAAGATAATATACCAAATTTAACAACTTTTTCTATAGATTATGTTGGAAATGATACTAACTTTGTTTCAAATGATTACCAATTAACAAAAGATAGTGACTACGTAAAGATAATGAAAGAATATTTAAAAACAAATCATAAAACTATCACTGTGGAAAATTCTTATCTTTATGAATTACTACAAAAATCAATGATAGCAAGAGATATGCCAGGTATGGCGGATATAGACACATCAATGTATGCTTTTTGTGAGCAAATATCAAGAAATGGTTTTTCTACATGCTTATCTGGAGAATGTTCTGATGAAATATTTGGGGGTTATCCATGGTATTACAAAGAACATTTAATATCACATGATGGATTTCCTTGGGCTCTTTCAGAAGATTTAAGGGCAAATATTATAAACAAAAATATAATTAGTAAAGATAAATTAAGTGAATATGTATATAATGCTAGAATAAATACTTTAAAAAATGTTACTCATATTGACTATAATGATGACTATGAAAAAAGATATCGTAATACAAATTATCTGACTATTAAATGGTTTATGAATACTTTAATTGAAAGAACAGAACGTATATCTAACATTTTTTCTTTAGACGTAAGAATACCATTTGCCGATTATAGAATATTTGAATATGTATACAATATACCAGCTAGAATGAAATTAGGAATAACCAAAAATGACACAGCTATTGAAAAATATTTACTTAGAAAAGCTTTTGAAAAAGAATTACCAGAAGAGATTGTATATAGAAAAAAATCTCCTTTTCCTAAAACTTATGATCCAAAGTATTTAAAACTTGTTGAAAATAAAATGAATGAAATTTTAGAAGATAAATCATTGAAAATACATAAAATTATAGATACAAATTTTGTACGTGAAGTACTTAACACTCATGGGGAAAATTTAACACAAAATTGGTTTGGCCAGCTTATGACATATCCACAAACTTTAGCATATTTAATACAAGTATCAGATTGGCTAGAAATATATAATATTGAATTTGATTTTTAAATTTTAAAATCTTTTAAGCTTTTTAGTTTAAAAGATTTTTTGTGCATATAATCTTTTTTTCTACACAAAATAAAAATATATGATTAAGAGGAGATTTTAATATGAAAAAAGGATTCGATGGAGAAAAATTAGCTATTATAATTATAGTAATTATAATTTTAGCAGTTATATTTTATGTAGCTTTTAACATATTTACAAATAATAATAGTTTAAGAAGCAATGAAACATCAAATACTCAAACAAATAATAACACTAGCAGTAGCAATAACAACATGCCAATATCCCAAGAAGAAAAAGATAAAATGAATATAGATTCAAATAAAATACCATCAGACAATACACAAACGCCAAAGAAGGAAGAATATGAACAAATAGCAACTTATACTACAACAATATATGATAAAGACCAAAACAGAGTTGATAACATTACTCTTGCAAATAGTAAATTAAATAATTATATAGTTAAAAAAGGTGAAGAATTCTCATATAACAATACTATTGGGCCAATGGACGAATCTCAAGGATTTAAAGAAGCATTAGGATTTGATACAAATGGTAATAAAATAAAAATATCTGGCGGTGGATTATGTCAGATTAGTAGTACACTATATAATGCTGTATTAATGGCAAACTTAGAAGTTATAGAAAGACATCCTCATAGTAGACGTGTATATTATGTACCAAAAGATAAAGATGCAACTATTGTATATGGTTCTTTAGATTTTAGATTTAGAAATAATACAGATAATGATATCATTATACGTGCTACAAATGATAATGTAAATGTAACTATTACATTAGAAAAAATAAAGACTGGAACACTATGAAATACTTAAGAGCATTAATTATACCTATTACTTTAGTTATTATCTTAACTTGTATCATTTTATATGCAATAAAATAGTGTAAAAAAATACTCCCCATAGATAAAATCTATGGGGGCCAAACAACTAGCGTGAGCAGCTGCTATCTGTTTGCATCGATAAATATTTTTTCATAAGGCTTTACATAACCTAGTGACTCTCTTGCAATCTTTTCAATATATTCATCAGAGTTTATATTAACTTTCTGTCCGCTATAATACTCTTTTAATTCTGTTTTACTTTTAATATCTGAAGTGTACATCTCTATTTGTGAATCATATTTATTCATTTGAATCTGTTGATCATAAAGTGTATATACAAAATACAAAACAAATGCAAATACAATAATATGAAAAACTCTTATTTTCTTCTTTCTTTTTTTATTGCCATTTTCAGACACATTTCTCATATTTAACTAACCTTCTTTTGTTCATTTTTGGATTTTATTATTGGTTTCTTTACTTTTTTTAACTTGTTACATATAAAGGATATCATATAAAAAATTTTTTTGCAACATTTTTTTATATATTTTCCAAAAAAATTACATATTTTTTGAAAAAATTGTAGAATCAACTTTATTGGTGATAAAAAAATGTCTATCACTTCAAATAAACTTTTAAAAAATGCATCATATATTTTCAAAATAAATTTGCTTAAAATTGAAATATATATCATTATACCTATTACAATTGCAATAAAGACATAAAGTCTTAAACTTGAGTCTAAAAAGTTTACAATGCTAAATACTATTATAATTGTAACAATAAAGAAATAAATTATGTCTTGGATCATTACGGAAAAGTTGCTAACTTTTTTTCTAGTTCTATATGCCCTAAAGAAATCAAAAATTAATGCAATAATAATACCAATAGTAATAAATTGTAAAAAATTCATTACTTGATTTGCAACAATATCATCCATAAATGATTACCTATTTGAACAATTTACTCATAAATCCTGATTTTTTTGCTTGGTTTATATCGCTATATGCAACTGCCATAATTTGACCTTCGACTATTAATTCATTATTGTCTAAATTTAATTTATTCATTTTTAAATCGTCACCTTTAATTGTTAAAATACCAAGATCAGTTTGTGCAAGAACTAACTCATCATCAAAACTATGTATATCTATTACTCCAGTAACAGATATTTTCTCTCTATTTTCCAGTATTATATTTTGATTTGTAACTACTTTATTTACTTTTTTATCTTCCATGTTATACCCCCAACAAAAATTATATATATTAATATATATTCTTAGTATTAATTTTTATTCCAACTTTGTCCAACAAAAGTAATAAAGCATATTAAATATTTCATAATATGCTTTATTATATAAATTATTAATTAATTCTTAGAACTTGATTTACATATATTAAATTGGGGTTTCTTATTCCATTTAGTGATACAAGATTACTAACCGTAGTTCCATATTTATATGCAATACCACTTAAAGTATCTCCATATCTTACTGTATAAAAAGTATTAGTAGGTACACCATAAGAATTATTTGTACTAATTCTTAAAACTTGATTTACATATATCAAATTTGGATTTCTTATTCCATTTAATGATACAAGATTACTAACTGTAGTTCCATATCTATATGCAATACCACTTAAAGTATCTCCATATCTTACTGTATAAGTTATTGTAGTTTGTTCTATCTTATCTTTGCTACAACGTATTATTAATTTTTGATTTACATATATTAAATTTGGATTTTTTATTCCATTTAACGATACAAGATTACTAACTGTGGTTCCATATCTATATGCAATACCACTTAGTGTATCTCCATATTTTACTGTATACACTATACTATGCAATCCATCACATGTTGGTTTTTGTTCTACACCTGGCACAACTGTATTATCATCTAAAAAAATTCCTTTTGTAAAATAATTTCTATCAACATTACCGGATATTCCATTTACTCTACCAATATCTGTATACTGAAAACCTACCCATGTATTCCATTTCCCATTTGGACTTGGACTTGATACATAATAGTTTGCTACCCATAAAGGATATTTAGTAAGTTCACTACCAAATATTGCTCTTGCACTATATGCATTAGAATATATTACTACGTCTTTTCCAGATAGATTTTTTACTTCTTCTAAAAAGGTTTGAGAAATACTTGTAACTTCATAAGGAGTTAAATTTCCAAATACTTCAAAATCCATCGCTAGTCTACAATCAGGGCTAGTATTACTTATAGCTGATACGAAAAATCTAGCCTCATCTCTTGCTTGTTCATTAGTTCTAGCAGTAAGATAATGATAAAATCCTACTTTAAGCCCATTAGCTTTTGCATTGTTATAGTTTTGTCTAAAGTATGGATCAGTATAATAAGTTCCTTCACTCGCTTTTATATATACTACATCTATTCCATCATTTTTTACTTTACCAAAATCGATATTTCCTTGCCAAGAACTAACATCAATTCCATTATATAATTTGCTATCAGATGGGGAAAATGCATATATAGAACTTGTAAATGTTATTAATATACAAATCAATATACTAACTATTTTTATATATCTTTTAGTCATCTTATCCTCCACATTTCTAGGTTTAACAACCTATAATATAATATGAAAAATATGGACAAAGGTGAAAAAGCTCTAATATAACAAAAGTAGGTAACATTTTATTTTGTTACCTACTTTCGTTTTATGCATCATAAAATTGTTTTAAACAAAGTATACCAGAATCTTTTAAAATAGAAAGTAATTCAATATACCCTACCATACTATTTTTACTGTTATATGGATCTAAGAAAAAATCCCTTAAATCCAATATTTCACTTATACGGTATATATTTTCATTTTTAAGTAATTTACTAAATTTATCACTTTTAATATTCATATCACTAATGCAACAATTTGTATATTCTTCATTTATGTAAAAAATACCTTTATTAAAAAGCTCTTTGAAAATCAACTTATATTCTTTGGCAGAAAAATATCTATATACATTTTCTTTTCCGCCTATCTTTTCAAAGAACTTATCTATAGTAATATGACTATTACTGCTTTGGTAATTAGTTATTCCAAAGTCATGGATAACATCCCCAACAGTAAGGAAAGAAATTGGAACTGAAAAAAACTTAGTATAATTACTTATAAGCCTATTAAAATACTCTTTAACTAATCCGTCTTTAAAGGAAATTTTTTCAAGAAGTTCACTACACTTTAAATCTGGATTTTCAATAAGGCTTGTATAAAGATACATACCGTTATACTTAAACTTCAAAAAATCCTCAAAAAGTTTAAGTTTCGGTGAATTTCTCAGAAATAAAATTAGTTGATTGTCAAAACTTACAGCACGACTTCTTGGGATATTCAGAGTCTTTGCTACTTTTGTTATATTATTAGCATCATATGGAACAAAATCTACAAAATTAAATCCATACTTAAGCGTAATTAGTTCTTCAAAGTAACAATCCTGAAAATCAAATTCTTTAAATTGCTCTAATAAAATATTGCAAAAATTTTTATACAGTTCTTCAACGAGCTCTTCTTTTAACAAAATTGCATCTTCTTTTATTTCAGGCATCTTAACAAAGTATTCTGTAAACACCTGTGTTAAAAAAGATGCCATATGATTATATCTTTTTCGTGCTAATTCCTGTTCTTTTGAAAAATATTGTACTGTACAATCAAGATCATGTGAAAATTCTATAAACCTACTATTAATTTCCTCTACATCCTTATAGCTACATAGAGTGTAATTTGCTAAAAACTGCAAAAACCGATATTCACTATGATGAAACTGTTCGTTTATTTTTTCTCTTGAAATTTTGCTACCTTTTAAGGCTTTCTTGGCTAATTTGATCATCGTAATTCTCCTTTACAATTATTTTTCTTAGATAATTACTAAGAATAAATTATATAATTGCTCCAATTATATCACCCTTTATAAATTATGTCAAATCAAGTAAAAAACATTCCTAAATTGCTGATTTTAAATTTAACATCTTTGTTTTTAAAGCCCTTGCAATCGTTCCAATAAGAGTAATTATCATAGGTGCAAAAATTCCTACTATTATTATAGATATAATATATTTTTCAGTAAATTCATATGCTACCATACTTTCTTTAAATAATATATTTAGGATTATAAATATAAAAATTGATATAACATATGGTATTGTTTTTATAGCTTTTTGATTTTTTATTTTCTTCCTTATAAAAGTCATAATAAAATACATTGCAAATATACAAAACATTAAGACGTCAGAATGATATTGCATTGCTAAAGTATCTTCCATACGTTCAATAATTTCAAATAAAGTACTCATCTTTAAAACCATATACTCAGGAAATCTATATACATCAATTACTTCTTGCCCAAGTACTAATATAGACATTATAATTCTAGTAAACATGACAAATGTTACATATAAAAATATTATTACAACTTTTAATTTAGAATGTTTACTACTCTTAATTTTGTAATTTGGTATTATTGTTAGTAATAAAAGAGGAAAACTATATAATATAAAATATATAAATCCACTTCTTAATGTGGGATTAACTCCATCTTTTAAAACTGGTAATAAATTATCCATATTTATTTTAGGTATTAATCCGATAAGTGAAATAAATAACATCACAAAATTTACAAAAAATACTATCTGACTAATTCTTCCTATTATTCCAATACTTTTACTAGCTGCATAAGCAATAGGAATTAAAAAAAGAATACGTATATAATTTATCTGAGTATCTGGCATATATAATATTTTTACAAATTGCGTAATATTTTGTAATATCAGTATTATTAATACTAATAAAGCTATACATAATATTATATTTAGTATAGTACCAATAACATTTCCAAATAAACTTTTATTTAAGTCTATAATATCTTTACTTTCACTATGCCTCTTTATAAAATACAAAATAGCAATTGTAATTATACTTGTAAGTGCACCAATTATTACTGATATATATGTATCGACTTTTGAAATTTCAAACATCATGTATGTTCCAATTCCTAGGAAAAATCCTTTGGTTATTGTGGAAAAGAATGTAGCATAGCCAAAACTACTAACATTATCAGTTTCTTGATTTTCGTTATTTATCTTTTCATCTACCATATACTCATCACACTGCCTTCATTTACTAATTTTACTTTTACATTAGTATTTATATCTATATGTCTTAAATAGTCATCTCCATATTTGGCCATTAATTTTTCATATTCTTTATTTAATCTTTTGTAATATATATTTCCAAAGCCAATAAGATCACTTTCATATTCATTTTTACATTTATTTGCAAAACTTTCAAACCCGTTTTTAATTCTTTCTTCTATTTCCTTTTGTATAATTACCTCTTCATCAAAAGTTTCAATCTTTTTTTCTCTTGATATCTCAGTTATAGCACAACTTAAGTCAAAATTAAAATCTATAATATATTTATCATTTTCAACCCTTGGTGCAGAACTAGACTTTGCGTTAAGAATTTCTACCACATATCCATCTTCTTTCGTTCCCATATTAAGCATACCACTTTTTAAATCATCTAATCCTAAATTATAATAAAGACCTTCTTCTTCTGTTAAATACCCCATTAAAGATTTTTTATCAAAATATGCTAACTCCTTTGCAATTACTTTAGCACTACTAGCACTACTATTTATATTATCACTACCTTCCTCTTTTTTTACCTCACCATCAATTCCAACACTTGCTGCAACCATATTCATCCCAGGTTTTAGCATAATTTGAATATTTTCAGTTAATATATTATCTATAGTAGTACCTTTATTTTTATATGTTGCTTTTATTGTATTTTTGATACTTTGAGTTGGGTTAGTTTCAAGTGGCATTAATATTTCTAAAACTTCTTTTGGAGTTGTATCTTTTGTAACTGCTAGTATAAAATTATTACTATTTTCATTATCACGTATGAAAAAATCTAGTATATCAAACATATCTGTCTTTGCTACTTCTTCTGATACAAGTAGCAATTCCATATGAGCTATATATATTTTTTTAGATGATTGTAATACTATATCCCTTAAAGCTCCATGAATTGTCGAACTATTAGATTTAAATACAGTAACATTACTTGTACCACTTCCACCTGAAGAACTATTACCACTAGAAGAATCTGGTTTCTTAGTATTTAATATCTGAACTGTTATTAGATAATTTCCATCTTCGTCTAGCTCTATTCCCATTGAAGATAGAATAGCTAAATCATTTAATTCCCTAGAATTGGCTAATCCATTGAATAAAAACATTGCAACAATTAAGATAAATATTTTTGTTTTCATTATTATTTACTCCTTACACTTTTTTGTATTTTGTTAAATTATTTGTAAGTATTTTTTGTCTTTTAGTATCTTTAGAATAATCTTTTCTTTGAAAAATAGTTTTAATTAATGATGTATAATCGGCTGGAGCGACTGGGTATGTATATGGTTTTGAAAAACTTTTTGTACTTGCTATTTTAATAATAAATAACATTGCTGCAATTGTAATCCCCATAATTCCAGCAAGTCCTGCAAATACAAGGAAAATTAGTCTCCAAAGTCTTAATGCGTTTGCCATATTTATATCTGTAAACATAAGACCTGATATTGTTGTTATAGCTATTACTATAATCATTATTGGCGAAACAATACCAGCATTTACTGCTGCATCTCCAAGTATAAGTGCACCAACTATTGAAAGTGTACTTCCTACTGCATTTGGTACTCTATAATCACCTTCTCTTAGTATTTCAAATGATAAAATCATTAAAAAAGCTTCCACTAAAGCTGGAAAAGGAACTCCATCTCTTTGAGTGGCAAAAGAAACTAATAATTGAGTTGGTATCGTTTCTTGATCAAAAGTTATAAGTGCAACATAAAAAGCTGGTGTAATTATTGTGATAATAAATGCAATATATCTTACTATTTTTGTAAGAGTTACACTTCTACTTTGTTGTAAATTATCTTCAGCATTATTAACAAAATCCATAATAAATGCTGGAATTACTAACACAAAAGGGCTATTTTCAACAACTAGAGCAATTCTTCCTTGTAATAGATAAAAACTAACTAAATCTGGCCTTTCTGTACTAATTATTGTTGGAAAATCACTTTTTTTACTATTTTCTATAAGTTCCATTATATAGTTGCTATCAAGTATTGCATCAATATCAATATTTTTTAATTTCTCTTTTATATTGTTTACAAGTTCAATTTTTGCAATATCAGAAATATATAAAATTCCAACTTTTGTTTTTGTTCTTCTTCCAACTTTTTGTTCTTCTAATACTAGTTTTTCAGTTCTTAACCTTTTCCTAACTAAACCAATATTTTTAGAATAATTTTCTATAAAACAATCTTTAGGTCCTTTTATTGTATTTTCTATTGCAGGTTCTGTTATACTTCTATCTAGACTTGCTCTACTTTCAACTGCAAATACTTCCTTATCATACATTATACATGTAAAACCTGAGAAAATATAATAAAAGATATCCTCATTATTTATGTCTAACTTTTTTATTTTTCCGGCTCCAAGATTCTTATCTAAATTTTCTAATATATTTGCAAAGTTATTTTCATTACTATTTAAATCTTCCTCTTTTTTCTCTTTTATTTTTTCTTGCAAATTCCCCTTTCTTTTCTTTTCAGTATTTACTTTCTCTATTACATTACTATCATTTTCTTTTTTTTCTATTTTTTCATTTATATTTTCATTAAAAAGATATCTTAAACTTCTAATAATAAAGTCTGCTATAAAATTTCCATCTGATGTTGCTTCACTATATACAATATTAACAGTTTCTTTCCCTAGCTCTAACTCCTTATATACCATATCTTCTGAATTAGATGTTGAATTTTTTATATAATCTATAATTTCTTTTGCACTATTAAATTTTTTACTGTTATTTTCTTCCATAATAAAATTCTCCTTATTATTTATTATGTATTCTCTTAACATCTTTTATTCAATTTTAATTTTATATATTAAATATATTTTTTTCTTTAAAATATGGTCTGGTAACATGAAAATACTATTTTTCATAATATATTGTAGGACGGTGAATTCACATGAATATTATAGTGCAAAAATATGGTGGAACTTCTGTTGAAAATAAAGAAAAACTTGAAAAAGTTTGTAATAATATAATAAATTACAGATCAAATAAAAAAAGAGAACTTGTTGTTGTAGTATCAGCTCAAGGAAATACAACTGATACATTATTAAAAAAGGCAAAAGAATATTCAATAACACAAAATAAAAGAGATTTAGATTTACTACTTTCAACAGGTGAAATACAGACTGCTTCTTTACTTTCTATGATGTTAAATGATAAAGGCTATGAAGCTGTTGCCCTAACTGGTGAACAAGCAGGAATATTATCTGATACTACATATGGAAATGCAACTATTAAATGTATTTATCCAAACAATATATTAAATCACTTAAAAAACAGTAAAATTGTTATTGTTGCCGGATTCCAAGCAGTTGATAAATTAGGAAATATAACAACACTTGGGCGTGGTGGAAGTGATCTTAGTGCCGTTGCAATAGCATGTGCTTTAAAAGCCAAAAGATGTGAAATTTATAGCGATATAGATGGAATATACTCTGCTGACCCAAGAATAATCCCAAAAGCGAAATTGTTAAAAAATATATCGTATAGTGAAATGTTAGAAGCTGCTAGTGCAGGTGCTAAAGTCTTACATAATAGGTCTGTAAACGTAGGGAAAAAAAATAAAATGTCAATTATAGTTAAAAATTCTCAGCAAAAATCACAAGGTAGTACTATTAATGAAGATAAGAAAGATTTCATAGAAAGAGTAAAGTCAAATAATGATTTTGAAGATTATAGTATAAAATTTATAACTAAAAAAGATGATATTTCTAAAATATGCATTGTTGGAGATATGGTAATGTCAAATAAAGAAGCAATAATAAAAATATTTAATATTGCATATGAGGAAAATGTAACTATATTTATGATTTCGTTTAGTGAACTTGCTATTAATTTAATTGTAGAAAAAGAAAAATCTATTAATTTTATGAAAAGACTTCATGATGAATTAATACTAGATACAAATGAAAAATAATTATTCACATCTTTCCTGCTATTTTTTAAATAAGGAAAATAGCAGGATATAGTCCTGCTAAATTTTAAATATACTCAATTGGTAACATATAATTTTTTTCATCTAATGGATGTATATCTTTTGCTAAACAAATTACAATTCCATTAGGTGAATTCATTTCAAATTTTTTTATTATATCAAAGCTTTTGATTGCATCTTTTCCTGGATTTGAACTTTTCTTAATCTCAACTGGATAAATATTATCTTCATATATTACTAACAAATCAATCTCTCTTTTATTATTATCTCTATAGTAATATAAATGCTTTTTAGGATCTCTTTGATGGTTTGTATAACTTTTTACAATTTCTGAAATAATATATGTTTCAAATATTTGACCACTATATGCACTTCTTTGTAAAGTCTCAGCACTTACATATCCTGTTAAATAACATGCTAAACCAGTGTCCATAAAATATATCTTAGGTCTTTTTATTATTCTTCCAATATTATTATTCATATGCGGTTGCAACAAATATATAACATAAGTATTACTTAAAATTCCTGTCCATTTACTGGCCGTTTCTGAATCTATTCCAACATCTTTTGCTATGTCTGAAGCATTAAATTCTTGACCTGTTCTTGCTGCTAAACTTGATATAAATTTCATAAATTTAGGCTCATCTTGAATATTTACAACTTTTCTAACATCTCTTTCAATATATGTTCTTAAGTAAGATGAAAAGTAAGCTTCAATACTTATGTTTTTATTTTTATATAATTCAGGATAACTTCCTCTAAAAATTCTATCAAATACATTATTTAAATATTCATATTTTAGCGGCTCTTTATTTTTTAAAATATTTATATCCGGAATGAAAATATCTTCTTTAACATTATATATTTCTCTTGTTGATAATGGATATAAATCTATAATGCCTACCCTTCCTGCTAATGATTCAGTAATATTTTCCATTGTTTCAAATATTTGTGAACCCGTTAAATAATATAATGTTCCAACATTCTTTCCGTCTCCAAACATTTCATTTTTTCTTGCTTCATCTATCAATATTTTTATATATGATAATAAATTAGGTGCATATTGAAATTCATCAATTATTAGTGGAACTTCATGTGTTCTTAAAAATGTTTCTGGATCCTCTATTGCCATAATTCTTTCATTTAAATCATCTAAACTTACTTCATTTATTTTCTCATTTTTGCTATTTGCTAAGTATTGTAATACCGTACTTTTTCCTGATTGTCTTGACCCTGTAATTAGTATAGCTGGAAAATTACCGTACATTTCATTTAATTTTTTTTCTATAGTTCTATGTATATACTTACCTTCCATCATTTCCTCCTTTATACAAATTCCGAATACTAATCGGATTTTGTATAAATTATATCATATTTTTCTATTTTAATCAATACTATTTATATACTTATTATATTATTTTATTTAAAAACCATACTTTTTAAGTACATAGGAAATAATTATAATATTTATTATAATAAATTTCTAACAAAACATTTATGGAGCCCAAATGTGATTTTAAGGCTCCTTTACTACATTAATAATAAAAACTCTAATATAAATAGAATTCCTTTTTGTATTCATAATGATTTTATCGAATTATGTAATCATGTAACATTATAAATTGACATATATATGATATATGATATAATATTAATATAAATATAACATTTTTTGTTATAAACCAAATGGCAAATAAAAAAATAATAATTTAGGAGTGTTTTTATTATTCTGTATGAACTTAGTTACTATTATCAAAAATCTCGGGAATCTGGAATTAGTGACCTGAATGCTAAAGGTTGTTTTGCTATTTATAATCTAATTACAGGAGAACGTAAGTCCTGGCCAGAGGTAAGAAACTATTACGAATACATTGACAAGTGCTACGCAATTGCAAGTGAAGTTCCTATCGAGAAATTGAAAGAGAAATTTTTTTCTTCAAGGTTTAATGAAGAGGCTCTAAATAAGTTGCGGCTCGAAGTCCTGGATGAGCGGCATGCTCTGACAGAAAAGGATTTAAATTGCGCAATGGGTTACACACCAATTTCCCATATGCAAGAGCAATTACATGATCTTCTAAATGACATCTTTAAAGCTAGAGACAACTGTAGAATTTTAAATCAAAAAATTCTAACAACTCCAACCCCAGTAACTCCCCAAAAGAAAAGTTTCCTCTCCAAACTATTTAGGCGTAAATAAAGATTTTAAGGAGTCCTATAACTACAGGACTCCTTTTCTTTTTTAATAATTAAATCTTCTTCTTTGTTTTTTTATAAAATTATATATAAATGGCGTAAAAAATATAGCTATACCTATTATAACTGCAACTATTATCTCTATTTTTAAATTGTATGAATCACTTGCATAATTATCAAAGCCACCTTCAATTCCGTATTTATAATATATTATTCCTTGTATTTCATAAACAAGATTTTTTACTGCTGTGTTATAATCATTTCTTTTTAATGCATCTTTAGCAACTCCATCTATAATTCTATTAACTTTAGCTGAATTAAGTACGCCAGATAGTCCATAACCCACTTCAATTTTTATTTTTCTTTGAGCTTTAGATATTAATATAAGTACACCATTATTATCTCTACTATCCCCTATTCTCCAATCACTATATAATCTATAAGCGTACTTACCTATATCTTCTCCTTCTAAATCAGGCACAGTAACGACAACTACTTGTGCTGTAGTTTTTCTTTCAATTGCTGAAGCTCTTGTATATATTAATTTTTCTACATTTGAAGTTATTATATCAGCAAAATCGTTAATATAAAATTCTCTTGTTGGTCTATATGTAGTAGTTGCTGCAAATACATTTGAGCCTACTATACTAAAAAATATCAAAACTAACAATATGATTTTTTTCATTTGTATATTATCTCCTATTTTTTATTATTATATAATAAACTTCTAATTTAGTCAACAATAAATAATAATATCATTTTTATACTTTGTCTATAAAAAGTTGGAAAAGTTTTGCATAAAAACAAAATACCTTAATATATTTGTATTAAGTAATTATAGTTGGAGGTAAAAGATGAAGAATTTAGATATTTATAAAGATATATCAACTAGAACTAACGGTGATATATATATTGGTGTTGTAGGGCCAGTAAGAACGGGTAAATCTACATTTATAAAAAATTTTATGGAAGACTTTGTTATTCCAAATATTGATAATGAATATAAAAAAGATCGTGCACAAGACGAATTACCTCAAAGTGCAGCTGGTAAAACAATTATGACAACAGAACCAAAATTTGTACCTAATGAGTCTGTTGAAATAACATTAGATAATAATATCAAAATGAAAACAAGACTTGTGGATTGTGTTGGTTATTTAGTAGATTCAGCAGTTGGACATATGGAAGATGATATGCCAAGAATGGTAAAAACACCTTGGTCAGATGAAGAGATGCCATTTTCAAAAGCTGCAGAAATCGGAACTCATAAGGTAATACAAGATCATTCAACAATAGGTATAGTAGTAACTACTGATGGAAGTATAACAGATATAGATAGAGCTGATTACATTCCAGCCGAATCAAGAGTAATTAATGAATTAAAAAGTATTAATAAGCCATTTGTAGTAATACTTAATTCTGTACATCCAGAAAGTGAAGAAACACGTGCATTAGCAAGTGAACTGTCAGATAAATATGATGCAAGTGTCATACCACTTGATGTTGCAAGCATGAATCAAAATGATGTTACTACAGTATTTGAAAGAGTATTAGATGAATTTCCAGTAACCGAAATAGGATTTAAATTACCAGAATGGTTTACAATATTAGAAATAGATCATTGGTTAAAGCAAGACATTATAAATATTGTAAAGAACAGTTTTTCTAAAGACTATTCTTTAAGAGAAATAAACGATTTAATAGAAAAAATAAAAAATGAAAATACTACTATGTTTGAAAATATTGTTATTGATAATGCAACACTTGAAAACGGTAGTATAAAAATAAAAATGAACATTAATCCATCTATGTTCTATAAAGTATTAAGTGAAATATCAAATTTTGATATATCTTCTGATGGTGATATATTTGCATTATTAAAAGATTTTGCTAAAACTAAGCAAGAATATGATAAAATAGCTATGGCTCTAGAAGAAGTAAGAATAAAAGGTTATGGAATTGTTACACCACAAATTGATGAACTTACTTTAGAAGAACCTGAAATAGTAAAACAAGGAAATAAATATGGAGTTAAACTAAAAGCGTCAGCTCCAAGTATTCACATGATAAGAGCCGATATAGAAACTGAAGTATCACCTATAGTTGGAAGTGAAAAACAATCTGAAGATCTTGTTAAATATTTACTTTCAGAGTTTGAAAATGACCCTAAAGCAATATGGCAATCTAATATATTTGGTAAATCATTACATGAGCTTGTAAATGAAGGTTTACACAACAAATTATACAGAATGCCCGATGAAGCCCAAATGAAATTACAAGAAACATTACAAAAAATTATAAATGAAGGTAGTGGCGGTTTAATCTGTATAATACTATAACTAAACTCAAATGCTAGGAGATTATATATAAAGACTGGTTATAAAAAAATAACCAGTCATTTTATTTAAAAAAGGCTTTAATAAAAATTTCAAACATATTAGTTTTTGTAACAACAGAAATCATAATAAATAATATTATAATAAACATAAATATAACTACTGCTTTTTTTATTAAATATTTAGCTTTATTTGAATAAGTTTCTGTATTATCATACTCAATGTTTTGATTTAAATGTCGTGTAGATTCAATATCGCCATCAATAAAATAATTTTTATCTATATTAATCTGATTACATATATTATCAATTAGTTTATCCTTTTTAGTAATTTGTTCTTTTAAGTATTCATTTTCTTTTAGTATTCTATCCATACTAACTAAACTTTTTTGTTTTTGTAAATTTTCTTCTTCTTCAAATTGTGAATCATATACTTTTCTTTTATCAGGATTAGATAATATAGAATAAGCCTCATTTAACTCTTGTGTTCTTTCCATTGCTAACTCTTTTTCTTTATCTTTAAATAGGTCTGGATGATTCTTTTTTATATGATAATTAAAAATTTTCTTTATTAATTCAGAATCTGCGCTTCTATCTACTTGCAATATTTTATAATAATCTTTCATAAATCCACCTGTTTTTATTGTATATTATATTATTAATATTGTCAATATTATTTTAATTTGTTGACAAAGATTACATAATGTTATATAATACTTTTACTTTAATATTTTAATCATAATTCTATTGAATTGGAGGAAATGAAATGCCTAGTTTAAAAAATGTTCAAAGTAAGACCGCTACGACCATTCTTTATCCAAAATGCGAAAGTATGGAAAGAATCTCTGGATTTTTATCCTATCGCAAAAATCAAACGCGAGTGGCTTTAAACAAAGTATTTATAATGTTAAATGAATTACGCACAAAACCTCTGCCTTTTTATGACAGAGTACTCTATGACAAAATAATTACAGAACTAAAAAAATATATACCGATTGACGATAACGGTAATATTTTAACAGAAGTTTCTTTTTCAAATGATTTTTCTGTAAGCACTATTTGTAAAATAGAAGAATATGCTATGCAAGGTGAAGAATTATCTAAGCTGTCTGATTTAATCGCCGAAGCAAAAGCATACACTGTTCACTACAAAAATGCTAAGAATAATTTAAAAAATATTGTAAAAGAACTGATAAACTCAGGTAAGTATACCGCATTTTCAACTTATCTTGAAAATATATATATGATTGCTGAGTGTTCTATGACAATATACGATGATAATCAAAACGTAATTCTTGATAAAGCAATACAAGAATTAAAGAAAAAGATTCATTAATAACAATAGTAAAAACTGTTAATATTAAATATATTAGCAGTTTTTCTTTTTTATTTGAAACTTTAAATTATTTTTTTCATAAATTATATTAATATTAATTATAAAGAAATCTACATTTCATCTACATCTTTTAACAAAAATTTACTTAAATTGTTGACTTTTTTTATATTTAAATGTATACTAATAAGTGCATTTAGCAAAGATATATATAAGGTGTTACATATATATATCAAAAATTATATTAAGGAGTGAGTTTTTTATGAAAAAAACAAAAATTATATGTACTATAGGTCCAGCAAGTGAATCACCAGAAGTTTTAGAACAACTTATTAAAGCTGGAATGAATGTGATGAGACTTAACTTTTCTCATGGCGATCATGCAGAGCATTTAGAAAAAGTAAAAACTTTAAGAGCTTTAAATGAAAAATTAGGAACAAATGTAGCTTTCATGCTAGATACAAAAGGTCCTGAAATCAGAACTGGTTCTTTTGGTACAGACCAAAAAACAACTATGAGCTTTGAAAAAGGTGATAAAATCACTTTAACAACTAGAGATGTTGAAGGTACAAAAGATCTATTATCTATATCATATAAAGGTTTACCAAATGATGTTGAAGTTGGTGGACATATACTAATTGATGACGGATTAGTTGACCTTGTCATTGATAAAATTGATGGAACAGAAATTGAATGTACATTACAAAACGCTGCTACTTTAAAAGGTAGACGTGGCGTAAATGTTCCAGGAGCAAAATTACAACTTGCTGCTATGACAGAAAAAGATAAAGATGATTTAAAATTTGCTGTAGAAAATGATTTCGACTTTATTGCTGCTTCATTTATTAGAAAAGCACAAGACGTTATCGATATGAAAGAATACTTAAAATCATTAGGAAATACTGATATAAAAATAATATCTAAAATAGAAAATCAAGAAGGTTTAGATAACTTCGATGAAATATTAAAAGTTACTGATGGTATAATGGTTGCTCGTGGTGATCTTGGAGTTGAAATTCCTGAAGAAGCTGTACCAGCAGCACAAAAAATGATGATAAGAAAAACTGTAGAAGCTGGTAAAACCGTTATAACTGCTACACAAATGTTAGAGTCTATGCAAAAGAATCCTAGACCAACAAGAGCTGAAGTTTCTGACGTTGCAAATGCTGTTTATGATGGTTCTAGCTGTGTAATGTTGTCTGGTGAATCTGCACAAGGTGAATATCCAATTAATGCTGTTGCTGCTATGAATAAAATTGTAATTGCAGCTGAAAATGATATATCTTACTGGAAGAGATTTAAGAAAAAGAATATTGAGAAATTAACTACATATAAAAGAGAAGATTTATCTAGTGATTTAGCATTTAAAAAACAATCTAACTTTGCTGTATGTTGTTCTGCAATGTTTGCAAATGCTGACGCTATAATAGCAGTTTCTGAACATGGTAATACACCTGCTCTACTTTCTAGCTTTAAACCTGCTTGTCCTATTTATGTTATAACTGCTAATCCAAAAACATATAGACAAATGGCTATACTTTCAAATGTAACTGCTATATTAATACCAAATGAATACAATTTTGAAAAAATACTTACTAAAGGTATAAAAGAATTAAAAGATAAAGGTTTATTAAAAGAAAATGATACAGTTGTTTTAAGTGGTGGTCTTTCTTCTGCAGATTTAAAAGATCATGTACTTGCCACACAAGCAACTGGTGCTATAATTAGAATCTAATTAAGTATTTAAAATTAAGGGTGATTTTCACTCTTAATTTTTTCTTTTTTAATTATATATAAATGTTTTCTATTTTTTTTGTAAAAAAGCATATTATGTCTTGATTATTTAGTAAAATTATGTTAAAATATATGAGTAATTAACTTATTTAAATAAAAAGGGGGCTTTTAAAATGGCAAAATGTGAAATATGTGATAAAGAAGTAAAGTTTTCTATGCAAGTAAGTCACTCTCATAGAAGAACATCTAGAACTTGTAGACCAAATATACAATCTGTAAAAGCTGTAGTTGATGGTACACCTAAAAAAATGAATGTATGTACTAGATGCTTAAGAAGTGGTAAAGTTCAAAGAGCAATATAATAAAATTTGATATAAATTTTTTAGATATGGTTTTTTCCATATCTTTTTTTATATAATAGGAAAAATCGATTTTTGAAAAAATAAATGTAATTTTAAATT
>ERZ779643.198-NODE-198-length-57887-cov-17.105685_pt1 | contig 57887 bp, 51 predicted proteins | sample MGYA00511564_ERZ779643 | MGnify/ENA primary metagenome ERZ779643 (study PRJEB29588, sample SAMEA2147114) | human gut metagenome | biome: human gut; feature: human-associated habitat; material: faeces | place: Denmark | collected 2008/2010 ...
TGAAGCCAATCTGTCCTGTCGAAAACATGTGGGTAGTGACAAACGAGAAATACATTAGCATTGTCAAGGAGCAAATCCCTGATATGCCAGTAGATAATATATTGGCAGAACCTGAAGCTCGCAATACTGCACCTTGTATCGCTTATGCCTGCTGGAAGATACAAAAGACGCATCCTAAAGCGAACATTGTAGTGACACCATCCGATTTTGGTAATCAATACCTCGGAGTATCAGCGAGTGCTCAGCAAGGCATTGAGCTATACTTCCGATAAGGAAGCAATTGTAACGATCGGTATCTTTTACCCTGCCAGTTGAGTTTGGGTAAAGCGACTTGGGAACTGGGGCTGCTTATGTACCTTGCTATCACAAGATAAAGATGGTAATACTAAAGTAGGTGCGATTATAAATAGAAACAATATATTTATAGCTATAATATGTACGCATACGTATGCGTACATATATATAGTCACAACCAGAAGAATAAAATACCCCAAAACAAACAATAAAAAGCAAAATACAAATCAAATCAGAATATAACGACATAACCATAAATTTATGTGTGGAATTGTAGGATATATAGGACAAAACGAAGCATATCCAGTCCTGATAGCAGGACTGAAGAAACTCGAATATAGAGGATATGACAGTGCCGGAGTAGCACTTGTCAATGGAGAGGACAAACTCAATGTCTATAAGACAAAGGGCAAGGTGGCAAACTTGGAAGTACTCGCAGCAGACAAAGACTGCGGAGGCCATATCGGTATAGCCCACACCCGATGGGCAACTCATGGCGAACCATCAGCCGAAAATGCACATCCCCATGTCAGTATGAGTGGTGACCTGGCTTTGGTACATAATGGCATCATCGAGAACTACCAGGTGCTGAAAGAACAACTCATAGCACGCGGTTATCAGTTCAAGAGCACAACAGATACCGAGGTGCTGGTACAGTTGATAGACTCATACTATCAGCAGAATGGCAAAGATTTGGTGTCAGCCGTTTGCCAGTCACTGAATGATGTTGTGGGCGCCTATGCCATAGCAGTCATCGAATGCAAAAACCCCACTCACATTGTGGCAGCCCGCCAGTCAAGTCCATTGGTGGTAGGAGTAGGAGCCGACAAGCAAGACTTCTATATCGCCAGTGATGCCACTCCTATCGTAGAATATACCGACCAGGTAGTCTATCTCGAAGACGGTCAGATAGCAGAAATCAGAATCGGCAAGGATATAGAGATGATCAATCTCAACCATAAGTTATGCGATTATGACATCAAGACCGTAGACCTCGACATCTCCAAACTCAGCAAGGGAGGCTTCGACCATTTCATGCTGAAAGAGATCTACGACCAGCCCCAGTGCCTGAAAGACTGTATGAGCGGTCGCCTGTTTGCGGATAAGGACAATCCATCCAACAACCACATCGTGTTGTCAGCCCTTACAGACTATAAAGACCGACTCATGTCAGCCAAGCATATCATCATCGTGGCATGCGGAACCAGTTGGCATGCAGCCCTCATCGGTAAGCAGCTCATAGAGAAGATGTGTCGCAAGCGAGTAGAAGTAGAATATGCCAGCGAGTTCCGTTATGGCGAACCTGTCATTGAATCCGATGATGTAGTGATAGCCATAAGCCAGAGTGGCGAGACTGCCGACACCCTGGCAGCCATTCAACTTGCCAAGCAGCACGGAGCATTGATCTTCGGCATCGTCAATGGCGTAGGCTCATCTATTGCCAGAGAAACAGATACCGGCATCTATATTCATGTAGGACCCGAGATAGGAGTAGCGAGTACCAAGGCATTCACTGGTCAGGTCACCGTCCTTACCCTCTTTGCCTTGGCATTAGGTCATGAATTGGGCACCCTTTCCGAAAAAGACTATGTAGAGACCATCGCCGAGTTGGCAGAGATACCCGGCAAGATGGAGAAAGTGTTGGAGCAGACGCCATCGATATCCCGACTGGCTAAAGTATTCACCTATGCACATAATTTCCTCTATCTCGGTCGAGGATTCAACTATCCCGTAGCATTAGAGGGAGCCTTGAAGCTAAAGGAAATCAGCTATATCCATGCTGAGGGCTATCCCGCAGCCGAGATGAAACATGGTCCGATAGCCTTGGTAGATACCGATATGCCGATCGTCTTCCTTGCCACACATCACCAGTTGTATGAGAAGATCATCAGCAATATGCAGGAAGTAAAATCCCGCAACGGACGCATCCTGGCTATTGTTACCGAAGGCGACAAACAAGTCAAGGCGATAGCCGATTCCGTGATAGAAGTACCCCAGACCCTCAATGCTTTGGTACCTCTTCTCAGCGTCGTTCCCCTGCAGATACTTGCGTATTATGTGGCAGTAGATAAGGGATTGAATGTAGATATGCCAAGAAATCTGGCAAAGAGTGTGACGGTAGAATAAAACATTAGTATAAATAAAAATATGTCTGACGAAACAAAAAACAATAGTAGAATAGCAAAAAATACGCTTTATTTATATCTCCGTATGTTTATATCTCTCGCTCTGTCATTGGTGACAGGTCGAGTGGTTCTCAGAACATTAGGAGTAGATGATTATGGAATAAATGCAGTTGTAGGTAGTGTCATTGCAATGTTTAATGTTATTCAAGTATGCATGATTGGAGCTACCTCTCGTTTTATTACCTTTGAGTTAGGTCGCGGTGATACAAAGCGATTGAAAGATACATTTTCAACAACCTTGACTATACACATTATAATAGCCTGCATTCTTTTTGTTCTTTTAGAAACTATTGGTTTATGGATGGTCAATTATAAATTGGTTATCCCCGAAGGGCGAATGTTTGCAGCTAATTGTGTCTATCAGTTCAGTATCATTTCTCTTATGTTTGGAGTTACTCAAACTCCTTATAGCTCTGCAATTGTTGCCCATGAAAAGATGGATGTATATGCTTATTTCGATATATTAAATACAGTCTTGAAATTGGTTATTATCTATTTGCTCTTAATAGGTAATATGGATAAGTTGATATTGTATGGCTTGCTTACCCTTTGTGTTTCAACACTTATTATGGTGCTTAATCGTATTTACTGTGTTCGACACTTTCCTGAAACTCATTATCATTTTTTGTGGGATAAAACTTTATTAAAGCCGATTTTTTCATATTCAGGTTGGGATATTTTAGGTAATGTGGCTGTAATGGCAAGAGGATCTGGTATCTCAATTTTAATTAATTTGTTTTTTGGAACGGCACTAAATGCGGCTTCAGGTATAGCTGGTACAGTAACTAATGCTGTAGGTGGATTTGCTAACAATATTATAATGGCTATTCGTCCACAGATAATCAAGCGCGTTGCAGATGGTGAATATGAAGCAATGATAAAATTGGCTCACGAAGGAGCATCTTTATGTTTCGTACTCATGGCTTTTCTTGCTATTCCTTTAATGTCAGAAATACATTTTGTATTAAATCTATGGTTAGGCATTGTTCCAGAAAGTGCTTGTATATTTACCAATTTGGTTATGATATTTTGCATTTTGAGTGGAATTTCCAGCATAGTTATGGATATAGTAGAGGCAACAGGCAATATTAAAAAAACAAGTTTGACTAATGGTACAATATATATTATGGTTCTTCCTATTTCATATATTGCTTTCAAAATGGGTGCACCTGCTTGGGTTCCTTTTGCCTATAATGGAGTAGCTTATATGGCTGGTACTATGTGCAACGTTTATTATATGACAACATATATTCCACAACTTCGTTTATCTGAGTTTATGCACAAGACTATATTACCTTGTTTTATTTTCTTTGGTTCAGTAGCCATACCTGTAGTAATGTTGCATTTTTGTCTGGAAGAAGGTTGGATACGTTTTATATTTTCTGTATGCCTTTCTTCATTGTTAGCAGCTGTATTGGGATATAAATATATGATAGATAAAGAAATGAGATTAAAAATCATTGAAAAAATTAAAAGCAAATTCAAAAAATGACAATAAAAAAATTTTTCTTTAAAGTACGCCATCGCTTAATCCGTATAAAGAATACACCAATATGTTTTAAAAAGTTGAATGCAAAGTCTCCTCTTAATCTTGAAACATATGATGGTGGGAACGAAGGGCTTCATCCATCTTGTCTTTATTTTAAAGAAGGATGGAATGGCTACAAATTCTGGTTTGTTTTCACACCATATAAAGGAATGAATGATGCCATAGAGAACCCTTGTATTTATGTTTCTCAGGATGGTGAAAATTTTGAATCCTTAGAAGGAGCTAATCCTTTAGATGATATCATGCTCCCCAAAGAACAGGAATATAATTCTGACCCAGAACTGGTATATAATTCTGATTTGAAAAGAATTGAATGTTGGTGGAGAAGAGTTCAACGAGATAAATATCCTACTGATGATGGAAAAAACAGAGAGATAATATATCGTCGTTTTACTTATGATGGCAGAACTTGGTCTGAAAAAGAAGTTATGCTTAACTTAAAAAATCCTTTCGATGAAACAAGATTATGTATCAGTCCTGCTTTAATTTATGAAGATGGTATATATCGCATGTGGTGTTCTTCTGCTGAGGATTTTGAGGGTAAGTATCGCACCATTAATTATTATGAGATGATAGATGGCGATATGATGGAGTTGAAATCAAAGCATGCGTTGTCTAAAGGAATTTTGTCGCATATAGATGTTGTTAAAGATGATGGGAAATATTGGCTTGTTGGTAATGATGTATCTGTTGACGGTTTCCCTTTAAGACTATACTCTTTTGTTTCGCCTGATGAAAAGGACTATAAATATGAGGGTATCCTTCTTTCACATGGAAAACGGGGACGCTGGGATGACAGAGTGATATATCGCCCTTCTGCAGTTTGGGCTAATCAGAAACTTTGGCTTTACTACAGTGCCTATGGTACTAATCCAAATACTTCCAACCATGTCGGTTTAATTAAAGTTCAGAACTGGAAAGAGTTATTAAAATGTTTCTGATTAAAATAGCAATTATTAGATAAAATTTAGGTTATATGACTTTTAATACAGTTAAGAATTTAGTTACAATTTTGACTCCTTGTTATAATGGGGCAAAAGTCATACATCGGTTATTGGACTCTGTACTCGTTCAAGATTATCCGCATATTGAAATGATAGTTGTGGATGATGGGTCAACAGATAATAGCAAAGAAACAATCGAATCATACAAGAGTAAATTTGAAGAAAAAGGCTATTCTTTGTTATACATATATCAGAACAACAATGGACAAGCAGCTGCTATAGACAAAGGTTTAAAGTATGTTTCTGGTGAATACTTAATATGGCCAGACAGTGATGATTACTTTTCTTTTCCATCTTCGATTTCAACTTTTGTGAATAAGTTCCGCACTCTATCTGAAGATTATGGTATTGTTCGATGTTATGCAAATTATGTTGATGGAAAAGACTTTTCCTTAAAGTTTGTTCAGCGCCATAAAGTTTTAAAGGAAAGAATGTTCGTTGAACTTTTTAATGGTGAGGAATCAATTGCTTTAGCAGGTATGTGTATGGTAAGGATGTCTTCTTTTGATAAGGTGAATCCTAAAAGAAGTATTTATTGCGAAAGACATCCACAGAATTGGCAATTGTTGTTACCTATATTTTATAGTTATAAATGTAGTACAATAGAAGAGCCTTTGCATACAGTTGTAATTAGTAGTTCTTCTGATTCAAGAGTTACTAAAAACTTAAAACAACACTTGGATGGTTTTGAAGGATATTTTCAGATTTTATCGAATACTATCAATTCCATTGATATGCCCGATGAAGAAAGGAATAAATATCTAAGGGTATGTAAAGAACGAAATTTAAAAGAAAAGTTGGAATATTCTCTTCTTTACTATGATAAGGATAAATCTGTATTATATGCTAATGTTTTGAGAAAAAATGGTTTTTCTATAAGTCGAGGTCAGCAAGTCAAGATTATGGCTCTTAGAATTTCACCATTGTTGTTCAAGATGATGGTCAAAATCATAAACAAAATAAAATATTAAAGAATAATGTTTCTTGGCATTAAAGATATTACTTTGTTTAACATATAAATGTAGAATTTGTATGTGTCTTGCTTTATGCAAACCATAGTGTAATAAAAATAATGAAATAGTATGAAACTGTCCATTATTATTCCTGTTTATAATGCTTCTTCGTATCTTCCTGGATGTTTAGAGCGTCTCATTAAGCAGCCTTTTAAATCTATAGAAATCATATTGGTAGATGACGGAAGTACAGATAATTCTGCTTCTATTTGTGATGAATATGCCCAGAAAGATTATGGAATAAGTGTGAAGCATGAGCCTCATGCAGGTGTTGCTCATTCTCGCCAAATTGGTTTGGAGGAAGCACAAGGCGATTACATTTTATATGTAGATGTTGATGATGTGGTAGATACGAACATGATAACTGATATGTACCAGAAAGCGATTGAAGAAGATGCTGATATTGTTATATGTGATTATCGTGAACTAACACATGACGGAGAGCTTTATCGTAAACAGGAACCTTCGATCCTGACAGGCGTTGTAGTCTTGAATGAGATACTTTGTGGAAAACTTTATGGCGCTTTATGGAATAAGATGATGCGTAGAGAATGGCTTATGAAAACTAAGGCATCATTTCCTCAAGAGTTGACAATGAGAGAAGACCTGATTTTTTTGAGTCAGTGCCTTCCTTATGCTCAAAAGATAGCTTATATAGCTAAAGCCTATTATGGTTATGAACGCAGAAATACATCTGCATTGACAAGTAATTATTTGAATGAATCGCCAAGCTATTATAATCAGGAAAGCCTGTGGGTGAGTCTCATTCTAAAGAATAAATCTCTCTCAAATAGTATTCGTTTGCAATTGGAGCGTTATTTTTTTAAACTTTCATACATAACTTTATTAAAAGGATTGTTTGATAAACAATTATGGAACGAAAGATTCAAGTCGCATGAGAATTTATTGGATTATGGTTCAGGTTTTAGGAAAACTATAGTAAGTTTTGCATTCTGTGGCCATTTTCGTATCGCTCAATTCATGCGAACCATTATCTCAAAAATCAAATCATGAAGATAGGAATATTAACTCAGCATTTCTTGCTGAACTATGGAGGCATCATCCAAAACTTTGCACTCCAACAGGTGCTGCTGAAGTTGGGACATGATCCCCTGACTTTTGAACATGATACTTGTTATAGCCGTACTCGATGGTTCTTACGAACAATAAAGCATATATTAAGGACTCGATCTTTTAGAAATCTTCCTGTATATCCTATTTACAAAGGACGCATCGGTAACAAGAATTTCATCAAGTTTGTACTTAAAAATATCAAGTCGGTTCCAGTCACGGACTTTACTCCTTCGCTGACTGCACAATATGGCATTGATGCCTATGTCGTGGGAAGCGACCAGGTGTGGCGTCCTGCTTTCAATCTTGGACCTCGATTGGGTAATATGTTCTTGAATTTTGCTGATGACAAGGTGAAGAAGTTTTCGTATGCAGCTTCATTTGGATGTAAGGAATGGGAATATACGAAAGAACAGGAAAGAGCATGTTCAAAGCTTGCCAGACGGTTTGATGCTATATCTGTACGTGAGGCGTCTGCTGTAGATTTGTGTAAGAATCACTTTGGGATTGATGCTACCTTGGTGCTTGATCCTACATTGCTATTGAACAAGGAAGATTATGAAAAAGTATGTAATAATATTCCGAAAAAAGAGAATCATATTTTTGTTTATTCCTTGGTCGTTGGCGAGAGTGTGATGAATGTAGCATCAAAAGTATCAGAGGCTAAAGGCTTGCCGATTGTAGTGAAAGAAGCAGGAGGAAAAGTAAAGAAAGAAGATACTATTGAAGATTGGTTTGCTGAATTCCGTGACGCAGAATATGTCGTTACTGATTCTTTTCATGGTATGGTCTTTTCTATTATCTTTAATAAGCCATTCTCTATTGTTATGAATCCGAGTGGAGGCAATGACAGGTATATTTCTCTTTTATCTCAGTTAGGTCTCACGGAATGCATTGTAGATGAAAAATTAACTCCTTCAAGCGCAATAATAGATTGGGAGCAAGTTTGTAGCCGATTGAATGTTTTACGTGAAAGTAGCTTATTATTTTTGAAACAGAATTTACGATGAATCATTTTCAAAAACAAATATCTGAATCCATATCATGGTTAAGATTCCCACTTGTTTTGATGGTGGTGTTTATACATAGCAGCGGATTTGGAGAGTTTCAAACAGATAGTTTTAATTTTAGTGCATTAGCCGATATAAACTTATATGATTTTTCGAGAATAATGGTTTCTCGAATTCTCTGTCAGGTTGCAGTACCATTATTTTTCATCATATCAGGTTATCTCTTTTATACTAAATTTGATATTCAAGGTTGGAGTTGGGGGATCTGGATAAAAAAAATAAAGACTCGTACTTATACATTGCTCATACCTTATCTTTCTTGGAATATACTGAGATTCGTATATGACGAAGGGCTATGGCTCTTACAAACAATACGGCATGGAGAAAGTATCAGTACAAGTGTTTGTCTAATTTTATCTAAAATCTCTCCCAAAATATTCTTTAATTATGGATGTACGGATACTGGATATATAAATTGGAATCATGAATTAACGATGATGTCTGTCCCAGTTCATACTCCGTTTTGGTATGTTAGAGATTTGATAGTATTAGTCATCATGTCGCCTTTAATATATTTTCTGTTGAAACGTCTTATGGGGGGGCAAATTCTTATTCTTTTGGCAATATATATAGCTATGCCATTTGATAATATAGATATACGTGGTCTTGTTTTCTTTTCGATAGGCGGATATATACAATTGTTTTTCCAGAAAAATAGAACTGAAAATGTTAAAGTTTCAAGCTCTCTTTGTGGTTTAGGTATGGGACTCTTCTTATTACTGAGTTTTATTAATGTGTTTTACCGAAGCATTTTGCCTATAACTGTTTTGATAGGAATATCAGCTGTTATTCTTTTATCCTTGAAATTATCTTCAAGAATAAAAATCAATGAGCAATTGTCAAAGAGTTCGTTTTTCATTTTCGCCTTTCATATGTTTCTTGTAGTTATGGTCAATACTTTGTACGGAATGAGTCATTTGGAAATCTATAACGAATTTGTGTTACTTCTTTTGTATTTAGTACTACCTATAGTCTATTGTATATTATCTTATTTCGCATATCGTTTAATATGTAAAAATAGACATCTTTCATTATTATTATTGGGTAAAAGAAGTTGATTATGAATAAATTATTAATATCTGTTGTCATTCCCTTATATAATAAGGAGAAGACAATAGAGCAATCTTTGAATAGCGTTTTGCTGCAAAAAGGTTGTGAGTTTGAGGTTGTAGTGGTAGATGATGGATCTACAGACAACAGTGTTGAACAAGTTAAAAAGATAAATAATCCAAAGATAAAGTTGGTTAGTCAACCTAACGGAGGTCCTGGAGCTGCTCGTAATACTGGGGCACAAGCTGCAAATGGTGATTGGCTTGTATTTCTTGATGCTGATGATGAACTATTGCCAGATGCATTGAAGGGTTTTGCTGATGCCATATTAGCTCATCCTGATGTGGATATATTCGATGCCAATAAATATATCTTAGTGGGTTCCAATAAAACCTTGGCATATCATCCATTAAAAGGATATGTCAAAACCCCTTTGAAAGAGTGTTTCTTCAGCAGAATCCTACCCGGTAACGGAAGCTCTGCTTTTCGAAGAAATTTCTTTTTAGAGCACCCATACAATGCAGCTATACGTAGATTCGAAGATGCAGAAATGTTGATAAGACAGTTGTCTTGTGCCAAGGTATATTCTTTATCTTTTCCTACTTTGCTTTTTAATAGAAATTTTGCAGAAGCAAGTCATCCTCGCAAAAATGTAATGGAGGATTATTTCGCTTATTTGGATTTTTCTAAAGGAGGATTTTGGCGCAAAATGTGTGTGTATCGTACTTTCTTGGAGGAACGAGTGCTTTATCCTGAATATGGTAAGGAGCATTATGCCAAAATGTATAAGCGGTATGATTGGCTGATTATGTATAAACTTTTAAATTGGATAGATAAATTCTTAAAGAAATAATTATATGAGAGTTTTATGGATAGGAGGCTCGGGGCTTTATGTACCGAGTCAACAAGGAAGAAGTGGCTATAATGGGGGAGGATGGGTTGCATCAGTTCAGAAAGAGTTAATGCAGCATGACAATATTACTTTGGGAATCTCTTTTTGTAAAGATGGTGAACCCACCAAAGTGGTTCAAGATGGAGTGACTTATTATCCTGTACCTAATCACTCAAAGTCTAAAAGGGATAAAATAATTGATTTGTGGAAAATACATGATGTTACTCGTGATGAAAAACTTTGGCCATATTATGAGGAAAAGTTTAAAAAGGTTATCGAAGATTTCAAACCAGATATCATTCAAATATTTGGTTCTGAACTATATCAGCAATTGGCAGCTCGAGTGACAGGAAATATCCCTACAGTTCTACACATTCAGGGCCTTCTTTCTCTTTATGTTCACATATTCTTGCCTCCAAGTATTTCAAAATGGCAGTATTATATGAGTGGTAAAGGGCTGAGAGGCAAGTTACATAAATATCAGTATCTTGCATATTGGAATAGAAGTGTCCATCGTGAAAAGGCAATTCTCAAGGCTGTACCTCATGTCTTGGGACGTACAGAATGGGATAAGCAAGCTATGACAGTTTTGAATCCTAATGCTCAATATCACTATGGTGGAGAAATTCTTCGTGATATTTTTTATGAGGAGAAGAAGCGCCAAATACCGAAAAATAAGCCAGTCATAACAACTACCATTTCTTTTCCTACTTATAAAGGATATGATGTTATTTTAAAAACTGCCAATATTCTGAAACATGAGATAGGTTTGGATTTTGAATGGAATGTGTATGGTAATGTACAGCCAGAGTTTATGGAGAAACATACAGGTTTGAAGCATGAAAATTTGAATATTAATCTTAAAGGTGTTGCGTCAGCTGAGGTTTTACGAGATTCATTGCTTAAAAGTACATTGTATTTTCATTCTTCATACGTAGAAAATAGTCCAAACTCTGTAGGTGAAGCTCAATTGGTGGGTATTCCTGTGGTAGCAAGTAGAGTTGGCGGTACAGACTCAATGGTAGAGCATGGAAAGACTGGCTTCTTGTATCCTGTAACAGATCCATATATGGCAGCTTATTACATCAAGCGATTGATTGACAATCAAGAAGAGAATGTTAATATCGGAAAAGCAGCGAGAGATACTGCTATGGTAAGGCATGATCCGCATATTATTGTAGATCAGCTATTAGATTGTTATACTAAAATTACAAAATAGTATTTCTATGATACAGTCAAAAAAGGATTTAAAAGAATTTATTTTGCTGGAAGGAAAAAATTACCAAAGTCAAATTGGAGGATTTTGGAAGAGGTTTTGGATGAATCTCTTTTCGAATCCAATCTGTGAGCAAAAATATATTTGGCTTTATATAAAGACCTTACGGTTGGTAGAGTATTATGAAAACCTTAAAAATAGACATAAAATATTCTTACCGGTTTATGTGTATTATTTACATAAGTTGCGCAAATATTCGCATATAACGGGTTATCAAATACCCCCCCACATTATAAGTAAAGGTCTTACTATATGGCATTGGGGTCCTATAATCATTAATCCTTCAGCATCAATAGGAGAGAATTGCACAATCTATCCAGGTGTTTTAATAGGTCATAAAAATCCAGGAGAAGGGTGTGCAGTGATTGGTAATAATGTCTTTATTGGCGCAGGTACTAAAATTATAGGTCGTGTTAAGATTGGCAATAATGTAATTATAGGTCAGAATTGTGTAATTACTAAAGACATACCTGATAATACAACTATTGTTTGTGGAGAAAATCGGGTGATAAAGAAATAATTTGTTTGTTGATAGTGTCACCATTGGTGATAATGTGAAGGATCGATCATGTGTGCTGATAACTGATACTGATGCACATCCAATGAAGGCACAAAGTCAGCTCCGATTGGTAATAGAGGATGATGTTTGGGTAAGTGCTCATTCGTAAGCAGTCACTTAGGGCCGTCTTGTGTACGTTAATAAAAATATATACCTTTGCCCCGAATTTTAAATTTGTGACAAAATGAATATAAACGAAGAAGGCAAGTACTATGCCTCAATGGTTCGTAAGTTTCGAACCGAGTACAAGAGCAAGAACCTTCATGGGTTCTGTAAAGAACAAAAAGTAAGCTATACCAAGATGCTTCATTGTTTGCGTAATGATTCTTATTGCAAGCCAAGTGCCACGCCTGTGAGTTCAGATGAAGAGCAGGGCTTGCATCCACTGGTCGTAGAACCTGCAGATTCAGTCACGGGAGAACCAGCAGTTTTACCTGTTGAGCAAGATGTTGATTTGTTGCTTGATGATATAGACTTGAACTTTGGTAGTAAGATTAGCTTGCACATAGGTAGCTGTTCCAAGTCAGCTTTGGTTTCACTGATCAAGGAAATCATAGTTTCTTGCAACGTCCGTGGTGATGAGTCTACATTGGGTTGTAAAGACCAGAGATTGCCTGGTAAGGGTGAGACGATTGAGGATGTGGAGGAAGAACCTGAACTTCTCAAGGCAGTGAACTATGCCCTTACAGAATATCCTTGTAGGTTGCGTTGCTTGGAGGATGGTAGTCTTGACCTCTCGAACAATGTATGTGAGCGCCAGATTAGAAGAATAGCGAAATATCGTAATAATAGTTATTTTGTTGGAAGTCTGGAATCAGGTGTGCGCTTTGCTCGCCTGATGTCCTACTTTGCCAATATTCGTAAGCACAATTTGGATCCAGTGGAGTATCTTTGCGATGTGTTCCGCAGAATCAAGAAAACTGTAAAGGACAAATTGGTAGACTTGCTCGCTCATAGATGGCAGCTGGCAACAGTTACTTCTTGGGCATAAATTCAAATGACTTTTTCTTAAAAGATAATAAAAAGCATTCACTTTAGAGCTTAACGTGCCTAAAGTGACCGCTTACGCACATGTTTAAAAATACAGAAAATTGATAAAGCAAGATTTAAGAGTTTTGTTATGAAGTTTATTGGTAATATTGATAGATTGCAAAAAGATTCTTTAGCTTATCGAATATATGATAAGCTAAACTCTATTTTAAACGATGGAGAGAATAGCTTTTTGTATTATATGTTTCCTATTTATAGTGGTGATATAGACATGGGAGATGTCGAGTGCAATTTATTGTTGCTTTCTCGTAGGTTCGGCGTTTATTATTTTGATACAGCAAAAAATGGTGAGACAATTATAGAAGCTGAAAATCGTATAAATACCTTGTATTCTTATATGGCTAGAAGTTTTAAAAGATTTCCTGAACTTAAAAAGAAAAGAGATTCTCTAAAGTATGATATTAATACTATATTTGTGTCAGATGAGTTTGAAAATCTGAAATTGTCGGATGATTTTACTGCTTCAAATATCAATAATTTGAAAAATGTCTTGTCTGACAATAAGAAAGCTATAGATGAGCAAAGTTTTGATTTGATTCAAAGCTGTTTGGATGGCACTGTACAGATAGTTAAGAAGAATTTGCGTCCATGTGTTTCTGGAAAAATGACAAAAGGAGCAATCTTGAATGAGATTGAAATGAAAATTGCAAAGTTTGATACCGAACAGAAAAATGCTGCTATTGCAGAAATCGATGGACCTCAACGAATACGAGGATTGGCTGGCTCTGGAAAAACAATCATATTGACTCAAAAGGCAGCGTATTATCATTTGTATCATCCTGATGATGTTATCTTATATACATATTATACAAAAGCTTTGCATGATACGATTAAGGAGCATATCAGCAGAGCTTATAGATACTTTTCTGATAATAAGGAGCCAAATTGGGATAAGATAATCATATGCCATGCATGGGGAAGTGCGAGTACTCCAGGGGTCTATTCTATGGCTTGCCAAGACAATGGTGCTGAAATCTTAAGTTATGGTCAGGCATTGAGGTTACCTGGCAACGATCCATTGGGAGATGCTTGTAAGTTATTGCTGAGAAATAACACCATAAAAGGTCGATATGATTTGATATTAATAGATGAGGGGCAAGACTTTACTCCTCCTTTTTATCAACTTTGTTATCATCTTTTACGGACAAGCAAGATAGTTTGGGCTTATGATGATTTTCAAAATATCTTTAATGTAAAAATCCAAGATGAGAGAGAAACTTTTGGTAAGAATAAAAAAGGTGAATATAATGTTGATTTTGAAAGAGATAAATATGCCAATCAAGACATTGTCTTAAAAAAATGTTATCGAACACCTCGATATTCTTTGGTCTCTGCATTTTCTTTAGGTCTTGGTATTTATAATGACAAGGTTTTGCAAAGATTGGATACTAATGAACATTGGGAATCTCTAGGCTTTCATGTGTTGAATGGAGATTGTAGATTGACAGGTGAAAAAATGCTTATAGAACGACCAGAAGAGAATACACCTGGATATTCTAACGAAAAGTTTGATGCTAATAGTATTCAATATAAGTCTTTTGGTCAATTTGAAGAAGAATGTAAATTTATTGCTCGAAGCATAAATGCTGATTTGACAAGAGAAGAACTTCGTCCAGAAGATATTTGTGTTATATGTGTTGATAGAAGAGCAGTGAATGGGTATTTTACTAGAATCAGTGATTTATTGTGGAAGAATAATATAAATACCTTTAATTTAATAACTACCGCTAGCAGTAATCTTTCGTTTACAAAGCAAGGTTGTGTTACCCTGACAACAGTTTATAAAGCTAAGGGTAATGAAAAAGGGGTGGTTTACATTTGTGGCGCAGATTATATCTTTGCCTCTCCAAATAACGTGGTCTTGCGAGATATTCTGTTTACGGCTATGACGCGAACTAAAGGATGGTTGACAATAACAGGTTGTACAGATGATTTTAACAGATGTATAGCAGAAAGTAACAAGTTGAAGAAAAATCGATATCAGCTGAGTTTTGTGCAACCATCAGAAAAAGAAACCAAAACTATTGAGAATCATAGTCGTGCCCAAGATACTTTCCATGAAACTTTTGGAAAAAGCATTGAGGCTTTAAAGAAAAGTGGGCTATCTGAAGATGAAATAAAGGAAGATATTTTAAAACAATTACAAAGATTATTAGGTAATGACAGATAACAGTTTTTGCATAAGAGTTCGCAAAGATGTTGTTTCTCTCTTGAAAAAGATGGAAAATCTTCAAGAGTCGTGTTTTGATCCAAATGACCATTATTCAAGTAGAGTGAGGGAGATTGCAAGAGCTGGCTCTCACTACGAAATATTGACGGAAATTTGGAATACACATTCCTATGATTTTCTTTTGAATGATGAGTCTGTCTTTCAATTTCATAAGTCTGGTAAAAACTTGCGTTATTGCTTCATGCAAAATTCAAAAGTAAAAGTATCTTGGGAAGCTTTTTTAGAAAAGAATAATGTAAAGGAAGAAGAACTAGCTCCAGAAGACTTAGAAATTTATAGTGCCTTATATGAAAATGGCGATGATGAAAGTTGCTATGAACATATTGAATATCCTGTTTATCTCAGATATGATTTGTCTGTTGAGCAGTATCAAGAATGTTTTCATCCATATTCCCATTTGCATGTTGGTTTGCATAATGAAATAAGATTCCCTATTTCTAGAGAATTAACTCCAGAAATGTTTGCACAGATAGCCATAAAAATGACCTATCCAGAATTATGGAGAGAAAAAATCGAAAATAATGAAATATTGGAATCTTTCAAAACCGTAAAAAAAGGATGTATTGAGGTTCCTAAAAAGAATTGGAGTGAATTGGATAAATGTGATTTGTTCTTTTGTTAGCTATGTAAAAGTAGCGATTGTATAAATAGTTCTTTTTGTATAATGAAGGATTCAAAGGAAAATAACGAGTGGATTATTGTTAATCAAAAGTGTAATAATCTTGTTAAAGAACTGCGAAGAGAAGTTCTTGAAAAGAAATCCACAATGGCGAGTAAAAAGGAACGCCTTCTTCTAGGCATTTTAATGAGGCAATGTTCAAATTTGTCTGCTATCGCAGTATTGACGAAAGTATCTGTGGGCATAGGTAATTCTATATTATTCAAGTTACCGATAGGACTTCTTTTACGCAATTGTTATATGGATTGCTTACTCGGTCTCTATCTTGCTAGTGTAACGGAGGCTGATGTGTTAGAAATTTCAGAAGTTTTGCATATTGATTATGCAAAGGCTCTTTTTGATGAGTTTGAGGTATATCGAGATAAGGTAGGAGGTATTTTGCCATTTAATGATGAAATGTTGGAAAGTATTTATACCATGAATTTGGAAGATAATTTTCTTTGGGCTTATGAACCGAATAAGGATTATGATCAGATAGAATCATGTGGAGAAAGGTATTTATGGAAGGCAAGAAACAAAAAAAAGGTGAGGAGTCTGATTCCAGAAAATGAGGTTAAAAATGAGTTGAATATAAAAGTGGTATTTGAAACCTTAAAAAAAATACCCCAATATTCAGAATGTGCAAAAAATCTATATGCTTACTATAAATTCTTTTCTCAATATGAGCATTTTTCAGAAAGTGGTTTTGGAGATGCTATAGCTGATTTTTCTAATGACAATGTGAATTTCGAAATGGCACTTGTTAGATTGGAAGAATCTATTTCTGTGATTCAAGAAGGACTTAAAAAAAATGAATAATACAATAAAGATCTTAGCTTACGCCTACCAATTCCAGGAGATGTTCCTCTCTAAGGACATCTTCTTGATACCTTATTATATAAGTAAGGAGCTGGGAGGCAAGTGCAAATATTTATATACTCAAAACTTGGGTAATACGGAAATCCCGAAATTGCATCGAGGTGTGACTATTGAGCGGACGAAGAACAAGAATGTATGGAAGGTGTTCTTGAAGGAAATCTTGACGCATGCCAAAGACATTGATGTTCTCTTCCTTACAGGCAGCAGTGCCGTTCACATGTTTGCAACTTTCTTGTACAAAAAGATAAATCCGAAAGGAAAGGTGGTAGTCTTTGGTGATATGGAAGAGCCACAGGCATGTGAACTTAACCAGAATGGTTTTCATTATTCTGGAGGTTTGGTAGGATGGCTGAAGGATAAATTGACGGACTATTTCTTTCGTCATGTTACATATCTTGTTGCCAATACCGCAGCTTATCATCTGATGGATGACTTGTGCCAGCGTAAGCATTGGATCGGGTTGCTTCACTTTTATCCTTGTTTGGATGATGAAAAATTCCTTTCATATGGTCTGAGTCGCAAGCCTTTTGTGGAAAAGGAGAACATCATGGTTTGTGTAGGGCGCATTGGTTGCTATCAAAAGAATACCGAAATGCTTTTGAATGCCTTGCGAAAGGTGGACTTGAAGGAATGGAAGATTTATATGCTTGGTCCAATTACAAGCAGCTTCGACCTAAAGGAGGGCGATGACTTCCAAAACGTGATAGATCAATTCTTTGAGGAATGCCCTCAGCATAAGGAAAAGTTGATATTCACGGGAATGATTTATGATGCCAAGACTGTGTTTGAGTATTACAATCGGGCGAAGGTATTGTTGGCAACGGCTAGGCATGAAGGCTTTGCCAATGTTTATAGCCAGGCTGCTGCTCTAGGCTGCTATGTCATAAGTACTGATGTGGGTGGTGCTGATGTATGTTCCAATGATTGGAAATATGGAATCAAGTTGAAGCAAAATGATAGTGACGGGCTTTCGGACGTACTTGAAAATTTGGTTTGTAGAAAATTGCTGATACCTACAGAAGATGCAATGTCATTTGAAGAAATGAGTTACAGCTATCGAGTTAATAGAGTGCTATTGCCAAAGATGGGATTTGAGCCTTTGGCGGAAAAATATAAGTTTTAAGTATGGGAGCGAAAAGAGATATTACATTCGATTTGATGAAGGGCATTGCTATTCTAGCGATGCTATGTGGACATTGCGTAATTCCTGAAGTCTTGCACCACTTTATATATATGTGGCACATGCCGCTCTTTTTTATGGTCTCAGGCTATTTCTTTTATGTCAAACCATGGAAGAAATCCTTGGAATCGTCGATTCGTGGCTTGCTGGTTCCTTACGTTATTACTTGTGGAATTGTGTTGATTGTTTCTTTGGTCTTATCCATGGACATTTCTGAAAAAGTGATCTTTGGAACCATTGGCATTTCGTCTGCATGGTTGGGTAGTGATGTCATGGTAGGATATGGAGGAAATGGTCCTCTTTGGTTTTTGTTGGCTTTGTTTTGGTGTCGTATTATTTATGATGCGCTATCAAGGATAATCTTAAATAAGTGGTTATTCGGGGGGGCAGTATTTTGTCTATCGATATTGAGTGTCATGATAGGAAGTAAGTATTATGTTCCTTTTTATCTAGCGCATGGAATGGCTGCACTTATTTTTTATTATGTTGGCAACATTGCGCATAATATGAGTATCGAGAAGAGTGAATGCAAAATATGGTGCTCCTTATTGATGCTTTGTTTCGTTATATTTGGAATGTTTGTCGGAGAACCATATTTTTATGCATTGTATTTCCCAAATTGGTTGGGAAATGTGTTGGCAGCAATATGTGCTAGTGGCGTAATTTATTATATATGTAGGCTATGTGGAAATAATAAAATAATGGCTTGGCTTGCTTATGTTGGAAGAATGAGCTTGTTGCTTCTATCTGTACATGGTATAGATTACATGTTTTCTTTCTCTAAGACGCTTGTGTATTCTAGGCTTGCGCTTGAAGGGAAAATTGCCGGTCTTTTGTTTGATTCCATGTTGATTTTTATTCCTTTATTGGGAATTGTAGTTTTGCCTAAGTTTAGTTTGGTAAGAAAATTATTTAATGTGAAATAAATGAATAATATATCAGATATAAAGAACTGTTATGGTTGTGGGGTATGTGCGGCTGCCTGTCCTCGCAACATTATTCAAATCCGTTTGAATAAGAGAGGTTTTTATGAACCTTATATAATTGATTCCAACAAATGCACTCAATGTGGTTTGTGTCGTGATGTCTGTGCGTATAGCCATAAGGAGTTGGCTTTGGATGCATCGAATGTTCATGCTTGGGCTTCTTGGAGTAATGATGAGGAGGTTCGGAAAAAATGTTCAAGTGGTGGCATTGGTTTTGAAATCGGTAGGCAGCTCCTTCAAGAAGGTTATCATGTTGTAGGCTGTCGCTATGACATCACGAATCAACGTGCAGAGCACTACATTGCAACTACTGTGGAAGAATTGATTCCTTCCATTGGAAGTAAGTACATTCAGAGCTATGCGGCAGAGGCTTTCAAGAACATAGACCGTAAAAAGAAGTACCTTGTTACGGGTACGCCTTGCCAGATAGATTCCTTTAGAAGACTCATCAGAAAGTTCAGGTGTGAGGACAACTTTATATTGATGGATTTTTATTGCCATTGCGTTCCTTCCATGCACGCTTGGAAAAATTATATCCGAATGCTGGAGCCTGTTATTGGGCAAATAACATACGCCAGTTGGAGGAACAAATTCAACTATGGTTGGCATGATAGCTGGTTGATGGGTATGGATGGGGATAAGAAATCTCAGCCTGTAAATTGGCATGACTCTTATAATATGTTAATAAAGGAAAAAAAAACTTTCGTACAAAGCCGAATGTCACAAGGTGATTGGTTTTACAAGATGTTTTTGGGACATTATTGCTTAGGTGAGCAATGTGTAAAGGCATGTAAGTATAAATACGATAAGTCATCGGCAGACATCAGAATTGGTGATTTATGGGGAAATACCTACAAGGAGGATGAGAAGGGTGTAAGTGCCTTGGTGACTTTTACAGAGAAGGGCAAAATGATTGTTGAGAGTTTGAAGGATGCTATTATAGTGTCGCAGCCATTGGAAATTGTGGCGGAAGGGCAGATGAAAGATAACGCTCGTCCAGTACCAGTCAGTACCCTTGTCATGTTTTTATTTGAGCATCATATTTATTTGAATCTGAAACAATGGAATTTTGTATTGGCTCTGTTTGGCAAGCCTTTTCGAGCATACGCAAAACTGAAAAGAATCTTTAAAATGAAATAATATGAAGATAGGAATCATAACAATGCATAGGGTTCCAAACTTTGGCTCAGCCTTACAGGCTTATGCCTTGCAACATAAGCTATTTCAGCATGGAATAGACAATAAAATCATTGATTACATCTATTCTTACGCTGGATATGAGCCAAGTTGGGGACGTTATATCTATGATAAGATGAAGTATTATGCAAAGGTAATATTAAGAAGACCAGCTTCTATGACTCGCTTTTTCTTCTTTCATAAGAAATACCTAAAGACTACTTTCCGCGAATTTACAAAGAATGAATTGATGTTTGGCAAAGCACCTTCTTTTGATGCTTATATGACAGGTAGTGATCAGGTGTGGAATTGTAAGTTCACGAAAGGTGATACCAATTTCTTGCTAAAGTTCGCTCCTGTAGATGCTCCTCGTTTATCTTATGGCTCTTCATTTGCGAGTTCTTCCATTCCAAAAGAATACCAACAAACTTTCAAGGAAGAATTGGAAAAGTATGATACGATCTTGGTACGAGAAAAATCGGGAGTAGATATAGTACATGACTTGACGGGGAAAAAGGCAGAGGTGGTTTGTGACCCAACTTTATTGCTTACGGACAAAGAGTATCATGTTTTGGCATCAAGGGGAAAACTGAAATTGGGCGAGCTATATATCTTGGTATATGTGTTGGACTATATGTACAATCCTTATCCTGATATATATCATATTGTGAGAAAAGTCAAGGCAGAATTGGGTTGTAAGGTGATTTATATAGGAACAAATGCTGTTGATCCAACAGATGATGATGCCATCTATATGGGGAATTATATTGGGCCATTAGAATTCCTTCAACTCATGGAAAATGCCTCTTTTGTAATAACAACATCTTTCCATGGAACTGCATTTGCGACTATATTTCACAAACCTTTGTTTTCTGTGGTCCAGGATACGGAGTCTGAAGAAGGTAGAATGCAGACTTTGCTTAATGCATTGAGCCAAAAGGACTCGTTAGTATATTATAAATCTGAAGTTTCTGCATCTTTGATTCTTTCTGATACTATTATATCAAAAGAAGAAAAATTGAATGCGATCAGGCAAAAATCAGAGCATCTGCTAATAGACTCTATAAATACTATTAATAAAAAATGTCATGGGAAAAATAATTAAGGCAGTAAAGCCATTTATATATCAAAATAACAGCAACTTTAAACTTGCTGTATATCAAAAATGGGAAGAGTGTGGAGGCAAGGTCACTTCAATACGTCCATTGGAGAAATATTATGAGCGTATAGCCTACCACTTGGACTTACCTTCTTTGAGGCAAAGTTCTAAAGAAGCTCGCCTTAGATTTGTTGAGGGAGCGAGTCTTAGATTTGATACATTTCCTGATTATTTGAGTTATGAAGTGATTCCTATGATTTGGGATTGTTGGCCAAGATATGTGGACAGCATGGCAAGATGGTTTAAAAAGCATCAAGTGCACACTGCGTTTTTTACTTCTTCTCAGACTGCCGAGAAAATGAGGAGATTATGCCCACAGGTGAATATTTTTCATTTACCAGAGGCGATAGAAACTGAACTTTATCATGCTGGGAAGAAATTGTCCGAGCGTTCTATTGATTACTTAGAATTTGGAAGATGTAGCAGAATATTGAATTCATCAAGATTTGACAAGTCCATAAAAGTATTGAGTAGTAGAAACGAGAAGACTGGTCTCAGTACTCGCGCACAGCTGGCAGATGCATTAGCGGATTCTAAAATAACCTTGGCACTTACTCGCTTGGATAATCAGCCAGAACTGGCTGAAGGTATTGATACTTTAACCCAGAGATATTGGGAATGTATGTTGTCTGGAGTTGTCATCTTGGGACGTGCGCCTCAAGAGTTAATTGATATTATCGGCTATGATCCCGTAGTTCATTTGGATTTAAATCATGCCAACGACCAAATCTTGAATATTCTTGAGCATATTGACGAGTATCAGGAACTCGTGGATAAAAATCGTGAGATGGCATTGAAACATGGTGATTGGAAACAGAGAATCCATCAGATGATGGAAATGTTAGAAAAATTGGGGTACGAATGTAAATAGGATATGAAGAACATAGAAGATATTAAATCATCATTGAGGCGTTCTAGCTCTATTGTTTCTGGTTTGGTATTATTGACAGGTTTGGATAGAGTTTACGAGAACATTCATGATAGTGAACTTTTAGAATATGTACCGATTAAAATTGTATCCATCATGGAGGAACATTTCCGACAAATATACAAGGATATAATCGATAAAAAAGAATATCGAGTCAACTTAAAGAAGGTGAAGTTTCTAAGGGGATTAACTTTTGACTTTGACGTAATTGAGGCATTTCAAAGCAATGAAATTTCATTGGGAGAAAACTTGTCATATCATTTTCCATGTAGTTCTGTAAATCAAATCTTTGAACATTTAGGACAATTGTTGGGAGTTGATTTTAGACATAAATTGATTGATAAAATAATGCAGTATGAGGGGAAAGTTGATTTGCCAGATGAAGAGGCCCGAAAGAATATATCGTATTTTTTCAAATCTATAGAGATAATTTTTGAAATTAGACATATACTCTGCCATGAAGGTGGTCTAACTAAGCCTTTGGATAATAAATTTATTATGCAGATGATTTCTGATTCACAGTTGTTTGTCCAATTTGCTGACTTTTTAATTGATGATATTATGTATCCGGACTTTGATTTTACACAAGTAGCTATGAACGAGGATGCAAGTCAATCGTTTGACCTGGCAGAGAAACAACTTGAGGACATTATAGAGCATCTAAAAAACAAAGATAAAAATGACATTTGGGATTTCTCATATCTTGAAGAATGGAAAAAATATCGAGAAGCAAAAGCGAAATGTGAATCAAAGTGTTGTGAGGGTGGTTCTATGTATCCCACAGTCTATATGACAAGTATGGCAGGTACAACAGAGAATATGATTAGCCAATTGAAGAAAGATTTTCGCTTGTATGATTGGGATGATAGAGGCGAAAGTGACATTTAATCTAAAAAATATGGATGAAATTGATATTTCTCAGAAAATAGCAGACTTTAAGAAAGTATTTGAGAGTGAAAGCCGAATGATTTTATCGGCAAAATTTGGGGATGGAAAGTCATATTTCTTGAACAAATTTATAAATAGTTTTGACTCTAAGAATAATGACTATTATTTCATAACACTGCATCCTGTCAATTATGTGGTTGAGGACAATAAAGATATTATAGAATATATTAAACGTGATATTCTATTCCAACTCATTAAAGATGATAGAATCTTTGATTACAAAGAAGAGTATGATAAAATCTTTGATTCTGTTTGTAATAAGGAGTCTTTATCTAAGTTGGCTGGTTTTATGTCTTCAATTATACCTCTTCCTGTCTTAGGGGATGTCGTTGGAAAAATTGAGGCATTGATTGATACAACCAAAACAATTGTGGATAAGTATAAAGAGCAAGACGTTGTTGGTAACGCTGAAGATTATCTGAATGGTTTTTATGGAATGCAAGGAAGTATTAGTGAATGTGATGCTTTTACGATGCTTATCCAAAAGACGTTAGAACATGTAATAGCAAAGTCCGTTTTAATAATTGAGGATCTTGACAGAATAGACCCTGCACACCTTTTTAGAATTATGAATGTCTTGTCCTCGCAGGTGGATAATCCATACTATTCTGATTGCCATAATTCCAATAAGTTCGGCTTTGATAATATCATTTTGGTGATGGATTATGATATGACAGGGCATTTGTTCCATCATTTTTATGGGCAGCAAGCTAATTACGAGGGCTATATGAATAAATTCATGAGCTCTATTCCCTTTCAATTTTCTATAACGCAGGAAGCACAGAAACAAGTTAGGGAGAAGATTAAAGGAATGTTGGGCTTGTCTGATTTGTCTAAGATTAATGACGATTTAACTCCCAATACTTATGATAAACATCCCATTTCTTTGGATATGTGTATCGATAGATTATCAGTTCGGCAATGTAAGGAGTTTCTTGATGTTAATGTCGCTATGAGAATAAAAACAAATTGGAGAAATCGTGGTAGAATTATACCAACATCAATCCCATTTGTCAAACTTCTTGTTACCTTTAAGTTGGTTTCTTCATATTCTTTGCCAATGATTTTTTATGCGTTAGTATCAGGTATGTCTGGGGAAACTCTCTTGTACTTTTTGTTACCATTATTTTGTGAGTGTACGAGACATGCTTATTACTTCATAAAAGATGGTAGCAATAGATATGAATGCTCGTATGATGTGGATACTCATAGAGTAGATATTGTTCCCTCAAGGGTTGTGGATGATACAAATCCAGAAGTTGATGTTTTAAGAGTGAGGGATAGGGTAAAATCAATGAAAGATGAAATCTTAGACTTAATTATAGGGTAGTTGAAAATTTTAGCCTCATGAGTTGGTGGATTTCATCGGTTATAATCCTGTAATAGAGTTGAGTGATAAAATCTCGCCAGAAGAACAGATTGCTGATGTGATAGAACATATTGAAGACTACCAAGTCCTTGTCGATAAGAATCGTGAAACGGCAGAAAGGCTTGGAAGTTGGGATGTGAGAATGAAATGGCTGATGGGAGAATTGACGAACTCATATTATCAATGTATAATGAAGTGAAAAATCGATAATTACGATGTTTAAATGTGATTAAGAAATGTTCTGAGACTTTGTTTTATTCTTTAACAACAATATTAAGTATAATATGAAAATGCGTACTGATTTTGTTACAAATAGTAGTTCTGTGAGCTACATTGTGACTATGGATTTAAGCATGGTGGATTGTTTCATTAAGAATTTTCAAGAGTCGGAAACTATGAAGGGAACAATTAGATTGGCTGAAGCCATGAGGGATTATCTCTTAGAGAATGGCACCGTTAATTACCTACATAATCATGAGATTTATTCTTGTCTTATAGAGTTTAATGATGATGATGGAAGTAGTGTCACAAAAGAAATACTGGAAATGAATGGCGATAATTCTGATCCTTTGAAAATGAATGAAACAGATTTGTTTGCATATATCAAAGGAGAGTTGCTTCAAAATAAGAAATTGAGTAACTTGCTGAATGGATTTGGTGCAACTCAAGTTGAGCAATATTAATGATGTTGGAAAGGCATGTTGGTGATTACCATTTTGTAGCAGATGCTCAAAATGGTATAACAATGAGATGGGGAGCAACGTTAGATGATAATCCTATTTGGGCTCCCGTTCCAGAATTGGCAGATATTTCTATATCTAATCATTGTTCAAAGGGATGCTCTTTCTGTTATAAAGATAGTCGTATAAACTATGAGTTTATGTCTTTGAATGATTATTGTCGTGTATTGGATGCTATGTGTCATCCAAGATATGGCAATGTTTTTCAAGTTGCCTTAGGCGGTGGTGAACCCCTTGAACATCCTGATTTCCTTAGGATTATAGATGAAACCTGCAAAAGGAACATTGTGCCCAATTTTACGACAAATGGTATCTTTCTTACTCCGGATATTTGCCTGAAGTTGAAGAATAAAGTGGGTGCAGTAGCTTTGTCCGTAAGTTCTGTCGATGAACTGGATAAAACAAGACTGACAATGCTTGCTGATGCTAATATTAAGACAAACATTCATTATGTATTATCGAGCGAAAACTTAGAAGAGGCTTGTCAAATATTACAGGGGCATTTTAATGATTACTTTATTCGAGTTAATGCGATAGTCTTTTTAACCTATAAACCTGCTGGTCGAGCTAAGGCACGCAATGTAATAAAGGATGGAAATTCTTTTAGTAGGTTTATTTCTTTGATAGCAGATTCTTCTAAAGTAAGACCTCGTATAGGTTTTGATGCATGTTTTGTTCCAATGTTATTAAGATATTGTAATGTACCCCCACAATTAATAGATACTTGTGAAGGTGCTTTTTTTTCTGTTTATATAGATCACGAAATGAACGTATCTCCTTGTTCATTCAGTAATGGAAAAGATGCCTATAGCTTAAGAAAGCATGATTTCTATGAAATTTGGAACAATAAGTTTGCTGCGTTTCGTGATAAGTATATGAACAATTGTATTGTAGATTGTAAGGCAAAAAACTTGTGTCATGGTGGATGTCCGTATTACCCTCAAATAACAATTTGTCATGAAAGAAATTATTGATTGGGAATGTCTCAAAACCCGTAAAGGTGAGAGATTGGAATTTGAACTCTTTTGTTTTCATCTCGCATCACAGATGTTTAATGGTTATGGACGTGTAGAGTATTTCTATAATACGCCAGGCTCAGAATTCTATATTGAATTAAATAAGCCATTAGAATATGAAGGAAAGAAATATCTGGTAGGTGATGTCTTAGGCTGGCAAGCCAAATATTGGAGAGGTTCTAATGATGATAGTAATTCGCCTCTTGACGCAGATCACAAGAAAGAACTTGTTGAGGGGTTTAAAAAGACCAAGACTTACCGTCCTAATGTAAAACTTTGGATAATCTGTACTCCTGGCAGCTTTGTGCAAAGGGAATGGGACAAACTTTTATCAGGCTTGAAATTGATTGATGCTGATTGTGACTTTTGCAGTTGGCATAAAGATATTTTTGAGGATTTCTTTTTGAAAGATACTAATAGATTTAATAAAATCATTCAATACTATTTCGGTGAAAAACAAATAGAAATAGCAACATTGAATGATATATCTACACTGACATTGGAAGTCCTTAAACAAAAATTTGATGTAGAACTTCATACCGCTTCTGATTTTGAAAAGTCTTTATTGGGTATTGTTGATGAAAATATTGCAATACAAAAAATAAAAAGCATAATCAATAAACTGAAAAAACATGCAGACAAAGATAGAAAATATCCAATATTAGAAGAAAATAGCTGGGGATATGATAAGTTGACAGATGAATTTAAAAAGGGATATTTACTTGATTGTAGTATGCGTTATCAATTGATAGATTCATTGTATTCTTGCTATATAGAGAAAGATGATGTTATTCTTAAGTTTGACGAATTGTTGGCTAAGCTTCAGGACTACCAAAGGAGCCGGTACCAGCGAGTTGTGATACTTAATGAGGAAACTCGAAAAATGAGTCAAGAAGATAGCGAGTATGGCTCGATACAGTCGTATATGGATAGATTGATATATAATGTATGTTCTCTTGAGAGTATGCTGACAATAGATTCGCAATTCTCGAACGAAAACTTACTTTCCTTCTTGATGTTGTTGAATAGAAATGAATTTTCTGTCTTTGCTAAGCCTGGATATGGAAAAACTCATTTAGCATGTTCGTTGGCGAGGAATATGTTGGAAAGAAGACTTCCTGTTTTGTTCTTTATGGGAAGTACTTTTAGAAATTGCCAAAGCGTCCAGTCTTTAATTTTAGAAAAAATAGGCGTTTCAGGAAATATGTCTTTTTCTGATGTTCTCGAAGTCCTGGATTTCATGGCTGAGTTGTACCATTGTAAACTGCCCATTATAATAGATGGATTGAACGAAACTGCTCCAAATGAAAATATATGGGAACAAGAGTTACCTGCTCTAAAACTGCAAATTAAGAAACATGCTCATTTGATGTTGATAACGACATGTCGTGATAAAACTGATTATTTGCAATCTGTATATGGAGTTGATGATTACAAAAAAATAGATCATTATGTATTGTTAGATGGCTTGGTTGAAGAAAACTTACAGCAAACAATTGATAAATATTTCAATAAATACAAGATTAGAAAAGCAACGTTGCAAAATGTACTGGCATTTAATAATCCGTTAATGTTGAAAATTTTCTGCGTCGTGAATAAAGGAAAAGAAAATCTTGTTGTAAATAATTGTTCTTTGGTGTCATGCATGGAGGAGTATAGCAAGTTGTTACTTTCAAATGTATCAAAGAGTAAAGGAAGAGTTGACTTGATAAAAAAACATGATCTTGATACTCAACTGAATGCTGTTTCGTTTCTCTTGTTTGAAAATAATACTCGCTTTCTTGATTTTTATGATCAGTTTGCAATATACTTTGCTGATAGCACAGATAGTCTTATCAACGAAGGTTTGTGTTTCACATTGGATAAAAATAATGGAGAAACCCAAGTGCAATTTACCTATGATATGATTGCAGGATATTATATAGCAAAAAGTATTTTGTCAAATTACAAAAATGAAGATGAATTCAAATTGTTTATTCAAGACAATTTAAATAAGTTTTTTGGTAAGAACCATCATACGTTGGCAGAAGACATTATAAAAAGTCTCTTTTATTTAATTCCGATTTATTTTAAAAAGGAATGGTTTGAAATTACTCCTAATGATACAGTTGTAATTGCAGCAATAGATAATTTAGACGTATTGCTTCCTTCTGAACATGGACGTAATTCTTTTATATCTTATATTTCAGAAAAGGAATGTGGAGTAAATATAATAGAAAACCTTTGTAATGCATGGGTAGAAAAGATAAAATCACTTCATATTGCATACTTTTCTTTATTTATTCCTTTCTTTGTAAGAATAAACTGTCTAGTACTTGATAAATACTGGAATAGCAAATTCTCGTTTTATGATATTTTGCAAAATGCCTATTCAATTTTACATGACAAGTTTATTTCAAAAAACTATCAGTATGAGGATTTGGTGGCATATTCTTTAATGATGTGTGGAATTACAGATAAAGAGTTCCGTGAAAAGTTTTGTAAATGTGCATTTGATATACTCAAAATTCATTCTAAATCTTGTTTGAATATATGCTTTTCTTTGTTGGAAATAAGAGATCACTTCATTCGGGAATCTGTAATCTCTTGTATAACAGGAGTAGCTTTATATTCAAAAGATGAGAATGTTGTAAAATGTTGTATTGGGCATTTGGCTGATTATTTGAAGAGTCATCCAACTACCAATGTTGTTTTGTTGGATGATTTGGAAATGCTTTATAGTTATGCTGAAGATAATTATGGCTTGTTATATGATAGGATGTTATTCTACCAACATGCTAATATGGAATGGTCTGGTAATGTAACAAAGGAATGGGGGCTATTTTCTGTATTTGACTATGATTACGATAAGTGCTTTATAAGGCCTTTATTTACTGATGGATATGACTTTCTTGCTTCGTTTACACAGTCACAAATCTATGGTATGTTGCAAAGTAAGGCGGAAGAGTTAGGGCTTGATGAAGAGGCTTGTTCTATATTGCAAAATTCTGAAAACGAGAAGGTAAGTTATCGACACCAATATAAGCACAATTATGCTTTTAAGTATGGTAGAGAAGCTTTGTATGAACTTTATGGATGGTTGTTGCTCAACCAAAAACTTAATAATGAGTATGAAGGTACATTCAGAACGGATTTAATAGAAATAGATCCTTCTTTTCCAAAGATTCCTGTAAAAAGAAGTTTTGTCTTTCAGTCGTTGTTACCTCGAAATATTGAAAATTTATCAGAATGGATAAATGGAGCATATACGGATTGGCAGAAAGAACAGATAGAGGTAAAACTTCCTAAAAGAAAAGGTCAGTGGGTACTTCTTTACGGTTCATGCAACCAGACAATAGAAGATAAATATTCGGACATCTACTTAAGTTGGATATCTCAAATAGTACCTAAAAATACGATATTGAATTCCTTGGAAAATACATATATCAAGGTGCCGAAAGAGCACGATCATGCCTTTATGAGCGACTTAACTTGGCGCGATTTGGAATTTACTCAAAATGATATTGAAGACATGTCGGATGAAAGTTTGATGATAAAATATGATTTTTCTTCCTGGAACTCAGATCGATTCAAATATAAAAGTTTCGTTTGTCTTTCAAGGAAGGTATGTAAATCATTAGGCTTGGAATTTAATTTAGATAGTCTTTCCTATTTTCTTAATGAGGAGGAAGTGTCCGCATATTATGTTAATGATTCTGATTTCTTTTTCTTTATGAGAAAAGATGTTGTTGATGATCTTTTAGAATTGGAAAAAGCTAAACTTTGGTATCGTTTGGAAGAGAATCGTACGATTATTGGTAAAATTCCAGAAAATATAAATCAGCCATCTGAGCGGTATAAGCATATTGCTACTGATTGCTTTTATCCAAGTATTTAGATTTTATTTAAATGATATATTATGCAAGAATTTGATAATTTTATTCAATTGTGTATTGATAAATATCAGAATTGCGGGAAATGCGTAGATAGTTGTGTTCATGGGCATTATTGCACGCAAATGATATGTGGAGAGTCTAATTGTAGCTCTTGTTTGAGTCAAATACAAAGAGGAAAGGGATTGTTTACATATGAATGTCGGAAAATAACATTTCATTATGTGCTCAAATATTTTTATCGTTTCGCGTCGGAAATAGAATACCTCATGCAAACTTTTTCGACAAATAATGAAAAAAAACAAGACTTTGTTGTATATTCATTAGGTTGTGGTCCCGGTTCTGAGGTATTTGGATTTGTCGATTTTATACAAAAAAAGCTTCCCGATATTTGTTTAAAGTACGAAGGCTTTGATTTGAATCCAATATGGAATGAAGTACAGGAATTGAATAAAAATGAATTTCTTAATTCCTGCCATACCATCAATTTTCATTGTGAAAATTTATTTGTTGCAAATATACCTTATGATAAAATTAATATGTTGGTCTTGAATTATTTGCTTTCAGACATTGTTAAATTCTGTAATTTGGACCAAAGGCAAAAGTTTGTTAATGAAATAGTGGATTTTATTTTTCGTAATGAAGTAAAAAGTATCTTCTTTAATGATATAAACTTTTTTGGTGGAGATGCTCCCTTGGATTCTGGATTACAGATGATGCTTGATATTATCGAAAAATTAAAAGTTTATGGTTGTTCTATATCTCAGCATAACTATCATTTTCGTTTTGATAAAAAACTTGGGAACATAAAGTGGACTTGTTATTCTTCGGATCAATTGCTTTTTAATGTGAATTCTAATAGTCCTGTTAAGTATATCCATTCATGTAATTCAAAACAAATATTTTGTTATATCAGCTATAATTATGATACTCAGTGTAAGTCGTAGAACGGATATTCCTGCTTTTTATTCAGAATGGTTTTTCAATCGAATTAATGCAGGTTTCGTGGATGTTCGCAATCCCATGAACATTCATAGGGTGAGTCGTGTAAAGATTACACCGGACGTGGTAGATTGTATTGTTTTCTGGACAAAGAATCCAAAGCCAATGTTATCTCGTATGAACAAGTTGTCTGATTATAAGTATTATTTTCAGTTTACTGTAAATCCATACGATAAACTTATAGAAGAGGAAGTGCCCAAGAAATATAATATATTTGATACCTTTAAGGCTTTGTCTGATAAAATAGGTATCAATAGGGTAATTTGGCGTTATGATCCAATTTTGTTGTCTGACATTATAGATGCTTCTTATCATATTAAGTATTTTGAAGAGATAGCAAAACGATTGGAAGGGTATTCTACAAGATGTGTTATAAGTTTTGTGGACTTATATAAGAAAGTGCTGTCTAATATTGACGGATTGAAAATTCGTGAACCCAATTTGGATGAAATTAACAAAGTAATTAAAGAAATAGTTCCTATAGCGAAATTCTATGGGTTTACTATACAAAGTTGTGCTGAAAGTATAGACTTAGATGAATATGGCATAGAACATGGTAGTTGTGTTGACTCGAAACTGATTTCATCCTTAGTAGGGTATCCACTTCTATTAAAGAAAGATAAGAATCAACGGAAAGAATGTGGGTGCGTGGAGAGCATTGATATTGGTGAATATAATACGTGTTGTCATCACTGTGTCTACTGTTATGCTAACTTCAACCAAGTGATTGTTAATCGTAAGGCGAAGGCGCATGATCCCCAGTCTACTTTGTTGGTAGGGAAACTGACAGAACAAGATAAAGTGTATGAAAGAAAGGTCGCTTCTTTGATAGATAAAAGTGCATTGTTGTTTGGTAAATAAGTATTCACAACTAAAGATATAACATGCTATTGTTTATAAAAAAGCGAAATTTCAGAAGATTCCGAAGCGATATGAAACATGCCTGATTTGATTCCTTGATTAGTGTCGTATATCGAGTGTGGAATCATTTTCTTGTTGTAAAACTTGGACTTATGGATTGGTCTAACATAGAAACAGTAAAGGTGCTATACCGTTTGTTGGCAGTAAAAGGAATGGGACCTACAAAAGCTAATAATTTGCTGTCTAATTTAAGAAATAAGGTGGCTTCTACAGAGGAGTTGCAAGAGAATATTTGTGCTTGTTTGAAAGAAGCTCAGAAAGAAACATTCTTGAAAGACCTTAAATTAGATATTGATATAGAAGAATCGATATTCTTGTCAATATTCGATGATAAATATCCTAAAGAAATTTTGCAAGATATGGGGGTTGCTTCTCCTACCGTCTTGTCTTTAGTGGGAAACTTAGACTTGTTGAACAAGCACAAAATAGGATTTAGTGGATCCCGAAAGGTCTCAGAAAAAGGAATGGCTATAGCAGAAGATGTAGCAAGTCAGTTGGCTGACAATGATTTCTGTTTGGTTTCTGGCTATGCCAATGGTGTGGATATGATTGTGCACAAAACGGCATTGGATCGAGGTGCTTCTACGATTATGGTCTTACCAGAAGGTATTAGTTCTTTTTATATTAAAAAAGAGCTAAAGTCGGTATGGGATTGGAATCATATATTAGTTGTTAGTGAGTTTGAGCCATTTGCTAAATGGCAAGTTTCAAGGGCTATGCAGAGAAATCGCACTATCATTGCATTGAGTCAAGCAATGTTGGTCATAGAAGCTGGCGAGAAAGGTGGAAGTTTGGATGCAGGTTTAAAGTCTATAGAGAAAGGCAAGAAACTGTTTGTTCCACAGTATGCAGAGTTCCCCGTTTCTGCTTTAGGAAATAAACGACTTTTGCAGAATGGGGCTTATCCTTTAAAGATGAGTCGGACAAGTATGAAGGCTAATTTGGATAATCTTTATGCTTCTGTAGGTGTCATGCAGCCTGCAATGACTTTGTTTTAGTCTTTGCTATAATATGGAAAGTTTATTTGAACTTCTATTGTACACAATTGATATATTCATGATAATAATTTGGCGATTTGTCAGAAAAATCATATCTTTGCACATAGTAATCAAATAAGATATATAAGATGAAAATAGCACACATCCTGTGGTCGATGGGTACAGGCGGAACGGAAAATATGGTGGTGGACATAGCCAGTGTTCAGGCTGAAAGTAATGAAGTCTGCATATTTGTGATTAATGATTGGGTGGAAGAGTATATGCTTAAGAAACTCAATCCCAAATGCAAGGTTGAATTGATGGGACGAAAGCCTGGTAGTAAGAATCCTCTTCCTATCATCAAATTGAATTGGAAGTTATTGAGGTTTTCACCAGATGTCTTACATCTACATTCTTCTCGAAGTGTTGATTGTATCAAGGTCTGTAGAAACAAGCCTATGGTAAGAACGATTCATGGACTGGGTAACAGTTCTGGTGAATATCCAATATACAGGCAATTAATTTCTATATCAAAAGCGGTGGCTGATTTTACGAAGGATCAAGGCTTTGAGAGTGTAGTCATTCCGAATGGTATAAGAGTTGGCTTAATAAGTCATTCTGCTTCCCAGAAATTTGAAGATGGTAAATTGCATTTCGTTCAAGTAAGCAGACTGGAAATGGCAGCCAAGGCACAGGATGTTCTTATAAAGGCTTTAGCCATAGTTAAAAATAAGGGTGTGACTAATTTCCATATGCATTTTGTTGGAGATGGTGAAGATTATAATTATTTGACTGACCTATGTCGTCAGTTAAAGGTTGAAGATCTTGTTACCTTTGAAGGAAGATGGGAACAGCAAAAAATTTATTCGCTTCTTGCCAATTATGATTTGTTCATTCAGCCGAGTCGTAATGAAGGCTTTGGACTGACTATAGCTGAAGCGATGGCTGCGAAAGTTCCTGTTCTTGTGAGTGATATACCTGCTCCAATGGAAGTGATAGATGACGGAAGGCTTGGCTTGTCATTTGAAAATGAGAATCCTGCTGATTGTGCAGAAAAGCTTCTCTTTTTCATAAGGAAAGGTAGGAACAAAGAGCAGGTGAAAGATGCCTATCAATATGTGAAATCGCATTATGATGTTTCTGTCACTGCACGAAAATACATAGAAGTTTATAAGTCAATTTTAAAAGAATGAAAAGATATATAGTATTAATAGTTTGCTTGGTAGCGTGGATGCCAAGTTTGTTTGCCAATGACAGTACGAAGGTGGCATCGCCTTTATCGGTATCTTTGGAACTATCTACAAAGTATATGTGGCGAGGTATTGAATATGGTACAGCACCTGTGGCATTCCCTATGCTGAGCTATGGCTATAAGGGCTTTAATGCCTTTGCCATGGGTGCCTATGCTATCAACGGCAGCCATCAGGAGGTGGATTTAGGTGTGTCTTATACCGTGAGTGAGTTTACTGTGGGTGTTTCTGATTACTATTATCCTTCTGCGGTAGGTGAGAAGGATGGATATTTTAAGTTGAGCAATCGCAGCACAGGACATTGGGTGGAAGCTTATGCCACATGGACTGGTGAGAAGATTCCATTATGGGTAACACTTTCTACTTATGTCTTTGGTGCTGACAAGAATGAGGACGGAAAGCAAATGTATTCCTCTTACGCTGAGGTGGGGTACACCTATTCTTTTAACGACAACAACAGTCTGGCTCTATGTGTGGGAGCCAATCTGAACAAGGGATTCTATACTGACTGTCAGAGTGGATTTAATGTGGTAAACATTAATGCCAAATACAGCACGGCATTCAAGTTTGGAAGTTTCCGACTTCCGGTAAGTGCCAGCTATATTCTGAATCCTTATAAGAACAAGTCTTTCTTCACCCTTTCACTTTATTTCGGAATATAATGAAAACAGCCGTAATCTTATCTGCAAGACAGGATAAGGATACTCAAATACCTTATCCACTGAAACCATATCATAAAGATATGTGCCTAATGGACAGAACCATCGAGGCATTGACTGCCCTTGATTATACTGACATTTATCTCATAGTAGGGGGGCAAGCTCAGATGTACCATAAGTATGCTTCGAATCATGTTCATCTCGTTTTGAATCCCGATTATAAGTTTACTTCTTCCATGGGCTCCTTAGCATGCGCTGCTCCATATATCAAGGAGGACTTCCTGCTGGTAGAGGGCGATACATTCTATGAGTACAAGGTGCTGAAGGCATTGTCGGAAACCAAGAATGAAAACTGTTTTGCCATCACAGAGGAGTCGGGTAGTGGTGATGAGGCTTTTGTGGAAACCAAGAACGGATATATCACCAAGGTGAGCAAAGACCGCCATCAGATATGCAACTTTGAGGGTGAGCTGTTGGGCATCGTCAAGATATCGAAGCAAACATTTGACAGAATGATGCTGAAATGGAAGAGCAGCAATAATCCTTATCTCAACTATGAATATTTGTTGATGGATTCGGCAGATGTGCTCGACCGTCCTTATATCCGTTTTACCAATCTGATATGGGGAGATGTGGATTGTGAGGATGATTTCAATAAGCTTTGCAATTACATCTATCCAAAGTTAAGAAGAAAGGAAAATCCTTTTGACTACGATAACCTGATTTCTTATCTGACCACCATCTTCCCTCATGAGCAAATAGAGAATGAGGTGAAGATTACACAGATAGGAGGTATGTCGAACAAGAACTTCAAGGTATGCAAAGGACAGAAGGAGTACGTGTTGCGTGTGCCAGGAAATGGTTCGGAAGGTATGGTGGTAAGAAGCAACGAGGAACAGAACTCCATGCAGGCATGTAAGATGGGCATCAATCCTCCAGTGAGATACTTTAATGCTGAGAATGGTATCAAGTTGGCTGATTATGTGAAGAACGCAGAAACGCTTAACGGGGCTACTATCCAGCGCCCTGCTAACATGAAAAAGATAGCTGCGATATTCCATACTTTGCATCATTCGCATATACGCTTTGGTAACGAGTTTAATGTGTTCAAGGAGATTCTCAATTATGAGGTTCTTCTTAAGCAAGCTGGTGGAAAGATGTATGATGGTTTTGAACCCATAAGAGAAAAGGTCTTTAAACTTGAAGATTACCTTAACCAGCTCGGCGTGTCTGTTAAACCTTGTCATAATGACCTCGTGGCAGAGAACTTCCTGAAGGCTGAGGATGGTACCATCTATCTTATAGATTGGGAGTACTCGGGCATGAATGATCCGATGTGGGATATTGCAGCCTTGTTCTTAGAGAATAACTTTACGGATGAGAATCAAGATTATTTCCTCAACCATTACTTTGAAGGTAAAGAACCTAAAAATGCCAGAAGAAAGATTTTGGTTTACCAGATATTGATGGACTATCTTTGGGCAGTGTGGACGGTCATCAAGGAAGCTCAAGGTGACGACTTCGGTACATACGGAAAAGACAGATACAATCGTGCAATAGAAAACTTAAAGAAAATAGATTTATAATGAAAGCAAATACATCTGCGCTGATGCGCAAAGGTTATACTACGGGAGTTCTCTCTGGTATGACATGGGGCTTGGACACCGTACTGATAGGTGTGGCTATGGCAATGGCTCCTTTTGTAGAGAATCCTGTACTCCTCGTTGGCGGAACTTTTATCTGCAGTATGCTTCATGATGCATTTGCTGCATTATGGATGCTGATCATCATGGGCTATAAGGGAAGACTGAAGGAACTGTGGCCGGCATTTAAATCAAAAGACGGATTGTACTGTGCTTTGGGCGCTTTGTTTGGTGGTCCGCTTGCCATGACTTTCTATATGTTGGCTATTGCTAAGGGCGGTGCTGCATTGACAGCAACAGTGACTGCCTGCTATCCGCTTTTAGGCTCTGCCATGGCAATGGTGATACTGAAAGAAAAGGTGCGTCTTCGTGGCTGGCTCGGATTGCTGATCTGTATTATGGGTATTATCTATATCGGTTATACACCAGCTGGTGATACAGATGTCAACATTGTCGGTGGTATTATGCTGGCAGCAGTCGCTGCTATCGGTTGGGCTACTGAAGGTGTGGTCTGCGGCTATGGTATGAAGGCTGGTAATGTGGACCCACAGATGGCTTTGCTTATCCGAGAGTTGACTTCTGGTATTGTCTATATCTTATTGGTAGCACCTATCATGGTGGGTGGATACGGAAATTTAGTGACGGGTACAAGTGCTGTATTCTCTGATACCGCTTGCTGGCTGACTCTGTTTTTTACTGCTCTGATTGGTATGATTTCCTTCTTCTGCTGGTACACAGCCATTGACCTGATAGGTGCAGCCAAGGCACTTTGTCTTAATGTTACCTATTCGTTCTGGGCAGTGGTATTTACCTTCATCATCGTTGGCAGCACGTTATCTGTGAATATTATCGTTGGTTCCATCTTAGTGGTTGCAGGTGTAGCTGTGGCTACTTTGGTATCTCGAAAGAAAAAATAATCTGAATATGAATGCAATAATATTGGCTGCAGGCATGGGAACACGCCTGCGCCCTTTAACCAATGACCGCCCGAAATGTCTGGTAGCGGTGAATGGTGTTCCGATGGTGGAACGCCAAATTCAGTTCCTGAAAGAAAAGGGGATAGATGATATCACTTTGATTTCTGGATATAAGGCTGAATCTTTAGAATATCTGAAAGATAGATATGGGGTGGATATCGTATTTAATGACAGATATGATACCTGCAACAATATCAATTCTCTCTATATTGTGAAAGAGCGTTTCCATGATACCTACGTCTTGGAAGGCGATGTGTATATGGATAAGAATGTTCTTTTGTCCGAAGTATCTCAATCTACCTATTTTGCTCGTAAAAAGAAATATGAGAATGAATGGGGATTGGAAGTCGATGAAAACAACCGCCTTATGAAAATCAACATCGGTGCGGGTGACGGGTATCTTATGAGCGGTATCTCTTATTGGAAAAAAGAGGATTGCCAGAAGATTATTTTTCACATGAAAGAAGTGTATGCGACTAAGGATTATACCAATCTTTATTGGGACAATATGGTTCTTGATATCTATCCGGAGTTGGATATTCATGTGAGGGAAATAGAGGGTATCTATGAGATTGATACACCTGAAGAATTAAAGGAAGTAGAAAGAAAAATAAAGTAAAAGACATGAAAGAAATAAAAAATGACGAACTAAGAACCATTCAACTGGATATTTTGCAAAACGTGCATGATTTCTGTATGATGCATGACATCAAATATACTTTAGCATACGGTACCTTATTGGGTGCGGTGCGTCATGGGGGATATATACCCTGGGATGATGATATTGACATCGCTATGCTTCGCCCAGATTATGAAAGATTCATGCAAGAGTATAAAAATGATATTTATAAGTTTACAGAATGCCGATTGGATAAGGATGTTCATATCGGTTTTGGTAAGGTAGAGGATACCAGAACCATTGTAATCGAAGGTGGCAATACGAAAAATTTAGGTGTGAGCATTGATGTCTTTCCTATCGATGACTTGTGCGATACTTATGAGGATAGTGTAGCGTACTTTAAAAGCTTTAAGTGGAACTGGTTATTTAGAAAGGTGAAATACAGAGAACTTTCTATTGTCAAGACTTGGACAAAGAAGATGGCAGTTTCTTTGCTCAAGATTGTTTGTCTGCCTTTTTCTGCTCATTCTCTCACACTTAAAAATATAGAGAAAGCCATTAAACATTCAAATCCGCAATCTAAATATGTAGGATTGTTATGTGATGTGAATGTCACAGTAGGAGAAATTATGGAACGTTCTATATGGGATAGCTTTCAACTAATCACATTTGAAGGTCGTGAATTCATGGCTGTCAATGGGATAGATGCATACTTGCGTAGTGAATATGGTGACTATATGAAACTGCCGCCTAAAGAGCAACAAGTGCCTAAACATGATTTTAATGTGATTTATTGGAGATAAGAAGATAATAATGCAATTATAAAAAATATGAGAGCTATTTCTAAATTTTATACTTGGTTCTGGATTATTTATTTCCCAGTTTGTATTGCTTTTGCTGTTACAATAAATTTTGATTGGAGTGATGAAATCTTGACTGTCTTACTTTTGGGCTATGCTTTTATGAAGCAGCGGTTCTTGGTTAAAGACAAAAGCAGAACGACGGAAATCAATATTTATATAGGGGTGATGATATTCTATCTGATTTATTCACTCTTAATTCAAGTGACTACGTTCCGAGGAATATATCTTGATTTTTTGCAGCAGTTACGGCCTTATGCAGTGTTTTATCTGACATGGATGTTGGCTCCGCAATTTAACGATAGACAGAAAATGCAAATCAAAAAAGTTATGCTATTATCTTTCTTTGGATATTTAATAGCTTTCAAGGTTAAACCCTCTCTTGTAACACCATATGGAAGTGCAGAATCGGCTGCTTTAGGTCAGATAGCCCTTTGCTGTGCTATGATTTACTACTTGTTTTCCAAACAGACAAAGCGAAATAGAAATATAGCTATACTCATTATGTTGTTAGGCTTGATTTCAGGTAAATCAAAGTACTTTGGTGAGTGCGTGGTGTTTATTGCACTGGTGATGTTTGTGAAAAGTAAAATCAATTTTGCTTCTGTTTCTACTTTGTTGAAAGTGGCAGCATTGGGATGTGTTGTTATCTTTTTTACGTGGACGAAATTCAATGCTTACTATGTACAAGGATTTCAAGCAGATGACCAAGAAATTGCACGACCAGCAACTTATGAGACAGGAGTAAAGATAATGTTTCAAGATTATATCCCCTTTGGTAGCGGATTAGGCTCTTTTGGAACGGCTGCAGCAGCTAAGGAGTATTCTCCATTGTATTTTAAATATCAACTAAATAATATATGGGGATTGGATCCTTCTAATCCAATGTTCTTGGCGGATGCGTTCTATCCCACCTTGGCTGAGTATGGTATTGTGGGATTATTCTTCTTCCTATGGTTCTGGAAGAGACGCTTATGGGAATGTAATAAGATTCCTAATATCGTATATTATCGAATGGCGTTGATGGCCATTTTGGCATTGGCTTTGGAAAGTACTGCTGATTCTTCTTATCTTTCGGGTAAGGGTATGGGATACTTTATGGTTCTTGCCTTGTGTCTGAATTCTGGAAGGCAACAAATGAATTGCAGCAAAAGATCTCTAAGATAGAAAAATAATGATGAACATAATCATAACTTCTCCTTCGCTTAATCCAAAGGTGAATGTAAGTGGCATTTCTTCTGTCACGCAATTTATTATCAGTAATAATCGGAAGCAAAACTACTTGCATTTTGAACTTGGTAAGAAGGATAAGGAAAAGGGGGGATGGCATCGCATTCCTGCCTTGATAAAGAAATATAGGGAGTGGAAGAATGTGCTTGCTCTGCATCCTGATGCTATTATTCATTATAACTTCCCTCTTTCGAAGGCTTCTTTGTTGCGTGACCCATGGTTTATGAGATATGCCTGGAAGAATGGCAGAAAGATGGTGGTGCATGTGCATGGAGGTCTGTTCTTGACGGCTCCTCATATACCTGGTATTCTCATGCGTATCATGAAATGGGTTTTCGGACAGGATTTGCCTTTCATCGTGCTGAGTGATATGGAAAAGAATATCCTGACTGAGAGATTTGGGGCTAAGAAGGTTGTTTCTTTACCTAATTGCGTAGATCTGAGTGATGCTGCTGCTTTTGAAAATGAACAACTTGTTCATGATGAATCTAAACCGCTACGTATCGGTTATCTGGGTCGTATAGAACCTAATAAGGGAATGACGGAACTCTTGGTGGCTTGCCAAAAACTGAAAAAGGAAAAATATCCTTTTAAACTCGTTATCGCTGGCAAGGAACAAACGGAAGGGGAGTATCTTCCGCAGTTCGACCAGTGGCTGGGGGACAGCTTTGAATATGCTGGTTTGGTTTCGGGTAAATCAAAGTGTGATTTCCTCAGAAGTCTGGATGCTTTCATCCTTCCTACTTACTTTGAAGGATTGCCGATGTCGCTTTTGGAAACCATGAGCTATGGTGTGACTCCTGTTGTGACTCCTGTAGGCAGTATTCCACAAGTGGTGAAAGATGGTGTGAATGGTATGTTTATCACTGACCATGACAGCGATTCTATTGTTTCTGCCATCAAACGACTGGATGAGGACAGAAGTATTTTGAGAAAGTTGGGCGTGGCTGCCAGAGAAACTATTTTCAATCAGTTCAGTCCGGAAAAGTATGTTGAGAAATTGAATTCGATTTATCATCTTGCCAATTAGGCTCTTTATTTCATTTTAGAATTCATGAACATTTTTCAGATATTACAAAAGATAAGTCTTGTGCCTTCTTATTTGTGGGACAAGATGTGGGCTCCTGTATGGAAGCGGTGCATGAAGCACTGTGGCAAGGGAGTATATATTCGTCCGATGTCTTCGGATTTCAAGGGATTGTGGAATCTGTCGGTAGGGGATGGTACTTCGATTCCTAAAGGGAGTACTATCTATTGTACGGATGCACCGTGTACTATTGGTAAGAAGGTACTCTTCGGTCCGAATCCTACAATCATCACTGGTGATCATCGTATTGACCTCTTGGGCAAATATATCGCGGATGTTACCGTGGAGGATAAGTTTGTGGATGGGGTGAATGTATATGACCAGCCTGTCGTCATCGAGGATGATGTGTGGTGTGGGGCGAATGTGACTATCCTGAAAGGTGTGACTATCGGTCATGGTTCGGTAGTGGCAGCTGGTGCTGTTGTCACGAAGTCCTTTCCTCCATATAGTATTATCGGTGGTATTCCTGCCAAACTAATCAAAATGAGATTCACGGAAGAGGAGATCAAGGAGCACGAAAGAATGTTGGATGTGAAAAAGTGATACTATGAATCAGGATCGTTTATATTCATTGGATATGATGAAGAAGAATTTGAAAAATAAACAGAAAGTGGCATGAGGTTAGTACACGATCCAAATGAAATCTTGTGGTATGCCATGAGTTCTCCTTTTCGTAGGGAGATGAAAGCCAAGGCACTCTTGGATGCTCACCAGATAGAGAATTTTATCCCGATGAAGAAAAGACAGGAGATTCGGGAGGGTGAAATCGTGATGTGGGAGGAGCCGGCTGTCCATAACTTTGTCTTCGTGCATGACAGCTATAATGGCATTATGAAAGTGAAGAAGGGGCTGGACATCCTGCAGTTTATTCTAAATCCCTTGTCTCCGATAGTTGTGCCACGAAGACAGATGGATGACTTCATCCGTTTTTACGAGTCGGTCGGTTATGACGAGTCCGAGTTTCTTACTCCCCAAACGATGGGGCAGCTTCGTAAGAATGCAAGGGTGGTCATCGGCGACGGCCCACTTGCTGGCATTGCTGGTTATTACCAGCGAGTAAAAGGGGCGAAAAACAAGCGCTTCATAGTGATGATAGAAGGATTGATAGCAATGGCATGCAGCGTGGAGTGTAAGTTTGTGAAAGAAAAGTAGGTGTGATGTTTAACTTACTGTTAAAAATACTAAACAAAACTTGCAATATCCGTAAATTATTCCTATTTTTGTATCAAAAACCTCACTCTTTAGTAAGAGATAAGGATAAAAAATATGAAATATTGTAATGTGGAATCCTCTAAGTACTTGAATCACAGGAATAAAACTGAGATTTAAGGAACCTAAGGAATGCCTGGAAGGGAATTGTTTACAATATTTATATTGAAATTTCGTTTATCCTATAAAGCACCTTAGCGTCAATGACGGATAAAGAAACATATATCAAAAGTCTGAAAGATATAGTGAAGAACTTGAACTCTTCCATCTTCTCTTCAGATTCGGATATAGTCATAGCATTGTCTCGAAAAGGTCCAAGGCTTCTCGAATATTTGAGAAAGAATATGGGCTTGAAGGATTTGAATGTTATGACCGAACATGCTTTGCCTTTTTTGTTTGAAAATATATGGTCTAAATCAGATAAATCTTATCGCATATTTATTGTTGATGACGCTATATATTTTGGTTCTACGATTTTGGCATTGAAGGAAGAGATAGAATCATATATAGATGTTTATGGATTAGAGAATAGGGTACATATACAAGGAATTTTTTCTTGTATCAAAGACAAGGAATCTTTGGATTTTGGAGATGTTGAGGTAAAAGCGATAAAAGATGCTCGCTTGGGATATGGTCACTTCTTCGTGAAGGAAGTGATGAAGGACTTGCGTAGTTTGGGAAAGTCGCTGGAGGTGGAGTTTCCTGAAATATGCTATGAGACAAAATATTCTGTAGATATATATAAGCTTCAGTTTTCATTAGAGGAGGTTTTTGGTTCGGAAAAGGTCTATATGATAGATAGTCCTATTGGAATCAAGAGCATTTCTGTATTGTTGTCAGATGTAAAGAATTCTACTTTTCGCAAATTGAGAATATTTGTGGATGGCTGCAAAATCTCTATTGTTTCGATAGCACCAGAACTAATGCAGACAAATCTTGGATTGTTTAGATTTATATCTTTTGGGAATATTGTCCAAGTGAACGCTCTATGGCGTGAAATAGCTAAACGATTGGAGGGTATATCAGAAAAATTGTGGAGTCAAAAGATGAACGACCGTAATCTCGTAAGGACAGCGGTGGTGTTGTTTAATTATTTCTCTTCTGTAGATACATTTTGTTATTATAGAAGAAGTGTGGAACAAGCTATCCTTAATACTGTAGGTGAGATTGTTCATAGAAATGTAGACTCTTCTAACTTGGTTTACTTGTTAGGTAGCGAGACAATTGCAGATGAAATAGTTAGTGCATGGAATGAAGCACTTGGCAGCGAGCAATATTATACATTGCCAATTTCTGATAATATAGAGAACATATATGATAATATTGTCTTTGAGTCTTCTCGGCTTTCAAGTATGGAGGCGGATTTATTAAAGGCGACGAATCTAAAGATGGTCTTTGATAGCAAGACTATGAAAGAAGCTCTTTCTGCTATGTTCTTCAATCAGACAATGATGATAGAACGTGGGTCTCGTTATATCAGTGTCAACAGACAGGAACGTCTTCGTTTTGGTTATACTTATCAATATTTGTGGAATTTTATTTGGGGCAATGCCAATAATATTGAAACAAAAGATATCTCTGCTAAAGAGATGCACCAATGGGTTGATGTCCAAATTGACAATGGAAGCATTGTACCACAGTACATTCTCGGTACAGGTAATTTCAAGTGGGTTCGGGTTTTTCGTTCAGGAGAAAATGAGAACGTTTTGATAAGCCATATTGGTCGTTTTGTTGTTCATGTTATTAGGCAAATGCTCTTAGGAGATGTCAACGAATCATCTGATAAAGTAATTAAGAAAAACTTGAATGGTGTTCTTGCGGCTGTTTTTCATCGTTTCAGAGATGACTTGGAGGAGGAAGAATTTGTGTTGCCTATTGAGTTGGATTCTAAAGAGTGGAGTCTGAACATTTTGTTAGGGAATTGTGGTGCGAAGAAAAATATCCAGGAAAATCTTGTGGAATTTCTCGTGACAAAGAATGTGCTCACATTGCAAGACGGTAAGTTTGTTAGTGTAGCCTCTCAGGTACAGGATAAAGAGTTTGTGAAAAATACGACTTTAAGTAATGAGGTGGAAGCAGCAATGAATGGGTATGTCAAAGATATAATGGCAGAGATGGGAAATAAATCACAGGCTTCATTTATCTATTCCAATACCATCAATTATTTTATGTCGGACATCATGGACATACATGATGTTTGCATGAAACTGCAAAATGTTTCCGATGCAATTTTCCAAGCTTTACCAATCCTTTTTGATAGTAGCATAGAAAAGGAAGAGGTCGATAGGAAGCTAAGAGATCTTTTAGATAAATATCGAGAAGTTTTGTCTCGCTATGAGTTGAATAGTTCTGTTCTGCTGGATGAAAACTCTATGGTTCGTGAAGAGTTGCGTCCTTATATGTGGAAAGTTTGGCAAATGGTTAATGTTCTAAATATTCTTGTATCACTATTCTATAAAGGTCGAGAATATGTCATTACGTATATAAATGACTTGTCTGATACTTTAAAGGAATATTTAGTAGCAGATGATTTGTTTGCTTTTTTGATGTCATCCGAAAATGCAAATAAGGATTTGTGGCATGATAAAATATTCAAATTCAAAATTCAAGGGTATATCAATAATGTTATACTCAAATTTTAATTTATAGAATGAAATGATGCATCCTTCATGTTTGATGAGGGTTGAGGAATATATAAAGGATAAGGATGAAGAAGTACAAAAGGTCATCCGAAACCTTTGTGTAACTTCCTCAACCAATCTGCGTATTCCTGATTTGAAGAAAGCGTGTAATTCCATTACTGATAAGGCTCCTGCGAAATGTCGTATAGCCCATCTTGTATTCGATAATTTTCGTACTTATCCAGATGGAGATGTCAATTATGGCTTATCTTTTCTTGATTCTCAAAGTAAGATATCTTCTTTGTTGTTAGTAGGTCAGAATGGAAGTGGTAAGAGTACTCTTTATACAGCTTTGGAGAAAATTTATATGGGATATTCAAGTTATTCTAAACTGTTGTCGTCTGATTCTGATTCTTATTTCTCTTTTGGATTCAAGATGGGGACAAATGGAGGAAATTGTATCTGGCAATTATCGTATAGTTTAGAGGGAGAAGAACTAAAAAAACAGATAAATCAAGACTCTCCTGAATGTAGCCCTTTGGCAGTTCCTGCGTTTTTTTGTTCGGATGTGGATATTCATGAAATGAAAAAAGATGGGGTCTTGTTTTTTGGGATATTAGAACAAATGGGATATGGAAGGCTAAACGAAAGCTATCAATTAATAGGTGAATTGATAATACAATTGAAAGAGAAGCAAGAAAAGGTCAATCAAGGAATTGTTTTTTCAGAATCAGAATATAAAGACTTGCAAGAGGCTCTTTTACTATATGATAAGGATAAAGATAGTAAAGAGGTAGAAGATAACAGTCAAAAATTAAGCGAGGTTTCATCGTATCATCGCTTATTTGAGAAACGTTGGAGCGAATTGACCGATATCCCATCTAAAACAGAGACTGAAGAAAGTGTTTTAATATCAGGTGTAACGGAGGATGGTATAAATGAGAACTCGAAAAACAGAATAGAGGAGAAACGGCAAAAGCTCGTTGGACTTTATTGCGCACTTTATAATATTGTAAAGGATATGACCAATACTGGGCAAAAGTTAGATAAACTTAACCAGCTATTTGACAATCAACAAGAGATGAATAATTTGCAAGCTATAGGATTGATAAATGTGGATAAGGATTCTATTGCTACAAATATTAAGTTGTTAGAAGATGTAGAACAAGTATTGAATGAATTACGAATACAGTTGGTCAAACAATTTATTCAAGAATATGGTGATATTGTCTCTCATATTATGTCTTACTTTTCTAATCATGGTGAAGAATATACATTTAATTCAGTAGATGATATTGAACATATTAAATTAGAGATTCATGCTAATTTAAAATCAAAATATGTAACCACGCCTCATGAGTATTTCAATGAATTTCGTTTTAAGTTGTATTGCGTGGCTATGAAAATGGCAATTTCTTTTTATTGGATGTTGCAACATCGAATTTCTGCTCCCATTGTTATAGATGATGTTTTTAATGCCAACGATTTTGAAAACAGCATCAAGTTGGAGCAATTTGCCTATTTTATGAAAAAGGCATATAATGAACATGTCTTAATGAAAGGTTTTGATAGGTCTCTTCAATTGATTATGATGACCCATGATGATTTGGTGCTTCAATCTTTTAAGCGGGGGTATACAGGTTTGAACTATGCCGATATTGGAACGATGACAATAGACCAATTCCCATTGGTTACAGGGAGGTTGTATAGATTGGAGGAGATAGATGAAATCTATAAAGATTCGGAGAAAGCAGAAATGTTGAAAAAGAAAAACTCTTATAAAAGTATATATCAGAATGTGTAAGGAAAAAGAAGGAACTGGTTGTTATTTGAAAGGTACTGTCATCTTACTCCTACTCTTATTGTCAGTTGCTGCTTGTGTGTTTTTCTGGAGCGCAATAACTCCAGTAGAGCAAAATATAAAATGGATTCATAGCGAAGTAAAGCCTTCTACGGAAATAAGCCAGCAAGATTCAGTAAAGTTTGCCAGCTATACTCGACGTTTGGATTCTATGGAGAATGAGTTGGGAATGATTCGTGACCAATATCAAACGGATATCAATATTGGTATTGATAGATTGAATAGTTGGGTAGGGTTTTGGCTGGCGATCCTTGCCGTGGTATTGCTGATGGCAGGTGTTTGGCAATATATGCAAGTGAAGAAACATGACGATGATTGGAAGAATCTATCAGATGATTATGATTCTAAAATAGATAATATTAAAAAATTGAAGACAGAGGTTGAGGAAGAACGAACAGCTCTAAAGGATAAGTTACGAATAGAAACAACCCTCTTTAATTTACTGCGTACAATGGCTGCTCTACATGATCCTTTGATGTTGCCACGTGATGATGAAAGAAAACAGAGAATTATTGAATATTTGGCTAAAGCGCAAGAACTCTTAATTCAATATCGCTCTTTAAAGCAAAAAGAAAGTGATAAGAATCTTTGTAAGGAAGAAGATAGTCTGATACTATGCTTGATATTTACCAATTTCCGTTTGAATATTTGTAGATGTGTGGCTTTGTTTACTTCACCAAGTGTCAGTATAAAAGCAAAGTGTTTCTTGGATTATGTGGAAAATGAAGAAAATAGACTCTCAACAAGAGAAAATATGCCAATTGATAGCTTGAATAGATTTATTGGAGAATTGGGCGTTTTGTTGAAAACTCTTAAATCCGGACATTAATTCTTGCAGATATAAATAAACAAGAATAATAAAAAAGCAACCGTCATGGTGTTTAGATGACAATTGCTTTGATAAGACTCTTTATCGTGTTGCAGCACGATGTGAGGATGTTTTATAAACGACTGAACAAACTTTGCGGATGTCTTTTTAAAAGGCATCCGTTTGTTATATAGTTAGTCGCCCTTTTTGTGCAAATGTGGCTTCAAAGATGGAGTGTTCCCTGGAGTCTGCTTGTTGTCTCTTTGGCGACGGTCTGGTTTGCCTGTAGAGACTGCGATCCTTTTAGGACCTGGCTTTATTCCCATAACATATCTTTTTGGAAATTAATAATGTTAATTACCCTTTTATAATGGAGTTGAAGCTCCACTATCTTATATCGGAAGATTAGTAGAAACGCTGCATCTAATAAGTTTTCTGCAAGCAGGTGCATAAAACACCAAATAGGCTTACACAAATATTGTGCCAATATATTTTTCCTTTCTTTATATACAATTAACGACATTTTTTAGTCAGTTTGTATGTCAGATTGTCGTAACTGATGCTGAATTGGATAGAATGTGGAATGAAGGTACCCTGAATGAAGAACGTATTGAGAGCTTCCGTCATCTCCATGAACGCACTCCATATAATAAGCCAACGTTATAATCGTTAGGTGACGATAGTGCTGGTAATTTGAAGATCTATGCAAAATTCTTTGGTGTTTACATCGGATTATCGCATCTTTGAAGCGTCAATGATTAATAAAATAGGGAGGAAGAATGGTAGGGAGCAACTTCTCCGTTACCATCAGTGGTCTCGTCATGTTAGTTCAAAAACACATTAAAGTCTTTTGAAAATATGGTTAATCATGAAAAAGCTATTTCTCAATACTTTGCTAAAAAAGCAGATGAGGAGCTGGACATGTTATGTGAAAATGGAACCATAACTCTTGATACCATTGAAAAGTGGGGAAAGGAGCATATGCGTATTTCAAGAAAATGAAATCGCTTTCCGCAGATATTTGTATTCATGATTTTAGAGTTTCTGTTTCTGTCATTACGTAATTATCATTGATATATCGAAAATGATTTTTCCTTTTTACATTTTTCCTTGTTTTATTTTTAGTTTACAAAGTGTTATTTTACGGTTTTTTATTCGTTATAAAAAAGATATGAGAATGATTAAGCATAATAAAGAAATAAGAGATATTCTCAATGACTATCTGAAAATAAAGAAGCCTGGTTACGCTGTTCTTTTAAAGGGACCGTGGGGATGTGGTAAGACATATTTCGTCAAGAATTGGATTGAAAATCTTAAAACAGAGAATAATGATGACGAGCAATCTTTTACGTTAAACCCTATTTATGTTTCCCTTTATGGCATGACAAAAACAAGCCAGATTGATGACGAGTTAAAAAGGGCAATTAGTCCTATCTTGCATAGTAAAGCGATGAGGAAAGCTGGTAAGGTGTTTAAATTAGCAATTTCTGCTGCTCTTCGTTATAATATTGATTTTGACGAAAACGATAATGCAGATCTTAAATTGGATTGTACAATAGATCCTAAGGCTTTACTTGGTAGCAATGATTCTCATGTTAAAGGAAACAGACTCCTTGTATTTGATGATATAGAGAGGAGTAAAATAGATATTTTGGATGTACTGGGATACATTAATTACTATGTTGAGCACATAGGTTGTAATGTCATATTGATAGGAAATGTAGATAAGGTAAATGATAAATTACAAGATATTAAAGAAAAAACGATTGGACGTGAATTTGAAATTGATCCAGATGTAGATGTAGCCATCAATAGTTTTGTTCAAGATGAGAGTTTGCTCAATAACGAGTATCTTAGCAACAAAAAGGATATTGTAAAGAAATGTTTTAGAGCATCAAAAACGAATAATCTCAGAATATTGAAGCAAAGTCTAAATGACTTCTCTTTGCTTATAGATCGGATACCTGCTAACTATAAAAAGAGTTCTAATTTTGAAAAAATAAGGTTGCGTCTGTTAGTAAACTTTGTTGTTGTTTATGCAGAAGAAAAAGGGCAGAGTATAAACATGAATAATTATAGTAAAAAACTGAGTGAAGATATTGTAAACCAAGTTTCATTTGATTTAGATTTAAAAGATGAAGAGGAGCCTTTAAAATCAGAAATGATTAAAATACAGGAAAAGTATGAGCAAGCAGGATTAGCGAAAGAATATTGTGCAATGGCTAAAGAATATGTCGACATTGTGATGTCGTATCTCTATCATGGAAAGATAGATTTTGATTTAATAGATTATGAAATGAAGAAGGATGAAAAAATGCCTTGGGAAATTTTAAAAAACTATTTGGCTTTAGAGAATGAAGAACTGACTAAAAATATAAAACTAAATGCTGATTATCTAAAGAACGGTAACTTTAAATGTGTGGATGAAATGCTGTCGTCGGCATTGGCTATGTTGATGATTATTAATAGGGAATTGACCAGCAGTTATAAATGTAAACAGGTTACCAATTGGTGTAAAACAATCATGCGGAATCAATTTTATGGAAACTGTAATAATCAGAATGAACTTAGTGAGATGCGACTGCATCTATTAAGATATATGCAATATGATTTTAATGGGATAGATGAGAAGCCTGAGATTCAATCGCTTATGACAGAACTCGGAAAGGTATATCAAGAAAAGATGATATTATTGAAGGACAAATTAACTATAATTTTGGAGTCGCTAAATGCTGGTAATGTGAATGATTTATATGCTGTTTATGGAGGTAATATGCCTGACCATTCAAGCTATTCTTCTTCCGCTATATTTGCAAGGGTTGAACCGGAAAAGTTTGTAAATGGCTTTGTTGGTTTGAAAAATGAACACAAGCTAATGGTGTTGTCATTCATTGTTGGTCACTATAGCGATGCGTTGAATATTGAAAATCCGGAAGACACAGTGCGTTTATTACGTTGATGATTTAAAGACTCTGACACAGATAATTGAACTTCTTGGGAATAAAGCAAAAACATACAAGTTAGTTGACCAAACGAATATTTTGAGGCTAAAAGAAAAATTAGAGGGGTATCAGAAAAAAATAAAGGATGCTGATGATAAAATAAAGAACAAACAAGATCATTAGTTATTCTCAATTATGCAGTTATTGATAAAATAGAATCTCTTGCTGCTTATATAATATGTTGTAAGTTTGTAGACCAAAGCGCTCTGTACCAGATTGTGCAGGCTGGGTCCGCTTGGTAGTTTTTTAATAAAGTTTTCAATGATAAAGCATAATAGGAATAGACATCCTTATATTGTGGATGAACGTTTTCTTTCTGGAAAAGTTGTTGTAATGTATGTAAAGTATAGATTTCTCCATAACTGGGTATTTATAGCTTTTACACTATTCTGGCTGTTATTCTCTATATTAATTTTTAGTCTTATTTGGAATGAAGGATTTAAAATATTGTTTAGTACAGGTTTTATATTAATTCTCTTATACGGCTTTTTGATGGGCGCATGGAGTAAGATTATAGATTATATAAATCTATGTCTTGAAAAGAAAATTGTATATCCTATCGTTGATAGGCTACTAGCCAAATCAGCAAAGCTATCTTCAATAAAATGTAGAGTAAAAAGAAGAAAACTTATAAGTATAGATGATGGCTCTATGGATTCCCCCTATGAATCTGTTGTTGTATTCTTTGGAGATGGTAGCATTTGTGAATATCCTTTTTCCTTTATGGCTGAAAAGTGTAAGGGGTATGTATGCGTAAGATCATTAAGTCTTACCCATTATGTGTGTAAGAATGAAAGGAGAATTGCCGAAGCAAGTAGCTGGTTGCCTGAGTTGTCTTTAAATAGTTGGCTTAAGCTTGTGTCATTTTCAATTATATTTTTAGGAGGCATATCATTTTGCATATTTACCATTCTGCCCCCTGCAATATTTTTCTTTATATTGTTTTTGGAGGTAGCTATCGTTGTTGTGTTTATATATTTATACCCACAACTGGAGTCACATAATGTCCAAAATACGACTTGGAAGTTAGCTCTGCTTAAGATAATGAAAGCTCCTATTAGTATAATCTATCTATTTACATCTTTGAACTTACCATTTTTAGCCTTACTCATCGTGAGTGTTGTATCTGTTTTCTCAACTGTATTTCCTATATATATATTGTTATATTTCTTATAAATAAAGTTGCTCCAGGATTGATTTGTAAACCTACAGAGTATTTTGTTATATTAGTGCTTAGTTCTTTTATCTTAGTCTATTGTCCTTCTTATATAAAGCGAGTAATCTGTAAAATACCATTCGTTGCTCATACCGAAGGGAAAAAGTTTAAAAAGAGATTAGCAGAGTTTATAATATATATATATGATGCTGGTGCAGTAGAATTTCTTTTAAATGCAGCTTATGCTGTTTTTGTTTGTTTTATATGCATAAAGAAATTTCAATATTCAGAATTTTTGTTTAGCAAGGAATTTGATGAAGTAATTATGAATGCCTTTGTTGTGTTTCTGTCTTTTGAAGGTATTAGAAGTTCATATAAGAGAATCCATTTATCAGCAATATCATTATTTAAGAAAATATTGAGGCTATTAGATACTTGATTTAATATGGAAGGTAGAATGTTTGAAAAAATTTAATCATGAGAACAAACTGAAGGTTAAACAGGCTTTTACTCAACTTATAATGCCGTATGTAGATTTTGCAAAATATCGTATGGCCTTTTCTGAATTAGGTTTCGAACTTGGTGTATTGATAGCTTATCTAAAGTTAGGTACTTGTCATAGAGAAAAACTGAAGATTATTTGCTGTTTTTCTTGTTGGTTTTGATAAAAAATAACAAACTTTGATGGAAGAAATTAATAAAGTGAATTATTATGGCACAGATTGCAATAATGAATCAAGCTCAACTGCAAATCCTTGATATGTTGTCATTTCGCACATCTTGAAAAGATAAAGATTGCTAAAAAATGTGGAGATAAGTTGGACTGTATTAGTTCTTATCGTATATTTGCAAGGGTAAAAATACGTAAGCTATGACAGCAAAAGAAGATAAGGAAAAAGAAAGACTCGTAGAGAAAACCTGGGCAAGTTTATATATCAACTTGCAAACACCTGCTATACTGCTATGGTAGTTGTGGCTGCGGTAGGTTTGGTACTTGGTGTAGATGATGCTAAGCCATATGCATTTTTGCTTGGTGTGGGATTGTTTGCTACTGTTTTCTTAGAGCTGTTTGCTGATAACATATAAAAAAAGAAATGATTATGGAAGGAATGTACATCGTTTTAGGTGGGGTAGGTATCAGTGCATGTTGCCTCTACTTGTGGTCTGCTTTTACGAAAAGTGGGAGAAAATGGGTTGAAAATCTATAGGGGATATGGCTGGGATAGAAGAAGCAATGGATGATATTCGTCATGGTAGAGTGACTGAGTATGATAGTGATGATTTGAAGATCTATGCTAAATTCTTTGGTGTTTACATTGGATTATCGTATCTTTGCAGCATCAATGATTAATAAAATTGGGAGGAAGAATATATGGATAAAACAAAGTTAACAAGAGATGAGGCTCTACGCCGATGGAAGGCTTCTAAGGAAACCAAACGTAAAATGGTAGAGAAACTGGAGAACTTGGTTCGCAATAGTTGTCTGGAACGTACTGGTAAAGAACCGAATGGGGTAGAAGTATGGTAGTAGAAATGATGTCTCTGGTTGCGATTAATGCCAATTCGCCCTATGAGGTTAAAGTGGCTCAAACTAATGATACTTTGTGTTTCATCACAGATTATGATGCAGAAATCTTCGTAACTTTTGAACGAGACGACATACTTCAAAAAGGGTTAGTTTATCAATTTGGTATTTCCAATCCGAAAGGCGTAAAGTCGCCTCGTGATCCTAAGGTACGAGAGACGATTCTTGCTATAGTGGAGGAATTCTTTGCAAAGAATAATGCTGCATTTCTTTATATCTGTGATACAAGTGGTGGTATGCAGAAGATGCGTAATCGCTTATTCAGATACTGGTTTGGCATTTACGGGGAAAGAGAGGAATATGTTTTCCTGCCACAAACGATTACTGATGAGGAGGGTAATGATAATTATGCTGCACTAATCATTCGTAAGGATAATCCTCAATTTGCAGATTTGGTAAGCGAGTTCATGACAACCGTGAATTTGCTAAATACTAAGCCGGAAGATTATGAAGAATTGACTGATGAGTACCCCCAATAAGTTACAAAGGACAAAAAATGATTTAAGACGATTTTAGGTGTCTTCTTCTCAACTTTCGCAAGTTCTGAAGTGAGTCCACTTTATATAAAGTTTGTTATATTATTTATCGGTTTGTATTTGCTTTACAAGGAAAAAGTGTATTTTTGTGATACAAAACCAAAGATAGAATTATATGAATGAGAATATAGTAAACTTTTTAAATGGATACATGATGAATCCTGATCCTCAATATGCTGTTTTCCTGAAGGGAAAATGGGGATGTGGGAAAACTCATTTTATCAATCATTGGATAGATGCATACAAAGCAAAACCTACTACAGAACAGGTGATAGAATCCATCTATGTTTCTCTATATGGCCTAAGTGATACAAAACAAATTACAACAGCATTAAATAGAGTTATATGCCCTATCTTATATGGGAAAGCAGCAAAAGCAGGAAAAGTCTTGGCTAAAATTGCTTCAGCAATGGTTTTAAAGCATGAAGTTGATTTGAATTATGATGGTATTTCAGACCTTTCTATTAATATAGGTATTGACTCTTTATCAAAGTTCAAATCAAATGATAGTTTGGTAAATTCTAAAAAAATGCTCATCTTTGATGATTTGGAGCGTTGTGATGTTCCCATGAAGAAGTTGTTAGGATATTTGAACTTCTTTGTGGAGCAATGTAATTGTCACCTCATAGTCATAGGTGATGAGGATAAGATTGCCGAAGGCGAGAATAAGAAGATATTTGGTGAGTTCAAGGAGAAAACGATAGGTCGCGAGTTTGAGATAGCGACGGATATACATAGTGCTCTTGAAACTTTTGTCAATCAGACACCCAAGAATGATTTTGTTGTAGGTCATCAAGAGCAGATAGAGAAGTTTTTTGCTATGACAGAATGCAATAATCTTCGCATTCTGCGTCAAGCATTATGGGATTTTAGCCGATTCGAGGAATCTATGACTGATTTCTTGGGAGATAAACGTTATGAGGACATCATGATTCATGTGTTGGGGACTTATATTATATCCTATTGTGAGTATCGCGGAAAAAATCATCAGTTATTTGATGCCTGGATTCGATATAACATAAAAGGTCAACAGTTTGATAACAATGCATTGGAGAACTTGAGATCGCAAATAGGATACCTTCATCAGAGATATAATAATATTTATCAGTGTTTGAGTAACTATCAGACGTTCAAGATAGAGTTTGTTGAAAGAGTTCTTTTAGAGCTAAATACGGGCAACTCTATCAAGAAATATGTTGGGAAAGAATATTTCGCATCAGAGGCAGAAGTTCGGTCATGGGATAGAATCAATGAGGCATCTGCTATGAGCAATGAGAAATTTATTTCATTCTATCGTACCTTGATTGATGATATTTGTGGTGTCCATGTGACGAGCATGAAAAATTTGGGATATGCTATCGCTTATTTGGTATACCTCGACTCTCGTACGATAAAAGAGTTTGATGAAGAGGACTTCAATAACATACGTGAGGCTCTGCCTAAATATTGGGATGATTTTCGAGATGAAGAGTCTGTTTATGATGCTCACATTGCATTTAGTAGAGGTGTTCATTCTTATGTGACTACAGAGAAATTGACACGGTTAAAAGATATTTGTGATAAATTCGATGTAGAATATGAGAATAGAATAAAGAATAGTAAAAATCTCATGACTCGAACTCTTGAAGAATTGTCTGATTCGAATGTAGATGAATTGTGTACGTTAAATGGCCAGGCGTTGCCTGATCAAAGCCATACATATGATATGGTATCTATCTTCAATCATGTGGACATGGATAAACTAATGGATAACCTGTTGAAAATGAGCAACGAATCTTTAAATTCTTTTACTCATTTTATCCGAGATAGATATAAATTATCTTATAATATGGGCAATTGGATACATGAAACGAATGATGATATTAAGCCATTGGAAAAGTTGAAAGAGAAAATAGATGTAGTCATCAAAAATGAAAAATATATTAGAAAAGCAGCATTTATGAATCTTTCAAAATCTTTAGATGGTGCTATAAAACGCTGCAAAGGAGATATGTATGCAACGCCATTTTGACAATCATGTTTGGGCTTATGGCTTTAACTTCTCTAACTTCTTTAAATTCCCCATTTGCTAAAGTTGAGTAAATAATTGAATTTGCTAAAGTTCAAAAGGTTATGGTACAGATGGAAGATAATAGTGAAATGGCAGGGATAGAAGAAGCAATGGATGATATTCGTCATGGTAGAGTGACTGGGTATGATAGTGCTGATGATATGTTTGAAAATGTATGCGAAATGAAAAAGTGCTCCAATTCTTTGTATATATAATGTTTTTTGTTTAGTTTTGCAGAAATATAGATAGATCAAGTGTTTCGAACATCAAAGATAGGATATGAAGTATTCTGTCGTAAAATGTTGGAGAAACTGGAGAACTTGGAGATAGAAACGCATGGAAAAGGACTATAGTATTTTCTTTCAACTGATAAGGTTGGGACTGGGGATTTCGGCTGATGCTGTGGTGATTCCTATGGAGGCCTGGAAGGGACTGTATAGGGAGGCTGAAAGGCAGTCGATGCTGGGAGTGGTTTTCGAGGGTGTCAACAGAAATGTGAACCTCGGTGGTACTAAACCGCCTACTGCCTTGGTGCTGAAATGGATGGGTATCTCGCAGGTTATCAAGCGAAAGAATGTGAAGTTTGATGTGGAGGCGAAAAGGCTGACACAGCTGTTTGATGAGAATGGTATCTTTACCGTGATATTGAAAGGGCAGGGCAATGAGCTGCTTTATCCTGTAAGGGGATGCAGAATTCCTGGTGATATCGACATCTTTGTGGATGGGGGTAAGGAATTTGTCGTGGACTGGATAGACCGACATGGACTGGCTGACAGGGCGGAGAAGGCTACATATCATCATGTGCATCTGTTGCCTGGGGCGAGTGGTATTGATATCGAAGTGCATTTCCTGCCTTCTTCGGGTCTTTTCTTCCCCACTCATCGTCATCGGCTGCAGAGGTTCTTGCAGAGTGAGGTGAGAAACTCGGTCATGTGTGACAGGGGATTCAGAATTCCTTCGGCGATGTTTAACTTGCTGATGCAACTTGCTCATATCCATTGTCATTTCTTTAGTGGGGGTATTGGTCTGCGACAGATGAACGACTTTTACTATGTGCTGATGTCTTCTTCGAAGGATGAGAGGGTAGAGGCTATGGCGCTCATCAGGAAAATGGGGATGAGGAAAACGGCGGCTGCTCTAATGTGGGTGCTGAAGGAGGTGTTCCTCATGGATGCAGAATGGATGCTGTGTTCTCCTGACGAGAGTCTTGGTAATGTGTTGTTGGGTGAAGTGTTCAAGGGTGGTAATTTCGGGCATTATCTTTTTGATAATGAGGAGGCATTCCTCTTGAAGGCTGTGCTGCGTCGCAAGAGATTTCTGAAACTCCTGAGATTCGGAGTGTTGGAAACGATAGGTCAAATGTGGTTTGATACAATGTATATTGTGAAGAAGCTAATATAATATATAATGTATGCACGTATGTGTGCTAACATTATATATTATATTAGTTTTTTTTGTTTATAATGAGGGTTCTTCGAAAAGCTGCCTGTCCTCCCTTGAACCTTAAGTTTTTTCTAAAATCAACCCGTCCTTCTTTTTTTGATAAAGCGGGCTGCATTCGGCAATTTGAAAGTGAACTTTCATTGCGCTCATTTGCACCGCTTTTTCCCATTAAAGAAGGGTCTTTCGAAAACCCACCAGTCCTCCCTTACCCTTAAGGGAGGGTCCACCTCTCATCT
>ERZ779643.203-NODE-203-length-57048-cov-3.372870_pt1 | contig 57048 bp, 61 predicted proteins | sample MGYA00511564_ERZ779643 | MGnify/ENA primary metagenome ERZ779643 (study PRJEB29588, sample SAMEA2147114) | human gut metagenome | biome: human gut; feature: human-associated habitat; material: faeces | place: Denmark | collected 2008/2010 ...
CCGCCAGTCCGACTTGCGCGAAGCCCAGAGCAAGAAGAAAGAAGAAGAAATCACTTCTGAAGAGAAGGAAGATATGACGAATACGAACAAAAAGATTGACGAACTGGTAGAACAGCGCAACAGCATCCTGTCTGAATATGCTGGTGGAAATAAACTGGTCAGCCAGTTAATCGACCTTGCCCTGTTGGCAAACGGTATGTTGAAAGGTGAAGCATTGAGCCAATTCATCAAACGCAGCGTTCAGATGATCGGTTAAACCGAAGCCGGAAAAAATAGCAAAAGGGTGTCAAAGGCCCCATTCCCGCACTTGATATGGGAATGGAAAGTTTGACACCCTTTCTTATTTTGACCAACGGCCGACACCAAGTTTCTTCGCAAGATTAACAAAACGGACTAATTTTATGTTGTATTTTATATATCTCAAACTCTTGTATTCTGAGAAATAACGACTACATTTGAATTCATTAAGCAGAGAAGATACAAGTATGAAAAGAATAGCTGTACTGACAGCCCTGTTGTTTGCGGCCTTACAAATAGGATATGCCCAGAAAGTAGGCTTGGTTCTGAGCGGTGGCGGTGCGAAAGGTGCCGCCCATATTGGAGTAATCAAAGCTCTGGAAGAAAACGGAATACCTATTGATTACATAACGGGAACATCTGCCGGCGCGATCGTCGGTAGTCTCTATGCAATGGGATATACACCCGAAGAAATGGTTGAACTGATGCTCTCCGAGGAGTTCAGCTACTGGCAAACCGGAACGGTGGAAAACGAATACAAATATTATTTCAAACGCCCCGACCCGACACCGGAATTCGGGCACTTTTCCATAGACATGACCGATTCGTTACAAGTGAAAGCCAGTTTCCTTCCACAAAGTCTGATCAATCCGATCCAGATGAATCAGGCGTTTATGGCCCTGTTTTCACAAGCGACAGCAAAAGCCGGCTGGAATTTCGACAATCTCTTTGTCCCATTCCGTTGCGTGGCCTCGGATATCTACAGCAAAAAAGCTATTATCTTCAAAAATGGAGATCTCGGAGACGCTGTCCGTGCATCAATGACATTCCCCTTCTTTTTCCAGCCGATCTGGAAAGATAGCGTCCCCATTTTCGACGGCGGTATCTACGACAATTTCCCGGTAGGCCCGATGAAGGAGGCTTTCCATCCGGACTTCATCTTCGGTTCGACTGTGGCAGGCGGTAACAACAAACCTTCGTCCAATCCTTATAACCAGCTTGAAACAATGATCATGCAGAAAACGGAATACGACGTACCCGAAGACGAAGGTATGATGATAAAATTTAGCTTCCCTACCGTCTCCCTGCTCGATTTTCAAAAAGCACGGGATTTGATGAATATTGGCTATAAACGGACGATGGCGATGATCGACTCCATCAAGGCGCGTGTCCCCCGGCGTGTGGAACTAAGCGAAGTCAACAAACGCCGTGCGGCCTATAAGCAAGGCCTTCCTCCTCTGATTTTCCAGAATATATATGTGACAGGCGTAAATGAATCGCAAAAGAAATATATTGAATCCCAACTCCATCGTGATATCAATCATGAGTTCTCGATGGAAGAGTTCAAGCGTGCTTATTTCAAAATGCTAACCTATTCCAAGATTAAAGAGATATTGCCCCATGCCGTTTATAATCGGAAGGAAAAGAAGTTCGACCTGTATCTTGATGTCAAAATGAAGGAAGAGATCGCGGTTGGATTCGGAGGCAACATCTCCTCCTACCAGGCCAACCAACTGTTTCTCGGACTGGGATACCAGTATTTGAGACGATATGCCGCCGATGTAAACGCCAACTTCCAGGTCGGCAACTCGTTCAGCGGTGTGATGTTGAACGGCCGTATCTATTTGCAGACGAGAATACCGACCTACCTGAATTGGCAAGGCGTATTCTCAGACAAAAAATACTCCGAAAGCCAGTCTTTGTTCTACGAAGACGTACTACCGGCTTTCATCCACCAGAAAGAATTGTACACGAAGGTCAAGTTAGGATTCCCATTCCTGAACCGTGCCAAAGCCGAGATAGGTTTTGCTTATGGCCGGCTGAATGATTACTATTTTCAGACTTCCAACATGACATTCCCGAACGCGACCACCGATCATAGCTGGTATGATCTGTTTGCCGGTTCGCTCAGCATCGAGCGTAACTCGCTGGATTATAAACAATATCCGATCTCCGGGCGAAAACAATTCTTAGTGGCACAATATGTAACGGGTACAGAAAAGTATATGCCGTCTCCCATTACGGATATGGGCTCATTCGACCGGAAAGTCCATAGCTGGCTGCAAATGAAAGGTGAATGGGAACAGTACAAGACGATCAGTCCATATTTCAACCTCGGTTTTATGAGTGAACTAGTGCTCTCCAGCAAGAATCTGATGAACAACTATACGGCTTCCGTTTTGCAAGCACCAGCCTTCACACCGACGCCACATAGCCAGATTGTCTTCAACGAGGCGTTCCGCGCCAACCAATACGTGGCATTCGGTTTGTCACCGATCTTGAAATTCAGCAAGCTGCTGCACTTTCGCCTCGACATGTACGGTTTCGCACCGTTATACGAAATAAAAAAAGAAGAAGTATGGAACAATAAAGACTATTATATTAATAAATTAATAGAAGTAGCATATTCATTTGAATCTGAAGATGAAGATGGTAATCCATCATTAAGATTACCAAGATTTATAAGGTTAAGACATGATAAAGATCCAGATGATATAAGTTATGATTAGGAGGGATATGTATGTATTGTAAAGAATGTGGAAAAGAAATAAATGACAAAGCAGTTGTGTGTCCTAATTGTGGATGCTCAACGAAACATAATACGTTTTCTACAGAAAGAAACAAATGGATAGCATTATTGCTTTGGTTCTTTCTAGGTGGTCTTGGAATCCACAGATTTTATGTTGGAGATAATAGTGGTGGCATTATGTATATTGCATTATTTATTTTAGGAACTGTAACATTTGGTTTTTTATATATTCCTATGGTAGTATTATGGATAATAGATTTAATAAAAATATTACAAGGTGAAATAAATGGAATAAAACTAGAAGATTAATAAAAAGCCCAGCATTGTCTGGGCTTTTTTAATAGGAGGGAATAATATGATCAATGCTGAAATTAAAAATATTAATTACGACAAGGCATTAGATAAAGCCATTGAAATATCGAATATATATGGAAAAGATAATATATATTTAGAATTAAACCATGGAAAAGCTTATCTTGTATATTATACATTAACAGAATATAAGATACTATATGAAATTAAAGCAAACAAGCTAAGTTTGTTATCTAAAATGACAATAGACTTTGACGAAAGTAATATTAAATTGCTAATAAATATAGTTAATTAATAATGACACATCAAAGAAAGGAGCTTAGTAATTTGTATACTTTTTTAATAATTATTAAAAAGGAGTGATTTAACAATGATAAACAATAACAATGAAAGGATGTTTATATATCACGTATTTATAAACCACGACCCTAAAAAGAAAGATAGTATAGGTTTTTGCAGTACAATACAAGAATTAATAAACCAATTAGACTATATAGAATTTATGGGATTTAATACAGTGATGTCTAATCCATTATTCCCTTGTAAAAGTTATCATGGTTATGATATAACAGATTTTTATAATATTGATCCTAATATAGGAACAATGAAAGATTTTGAACAATTATTATCTGAACTAGATAAACGTGATATGAAGTTTATATTTGATATTACGTTAGCTCATACGGCAGATATACACCCATGGTTCTTAGATTATGTTAACGGTAAAAACGATTATTATATGTTCAAAGATAAAATAGATAATGATATTTCTACCGACATGCATCCTACAATACATTTTTACAGACATGATTATAAAAGATATCTATTAGGAGCATTTGGAGGTCATATGCCATCACTAAATGTTCAATCTGAATCATTAAGACAGGAAATAAAGAAAATACTTCAATTTTGGATTAGTAAAGGAAACAATTTAGGATTAAGATTAGATGCTATATATCACAACAGAGTAACAGCATTAAATCATGATGGTATACCATATTGTGAATATATAAGAAAATGTGTAGACGAGATAAATCCTAATTGCGTCCTTATAGGTGAAATATGGGATAATAAAGAAATGCTAAATAAACCTGTTAAATATTCTGAAGTATTAGGAAATGTATTTGACTTTTATAATAGTTTTGGAATAATTAATCAAGTAAATCAAGGCATTCCATATGAAAAAATAAAAATAGAAAATCCATATAAAAGAAGTACATTATTCTCCTGTAATCATGATACAACAAGATTATATACAATGCTTAATAACGATATAAACAAAGTAAAAACAGTATTGAAGGCAATGATATTAAAAACAAATAGCGATATAAGCATTTACTATGGTACTGAAGGAAATTGGTATGGTATGGTGTGTAATGGTAATGATTTACCTGTAAGAAGTAAAATGGATTATGAACATATGGGCAATTTAATATCTGGTAAATATAATAGTTTAATTTATTATATAAAGGATTTAATAACACAAGCGAAGAATAATAATATTAATAAATAACTTATCTGTTAGCACTAAAGTATACAATTACTATTATATTATGAAAATATCAGGAAATGAGAATACAGTATTAAAATTATACAAACTAGGAAACAAAAAAGATATTGCAAATTTAGAATTTAAAGAAAATACAGTATTGAGTAACATTTTTAAAGACAAAAAAATTAGAACATTAGAAGTTATTATTGATAAATCATTAAGTAACAATGATATACAATTTATTGATAATAACAATAAAGTTATATTAGAAACAAGTTACGAAGTACTTGAAAATTCATTAATTTAAGGAGGTTATATATATGAAAGTACAAATAATTGCACACACACCAAATCCTGAAGAAGTAGTAGCACAAGCTGCTAAATTGTGTTACTCACAAGTAGGCGTAGATGGAATAATGGAAAAATTAACACCAGAAAAAATAGAAAGCTTTGTTGATCATTTAGCTACAATAGGTCATGAATCACCATTAGAACACGTTTCTTTTACTTTTGCAATAGAGGGAATATCTAGAGTTACCAGTCATCAAGCAGTAAGACATAGATTGGCAAGCTTTTCACAGCAATCTCAACGTTATGTAAGACTTGATCAATTTGAATATATAATACCACCAGAAATAGAAAAGAATGAAGACGCTAAAAAGATATTTATAGAAACTATGGAAAGAGATCAACAAGCATATGAAGAATTAGTTATGTTATTAGTTGTAGATAAAATAGATAAAAGATACCCAGGATGGACAAAAGACGAAAAATATTTAGAAGAATATAATAAATATAATAGCGATAAAACACTTGTAGATATATTCAAAGAACATAACAAAAAAGAATATAATGCATTAGAAAAAGAAGCAATAGAAGATGCTAGATATGTATTTCCAAATGCCTGTGAAACGAAAATAGTTATAACAATGAACGCTAGAAGTTTATTACATTTCTTTAATGTAAGATGCTGTCGCAGAGCTCAATGGGAAATAAGACAAATGGCAGATGAAATGCTTAAAGAATGTAAGAAAGTAGCACCTACATTATTTAAGAAAGCTGGACCAAATTGTACATTCGGTAAATGTGGTGAAGGTTCTATGAGCTGTGGCCATCCTAGAAAACCAGAAGAGTTTGAATAAAATAAAATAATCAATAAGAAAGGACAGAATTATGGAGTTATTAAGACTATTAGCAAATAGTGATAACCCATTAGAGTCTGCAAGAAAAATATTAGCTCCTGCATGTATGAATAAATTAAATAAACATATCATGAATTGCAATGATTGTAAAACATGTAAGAATAATAAGAAAGTATTGGCTAAAGGTAATCCTGATGCCAATATTCTTATTATTGCAGGAAACGCAACAGGAAATAAAGATATAATTGATTTTTTGCAGGAACTATTGGATTATTCAGAAATAGACCAAAAAGATATATTTATTATTAATTCTGTATCTTGTATATGTACAAGATATGATAGAGGGGAAGAAGTAGAAAGATTATCCTCTACAACAGAATCTAATAACTGTAAATATTTTTTAGACTATGTCTTACAATTTGTAAGACCAAGAATCATTGTTTCAATGGGAGCAACTGCATTAAATCAATATGTACCAAATTCGATATTAACAAAGAACATTGGCAAGATAGAAAAATTCAATGGAATACCTGCAATAATAACCTATTCTGCCAATGATCTTTTTTTATTGGCTCAAACATTAGATGATGATAAATTGCAGGAGCTAATTGATGAAACAATAAATGCTTTAAATAAAGCGCAAAATTATATTAATGAAAAAAGACAAAAATAGAGGAGAATGATATTATGGGATTATTAAACGCAAAAAAACCAATACCTAAAAAGAGTGTAAAACCATTAAAAAAACCAAATCTAAAAGCAATGAAAGAAACTGAACCTGTTGATACAACAGTTACAGAAGAAGAAAATTGTAAAATAGCAAATACCGATGTCAATGACAATTCAAAAATTGAGTTTGTTGGTGGCGAAAATTTAGAAAATGAAAAAAAATCTGAAACTGAAGAATCTAAAGAAAAAATTGTAGAATCATTAGAAGTTAAAGATGAAAATAATAATACAACATTAACTATTGATTCAGAAGGCGAAGTAGAAGAGACATCAGCACCAGTAGAAGAAATAAAAGCAGAAGTAGAAACAAAAACTAAAAAGAAAACTACAAGAAAAAGAACAACTAAAAAAGCTAAAGAAAATAAAGAGGATAAAGAAGCTGCTGTTATAACAGACGCTAATGAAGCAGAAGAATACCTACAAGATATTCTAAATTATACTACTGAAGAATGGGAAGAAGAAGAAAATGCATTAAGAAATAAATTAAAAGAATTAACAGTAAGAGCAGATCTTAATCCAGATGAAATCAGAGTGTTATTAGGTAAATTATCTGAATCATATATAGAAGTTAAAGATAGATTAATATCTACAGAAAGAGTAGCGAATTCATTAGAAAAGAAAATAAAAGATGTTAAAACATTAGCTGCTTTAGAAGGTACAAATCAAATAGAAAGAAATGCTAATGCAGTAAGAGCTATTACTTGTTTTAAGAAAGACCCTAAAGATGAAAAAGGTGTAGACTTAGAACAATATTTATTAATGCTTAAACATAAAGTTAATTTCTATGATTATTGTGTTAAAGCTATGGAATATAATAGACAGTTATTAATAACTTTCTCTTCTGTATTTAAGATAGAAATAAATAATTATTAATAATAAGGAGATATAATATATATGTTAAAACCTATTAATTTAGATAACAAAATAAGAATTCAATTATCAGCAGAAATAGATAAAGGTTTGTTAAAGACAAGAAAATCAGGTGGGCAAAACTTAACATATATTAGTGCCAACACCTGCATAGATATATTAAATAGAATATTTGGTCACAATTGGTCTATGAAAATCATAGACCATTGGATGGAACCAGGTTATGATCAAATCATAAAAGAACAAACAGATTATAGAACTAAGCAAAAGAAATGGCCTAACAATCTTAATCCTCCTGAATCAGAAATAAAAGTAGATGGTTCAGGAACAAGATATGTAACAGTACCTCAATTGCCTACAGCATGGTGTATAGTAGAATTAGAAGTAAACTTAGTTGATGATGATGGTAAAATTTATACAATAACTAAACAAGGTTTTGGTTCACAGGCTATTAATGGTAATCAATCAGTACAATCAATTAATGGATATAAAGGTGCTCAATCAGATGCATTAAAAAAAGCAGCTACATTATTAGGAATAGCATTGGAATTATATAGAGATGATAATGAAGCTAAAGCATTTGAAGATATACGTGGTGAATTAGTTGATTCATGGGGCACTCCAGGCATAAAAGAACAACATAAAGATTTATGGGAAACTTATACAAAAATAAGAGATAGTTATGGTTGGACAGATTATGATATGGGATATTATGTAGAACTAGCAACTGATGGTAAAATAAGCGATATTAATAAAATGCCATATGATTTAACTGAAGCATTAATAGATATAATAATAGCAGATAATGAAAATAATGAAGGAGATGAATAATTAGAATGAATATGTTTAATGACAATATGGTTACTTGTCCCAAATGCGGCAGTAATGAATTAAAAAAAGAACATATAACAGGATTAAATAAAGTAATGAATACTAATGTATATGAACAAGTTCAACCAGTGATTAGATATTCTTGCAATAAATGTAATACTAAAATATTTGATATAACCGTTAAAAACAATATTGAAATATTTACTGATAATGATATTGTAAGAAAATATTAGAAAGATATTAAGGAGAGTGTAATATGTTACCAGCAAATGAAGGTCTAAGATTATTCGATATTAATTGGAAATGTAAAACTGCTGGTCCTTCTCCAAACAATAATGAAAGAATAGAGGTATTCTTATTAGGATGTGAAAAAGCAGCAAAGGGTAATCCATGTCCTGGCTGCTTTAATTCTATTACATGGGATGCATCTAGAGCAGAATTTAGTTGGAATCCTATTGAATTAGCTAATAAGATATGTAATTATACAACTAAACGATATATAACAATAGGAGGAGGAGAGCCGTCAGACCAGATTAATAATTTAATTCCATTTATAAAGGAATTAAAGAAACACGACTTCCATATACTTATGTATACATGGCAATCAATAGAATATAAGGATAATAAATTCATATTTCCAAGAGCAACAAAAGATACAAAAGAATCATATGATTTACTACCTAATTATGTAGATATAATAATAGATGGTGCATTTGATCCTACACAGAAATTATACATCAATGATTCTTATGATGGATTATATGGTTCTGTAGGAAGTGGTAATCAATGTATCTGGGATATGAATAAAAAAATAAAAGTAAGTATGAAAGAATTACAAGGAATAAAATTAACAGACGATAATGAATTAATTTATATATATAAAGAGGGTGATAGATTAAATGAGCACAGTTATTAATTTCAAAGAACCATTCAAAATAAAAAATTCTAAAGATACTGTATCACATGTGGATTTAAGTAAAGTAAAAGATGGTATATTTTTCTTATCTAAGAAAGCATACTTAATAGATGATACAGGACTAAAAGATGTACGTTTTACATCAGAAATATTATATAACGAAAAATTAGATACATTAGAATGTATAAATCAAATAGAAGAACTTAAAGAGACTATTAGATTTACTATTGATAAAGACAACATAGAATTCATATTAAAAGAAATTATAGAAGAAGATGAAACAATATTCAATAATAGGAATATTTATTCAAAAATAATAGACGCAAAAAATACTTTAAAAGAAAAAGCAGAAAGTGCTAAAATGTTTTTATTATTCGAGAATGAAGATATAGAATGTAAATATGGTAGAATAGACGATAATATAGTATTTAATAGAATGCATATAGATGATAAAAATAAATTAATAATAGGTGAAGCTGTTAAAAAAGATAATGCATTTGAACCAAAAGAAATACATTTGTATTTAAATAACAATAATAGAATAGATATAGATTTAAGAGATAGTTCAGATATGATAAAAACATCTAGTTCTACTACTCGAATAAAATATATAAAAATAGAAGGCAAAATAAAATGGAAATATAGTACAGAAAATGATTTAAGCTCAACAAATAAAAGATTTTTTATGCCAACTGAAACGAGACTACCTTCACTTGATAAAGACAATAGACCTGCAACAGTAGCAGGTTTAAGTAATTTGCTTTATAGAAATATAGCTTCTACATTAGATGAAATAGTTAAAAAGAATAAATCGTTACTTGCAATAAGATTAAACATAGCATCATATATGTTGTTATAATACAAATAACAATAATAAATAAGGAGGGATATAATAGATAAAATGATTAATAAACTAAAAGAATGCCTTAATATAAAAAAAGAGGCAATATGGGTAAAAACAAATCAAGAAAAAGAAACATTGCCAGCAATACTTAATGCATTATTAGAAGAAGATATAGACAATGTATATATGTGGTCTATAATAAAAACAATAGAGAAAGTAAAAATAGTAGCAGAAAATAAATATACGAAAGAAAGATATACAGAAGCACAGGTAAGTAATCCTGCACAGTTTATTAACTTTTATAATTCTTTACAACAAGATCCAGAAATACAAACATCAGCTATAATATTAAGAGATTATATTGATTGTTTAGAAACGAATCCAATGTATAAAAGGATGATAAAAGAGATAGTAGAGCAAAACAATGATAAGTATATACCATTAATATTTACTGCATCTTCTTATGATGTGCCTGCAGATTTATTAGATACTTTTACATTAGTAGAATATAATGCGCCTTCAAAAGAAAATATAGCAGATTTATTAAATTTATACGAAGTAAAAAACAACATAGAAATAAAGAATAAAGAAGATATAATAGATTGTTTAAATGGTTTTTATTATAGAGAAATAATAGAAATGCTTGATACTTCTTTCTATAGATATGGTAAGGTTAGTATGTCTATGTTGAAGGAAAAGAAAATAGAATTAATTAATAAAACAAATCTATTAAAATATGAAATACCTACAGTAACAATGAAAGATGTAGGAGGCAATGAAAAATTCAAAGAATGGTATAATGAAACTAAATATTGTTTCTCAAGAGAAGCAAGAGATTATGGAGTAGACGCTCCTAAAGGTATATTAGCACTAGGAATACCAGGATGTGCTAAAACATTAAGTGCAAAGGCAATAGCAAGTGATTTACAAGTACCATTCTTAGAATTAGATATGTCTAAATTATTATCTTGTAGAGTAGGTGAATCCGAACAAAGAGTATCAAGAGCAATAGAATTAATTGAATCTTGTGCTCCTTGTGTATTATTAATAGATGAGGTAGAAAAAGCTATCGGAGGTAAACATATAGTTATTAATGCTTATACATTTAGTTAATAACTAGTAGCCGTTCTGGGCCAAAGCCTACAGAAGACCCAGAATGATTAGAAGGGAATTAAACTGGAAAGCGGGTAATGTCCGTAATCAGAGACCGAAGGCGATTCATATAAGAATCTAAGTTATATAAGTTATTAGCAATAACGAAGTTAACGATACTGGTAACAGTAGTCAGGCGCAACGCATAGTAGATGATACCTATACAGCTGATATAGGAGTATAATTCTACCACGAGGCCCTTCTTTGGTGTAGGTTAGCAATTTCAAAAATAGCTATGCTGGACTGTCTATGAATCAACATAGAGTGATGGGTATAATGCCCCAGAAATTAGGATAAAAAGCCTAATGATAACAAATCGTACGCTAGCTCAAATGCTTCAGACTCAGGTGTTGTAGCAAGAATATTTGGTAAAATATTACAAATGTTAAATGATAATGATAAAGGAATATTCTGTGTTATGACTAGTAACAATGTACAAGATTTACCACCTGAATTAACAAGATCAGGTAGATTAGACGCAATATTTTACTTCTCTTTACCTTCAGAAGAAGAAAGAAAAGATATTCTTAATATACATTTTAGCAAGAGAGGATATAAAGTTAGTAATTTGATATTAAAAGAAGCAGCTAAAATAACTAAACTATATACTGGTGCTGAATTAGAACAAGTAGCAAAAGAATCTATTAAAAAAGCATATGTATATAAAGTACATCAAAATAATAAAGAAGTAAAAATAACAAAATCTATAATACAACACGCAATACAAAATGTAATACCAATATCTAAATCTTCTAAAGAAAAGATAAATGCATTAGAAACATGGGCACAAGGTAGAGCATTATATGCAAATGAAAAATCAAAAGTAGATTTAGACAATATAGATGATATAGATGTAAGTGATTTTGATGTAATGTAGTTTTGCTTATATCTATATATTAGCATAAGTTATAAGAGAAAAGGAGGGATAAAATGTGGCAATAAAGATGAATCTACCAAACAGTGACATAAATAATAATAACATAGATAATAACGATATAAACAACGAATCAAAAGACGTAGACAATATTAAACATGCAATAAAAGAAGGTTTATTAGATGCAAAGAATAGGTCAGAATTAATAGATTCTCTATTAGATAACATAGAAGTCTATAATGTTGCAGGAATTAATGATAAAACAATATTGCTATTACAAAGCATGAGCTTTGTATTCAAAAACACAATTCCTGCAATATTAAAAGGAGATTATGAGTCGCTTATAAAGAATAATAATGACAATACAATAAGTGATGAATCTATTGTGTCTATATATAAAGACATAAGAAAACAATTAGTATCAAATCTAATTAATAAAAAATAGTAAACAATATATATTAATAAAACAATAATTCAAAAATAATAAAGAGGTTGGTACAGCCTTTAGGTCAAACTGTACATTGAAAGGATAAAAATAATGAGCGTATGGAAAAAATTAACAAGTAATGCAGTAGAAAAAAACGTAGATGAAAGAATATTAGATTCAGCTTTAGAATCATTAGGATTAGGATTAGACAAAACAGTTAAAACAATAAGAAATAGTTTTGGACATGATAATTGTTATGCAGCTATAACAAAAGATGGTAATGTAACATCTGTGGGTATAGACTTTACTGAAAATCATGGATTACAATTAGTAGGAGACCCATGGGGTACAGGACTTGCTGGAGATGGAGGACATCAAGAAATATTAGATAAAATATCTCAAGCATATCAAGTAGAACATATAAAAGCAAAAGCTTTAGAAAATATGTGGACTATAGAATCTTTAACTACTAATGCAGATGGTGAAATAGAATTAGAATTAAGTTCTATGTTCTAGAATTAATATAATATAAATAACAATAATATAAAGGCCCATACTAATCTATGGGTCTTATTAATTAATAATAATAAAGAATTAATGGAGGATTAAATATTATGAAAAAAATAAAAATGACTGTAGATAAACAAGGTAATGTGAACTATGATTTATTAGAAGGATATTCAGGAATGAGTTGTGAACAAAAAGCAAAAGGTATAGAAGTGTTGGTTGCAGGAATAAGTAATTCTGAAACACATCAAAAACCTGAATACTTTGAAGATAACGGTGATGAAATGATAGATATATTCACTGGAAAATAAAATAAAAACTTATTCATCAGAACCACTCTTATTGATGTTTGAGTGGTTCTTTATTTTTATGAAAGGAGTAAGGTGCATGGTATTTGAAATAAAAGATGAAAAACAATCTCGTAAAGTATTAGAATTTATAATTAGCAACGATTATGATTTTGATATGGGAGAATCTGCAAATTATATAGCATCAAAACAAAAAGCAGAAGAACATCTTGAGGAAATATTAAAAATATATAAAAACAATATGGAAGATGAAGATATGTATAGATATTATCGTTATTCAGAAGAACAAAGAGAAGATATGCATAAATATATTATAAAATCTTTAACAGAAATTTATATGAAAGCGCCGCACTTAGGAAATAATTTTGTATGGTATGCTATGCGTAATTATTTCGAAAAACATTCAATAAAATAAGAGGAGGATTTATATATATGGTATTTGAAATACGAGGTGCAGAACAAGCAAAGAAAACATTAAACTTCATTGTAGAAAATGATTTTGAATTTAATGTAGATGATAGAGATGCATTTTCAATATATCTAAAAGGAGAAATCGAAAATGCACTAGACAATCTTTATTATGATGAATATGAAGATGATTGTGAGAATATAGACATTGATAAGCTGAGACATTATGTAGTTGATAGCACATATAATTCTATGATTTATGGCGATTGGTCTAATTGGGATCAATGGGTTTACGATGAAACAAAAATATCTATAGAGGAATATTTAGGAGGTAAAAGTTAATATGATATTCGAAATATCCAACGAAGAACAAGCGAAAGAAATGTTAAAATTTGCTATCGAAAATGATTTCGAATTTAATGTAAACGATGGAGATGTATTTTCAATATATCTAAAGAGAGAAATAAAAAATGCAATAGACAATGTTTACTACGATGATGATTTTAAAAATGAAAATATTGAAAGTATAAATATTGATGAAATGATAAATTATGTAGTGAATGAGACATATAAATCTATGGTCTATGGTGACTGGTCTGATTGGAATGATTGGGTTTATGTCGAAACAAAATCATCTGTAGAAAAATATTTAGGAGGGAAACGTTAAATGGTATTTGATATATATAATGAAGAACAAGCAAAACAGATGTTAAAATTCGCTATTGAAAACGACTTCGAGTTTAACGTAGACAAAAATAGTATATACGATTTATTTATAAAAGAGGAGATAATGGACCAACTGGAATGGATTTACGAAGGAGTCGAATTTGCAGATATGTTAACTAAATATGATTCAAATGAATTACAAGAATTCGTTATTAAACGAGTTAAATCAGATATAGAACAAGAAGCCAGTGTATGGGATGATTTAGATAATTATTCTTATGACAGAATATGCATAGCTCTATATGCATTTGAAGAAATGAAAGAAAAGAAAAAGATTAGAAATAAAGGATAATGATATAAAATAGAGAATATAAAAAAAGGAGGGTGCAATGACTGAATATAAAACATTAGCAGGCTTAAACGAACAACAAAAGGAAGCCGCCTTGCATATAGACGGTCCTGCATTAGTAACTGCAACAGCTGGAAGTGGTAGATAAAATAAATATTTAGAAATTGCCGCTTTAGGATAAAGTCGGTGGAAATCCTAAAGCTATTAGAGTGGAATTAAGCTGGGAAACGGGTGTATAATATACCGCAACCAGAACCGAAGGCGACTTATAAAAGTCTAAACTATATAAAATCATAATATTATGATGGAAGTTAGTGATGATAGAGATATCAGTCAGGGGCAACGCATAGATGATGATACTTACACTTATGATGTAAGAGTATAATTCATCCACGAGGCCGCTCTGTGTGCCGATTAGCAATTACATAAAAAGTTATGCTGAACTATTCATGAATTGACATGAAGTAATGGGCGTAATACCCTAGAGGTATAGATAAAAAGCTATACGATAACAAATTGAAAACAACTGTTGTTGTTACAAGAGCACAGTATATGATAAAAGATATGAATATTGATCCTTCAAAAATATTACTTACTACTTTTACTAATAAAGCAGCAAATGAAATGAAAGAAAGAATAGTAAAAGTTGTAGGTGATAAAGGTAAAAGAATTACTGTAGGAACATATCATAGTATATGCAATAGAATATTAAGACAATACTGTACGTATATAAACTATATAAAAACATTTAGTATATTAGATGCAGATGATTCAGAAAAAGTAATTAAAGAAATAGCTAAAGAAAATGGCGAAGATTATGCAAGCTTAAAAACATTTATAACTAATTGTAAAATTAATTGTAAGACGCCTTCAATGGCTCAAGCAGAAGCACAGGCAAAAAATACAACAAGATTAGCTAACTGTTATCAAGCATATCAGGATAGATTAAAAAGAGACCAATGTATGGACTTTGATGATTTATTATTAAACACATTATTACTTTTAGAATCAGAACCGACTGTAAAAGAACAAGTAAATAATAGATGGCAATATATATCAGCTGATGAGACACAAGATAGTAGTAAATTAGATTCTAGATTAATGTATGCTTTATCTGGCCCTAAACATAACATATTCTTCGTCGGAGACGATGACCAATGTTTAGTAAAAGGTACTATGATAGAAACAAATAATGGGAAAAAGAAAATAGAAGACATAACTAAAGAAGATACATTAATTGTTGCGTGCGGTGATGGTAAAACCACAGAAGCAAAAGTGTCAAGCATAAATAAAAAAATGGCAAGAGAAGAAATATATGTTATTAAAACAGAAAGTGGTAAAGAAATAAAAGCTACTGGTAATCATATAGTATTCTCAAGAACAAAAAACGAACAACAGTCTGATAAATATATCGATTCATTTATAATGTTTGGTTCTAAAACAAACAATCATGTATTAGAAACTGAAGATTTTAAATATTATGCAAGCTATGACGATTTAATGGGAATTATTAATAGAAGTAATGGCGAAGTATTAATGAAAGCAAGATTACTTAAAGATAATACTACTTGTAATTTTACTCCTGTATCGCATCTAGTTGTAGGTTCTATATTATATAGTTTAAATGATAAATCTGAAATAGTAGAAGACAAGGTAACCAGTATAGAAAAAGAATATTATTATGATTATGTATATGATTTAAATGTAGATAATTATAGAAACTATATAGCAAATGATATAGTAGTTCATAATTGTATTTACAGCTTTAGAGGGTCAGATGTAAGTATTATACTTAATCTTAAATCATTATATCCTAATTTAAAATGGTATAATTTAGGTGTTAATTATAGAAGTACATCTACAATAGTAGAAGCAGGACAAGAAATAATTAATCACAATAAAACTAAACTACAAAAAGAAGTATCATGTGGCAAAGGAATAGAAGGTGCTCCAATAATAGTTAGTGAATCATGGAATCAACAGCAAGAAGCTGCAAGAGTTGTTACATTTATAAAAACATTGCACAATAGAAAAACTAATCCAATGCCTTATAAAGAAATGGCGATATTATATAGAACATCTTATTTAAGCCATATATTTGAAAAAGAATTAATGAAAAATAAAATTAAATATAAAATAATTGGAGGTACTCCTTTCTTTAGCAGAATGGAGGTAAAAGATATACTTGCATATGCAAGACTTACAGTTAATGAATATGATATGCAAAGTTTTAAAAGAACAATAGCTATACCTAAGAGAGGCGTAGGAGAAAAGACATTAGAAAATATAGAAACATTTATGATTCAAAGTGTTAATCCTAATATATCAATAAGAAAAGCATTAGTTGATAAAAACTTACCAGTAAAAGGTAAAGCTAAAGCAAACATAAAAGAATATACTAAATACTTAGAAGATTTAGACCAAAAGAAAGTAGAATTATCTCCTGAAGATTTTATAAGATATATAATACAATCATTAGAATATTTGAATTTTATGAAAGAAACATCAGGATATAAAGAAGATTATCAAGAGAGAGTAGAAAATCTTAATGAATTAGTATTAGTAGCTAAAGAGTTTGATAACATAGAAGATTTATTAGTAGAAGCATCTATATTCCAAGACCAAGATAATGTTAATGAAGATGAAGATGCCGTTCAATTAATGACTGTTCATAAATCTAAAGGATTAGAATTTGATGCTGTGTTTATGACTAATGTAGTAGAAGGAACTTTTCCACATTATAAAAGTTTAGATGATCCTGCACAATTAGAAGAAGAAAGACGTGTTATGTTTGTAGGATGTACTCGTGCAAGAAAGAATTTATTTATTACTTATCCAAAAAAACAAATGATAATGAATACAGAAAGAAGAGTTAATAAGTCTAGATTCATAAATGAAATTAACAGAAAGCATATAAAGATAATATAAGGCAATGGTGGTAGATAATATAAATGATATTAATACAAAAACAAAATAACAATTTAATTAAAGTAAGGCATATAGGAAACGATAAAGAGGAATTCTTTAAATTCTTTGTGTTTATTAAATCATTAGAAGCAAGAAAGTTCACAACCAATGGTTTTATAATTGATTCTAAATTTACTGAACAATTACAAAATGAATTTGATACAGAAATAGATAAACCAATATGGGATGATATGGGAGCGGATATGAAACTCTCCCCATTCTCATATCAAAAAGAAGCTATATATTTTTGCCTGCACCATCTTAATAGTTTAGTTATTTGTCCTCCAGGTACAGGAAAAACTCCAATCTGTATAGGAACATACTTAGAATTATTAAAGCATAATATAACAGATAAACCTGGAGCTATATGTGTCAAAGCATCATTAAAATATCAGTGGGTAAAGGAAATACAGAAATTCTCAGACTTAAGAGCTAAAGCAATAGACACACCATCCAAAGCAAAAAAGAAATTTGATTCACAATTTGAAGATGTAGACTTGATGGTATTAAATTACGAAACATTTAAGAATGAAAAAGTTAGAGAAAAACTTATTGAAAAAGAAATAGAAGTTATTATGATGGATGAGATTCATTATATAGGTTCGTCTTATAAGACAGCTAAATCTAAAGCTCTATATAATTTTAATAATCTTAAAGTCAAGATTGGATTTACTGCAACACCAATAACGAGAGACCCTGAAAACCTATTTAGTATATTTAATATGATTAATCCTAATTTATTTAAAAATCATAGTAGTTTTGCTAGAGATTTTCTTATATATAGAAGCTTCGGACAAATAGCTGGAATGAAAAACCAGAACGTATTAAAGAATAAAATAGCTCCATATATGTTTATTAAAACTGAAGAACAAATTGCTAAACAATTACCAGAACTAATGGTTAATGAAATGCATTGTGAAATGACCCCAGAAATGAAAAAGATAAACACACAAATCTTTAATGATTTAGACAGATTAAAAGCCGAAACAAGTAAAATAGAAAAACAAACTCATGGTGAAGGATTAGAAAATAATGAAGAGTATAATGTTTTACGAGCTCAAATACTTGCATATCAAACCTTTGCTCAAGAACTTATTGATGATCCTAGATTATTTGATTTAAGCGATAGTAATTTGTTAAAGAACTATTTATGTAAAGATAAAACATCTCCAAAATTAGATTTGTTATTAGATTTGGTAGACAATTTAATATCAAATGGTTCTAAAGTTTGTATCTTTACAAGATTTGAAAGAATGCAAGGTATTCTACAAGAAGAAATAGAAAATAAATTTAATACTAATTGTGCTATTATTAATGGTTCTGTTGATGCCAAAGAAAGACATAGACAAGCTTATGATTTATTCCAAGAAAATGATGATTACATGGTTCTTATAGCTACCAATGCTATGAGTGAAGGTATTAGTTTAAGTAAATGTAATTATCTAATTGAATATGATTTAGCTGATTCATATGCTATGCAAAAACAAAGACATGGTAGAGTCAGAAGAGCCGATTCTATACATGATACAAGTTATGTATATCAATTAATAATGGATGAACCTAATGAGGAATCGTGGGATATAATAGCACAGAAAATAATTAATAAGAAACGTAATTATGATAATGACATAATACAAGATTTAAATAAAGAATAAGCACGGTATTAATTTATCGTGCTCTACTTATAAGGAGGTATATTAATGGACGATTTTTTAAAAGAACTACAAGCAGCAGTTGAAAAAGAAGAAAGAGAATTGATAGGATTACAAAATATGACAGGTGACGCTGAACAAGACAGAAGATTAATTGACTGTGATAGCAAAGCTGATTATTTTATAAAGCTTGTTAAGAAATCACAAGAAGAAATAGATAAAATTAATGATTATGTAGACCAAGAAATAGAAAAAGCTAGAATAATATATGATAATTATAGAAATGAAGAAGTTGCTAAAAGACAAAAACAAATAGACTATTTTAAATTCATGTTAGAAACATATACAATTGATTCTCTTGAAGGGAAGAAAGCTAGAAGTATTAAACTTCCTCATGGTGTATTACAAATAAGAAAACAACAACCTACAATAACAGTATCAGATGAAACATTAGAATGGTTAATTAATAAAAAACCTGAATTAGTTAAAACAGAAACTAAAGTAAAGACAAGTGTAGATAAAAATAAACTTAAAAAAGATGGCTTTATAAATGATAGCAATGTTATGTTTGTAGAAGTAGATAATGTAGAAGTAGAAGTGCCAGGTGTTACAGTTACACAAAATCCTGATAAGTTTGAGATAAAATAATATGGCTTTCAATAAAGAATTTATAACAAAACTTAAACAAAGTGTTAGTTTAGTTGAATTAGTAGATGAGTATACAGACTTATCTAAACAATATAATGATGAATGGGTGGGACATTGTCCTCATCCAGACCATCATGATCCTACTCCTTCATTTACTATATATAATAAAAATGGTGAAGAGAAATGGTTCTGTTTTGGTTGTAATACAGGAGGAGATTGTATAGATTTCATTAACTGGATTACAAATATGTCATGGCAAGAATCGGTTATATATTTAGCTAATAAATATGACATTCCTTTACCAAAAGACAAACATGATAAAGTATATAAAAGAAATAAACTTATAAGTGATAAATATAAAAGAGATATTAAAGAAAGAGCTTATAATTATCTATATAGTAGAGGATTAAATAATGATGACATCGATAAATGGAACATAGGATACGATAAATATGAAGACAGAATAGTATTTCCTATGTTTAATAGATTCAATAATATAATAGGTTTTAATAAACGTAGAATAAAAGATAATGGCAATAAATATAATAAGAAGTATATTCATTCACCTAATTCAGAAATATTTAAGAAATCACAATATTTATATGGAGTTAATAATATAGATACGAAGTATGAATATATTATGATTACAGAAGGTGTAATGGATGTAATATTAGCAGATAAATATAAATTAAAAAATGTAGTATGTACTTTAGGTGTTGCATTAACAAAAGAACATATACCATATCTTAAGAGTTTAAATAAAACAGTTATATTAATTTATGATGGAGATAATAAAGGACAAGAAGCGATAAAAAAAGCATCAGAATTATTATTAGAAAACAATATATATTGTAAAACTGTATCATTACCTAAGAATAAAGATTTGGCAGATGTAGCATTAGAATTAAAATATAAGCTACCTAAATATATTGAATCTAAGATGTGTACTTATGGATATTATGAAGCAAAAAATATAATAGATGAATATAATAAAAACTTATATGAATTAAAGTTAAAGTATCAACCTATGATTAACAATGTTATGAAAAAAGTGCCTCAACAAGAAAAAAGTACTATACAAAGTTTTTTAGAAAATGAAATAGGATTGAAGGTGACAAATTGATTTGCACTAATTGTAAATTAAAAAAGATATGTAAAAACTATGACTACCTACAAAAACATGATGAACTCGTTGTTTCCTCTTGTAAGTTTAGAACAGAACAGGAAATAATATTAAGTCCATCATTCTATGAGCAGCATAAAAAAGAAAAAAGCGATATAAATATTAATGATAATACTGATAATAATATATCAGAATTTAAACCAAAGCCTAAATTAGTTAAACAAAAAGAGTATGAACAAAAACTTATTACATGTCCTACATGTAAAGCAAAAACATTTGAATCTGATTTAAAAATATGTAGCAAATGTGGTAAAACAGTATGTTCTAATTGTTCCACTGAATCTAGTCAAGTTACTGTAGGTGATTTAAAATCATTAGGTGTATTGTGTAATGAATGTTATGGTATAGATAATAATAATAAAGAAACATATGATTCAACATCATCTATAAAAGACTTATTAGGGTTTGACTTCGATAATGATATAGAAGTAAGTATTGATAATGATGAAGGAGATGATAATAATGAAAAGACCGATAAGTGATTTGATTACTCATCTTAAGCAATATAAAGATGCTGTACTTATTGTAGGAAGTAAAACATTACAAAAAGAATTGCCGCAACAAGATAATGAAGAGGAAGAAGAAGGATATGTAAGAAAAGAACCGTTATTCTTTCAACCAGGAGAATCGAGTAGAAATGTATTCTCTAGAAAAACAATGGTAAAGAATTCCAATATGTTCTGGCAATTCTATAAACAAATGATATTAAAAGACCCGGAAGAATCATTAGAAACATATGATACGATAAAAGAGTTTATTAATATGGATTTAATCAAATCTGTAATAGATTTTAATACAGACGGATTACTTAAAGATGTTAAACCTCTGTATATACCAATGAAAGGTAATAGAAATATAGTACAATGCGTTAAATGTAATAAGACATATAATGTATCTGATATAAATCTTAATACAGAAAAGCCAATAATATGTTCTGATATTGAAGGCGATTGTAAAGGTAAAATAAAACCAACTATACCTTTCTATGGAGAAAAATATGATACAATTAATATAACTAATACATTCCATGAAATATTTACATATGATGATAATGATGTAGCAACAGGTCTTAACACTCATACATTAATATTAATTGGAACAAATTTTACAGAAGACTTGCTAGACGAGATAATAAGAGGGTATAATCAATTTAAGACTAGACAAAATGATGCATTCTCTGTATTCATAACAGATAATGATGATATGTTTATGAATAGTTATTTAGCAGACTTCGGAACAACATATGATATAAATGAATCTGTTAAAAAATTAATAGATATGTTGAAGGAATAATAAATATATAAGGAAAGGAAGTAATAAGATATGAGTACAGCAAAAGTATGGGAAGCGATAGACTATTTAAAAAACAAAGATACAATAGAAGGCATACCAATTATATGTTTAGATAACTTATTGAATCTAAATAAAGGAGAAGTATATAATAATTATAAATTAAAAAATTCTATGAAAAACAAAGGGTTAGTATATAGAAAAATGACTAAAGATGAAGAAACAGGGAAAGAAACAGCTAAAATGGTATTCTTAGAATGTGTTAAATATTATTATGATTTACCTAGTTATTGTAAAGCATGTGATGATATAACATCTGAATTCTTAGATATAGGAGATAGTTATACAGTAAATAATTGTGCTGAATGTCATAAAAAATGTCTAGAGCTTTTCAAAAATAAATCAATAATGTTAAAATAATAGGAGGATTCATACTATGAACAAACAAGAATTAATAACAGCAATGGCAGACAAATCAGGAATGACTAAAAAGGATACAGATAAAGCAGTGAATGCTTTTGTAAATGTAGTAAAAGATGCGTTAATAGATGGAGAAAAAGTACAGTTGATGGGATTTGGAACATTTGAAGTAAGAGAAAGAGCAGCAAGAAAAGGAAGAAACCCAAGAAATCCACAAGAAGAAATAGATATACCAGCTTCTAAATTACCAGCATTTAAACCAGGAAAAACTTTTAAAGATGAAGTAAATAAATAAATAAGTATTATAATATATTTTAAAGAAGAGATGATAATTATGAATTGTCTCTTCTTTTTATTGTGTAAAGAAAGGAGATATAATACTTACATGTTATTGAAGGAAGAAATACTTGTAGTACCTACAAATATAGTAAATAAAACTATAGAGTTAAATGACGGATTCACTCCATATAAATTAAAGAAAAAAGAAAATATATATAATATGTGGAGTGATAGTAGATTCTATATTCCTAAAGAAGAAGCTGAACAAAGTATAGTAGTAGATCAATTAATGCCGTTTATAATTCTTAAGAATGAATTCAAAGAATTCTTTATATTAAGTAAGAAAGATAAGTTCTATAAAGATTATAACATAGAAAAAACTAATAAGAATAAAAGATCATTAGGAACTAGCAAACATATATGTAAATCAGAAGCAGGATATAGTGATCCATTATTTAAAGTAGCATTAAATATAGTAGTAGAAGATTATAAAGTACAAAACATAACAAATTCGTTAAGATTTATAGGATTCAACAAGAATTATTTAGAAAAGAATAATAATCATCTAGGCTATGTACTAATATTGGATTGTATTAAACGCGACATAAAGAAAATAGATGAAGAATATTACAATAGTTCATGGATGTCAAGAAATGAATTAATAGATAAGTATGGACAATTTGATATGTGGTCTAAATATATAATAGATTACATGGTAGATAATGAGGTGTAAATTATATGGCTAAAATGACAATATCAGCTAACGATGATGTTATAAAATACATGATAGATTCTATTAAGAATGATAAAGAGTTATCAGAGTTATTAAAATTAGAGGAGGATAATAAAGATATGATAGAAGTAAAAATAAAATATTTAGATGGAGCCACAAAACTTAAAGCAATAGAAAAAGGTGACTGGATAGATTTATATGCAGCAGAAGATGTAACATTAAAACAAGGAGAGTCAGCTTTAGTTTCTTTAGGATTTGCTATGGAATTCCCTCCAGAATATGAAGCCCATTTATTACCAAGAAGTAGTACATTTAAAAAATGGGGAATTATCCAAACAAATAGTATGGGAATTATAGATCATACTTATTGTGGAGACAAAGACATATGGAGAATGCCAGTATATTGTTTAGTGCCTAGACATGGTGAAGTAACACATATACAAAAAGGTGATAAAATATGTCAGTTCAGATTAGTAGAAAGAATGAACGAAATTAAATTCAATGAAACTGACCATCTAGGTAATGAAGATCGTGGAGGATTCGGCAGCACAGGAGATAAATAAATATAATATCAGGAGGTATATACATGAAAGGACAATTAGTAAAAAATATAAAAAAAGAATTTGACATAAGAGCAATAAATGGAAAAAAACTTGAGTTATATGATTTTTATACTCTATGTGGATTTTATAAAAAATTAAAAGCAGGTAGTTCTATAAAATAAGAAGAATGTATTATAACACATAATTGTGATAAAATAAGGAGGACAAATAAATGAAATTACAAGATACAGTAGATTTAATGTTAGGAGCAGATTTTAAGGATAGATTTAAAGCTGAATATTATCAACTAGATAATAGAATAGCTGGACTACAAAGAATGTTAGAAGGATATAAAAATGGAACACTTAATTTTACTCCTAATTGTTCATATGATCTATTGCATGCTCAATTAATGTACATGGAACTTTATAAAAATGTATTAGAAGAAAGAGCAAAAATAGAAAATATAGAATTATAGGAGAACAATATGAACGAACAAGAATTTTTAAATTGGTGTAAAGACGAAGTAGTTAAATATACCAATGATCATTTAGATAAATCAGACAATAAACAAATAACAACAGATGATGTATTTATGGTTTGGTGTTGTAAAACATTACAGAATAATAAAGCATTATTAAGTACTACATTGTTTGATGGTATGTATTATGAGTTCACATACAATGGAGACAAGGACGAAATGTATATGGACGCATATAAAAAATGGGAAAATAAATGTATAAGACGCAGTTAATTCTGCGTCTTTTTTAAGGAGATATAATATGATATATACAAGTTACTTAGCTAATGTTAAGAAATTACCTACAAACATGAAAAAGATTCTTGTAATAAGATGGAAGCCAAGAAATACAATGAATCCTGAGAAATATAATTTAGAGTGGTGGCCTCAATTAGCACCTTCTGAATTATTATTATCTAAATATAAAGATAATAGTATTGATTGGCATCAGTATAGAGAAATGTTTATTGAAGAATCATATACAAATGTAATGTTCATTGATGCATTGGAACAAATAATAGAATTAAGTAAGACACAAGACATATGTTTAATATGTTATGAAAAGAATGACTTAGAATGTCATAGAAGCTTAATAAGAGAAATATTAAAACAAAAATATAATATAGACAGTAAGGAGTTTTAGAAAAAAATATGAAAATTGAAATGACAAATAATAACAACAATATAGACGTTAATGATAATAGATTATACTGTGACTTTACTTATTGTATACACAATTCTTCTTGTTGTGGAACGCCTACAGAAGAAGTATTAAAAGAATGTCACTGTACTAAGAGTAATGATCCTAAAGTAGTAATGTTTAATCAAAAAGAAGAATATTGTAGATCTTTTGTGTGGAATGATAGTTTGCCTGGTAAATGTGTATCTTGTCAAATGGATGAATATGGAGAAATAAGTATGCAATTATTAAAAACAATAAAGGATATGGATTTATTTGATGATGACGAGTGCGATACATTATAATAATTATACTCCAATACATTTACATACAGCAGAAGGTAGTTTAAGAGATAGTATATTAATGACAAAGGATTTGGTAAATAAAGCGAAAAAAATAAACATAAATACATTATGTATGACAGACCATGGCTCATTATCTAATATGTATAATTTTTATTATGAATGTAAAGATAACAATATAAAAGCAATAATAGGATGTGAAGTATATTTATGTAATGATATGAATATAAAGGATAAAGAACATAAAGATACATATCACATGATTTTATTAGCTAAAAATAATAATGGATTAAAGAATCTATTAAAGATTGTTTCTGCTGCATCTGTAGATGGAATGTATTATAAACCAAGAGTAGATTTAAATTACATTAAACAGTATAGTGAAGACATAATATGTACCACTGCTTGTGTAGGTGGATATGCACCTCAATTAATAATACAGGATAAAATTGATGAAGCAAAACAACATATACTAGATTTAAAAGAAACATTTAATGATGATTTATATTTAGAAATACAACCTGGTACATTCCAAGAACAAATAACAGTTAATAATACATTAATACAATTGAGTCATGAATTAAACATTAAATTAGTTGCTTCTAATGATATACATTATCTTAACCAAGAAGACTGGAAAGCACATGATTTTCATGTAAGAGATGGTAGAAATTTAAAAGTACCAGAAAATGAAGATGATGCTATTTATCCAGATAAGTGTTATTATTTAATGACTAAAGAAGAGTTAATCAATAGCTTTACTGATATACCAAAAAATACAATACTAGAAGCAATAAATAATACTAATGATATAGATAATAAATGTGAAGAATTAATATTTAAAACAGAAGGATTGAATTTACCAAACTTTAAATGTCCTACAGGATATAAAACAGACAGAGAATATTTAGAACACATATGTTTTATGAAGCTTAATAAAATGATTCTTAATATTGAAAATCCTAATGAATATATAAGTAGACTATATTATGAATTAGATGTATTAGAAGAATTAGGTTTTATATCTTATTTCTTAATCATTAGGGATGTTATATTATATGCTAGAGATAATGATATAATGATAGGACCAGGACGTGGTTCTGTATGTGGTTCATTAGTAGCATTTATGTGTGATATAACAAAGATTAATCCTATTAAATATGGTTTATTATTTGAAAGATTTTTATCTATTCATAGAAAAGGGTCTATACCAGATATCGATACAGATTCTGCCAGTGAAGGTAGAGATGCATTATTTGATTATGTTATTAATAAATATGGTGCAAACAAATGTTGTTCTGTTTCTACATTAGGAATAAGAAAATCTAAGTCAGCAATAAAAGCAGCAGGTAGATTATTAGATATGGATCCTAAGCTAGTTAATACAATATCTAAATTAATACCTACAGTATATTATGTAGACTTAGATGACGGTGGCGAAGATAAGAAAACAGATTTAAGTATTGAAGAATCTTTAGAATATGTAGAAGAATTAAGAGAATATGAGAAAATATATCCTGAATTATTTAATATAGCATCTAAATTAGAAAGATTACCAGATCAAGCAGGAATACATGCAGCAGGTATAATAATAGCAGATACAGACATAGTAGATGTGGCTCCATTAATTAAATCTAAAAATGAACATATAAATGCTACAGCATTAGATTTACATAGTGCAGAAACACAAAGCTTAGTAAAATATGACTTCTTAGGGTAAAAGCTTGCCCTCTTAAAAAGTAGTGGGTTATATGCTGGAATAGTAAACCCGTTAAGTTTTTCGTACTCTTACAGTATTTTGTACTTATTGTAATCGTAACAATCGGAAAAATAGGGAAAATCAGCAGGCACGATAAGATCCGCCTCAACGACTGGGAGAATAGCTCCGTCACATATAAGTGATTGTATGTGATAACCCCACGTAAAAAGATACAGTCTGAACGTCGTATGAAAATACGAGAGTTAAGCAGAAATGACTTAACATTTTTTGTAATCTCATTTAAAAGAAAAATTATTAAAAGAGCATAATATAAAATTAGTAAAAATTAAATATACAGAAAAAATAACAGAAGAACTAATAAAAGAGATTATAGAAAATTAACAAATTTGTAGCAAACCTTTCTGTTATTAATAAATTACAAAAGATTACAGGCGATGTATTCGATATAGAAACGGATGATTTTGATGACCCTAAAGTATGGGATTTAATTAGTTCATCTAATACAACAGGATTATTTCAAATAAATAGTAACATATATAAAAAGAGAATGCCTAGATTAAAACCTAAGACATTAAATGAATTAGCCGATTGTTTAGCATTAGTACGTGGTCCTTGTATATCATCTAAGCTTGATGAAAAGTATATGCGTATTCTTGAAGGAAAAGAACCAGTGGAATTGATACATCCTATGTATGACGAAGCAGTGAAAGACACTAATGGCATAATGATTTATCAAGAACAATTAATGAATTGCTGCTTTAACATGGGTCTACCATTACATCTCGGATATGATGTTATGAAAGCATCTTCGAAGAAGCGATTCGATAAGATTGCAGCATATAAAGAACAGTTACATGATTTAGTTAAAGGCAAAATGACAGATGAAGTCTTTGAAAGAATATTCCAATTAATATTAGATAGTGGGAGATATAGCTTCAACAAGTCACATGCTCTTGCTTACTCTACTATAACTTATACAACAGCGTATTATAAAACATATTATCCATTAGAATTCTTTGCTTGTTTATTAACTAATACTTATGTAAATAAAGTAGATTTAAAAAAACATAAAGAAAGACTAGAAGAAATAATGGAAGACTGTATAAGATTAGGTATTAAATTCTTACCAATAGATATGAATAAATCTAAATGGGATTTCATTGTAGAAGATGGTAAAATAAGAATAGGATTCTGTGCATTACCATCATTCTCTCGTGATACATATAATCATTTAGTAGAGACATGCATACCATTTAATAATGAATCATCATATGTATCACAGATATTTGAAAAAACAGAGAAAAGATTATGCAAGAAACAAGCAGTATTAGCATTGATAGCTTCTAATGCATTAGGAGATAGAATAGATTCATTTGAAGAATACTATACATTAAGAAAAGAAAAGAATTTTGATCCTGTAATTAAAATTAGTAATGGATGCATCATAGAATTATTAGCATCTAAAAAAGAAATAGAATTTAATCTATTCAATATTAACTTTATATATAACAGAATCAATAATTTGCCTAAGATAGATATATCTAAGATAAAGAATAAGCAATTATTTAATACAGTAGGTTATATTAAATCTGTAAAAGTTATTAAAGACAAGAATAAAAACAATATGGCATTTGTTAAATTAGAAACAGGGAATGGAATATTTGAATCGGTAGTATTTGCTAACATATATTCTAAATATAAAAAGATATTAAAGAAAGATAAATTAATTAATATTAAAGCAGAAATGCAAGAAAAGAATAAAAATAATAATAGTTGTAAATTAATAGAGGCTACAATATCGTAGTCTCTTTTTAATACAACGACAATAAATAATAAAGGAGATGACAATTATTGGCCAATAGAGATTATTATTATACTTCATATACATTGGATAACACAATAAATAATTTAAATAACTATAATAAAAAGAGAATACAAACTGATACGAATAATATAGCTCTTGATAATCATAAAGACAAAATACTTATGTATATAGATAGAATAAAGCGTTATATGAATGATATTAAAATATTCTATGGTATTACTGAGGATGATGAATTTGTTTATTCACAATTAGAACAAATAGAAAAAGAAATAAGTAATATTGAAAACAATAATGAATTATCACGAAAGATACAATTAATAAATGTATTATTAGATAGAATAAAATATATGACAACATATTATTATTGGAGGGCAAAAGATGACATCATAAAATGTCAATCAGAAGAATGTCATGAATCTATTACAAATGCAGAAATACAAATAAATAAGATTAATGCTATAGGCTCTAATATTAAATATAATAGAGATGTTACTTATTACAATCCATGTATCTTTACCATTAATGAATCAGAATATATAAAAGATTGTGCTCCTAATCTTATTATGTATGGCATGACAGAAGAATTGTATAAATGTACATACGATTATAATGTGTATAATAAGATTATAACTGAAAAAGATGAATCATTAAATAATGAGACTATTAAAAAGAATACATTTATTAATAATAAAGCATTCGATATACTTGATATACAACCTAAAGTATCATTATATCATATATTTAAGAATGATTTATATGCACTTCCTTCAAAAGAACATGTGGCATTGAGAGATAATATAAAATATTTGAGACTTGGAGGCATCCTATTTTATACAATACCTTATACAAGATTAACATATGAAATAATGTTATTATTAGCTAAGAATTTTATAAATATAAATGTAATTAAAACAAGCACAAATGATTTATTTAATAACATAACAATAATAGCACAAAGACAACCTGTAAAAGAATATGAAGAATCATACGCTAGATTAAAATCAATAAAATACGAAGATATAACTAATAGTATAGATTATGTATATACATTGCCTACAAACCATATAGAAATAACATTATTTAAAGGAGGCATATTAAGCGAAAACGAAGTTAACAAATATATAAATAGTACAAACTTGTACAATGATTTCTTTAAAGAGATAACAAAAGAAAAGACTAATACAGATGTGCAACCACTACTTCCATTTAATATAGGACAAATAGGATTAATACTTACGTCAGGTAGATTAGATGGTATTGTAGAAGAGCCAGGTAATAGATTTCATGTAATCAAAGGTAGAACAGTTAAACGTGTAGAACATATAAATCAAAACAAAACAAAGACATCAAATAAAGTACAAATAAATGCAATAGGTGCTGATGGCACTTATATAGAAATTAATTAGGAGGTGATATTTATTGTATAAATTTAATTTTAATTCAAACATTATAATATCAGATGGCTATGTTGCAGATGCGAATGATTTAATATTTGCATCTGTTATAGGATATAAAAATGTTGTTAAAAGTTTTACTAAACTCTTAAATGAGGAAGCAAGTGCTTACTTGAGATGTGAAGATACAACTACAAAAAATACAACAAGAATATGGACTTTTTGTAGAAACAAATATACAGTGCTACAAAAGAAAATACCAAACACAGATTATATACATGCAATATATTATTTAGAAAATTATAATTCTGGTAACTCTATTTGTAGTTATATATATAGAAATACAAATGATGAACAAGATATTCAAACATTTTTAGAAGATAAAGTGTTTGAGTTATTTGAAAACTATATGCCCGTACCTGTATTAAGAGAATGGATGCCTAAAATAATTGAGGAATTAAGAAGTGATAATTCTTATTATAATTTTAGAATTATTAAAACAGATGAACAATATAATCATACTAAAGACGTAGAAGCATATTATATAAGTGTTAATAAAGAAGAACTTAAAGAGCATATACAAACTTGGTTAAAAGAAGGAGAATTAGATATTAATGGCTCCAATAAAGAATCAATGTGCCTTGATAGTTGTGAAGGCTTGAATGATTATCTAGATTTATTTGGCGAATCATTAGCACAAAAAATACAAGATAACTTTAAACCTAAATTTACACCAGGACAAGATAAATATGATTTACATGCACAAATCATTGATGATTTTATACATAATCAAGGTATAGAAAAATATGAAGCACAAAGAGCAGTAGAACAAGCAGTAGCTAATAACTGGAAGATTAATAACAATACTTTAGTTGTAGGGGAATGCGGAGCGGGCAAAACCATAATTGCAAGTTCAGCATGTTTCATTCATCATGCAAATATGGGAAAAGGATTTAATACTTTAGTTATGTGTCCATCTCATATAGTAGAAAAATGGAAACGTGAAGTAGAATTATATGTACCTAATACTAAAGGATATATAGTTCATAATCTAACAGAATTATTAGAATTAAAACCTATATTATTGAATCCATATAGAACAGGAAATATATTTATTATACTATCTAAAGATATGGCTAAACTTTCATATGACATAAGACCCGCAGCTATATGGAGAAGAATAAAACCATCAATAGATGATAAACATCCTACAAGATACAGAAAGAACGTATTTGTGTGTCCTGATTGTGGTGAAATATTACGCAAAGACGTTAAAGCAAATGGTAGAAAATTTTCCATACCGTTAGATAAGACTGACTTTTTAACTGAACATCCATATAATCTTAAATGTTCTAAATGTGGTTGTAAATTATGGACTACATTAAATAAAGATGAAGAAGATTGTGAATGGATTAAAGTAGGTACAAGTGGTTGGGTAATGAAACAACACATAGAAGATATTGAAGAAGGATTATTAAATAAAGATAAACTAAACAAAAAAGAAAAGAATCTATTAAATGACTTATTATTGCAATCAAGACATTTAGAAGAACACAATTGTTATAACGATACAAGTAAAAAACCAAAAAGATATTGTATAACAAAATATATAAAAAAATATATGCATGATGTATTTACCTATGGAATATGGGATGAAATACATCAATTATCATCAAAATCTTCAATACAAGGACAAACATTTTTATATGCAGTTCAAGCATGTAAGAAAAATATTGGAATGACTGGAACTTTGATCAATGGATATGCAGAATCTATTTATTATATTTTATATAGAATGTTTCCTTCTACAATGAAGAAACACGGATTCAGTTATGAAGATGTTAATGAATTCGTAGAAAAATATGGTGTATCGTCACGTGAATATGATGCATCTACAAATAGAAATAAAAAGTCTAAATTACCAGGAATATCTCCATTAATCTTTACCGATTATTTATTTAATAGTACAGCATTTATATCATTAAAAGATATGAAAGATGAATTGCCTACTTATACAGAAGTACCAGTATCTGTAACAATGGATGAAGATACAAGAGCTGGTTATAATGAATATGAAACATTCTTAACTAATGTAGTGCATAATCAATATGATGAAGATGGCAATAAGAAATCATTAAAAATAATTCCTACAATAATAAGAGAAATGATGGACTATTGTGATTGTCCTCATAAAGCTAGACCAATACCAGACCCAGATACAGAAGAAATACGTTTCTCTCCTACTAAGTTAGAAAAAGAAACAAGAAATAAAGATGAAGAACTATTAAGAATCGTAGAGCAACATGTAAGTAATGGTGAAAGATGTTTAGTATATTATAATGCTGTTAATAAAACAGACATAGGTAAATCTTTAGTTGACTTACTATCAGAAAACGGTTATGTATCATATGAATTAAAAGCATCTGTTAAATCTGAAAAAAGAGAATCAATGATAAGAGGTTTAATTAAAGATAAAGGACTAGATGTATTAATATGTAATCCTAAATTAGTAGAAACAGGTTTAGATTTAATAGATTTTACTACTATTATATTCTATCAAGTAGGATATAATTTATATACATTAAGACAAGCATCAAGACGTTCATGGAGATTGTCACAAAAGAATCCTGTAAGTGTATATTATTTATATTATGGCGGTACTGCACAAGAAAGAGCATTATCATTAATGGCCACTAAATTACACGCTGCTAAAACAGTAGAAGGTGATTTTGATGAAGAAGGCTTGAAGGCAATGTCTGAAAATACAGATATACTTACACAAATAGCAAATAACGTAGTAAATGGTATGGAATGTGCATTAAATACTGCATTATTTACAGCTACTAATTATGTAAGAACAGCATCTAATAAAGTAAGACCTCATGTATTAAAGAATAAAGATATACAATATGATTTAGACGATAACGGTATGAAAATAATAGTTAATCAATGGAATAAATATAAAACAAATAATAAATTAGATAACGAATTAGTGGATAATCCTTTAAAATTATTTATATAATCATAAGTATAACTCCTTCTTGGTAATAATAATTAGAAATAAATTATTAAACAGGAAGGAGTTTTTATATTATGGCATTAGTATTAAAAAGAATAACAGATCCATATGAATGTAAGAAATGTTCTATAACAGGAAAATTATTAGCATATGGTGATGAATATTACGAAGATGACGTAGACGGTAAAATAATAGATTTTGAATATTATTATGATACAAAATTAGAAATGAAAATAAGACAAGCTGAAGAAAAAATAGATGAAGCTATGGATAGATTCTCATATCAACAAATATTAAGACAAAAGGAAAGACAATTCCTACAAAAAACAATGTTTGATAGACCATTAGCAGACCAAGATTGTTTATCATGGAGTGATTATTATCAATCTAAGCTATTGAATAACAACGAGTCGCCATCATATATTAATAATAACAATGACGACAAAGGAAGTGATAACTAGCAATGGCAAAGAGTGATAAATATGATGCAAGTAAAATAGTAACGAAAAAAAAGTTAATATTAGAAAATGCTAATACACAAACAAACTCTTATATTGTTGTTCATAATAGTGATCATAAGAATTTATCAAAACAATATGAAGAATATAAAAATGCAGCAGAAAGTAAATCTGCCAAAGACGCATATGCTCATTATCTATTGGATGATAAAAATATTTATCAACTATTAAAAGATAATTGGCCTGGTTCTCACACAGCAGGAGAAAAACCCTATGATGGTTGGGGTGTAAAAGGAATAGAAACAGGAACAATTAACAATAGTAATTCTATAGGTGTAACAGTAGTAGATGCGGCAAGTGTTAATTTAAATGATTCTACAGAAAACTTAATAGAGCTATTAAGATACATAATGAAGAATTATAATATTCCTGTAGATCATGTAGTAAGACATGGAGACACAGCATATCGCAAATGTCCTGCAACAATAGTAGATAATAATAAATGGAAATATATTAAAGACGAAATAAAGAAAAGAAATGAAAAACAGAAAAAGATAGCTATAGATTTTAAAGATTTTGACGTAGCCAGTGAAATGAAAAATGGTGATTCTGGTAGTTCTGATACAACGACATCATCAGACGCATCAAGCAGTGGTGGCTCTGGTAGCGGTACAGTAATACAATTAGTATTTAATAATGGTACAGTACAAGAATCATTAAGTAATGCTAATACTTCTGATAACTGGGTAGATATGCATAGAATAAAAGGTATCACTCTACATATGTATCCTCCATATCATAACTGTGAAGTAGAAGATATGGTAAACCATTTCAAAGCATATGATTGGGACAGATCTTTTCATTATAAAGTAGACTATAAAACTAAGATAGATTTCAATAAAGCTCCTGCTAGTGGTAAAACTAGAGGAGGAAACGACATAGGTACATCTAGAGTAGATGTAGACCTTGTACCAGGTGAAGGATTATATTCTGGTGTCGTAATAGGAGGTTATGGTGGTGGCGGTGATGCTACAACTGATACTTCAGGAGGAGGTGTTCCTTCCGGTGATGTATTTGGTTGGCCATTACCAGGTTTAACAAGAATATCTAGTGGTTTTGGATATAGAAAAGACCCTTTAGGAAGAGGAAATGGAAAACATAGAGGAATAGATATACCTGCAGATAAAGGTACTGAAATACATGCATATGCAGGAGGTACTGTAGAGAAATCAGAAGTACATAATAGTTGGGGCCAATATATATTGATAGACCATGGTAATGGATGTAAAACAAGATATGCACATCAATCTCAAAGATTGAAAAAAGCAGGTGATAAAGTTACATCAGGTGAAGTTTTAGGTAAAGTAGGAAGCACCGGAGATTCTACTGGTAATCACTTACATTTAGAAATGACATTAAATGGTGAATTAGTTGACCCTTCTATATATGTTAAACCAGGTGGAGGAAGTAAAAAAATACCTGATTGTTTCGGTTCTTCATCATCTGGCGACAAAGATGATAAAAAAGACGATAATAAGGATGATAACAAAAAAGATGATAAAACAAAAGCAATGGCGTTATCATTAGAATCAAAAGCTGTAGTAGATTATGATGATGAAATAATGCAAATGGATTTAAATAATCCTGAAGATTATGTAGTATATGATAATATAGACAAGGGTACTATATGTTTTGCTTCTGCAAATAATGGACAACATACTTACATAGAAAGAGCATTATTTAATAATCAACATCCTAAATATACATTATCAATAGGAGAATTTTTTGATAATCAAGAAAATGTAATAGAGAAAGATATAAATTATGATTATCCTAAAACAGAAAAGAAATTAATAGAACAATGTGCTAAAGCATTATATGATGAAGGATTCTCATCTAATGAATTATGGCGTGAATTTGATTTAAATAGAGCACCTTCACCATTCTTATACTTAGATACAGAAAAGTGGAAACTATTCTTAGATGAAGTACAAAAACAAATAGATTGGTTAAATGCTAAATATGGTAAAGTAAGTGCTACATATGTACCTAACAACTTATTAAAGAATGAGAATACAAATGAATTCATAGAAATGTCACCTGATTTAGGTATTAACTGGAATGGTAGTGGAACATTAGGTAGTGGTACTAGTGGATCATCAACAGGAGCAACAATTGATTCTCTTGAAGGAACTACTATGATAGGCGACTCAAGAACAGTACAAATGAGAGATAGTTTTAAAATGTTAGGTGGTATAGATGTTTATGCAAAAGGTGGTATGAACGCTACCTACTTTTACTGTCCTTCAAGAAATGTAAATAGATTAACAGGTATTAAGAACTCAACTAAAGCTATAATAGTATGGTTAGGCGTTAATGACCCTAGTACAAATATGAAAAATATGACTGCTATGCTTGGTTATTTAAAACAAACATACAGTAATGTGCCTATGTATGTAATAAAAGAAATATACGTATGTCAAAACGCTAAGATATGGGGAGGAATGGCTCCTTCAACAATGAATAGTCAAATAGATACATGGAATAGCACAATTGGCTCATATTGTTCAAGCAATGGAATAAACTTTATAGATTTTACATCAGACTTTAATGATGGTAAATTCGGTAAACAATCTTTATCAATGGATGGTATACATCTTAAGAAACAAGGTTATGAATTATATTTAAATGACTTAAAGAGTCGTATCGTCAGCACTAACAGCAGTAGTGGTGATAGCGGTAGTGGGTCTACTGATAATAAAACATCAACCAATGATGAAGATTTACCATTAAGACCTGTAGTAGATTATGATGAACCTGTATTCTTTACAGTTGATTCTAAAACAAAAGATACTGATAATTCTACTACAGATAAAAAAGATGATAAAGATAAGGATAAAGATTCAACAGATAAAACAGAAAGCCAAGATATACAAGCTGACCCGGATTATAAAGGTAAAACATGTTATGTAAACCATGATACTAATGTTTATTTATATGCAGGTCCTGATACTGCTACTAAAAAGATAAGAGCATTAACTACTGGCGAAGAATTAATCGTTACAGGAGCTAATGGTATATTCTATCAAGTCAAAATAGATGCAGATAGAGGATATGTAAGAGCCAAAAACTTATCAATAATCTTAGTTAATAAATACGGTAAAGCTAAAAAAGAAAATATAGGTAAAAGATGTTGGACTAAGTTTGAAAACACAGCAGTGTATAAAGATTATAAAGACTTAACTAATGTTGTAACTACATTAGAAGATCAAGCTAGAGGTAAAATACTAGATGCTAAAGATGATTTCTATTATATACAATTTACTAAATTAGATAAAAAAGTAGATGTAGATGGCGGTGGCGATGCAGGAGAAGATACTGATAACACCGATTCTACAAATAATAAAGATAATACTAATAAGACCAATACAAGTAAAAAGAAAAAGAAGAATCCAATAACACCTGCAACAAAATATATAGACTTTGAAGGATGGGTTAAAGCATATAGAATAACTACTGATTGGGATTTCTTTGATTATGAAAAAACAGAACAAGTAGAAAATCCATATGATTCAACAGAAATAGAAGTACTTAACGGAGATTTTGAAGGCAACAAAGATAAGACAAATAAAGACGATACAAATAAAGACGACGATGAAAATAAGAAAGATGATGCCGACAAAGATAAAGACGATTCATCAAGTACAGATAAGAAAGATGACACAAGCAGCAAAGCTAAAACAAAAGATACAACTACTGATGATAAAGATAAAGATGACGAAAATAAGAAAGACGATACTGATAAAGATGATTCCGATCAAGATAGCGCTGAATCTAGTGAAGATATAGCTAGTCTAGGATGGGAAAAATATGGAGAATTTGATTATCATATTATAGACAACCCAGCATGGGATGAAGATGGACACTGGAATTATAGAGGAGACCATTTTGCAAGAATACGTTCAGTAACTAAAACAACTACTGGATTAATGAATGACATATCTATATCTAAAGTAGAACAAGATGGTGAAGATTTACCATATTATATAAGAATATCTGCATGGATAAAACAAGTAACACAAGACGATATAGCAGATGGTATAGATGTAGATGCAGTAGATGAATTAATAAATAACAAATTAACATTTGCATTACTAGATAAAGACCAAAAGATAAAATTCTCAGAAGAAATAGAAATACCTAAAGACTATAAAAAATTTGGACAATGTTCTTGTTTATTCTTTAGTGTACCTGAAGGTGATTATAAATTATTTATTGGGGCTAAAAATAAATACGATATATTCTTAGACAATGTAACATTAGAACAAATATATAATATAGACCCTGATAAAGACAATGAAATAACTACAGGAAATATAAGCATGTCAGGTGTAGGAACAACATCTAAAGATAATGGTGGTATAATGGCTTATACGGTAGGTAAACCTACAAACGCTAACGCTAAACAACCTGGAATAAAAACAATAATAACAACTGAAGAATATGAAAAAATAATGGCAAATGCTTCACCTAAGAACATAGGTACATATACATCACAATTTGAGTTATACGACAAAGGATTAGACGAAGTATTAAATGCACCAGTAATGCCAGACGATAGATTAAATTCGTTAACAGAATCACTTAACTCTGTTACAGGAAATGATATACATTATAACGTAGTAGAAACAGGTCCAGGTTCAGTAGACCACTGTGTTAAACCTGCAGATGAATTAAATGTATTATATAAACAAGTAAGTGTTAAATGTGATCCTATTTATCCAGATTTAATAGTTCCTCCTAATTATTCAACAGGAGATTATGATAACAAAACAAGTGATAATACAATACCATTAGAAGCCCTACAATCAGGAGAATTAAGTAATGAAAACTTAGGTAATAAAAAGTTATCATATGACTATTCAGTACTAGAAGATAAAACTAAAGAATCAAAAGGTAAACCAGTTAATTATAACGACCCTTATCCATATGATTCAAAGATAATGGAATTAGAAAGACACTTCCCTAAAGTATCAATAGACGAAATAGAAAGTAGATTATATTCCTGCAATCATCCAGGATGTCCAATAGCACAACCAATGGCAAAAAACTTTGCAATGTTAAACGATATGCAATTGGCACAATCTAAAAAAATAGAACAAAGATTAGTTAAGTTGGAAAACATATCATCATTCATGCTAAGAAATCTAGGACGTGTAGGTTCGAGACTAAACATAAATTGTGTATACTACGGAGGGCAAGATGTATTTAGTAAATATCGTTGTATAAGATGTTTACATGATGATAGAGTACATGATGGATGTAGTGTAACAATAGATCAATGTTTATGTTGTACAAGATACGAACCTATTATAGGTCAAATATATGATATATTAGATGAAACAGGTATGAATGGTTCAGCTTTGTTAGATGATATGCAAATGTCGTACATGACATTAGATGATTTAAGAAATCTAAATCAAGTAGAACGTAGAAGTTCTAAATTTGATTATTCAGATGTATCAATAGACGAAAAACAAAAGACACCTAAAACATTAATAGACACATGGAAACAATTGGATGCTAAGAAGTATAAAGAGTCATTAAAGAAAAAACATAGTTCAGATAAAGAGCTAGAAGAAGCATTTAAAAAAGCTAAAGAATCAGACTATATATTCCAAATGGACTGGACAGAAAAAGAATTAGACGGACAAGCACCAGACGTAAAACAATATCCTTCAGAAGGACTTGTTAAAAAGTATTACAAGGAAGAAGGAGATGCTGGTGAAGATGTACAAGAAAAGACTAAGACCGATACTGCATTAAATAAAACTAAAACAGATAAAGAATCAAAGAACGAATCAATAACTAATGGTGAATGGGTAGATACAAGAGAAGACCCAGACACAACACAAACAAATAAATACAGTTCTGAAGATTTCTATTTTGAAGGATTTAATAAAAACAGAACAGGGTATGAATATGATAATGGACTAGCTGGATATATAGGTTTAACTACTAGTGGAGGTAGTGGAATGTCTGGTACTATGGGAGCTGAATGTAGAAATAAAATAGTTGAAAAAGCAAAAGAAATAGTCCAATTACATAAAGATGGTAAAGCATTCTATAGTAATTATCCAAGAACTGTCGATGATACTAAACGTCAAATGATTCCTTCAGGACTTGGTAAAGGTATGATAGGTTATGACTGTTCATCACTTGTATCTTGTTGTTATAAATATGCAGGTCTTAATTCTATGTATGATAAAAGATGTGCCGGTGGTTCAATAATGGAAGAAATAGTTAACAACGGCGGAGAAATGTGGCTTAACAATGAAGAAGGTGTAGCAAAAGCTAAACCAGGAGATTGTATATGTTGTTGTGGTACAAGTTATAGTACAAGATATAAACCTACAGAACAGGATATGAAAAATAGAAAGAAACTTACAATACATCATATTATGGTTTATATAGGAAATAACCAAGTAGCACATTCATCAGAACCTAAACCTGCACCAAAAGGTATACGTATAGATGATTGGAATAGTAGCCATTATTCATGGGATACTTCATTCTTTATAAGACCTAAAGATTTAATAGAAGCAGATGCAGCTGCTGCATCAAGTGGAACTATGGTAGGTGGAATAAGTGGTGATGGTATCACAGAAAAAACAGGTACTATAGACGGACATAATTATGTATGTATATTAGAAAGATGTGTATGTACAAACTATTGTGTATATGGAGATCCTACAAACGGTGGAGGAACATTTGGAACATGGGGAAAAGGTGGAGCAAGTGGATTAGGTGCAGTACCAGGATGTACTTGTGCAGCTCACAACATGCCATATGGAACTGAAATATATTTCCCTGATTTAAAACATCTTAATAAAAACAGTACTGGTACATGGGTAGTAACAGATACTGGAGGACCAGGATTTGATTTTGATATATTAACTACAAATGTTGTACATGACGGTTCAATAAAAGGATGGAGTGCATTAACAGGAAAAGGATATGTAGTTAAATGGGGAGATGGTTCGAAAGGAATTGCTCCATCATTTAAAGAAATGGATAGAAGAACCTATGGTAAATGGGCTAAAAACTTTAATGCATATAAAAAACTTGGAGGATGTACAATTAATTTAACTAAATGGAGACAAGATGACGCAAAATAAGAATATAATATTTTTTCATAAATAAAATAATAAAACAATTACAATACGTAATACTACTATGAAAACAATTTTTTGTGTTTCTTTTTTCATAATATACCCTCCTGTGGAGGTACTTCACGTACCTCCCAAAATCTTTATAAATATAATAAATAAACAGGAGTGAAAAAACAATATGTATAAAGTTAATGATATAGTATATGTATATATACGAGGAACAAAGAAAGAATCATTTGCTTTACATGGATTACATGGGAGCAGATTTGGAATAATAAAAAACATTATACAAACAGATAATGATAATATAAAATATGAAATAGAACTAACAGTATCAAATACTGTTATACAAATAGATAATACAACTAGATTTACATTCTATGATATGAATGAATTGGTAGATTGTATAAGTTCAATCAATATACCTACAAATATAAAAGAACAATATATAGCGCTAATTAATGATGTAGTTCAAGATATTAACTCTATTGAAAATACAACATATAAATATTAATTCTTTTCTTTAATAAAAAAAGAGGGTTTCTTCCCCTCTTTTTTTATTTTTCTTTCTTTTTATTTAAACCTATTAATTCCTTTTCTCTTTTTCTTTTATCTTCTCTTTCTTTTCTTTATTTCTTCTTTAATTTATTTCTTCTTTAATTTATTTTTTCCAAGCCAAATTCTTTTTTCCTGCAAATTCATTAACTACTGCTTTTATTTCTATTTTACTATCAATAATAAATTTATCAAGATTATTTATATAATCGCTTGAGAATACAGTTAAACTAACATCTACATTATCTTTTTCTACTGTTATAAATGCCATTAAGTTACCATTCTTATCTGTAATTTCTCTTATATTTTTTATTGTAAAGAAATCTTTAATTTTATCTCCTACCTTTAAATCATTTATCCATTCATTATATGTTAATGATAAAGATAATGTTTCTTTTTCTAATTTGATACATTTAAGTTTATCATATTCATTAGGATCAAGTCTTGTAGCTGTTTTATCTTCTCTTAAATCATAGAACTTATTTAATAATGTATATCTATTAGTATATTCATTGTTGTATAATGAATCAAATGCACCAGACTTAATAAGTGCACCTACTACCGCTTTATTTGCTTTAGATCTAGATATTTTGCTACAGAAATCTTCTATAGAATCATATGGTCTGTTTTCTATAATATGTTTAATAGGTTTTTCGCCTACTTTTTTAATTGATTGTAGGCCAAATAATATTTTCTTATTTTTTACATCACAAGTAAAACTTGCAATAGATTTATTTATATCAGGTACAGTAACTTCTATACCATTCTTTCTTAACACTTTTATATATGGTTCTCTTTTATCATCTTTATCTAATAATGTAAGTACAGCAGTAAAATATTCACATGGATAATAATACTTTAACCATGCTGTAACGCATGTAATTAAAGAATAAGATGTAGCATGTGATTTATTGAATAAGTAACTAGCACACCCTTCTACTACATCAGTCCAGAATGTAATTAATTCTTGTTCTGAATATCCATTATTTATTCCACCTGTTATTGGATTACCATATTTGTCATGTTCAGGTTTACCATATATAAACCAAGTTTTACATAAATCCATCAGTGCTTTACGCTTTTTGGCTACGCTTTTGCGTAAATATGTATCAGCTTGATTATCATCAAAACCTGCTACTTTTTTTGCTATTAGCATTAACTGTTCTTGATATAAGATACAACCATATGTATCACCTAAAATATCATCACAATTTAAATCATATGTTGTTTCTTCAAGTCCTAGTTTTCTTTTAGAATATGTTTCATTAAATCCAGCAGATAATGGACCTGGTCTAGCTATTGAAGTTACAGCTGTTAAATCATTTATATTATCAGGTTGTATTTCAGATACTAAACTTTTAAACAGATTAGATTCAAATTGGAATACAGTTTCTGTTTCTTTGTTTTTTATCATGTTAAATACATTTTCATCATTTCTTATATTTTTATTTGTATATAACTCATCAAGAGTTATTTCTATTCCTTCATGTTTATTTATAAGTTTTAGTGTTTCAGATACAACAGATATAGTTTTTAACCCAAGCATGTCAAATTTGACGCCCCCAGCTTTTTCTACTATATCTTTATCCCAAACAGTAACTTTTTTACCTTTTGCTATTCTTGTAGGGAATATATCATTTATTGGTACAGGAGTAATTAATACACCTCCTGCATGTATACCATAGTTACGAGGTATACCTTCTAATTGTCTTACAATATCAAAATATTTTTGATATGTGCTCTCAATAGCTTTAAATTTTTTATAACCTTCAGGGTTTTCATCTTTAAGCTTATCGAATGCTTCAAATGTTACTGAAAGAGAATCTATTATTTGATTCAGTTCTTTTGTTACTTCATTAGCCACAGAGAAATCAACATTAAATACACGCATAACATCTTTAATGCCATTAATCATACACAATGTAGTTTTAGTTCCAACTTGACATACATTTTCATGATTATATTTATTATTTAAATATGCAATTAATTGTTGTCTATCTGTCTGACTAATATCGCTATCTATCGATCACACCGTCTCTTTCGAGATACTTTAACACATTTTTATAAATGTCGGACTAGACTATATCTTCATCCTTATATTAAGGATTGCCCCACTTCGCCATCGCTTAATAAAACTAGGCTACGTTCCTTCGAACTAGTCGTTGAACGTTCCTCTATTCAAGGCTTCGCTGCTGATTACCCATTATTATACTACTTAGCACATATTATTTATAATATGCTTTTATCTCAGCTTATAGCATCTTTAACACTTTTTTCTGCTTTCGCAACATTCACGCTTAAGTATATTTCATCTTTACGTTGTAGTGGTTAAAGCTTTAGAGCTTCCCAGTCAATTCAAGGCTCTTATCACCTAACGTTACCGGTAGGTTCAACTAAGTATTTATTACACAAATTAATATATCTTTCATATTTTCTATCTAAACAAATAGTAGCGTCTTTATATAAATGATTCATAAAATCTAAAGCTTGTAAATTACCACCCACTTCTAAACTACTTACTATTTGATTAGGTTTTCTCTTATAGTAATGATTTACAATAGCAATATTATTAGATTCTATGTAAGATTTAATATAATCCAGTAATTCATCTGTTCCCAATATTTTGACATGATATGTATCTGTTGTAGCAGTATAAGCCAAACATCCATCACCATCGAAATAACCACGTATAAAATGATGAACTAGATGTTTAGGAACATTTTTTGGAGCAGTTAGAATATTAGTTTTATGTTTTACACAACCATGATTGATTAAATCTTGTACGGTCTTTTCACTTTTCATTAATAGTCTAACATACTGATTTCCTATAGTATAACCAACTGTTGTTTCATAAGTTTTTATTGGATTAGTCGCTTCTATATCTGTTTTAAATTTTTCTATATGATTTTTGTCTTTTACACTTAAAGACATTCCAAATGAATTAGTGTTTGTTATATAACCATCGGCATACATAAATCCTAACCAATACGCTTTGTGTTCTGTATCTATAGTTTCGAAATAGTTTTCATTATGAATATACTTCCTAGAATTTATTGAGTTATTTCTAGTTTTGATTTTTTCTTTTTTCAATATGTTATAAACACTAGAATGATGTATATTATATTTCTTTGCTATTTTATAACCACTTAATCCATCTTTGTAATCTTCTACTACTTGTTTTTTAATTTCATCGCTTATTTTCAAATAATACATCTCCGTTCTTCGGTAATTTTTATACATCGATGTATTACTTGTAAAAATACATTAATTTAATTTGTAATAAACATTTAATCTGGCATTGCTACTCTATCCATTGTTAAAAAACGAGAGAACAGTAAATCATATTCTATTGGATCCGTACCTTTTATTATACCAAGTAAGAATGATGCAAGGCTACCTGCAGCACTACCTCTTCCTGGGCCAAACGCACATCCACTATTTTGTATTGCGTCTTGCACTATTAAGAAATATGATGCAAACCCTTTTGTATTAATAACATCTAATTCATGTCTTAATCTTGCTTCATATTCTAATCGTTTATCCATTTTATTTTCTGTTATTAAATATTTATATAATTGAATCCAACATTGTCTAGATATCCAACGTTCAGGAGTATAACCTTCAGGTACTTCTACTTCAGGTAATAATTCATGGTCTGAACCTAGTTTAATATCTGATGATACTTTATCTACTATTAATTGAGTATTGTTTAATGCTTCAATACAAGCATTAATATATTCTTCTTTAGTTATTAACTTTGAATCAAAGTAATTATCACATTGTGTATTAAATGCTTCAACCATTTCATCATAACTTCTTATCCAGAATTCTTCATTATATTTCATTCTATTTGGATCGTTATACAACTTATTCATACCGATACATAATAATACATCATGAACATAAGCATCTTCTTTGTTTGTATAGTGTGAATCATTAGTTGCTACAAGTTTTATATTGTATTCGTTAGCAAACTCTATTAATTTAAGATTTATTTTTATTTGTTTTTCATCATTTAACGGTTGTAATTCTAAATAAAAATCATCATTAAATGTATTTCTTAATATTAGTAATTCTTCTAATGCTTTATCGTATTTATCTTTTAATATATACTGATTTATCATAGAACCAATACAAGCTGAAGTACATATGACACCTTCATTATATTGTTTTAATAAGTTATTATCACAATGACCTTTACCATTAAATAAACCATTTTCATTAGCTATTGATGATAATTTAACTATATTATTCCAGCCAGTTTGGTTCTTAGCTATTAATATTAAATGATATCCTTTTGTATCATATATATAAGGTTTAATTAATTCTTCTATTTCTTTCTTTTTAGCTTTCTTTGGTATTTCAATATTGTTTTCTTTTGCTTTGTTCAATGCAATTTCTTTTCTTTCTTCTACTGGTAGCATTATTGTATTCATATCATGTGTATGATACATTTCGATACCAAGTATAGGTTTTATATCATTATCTAAACATTTATGTTGAAACTCATATGTACCTGCAAGAGTACCATGGTCAGTTATTGCTACTGCTTTCATATTTAATTCTTTAACTTTATTTATTAAATTATCTATCTTATTAAATCCATCAAGTAAACTATCTGGAGTATGTACATGTAAGTGTGTAAAGTTTTTCAAATAATAGTCACTCTCCTTGTTCTGTTTTATAATAATATATATGAAGATAACAAAAAAAGAAACTGCTTTTTTATGCAGTCTCCATTTGTTTTATGTTCATTACTATTTGACCATTGAATAATTCAAGTTCACATAGTATATTAACTTTTTTAGGACTTCCCAATTCTTCATATGTTTCACCAAAGCCCCAGCACCATGCAGTATTTTTGCCTGTTTTATCACTTAGTGCAAACTTAATATTATTAGGATTATTATTAGATCTTTTATCAATTGATATATTTATATTTTCTAAGTAGAACTTAGGTGCATTTAAATCATTATAAAATAATATATCTTTATATTCTTTTACTGTGTTCTTTGATATTTCTGATGCATTTAATTGTCTATCTGCATAATATACTGGTTCTTCTATTTCTGTAGTTTCAGCTTTTTCTTGAGCTTTTTGTATTATTGTATAAATTATATTATTCATAGAATCTTTAAACAAATCTAATTTATCTTTTGATACTTCAACTCCACATGCTTTTGAGTGGCCTCCAAAAGATACAACTATGTTTTGTTTTTGTAGGTATTTAAATATAGCTTGTAAGTCAATACCTTCAATACTTCTAGCAGAACCACTATATGTATCTTTATGCTCACTAAATACTATTGTTGGTCTATTATACATTTCCATTAATTTATTTGCTAATAGTCCTGCACATCCACCAGCATCATTAGATACTATTATTGTTACAAAACTTGATTCATCTATATTAGGTATTGCTTCTACTACTAAGTTCTTAGTTTTATCTTTTCTTTCATCATTATAATTAACTATCTTATTATACATATCCCTTATTTCTGTATCTTCTAATAAGAAATCCATTGCTGAATTAGCATTACCCATTCTACCACATGCATTTATTTGTGGTCCATATTCAAATGCTATATCTTTTGGTATTAATTTTTTATATCCTCTATATTGCATATAATACTCAAATGAATCAGAACATTCAATATTTTTATCATTAAGCATATATAGTCCATTTCTTATAAAGATACTGTTTTCTAATGAAGCAGGAACCATATCTGATATTGTAGCTGTCATTACATTAGGTAAATAATATTCATTATATCCTGAATCATCTCCATAATAATCTACTAATAAGTATGAACATAATTTATATATAACGCCCGCACCGCATAAACCCATATATTCATTTTCATCATCTATTAATTCATCTATTACTATACAATTAGGTATTAATCCTTCTTGTGGAACGTGGTGATCTGTCACCACTACTTCTATATTATTATCTTGTAAATAATCTATTTCGTATCCTTTAGCTATACCGTTATCTACTGTAAGTACAAGTATATTATCATTTGGTATATCATTATGCACTAATTCAAAGCACCATTCAGCAGATAAACCGTAACCCTCTTCTCTTTCTGGAATATGATAATGTATTTGACATTTGCTATCTAATGATTCAGTTAATACCTTCAAGCAATCATAAGCTATATATGTTGATTGAATGCCATCGTTATCATAATCTCCGTATATATAAATATGAGATGTATCGTTCTCTAAAAAACGTGCTATTACTTTAGCTGCATCGCTTATTCCTTTAATAGAATTGTTAGGTAATGAATCATAGAAATTATTATTAGTTATAACTTCTATTACACTTTTATCTAATTTTCTATTAAGTAATACTTTTGCGCATTCTTCATTTATATTTAAATCTTCTACAAGATGTTTTATATCTTTCTTATTATGTTTTGGTATTCTTATTTTCATTAAACCGCTCCTTTAATTGATTATATATAATTATAATATATGTACGAATCAATTATTTATCGTTAGGAGTTATAGGCATATTAGCCTTTCTTCCTGATTTTCTCTTTCTTGTTAATTTAGATTTATCAAATCCATATGTTTCACATAACTTATCTACAGCCGTACGTCTCTTATTATTTATTGTTCCTATATTGCTGTCATTTAATTCACCTATTTGTCTATCATTAAAATCTTCTAAATAATATTTAACTAATATTTTACGTTGGAATGGAGATAAGTCTGCAAATATATCACTACATGTATCACCGTTAATCCAAGTATAATCTGGTAATCCTGTAACTGATTCATAATAATTATCTTCATGTATTATATCAATATTAGCATCTTCATTACCATTAATAACATCTTCATATTTATAATTTTTATAACTAATTGCTAATGGATTAGATATTTGTTTCTTAATAAATCTTGATACTTCAAAATGATATGAATTAGCTACATATGCACAGAAGTTTTTACCTTTTTGTTTGTATCTTTTCATAAGAGTTAGAAAGCATACATATAAGTCAGAAAGTATATCTTCTTCAGATGTTACTTTGCCGTATGCTTCTACTACAAAGTTAAATGCATAATATATCTTTTCTTTATATTCTTTAGATGTTTTTTTTCTTAACAATGCATTCTTTGTTAATCTATCTTTTATGAATTGTGATATAAACATTTTTTGATCTTTAGAATTCCAGTCTATTTGATTAAATTTGATTAATGTTATATATGATTTAAATAATGGTGAGAATTTATTGAGCAATATATCTGCTGCGCTTTGTGATATTTCTTTATTTTCTTCATCATTTAGATACTTTTGATATGTTAATACTAGTTCTTCTATTTCATTCCATTGTGCTAGTCTTTCTTCCTCTGTTAGCTGTAATATTTTAGAATTGTCGTATGTTTTCATAGATAAAATATATTTCCCTTCATTATTTTTATTTTATCTCTCTGTATAGTTATAAAAAAAGAGAGCTTTATTTTACTCTCTTGTGTTTCTTTAATTGTTGCATTTCATTCCAATCACACCATGTATTGTTATACCATGTAATGCATTTTAATCCTCCATATTCAGGATATTTAAAGTTAAACATCTTTTCTTTTATCTTAAAGTCCGCTGTTTTAATCCCTTTAACGTCTATTACGTCTATTGAGCCATCATTGTATGTTAATTGAAAGTCTGCTATGTATTTGATAGCTTGAACTGTACAGCCTGGATGTTTTCTTTGTAGGCTTTTAAGTTCTTTATCATCTTTAGGTATTACAACTTTATTATTTATAACCAAATGTTTCTCTTGTAGAATAAATTCTGGTTGTAATTTAATATTTTTTATATTGAGTTTGTCTTTATTATCTCTTATGTATATATAGTAGTTTGCTTCTGTTTTTGAGTCGAATGTTATATTATCTATTGTTGTTTTTATGTGTTTTATTTTTCCCATTTCTTTTGTCTTTTTGCTTTTTCTTTTTCTTGGCATTATCAATTTCCTCCTGTGGCACATAACCCATTTCTTCTCTTAAGAATATGCCATTAGATTTATCTGATGTTCGACGCATTATCGTTAACACCTCCTTCTTCGGCATTTCTAATTAATTCTGTCGGTTTTACTAAAGATTCAAGATACTGTATTCGTTCATTTTTAACTTGTATCTCTGCTTCTTTAATAGCTAATTCATGTTCAAGTTGCATAACTAAAGCACCTAGTCTAGTCTCTAGTTTACTTATAACTTGCTCATAAGTTATTTGTACTGGTTCCATAATTATAACTCCCTATCTTTTATTTCTGTATCATTAGGTAACTTAACTGTATGCTTAGTAATCATCATATTAACTTTCCATGCTTCATGTAATTCTTTATTACAAACATTAAAGTTTCTATTTGAATCATCTTTACCTTGTTCATAACATTCTCTACATTCCTCATATCGTTCATCATAAGATCTACAGCCATAACATATTGGACACATAGAATAATTAATACAACCTATTTGATTACCTCTTACTTTATTGGGTTGTTTTGCTGTTTGCATCATACTATTTCTTATCTGCTTTCTTAGCTGTAGATTTTTTAGTAGATGTTTTCTTAGCTGTTGTAGGAGGTTTTTCTTCTGATTTAGGCTCATCCGCAACAGGTTCATCTGTTTGTAATTCACTAGCATCTAATAAAACATATTTACCTAATTTTTGTTGAAAATGCTTCATGCATAAACAAACAGGTATACCGTTATAGTTTAATTTAAATACTTCTTTATATTCTAATTCACCTGGATTATAGTGACCTTCTTTTGCACAGTCTTGACAAACATCTTGTATTGTTCCTAATGTTATTCCTTCACGTTGATTATAAGGTTTATCAGTATACATTATGAGTTATCACCGCTTTCTTATTTAATTTTTTTTGTATAATATATAAAGGAACTTGGGGCTTATGCTCTCAAGTTCCTAGTAGAGAATCATTATATATATTTTACAAATTCTGTATAGTCTTCGTAAATATAATAACCTACTTTAGTTTTTAACCATTTACCTTCTTTTCCTACAATAGTAACAGCTGTACCTTTATTAAGCTTGCATACTATTTCAGAATTAGTAGTTGGTTCTTTTCTTCCATTTAATACATCTGCTGTAGTTCTTATTATATATTGTTTAAATACTTTTTCTTCTGATTCTGCTTTTACAAATTTAGTATATGCTAAAGATATCCAACCGTTCTTATCTTTTACATAGCCCCAATTGTTTTCTATTTTGGATACTACTACTTGTTCACCTTCATTAAGAGAGTCTACTTTAGTATAACTAGCACTTGCTCCACTTCTTACGTTTAATACATCTGCTGTCACTTTGTATACGCCTACTTTATATTCATTATCTTCAGTCGTATCTATTACAGGAGTAGTTGTTGTAGATGAAGAACCATATTTATATGCCTTCAATAAAGGATAGAAGTTGTGTTCAAATGCTTTTCTTGTATTACCGAAGCCCATAAAATTAGTACCTGGACAAGGTTTTCTACTTCTACCTGCAATATAATCGCCTAGATAAGTACCACCACTAGTAAACCATGCGTGTGGTCTTATATAAGTAGAAGTCTTAGGTAAATTAAATTTTTCAGCTAATAATGCAAATACAAATATGACTGCTTTTCTTTGTGCTGTAGTCATTATATCATGACCTTTATCGAAATTACCATATATTTCTACACACACTGCATTTGTGTTCCATCCTGCTATTCCTATTGGTGTAGAATTTAAATTTCTACCTGTTGTTATTTTACCATTAGGAAATATGTTAAAGTGTTGTGCTATATAATGACCATGACCATCAGAACTATGCCATGTTTGTTTACCATATGAATCTAATGATTGTGTTCTTCCTAATTCTTTATTGTTACCATATACTCTTTGATCTGTTCCATTCCATGTAGAATAATCAGGAGCACCCATGTGATGTACTTGTAGTCTAGTTATTCTTCTTGTAGGATGTTGTTTGTCGAGCCATTCTTTAAACTCTTTTTCATTTTCAAGTAATGTGAATCCATTTTGTGTTTTCATTTTATCACTTCCTATTTATCTTTCTTTCCTTCTATGAAATTTCTAAATGCTTCATATACTCCAGTAGATAATAGTCCACTCATTGCACCGCTTAATATTATTTGTAATAATAATGGTCCAACGCCTACAGTATTAAAATTAGTTACTATGTCACCACAGCAATTAATTAAGTTTAATACTATACCAAGTACAGCCATTATTAATGGTATGTATTTATTAGGTATAAAGTCTAAACTATTTTTAATTACGTAGCCTACGCATAAACAAATACCCATAACTACCACTACTGTATAATTACTTAATACACCTAAGTCCATTAATTATCATCCCTTTCTATTTTTATTCTTTGTATGATTGTATCAAGCTTGGTAGAATTCTTTTCTTGCTCTGCTTTCAAATCATGTATATCGTTCTTTACATCATCTTGAAAGAACTTTAAATTATCTGATAGTTTTTGATTCGTCTTAAGAAACTCACGTCTTTCTTTTGCATTTTCTTGACGAGTCATTAATCTATCTTCTCTGTCCTCCCTGTCTTTTCTGTATAGAAATACAGCTAAAGCAATACAGGCAAATATAGGGAAGCCGAATGAATTAATACATTCGGAAATAACATCAATGTTCAATAGAATCTTCCCCTTTCATTATTATTCAGTTCCTGTATTTATTTTGCCTTCTACTTCACTTACTTTGGTCCCAAGTTCTGATACTTTAGATTCTAGAGTAGTAACTTTTGTTTCTAATACTGTTACTCTTGCTTCTACAGCATCTTTGCCTTCCGCAGGTAATTCACCTTCTACTATAACAAGATTATTCTTTTTAAGTCCTTCTCTTATAGCATCGAAGTCTGTTACTTTAGCACAGTCAAATACCATACCTTGTTGTAAGAATATGCCATTGTCTGGATCACTCCATATTGGTACTAAAGGATGTAATTTTATTTTTAGTGTTGCTGCTGCCATTTAGCATTAACTCCTTTCCGTTATATTTAAGTATTGATAAGTCTTTATCGTATGTATATTACTAAATCAAACAATCGGTATTATTTATTACAAAAAAATAAAAGCTCAATAATGAGCTTTATAATTGGTATAATATAGCGTTGTAACGTTTGGCAGATTCTTCTGCAACCTCTACACATTTACTATACTCTGGAGAGAAATTACAAAACATTACACCTTTGTAGGAAGATAATTTATTCTTAGCCCAGTCTATTTCTATTACTGGCTTCTTTTCTATAGACTCTTCTGATTCTTTATAAAATATTTTAGCTGATTGTTTATTCTTTGATACATCATTATACATAAGGAAACATACATCACTTTCAAATTCTAATATATTACTATCTTTTAAGTCATCCATTGTAGGCCTTCTTGTACCGTTAAGTTTTCTTAAATGCATAGATGCAAATACGATACAATTAAACTTTTTAGATAAATCTTTTATCTTTTTAGCTATTATATCTATACGTTCATTAGCAGATAATTTATTAGCATCTTTTAATGCTATATCTTTTAATGAGTCAATGGCTACCATTATATTCATTTCAGGATCTATTGATTTAACATAGTGATATATTTGTTCTGTCTTTTCGTATATGTCATCTATAAATTCTACTTCTTCCGATTCAAATATTACAAGCTTATTAGAATCATCTTTAAGTTTATTCAATCCTTCCTTACGTTTATCTAATTGTTTCTGTATATTAATAGAATCAGGATGTCCTTCGTTTACCATTTCTTGATATCTACCTGGTTTAGCTACGATACTAATTGGTATATTCTCTCTCATAGCTATTACTCTAGGTATTATTCTGTTTCTTGTATCATCTAATGAATAATAGATACCGAATAATTTATTAGATTCATTAGCACATAAATCATGTTGTATGTTTAACATTGTTGCTGACTTACCGTGATTTGAAGGAGCGGCAAATACATAAAATCCTGGTACCCATCCTTCAAGAGCTTCGGCAAAACTAGGAAAGTTAGGTGTTTTATATCCTGTTTTTGTTGCCCATGCATCTTCATCAAAACTATCAATATCATTTTTCATATTGCTAAAGAAATCAGTAGCAACATTAACACCTTCTAATTCATCAATAGTTTCTATAGTTAAATCTTTATCTGTATTTAATAAATCTTGTATCTCTTTATTCATATTATTCTCTCCCATTTATTTATATTAGTTTTTATTATCTTTAATTTCTTTAATAGAGTCTAGTATTCCTTGTAACACTACTACTTCTGTTTGAAATCCAAACAATGTAAAAGCAACTCTTTTATCTTCTATTTTATCTATATCTTCACCATTAGTCGCTTCCTCTAATTGTTTTAAATCATTAATACAATGATTTAGATTAATCATTAACTTTTCTTCAAGTATATCTAATCTATCTTTCATTTATCATCATCCTTTATATATTGGACAGCCTTTAACACATACATCTAATTCTCTAAAAGCTGAACAACCATAATATATATTGTTCTTAGAATTGTTATAAGCACTATTTATAGTTGCAATTATTTCTCTATCTGGCAATGGTTCTTCATTCTTTGTATTATTCCATGTAGTTATAATATCTGTTACTTCATCTTTAGAATAATTGATTTGAAATAAACTATTTGCTAATGCAATTGTTGAATTATTTCTTTGACCATTTATTGCACCATTTTGTAATATGTATTTAACACATGGTAACAACTCTTTTCTTTTAATATATTCTCTAGCTACTTTCATATTGATTTTTTCTTTATCTTTTTTGTCAATACGCTCTATAAGATTATTAAATGCTTCTTCAGCTTTAGTATTATGTTGTGCAGGAATAATAGTATATTCTACAGGCACAGATGCATATTGTTTTAAATCATCATAAGTCATATCAAGTAAATCATTATATGGCACATAGACTTTATATAAACCAGTTTTATAATTAATACTATTAACTAATCTGAATAATCGTTTATAATCATATATCTTTGTATCAATACATCTAGTTAATGTATATGCCTTTAAGTAAGTAGCTATTTTTTTTAAATCTTTGTTTAATGTTCTACCAGGAGTAAATCCAAATACTGTTTCTGGTATAACGATATGAAAGCCTTTAGAACCACTAAAGTATATTTGTATATCATTAATACCTATATGAAATTCTGATATTATCTTATTGATTAATATCTTTAAATCTCTTATAAGTTTATTATAATTTTCTTCTATATTATCTATGTCCAAGTCTAAATAGAATGGTGCTATAAAATTACAAGAATCAATATTAGTATTCTCATATTTATATACAGTACAATAAACATCTTTATCAAATGTATTTATTATATCTGCATTATTTTCTTCTCCAAATATATTTCTACAGAATGTATTATTACGTACTCCTCCATATTCTACTATCATATTATATTGTCAACCCTCTCCATATTATATTCTTATTAACAGTATTTTCTATTATGTAATTTGTTTTATCATAGACTTCTCTTTCATATTTTTGTAAATCAAATACATCAGAAATACGATTGCCTTCAAAAGCATTATAGTCAATTAGATACAATACAAAGTCAATAGGCTGCATTTTAAATTTATTATATTGTTTTAACATATGTTCAAATGCTTTACTATCTTTCTTTGTATTTCGTAACTCTACAGGTATTAATAAGTTATTATAATAGTAACTCAATAAATCATTTATTGTATATTTTATTTTCATTTCTAAATAAAATTTACTAGACTCTTCTTTTATATTAGGATTCCATACAGAAGGTCCTGGCATTATTGTTAATTGTTCATGATAATAAAATGTATTAGGTTTTAGTAATGAATCATTCCATAATGAATCTACTAATTCTGTATTGTTTGTTATTAAGTATTTTAATATATCTGAATCATTATATTTATTATCTAATAAGTAATATGCTATTTTCTTTATATTATTTAATGTATCTATATCATCAATCATAGAACCGTATGTTAATGCTAGATAATCATTGATTACTTTTTCTATCATATATGTTTCACTCCTTTTATCTGTGAATATATTTTATGAATAAAAAAAATATAGCGAATAAAAACTCGCTATATAATAATTTCTTCTTGAGTTGTCATGTGAACTTTAATACCCGTTAATGACAAGTATTCTTTCTCATCATTTGCCTTGTTTTGTTTAACTAGTGGTACCTTAAGATACAGTACTTTAGTATTTTTCGCTATTCTATTTGCTTGTGCGTTTGTTGAAGGATATACTCTACCAGTTAATACTTTTGTATAATCTGTATATACTTCTATATCATACATATCCATAGTTGTTTCTATTTTACCATTAACAGAATATAATACAACATCGTTATATATATAGTCTATTAACTGATTACTTCTTAATTCAACAATAGCAAATGAATCTAATAAGAAATCTACTTCTTTAAATAAGATATGTTTAATACCAAACGGATAAATATTTATATCATTAACTTTAGTTGAATAATTACACTTAAATGTAAATACAACTTTAGAAAATTTAATCTTTTCATCTAGTATTATTCTTATCTTACCTATGTTGTTTATTGCTGATACAGTTTTTATTGGAGTATCTGATAAATTACCAGTAACATCTAAGTTATAACATTCTATTGATTGTATATCATATGCACCTGATATATATGGATCAACTTCTATCATATTAAATCTAGATGTACCAATTGATACTTGATTATCTATTGTATATTCTATTTTAATTGTATCTTCCTTTAAATCATTAAATACTATCTTTTTATCTACTACATTATCTTCCATTAATACGTCTATATATTCATCATTTTCTATATCATTTACTTTACATGTAACTGCACGTTTAAACATTGTACGTCCTATTGTATTATCAGAAGATAATAATTTTAAATTAAATATATCTATAGAAGATTTAATCTTAGGGTGTATTGTATAACCAAATTGATCATATACTCCATATACATTCTTATCAAAAGCTATTTTTGTATTGTCTCTTACTATGCCTGCATTAATAGTATCTAGTTTTATATTAGAATATTCCATTACA
>ERZ779643.204-NODE-204-length-57013-cov-3.006689_pt1 | contig 57013 bp, 52 predicted proteins | sample MGYA00511564_ERZ779643 | MGnify/ENA primary metagenome ERZ779643 (study PRJEB29588, sample SAMEA2147114) | human gut metagenome | biome: human gut; feature: human-associated habitat; material: faeces | place: Denmark | collected 2008/2010 ...
GGTTTTCCGGAGAGAATGTCCTGTGTGTCGCGGACGTCAGTCTATCTCCTCGTCTGCCTCATAACCGCCCATCTCGCGTATTGCGTTCTTCAGCATGGTGTACTGCTGATAGAGGTTGTTCACAGCCTCCTCGCCTTTTGTGAAGTCGTGCATCGGACTCTTGAGGAAGAAACTCAGGAATCGCTGTATGCCGTAGCGTCCTGCCCGTGCCGCAAGGTCGCTGAGCAGACAGAGGTCGAGCAGCAGCGGCGCGGCGAGTATTGAGTCGCGGCAGAGGAAGTTAATCTTGATCTGCATGGGGTATCCCATCCATCCGAAAATGTCGATGTTGTCCCATCCTTCCTTGTTGTCGTTGCGTGGAGGATAGTAGTTTATGCGCACCTTATGATAATAGTCAGTGTACAGGTCGGGCTGATCCTCCGGTTTCAGTATTGTCTCCAGAGTAGACAGTTTGCTCACTTCCTTCGTGTGGAAGTTAGCCGGTTCGTCGAGAACAAGACCGTCGCGGTTGCCGAGAATGTTTGTAGAGAACCATCCGCTCAGTCCGAGGCAGCGTGTTCCGATGATGGGTGCGAATCCGCTTTTCACCAGAGTCTGTCCGGTCTTGAAGTCTTTTCCTGCGATAGGCATCTTTGTCTTTTCCGCCATTTCCCACATTGCCGGAATGTCAACCGTGGTGTTCGGCGCTCCCATTATGAACGGCGCGCCCTCTGCCAGTGCCGCGTATGCATAGCACATAGACGGAGCCACGTGCCCGCGGTCGTCGTCCTTCATCGCCTTTTCGAGTGCCTCGAGTGTTCCGTGCACCTCTTCGCAGTAGGGAACATATATCTCTGTGGAAGCCGCCCATATCACAACGATGCGCGAGCAGCCGTTTTTCTCCTTGAAGGAGCGTATGTCTTGGCGCAGAGCCTCGGTCATTTCCCATCGTGTGGCGCAGTCTTTCACATTGTCGCCGTCCAGTCGTTTTGCGTAGTTCTTGTCAAAAGCAGCTTTCATCGGCACAATTTTCTCAAGCTCATCGCGTACGGGTTCGATGTCCTTCTCCTTAAGAACCTCGGCGTACATAGCCGCCTGGTAGGCGTTCTGGGGGTAAACATCCCATGTCCCGAACACAATGTCGTCAAGCGAGGCAAGCGGCACGATGTCGGCATAGTGCAGATATTTCTTCTCGTCTCCTTTACCTACGCGAATCTTGTCGTATTGTGTCATTGACCCTACGGGTTTAGTCAGTCCTTTGCGTGCCATGAGTACGCCTGTCATGAATGTTGTTGTCACGGCGCCGCATCCGACGACCATGATTCCGAGTTTCCCGTTTGCGGGTCTGATGTCTGTCTGTTTCATTATCTGTTATGTTTTTAATTATTTTTGGTTCTGACTGTTGTCAATGTGCGGTATAGGTATCCGGTGATGCCTGTAAGGTAATAATCCGCTACTTGCAAAGTTACGTATTTAAGATTTGATAACAGCTTTGTTTGTCCGTTTTTTTATCATTAATTAGTAAAAATGAACTACATTTTGATTTTGAAGTAAGGAAAAACAGTGATAAAATGTATACTTTTAGTATTGATTGCGGCGTTTTCGAGCACTCGATTACAGTAACAGTACGGCTCAGACCCCCATGTTCCGCCCGGTGTCCGGACACCTTTCGCATCACATCAGGTGCCCCGTTTCTCATCCTTCGGATATGCCGCCCGGTGCGTTTGCGGCAGGACGATTGCCTCCGTGCGTAAGAACGCCCCCGCGACATGCCGTATTCAGAATGCCTATTTGGGTTAAAAAACGTTGTATCACTTTGTGTTGCCAAATTAAAATACTAACTTTGCAATCGGTTATATGACATAAGACAACGTTTTAAATAAACTTTTACAATTATGGTAAACTATAAAGATTTAGGCTTGGTGAACACACGTGAGATGTTCAAGAAAGCCATTAATGGAGGTTATGCTATCCCTGCCTTCAACTTCAACAACATGGAGCAGCTGCAGGCAATCATCAAGGCGTCTTCTGAACTGAAGTCTCCGGTGATTCTTCAGGTTTCCAAAGGAGCGCGCAACTACGCCAACCAGACACTTCTGCGCTACATGGCACAGGGTGCTGTAGAATATGCAAAGGAACTCGGATGCAAGCATCCTGAAATCGTTCTTCACCTTGACCACGGTGACAGCTTCGAGCTTTGCAAGAGCTGTGTGGACATGGGCTTCTCTTCAGTGATGATAGACGGCTCCGCTCTTCCATACGATGAGAACGTAGCTCTCACCAAGAAGGTTGTAGAATACGCACATCAGTTCGACGTCACAGTTGAAGGCGAGCTCGGCGTTCTTGCCGGAGTTGAGGATGAGGTTGTTGCAGAAGAGTCTCACTATACAAAGCCGGAAGAGGTCATCGACTTCGTAACAAAGACAGGAGTTGACTCACTTGCCATCTCCATAGGTACAAGCCACGGTGCTTATAAGTTCAAACCGGAGCAGTGCACACGCGACCCGAAGACAGGCCGTCTGGTTCCTCCTCCATTGGCATTCGACGTTCTCGACGCCATCATGGAGAAACTGCCGGGATTCCCAATCGTGCTCCACGGCTCTTCTTCTGTTCCACAGGAGTATGTAGACATGATCAACCAGTATGGCGGCAAGCTGCCTGACGCAGTGGGCATACCTGAGGAACAGCTCCGCAAGGCAGCCGCAAGCGCAGTCTGCAAAATCAACATCGACTCAGACTCACGTCTTGCTTTCACAGCAGCTGTGCGTAAGGTGTTCGCTGAGAAACCGGGTGAGTTCGACCCGCGTAAGTACTGCGGACCGGCACGTGACCTCATGATTGAGCTCTATGAGCACAAAATCAAAGAGGTACTCGGTTCTGACGGCAAGCTGGCTCAGCTCGACTGATAATATGGCAGACACAATGTCATGACACAAACAGTCCTTTTGTCCATGCACATCCAAGGCATGACAAAAGGACTTTTTTATTTTCCTCATATCACGCCGCAGCCCTTATGCCGGCAGACCATCGCCTGAATGCGCGCCGGGTAAGATTTATTCATGTGCCGCCGGACAGCTTTTCATGAGCGTGACATATATATAATAAGGTGTGACATGGATTCATCCGCTTCTATGTACGTTTTGTTTAAAATAAGTGAAATGGCATGCTTACAATCGCTGTATCGTGAAACGATGTTAAGAATGAGGTAATAATAATAGAAATAGAACGTTGGATTAACAGACGGGCGGCATAAAAGCGCATGCCCTCTCCGTATTGCCGACAGTGGTGCGGGCTATGGTTCTGCGGAGAATGATACAGAGTAAACACGCTTTTGACGCATAAATCATAATGACACATACTATTGACAGCGACATCGCATCCTGCCGATAATAATGTCATGCAATACAGATAATAATAAGAGATACTATAAGAAACATAATAACACAGAGAAGAAAAGCATGAAAAGGATTATTGTGTCCGTGCTGGCGGTATTGATGTCGGTGCCGGCGATGATGGCGGACAACCATGAAATGAAGGCATTTGTGGACAAGCTTATGTCCAAGATGACAGTCAAGGAGAAGATAGGACAACTGAATCTTGTCGTTGCCGGAGACATCACAACCGGCAAGGCAGCCGATTCGGAAGTAGGAGGAGAGATAGCGGCAGGCAGTGTAGGAGGCGTCTTCAACATAAAGGGAGTGGACGGCATACGCGCCTTGCAGGAGGTGGCTGTGAAGAAAAGCCGTCTGGGAATACCGCTGCTTGTGGGCATGGACGTCATTCACGGATATGAGACCATATTCCCCATCCCTCTCGCACAGTCGTGCAGCTGGGACATGGAAGCCATAGAGAAGGGCGCGCGCATAGCTGCCAAGGAGGCGAGCGCGGACGGAATAAACTGGACTTTCAGCCCGATGGTGGACATTTGCGTGGACGCGCGGTGGGGCCGTGTGGCTGAAGGCGGAGGCGAGGATCCGTTTCTCGGCTCGCGCATAGCCGAGGCAATGGTGCGCGGTTATCAGGGAGACTACTCGCAGAACAGCAACATCATGGCATGCCTGAAACACTTCGCGCTGTATGGCGGAGCCGAGGCTGGGCGCGACTACAACACCGTGGACATGAGCCGCGTGCGCATGTTCAACCAGTATTTGCCACCTTACAAGGCGGCTGTCGATGCCGGTGTGAGCAGCGTCATGTCGTCGTTCAACATCGTGGACGGCGTTCCGGCGACGGGAAACAGATGGCTTCTCACCGAACTGCTGCGCGACACGTGGCACTTCGGCGGGCTCGTGGCTTCAGACTACGGCTCCATAGGAGAGATGATGACCCACGGGCTGGGCGACCTTCCTTCGGTTTCGGCACAGGCACTGAAGGCTGGGACAGACATGGACATGTGTACGCGCGGATTCGTGCAGACGCTCGAGAAGTCGCTGGAAGAGGGACGTGTGAGCATGAGCGACATAGACAACGCATGCCGCCGGGTGCTTGAGGCGAAATACATACTCGGACTGTTTGACGACCCTTACAAGTTCTGTGACGGCAAACGGCGCAGGAAAGACATCTTCACAGAGGAGAACCGCAGAGCCGCACGCGACATGGCGGCAGAGACATTCGTGCTGCTGAAGAACGACAACAACCTGCTGCCGCTCGAGAAGAAGGGAAAGATAGCGCTTATAGGTCCGCTCGCCGACACGCGCGCCAACATGGCTGGAACGTGGTGTGTGGCATATACGCCGGACAGATATTCCACTCTCAAGGAAGGACTCGAGCGTGCCGTGGCAGGCAAGGCGGAGATTCTTTATGCCCAGGGATGCAACCTCACTGCCGACGCACAGATGCAGAAGGACGCCGAGTTCGGCAGGACAATAAAGCGCGGCGACAACAATGCCATGAGGGCTGAGGCTCTGAGAGTGGCGCGCGACGCCGACGTGATAGTGTGTGCCATGGGAGAGAGCTCGGAGATGAGCGGTGAGTCGTCGAGCCGTTCAGACCTCACCCTGCCCGACATACAGATGTCCCTGCTCAAGGAACTTGTGGCTACGGGCAAGCCCGTGGTGCTTCTCAACTTCTCGGGACGCCCCACAGTGATGACATGGGAGAGCAGGCACGTGCCTGCCATCATGAATGTGTGGTTCGGAGGAAGCGAGGCTGCCGACGCCATTGCCGACGTGATGTTCGGCGACAAGGTGCCGTCGGGCAAGCTCACCATGACCATGCCGACTGCGACAGGACAGGTGCCGATATACTACAACCACCTTCCCACAGGACGCCCCGTGCCTGACGGAGCGAAGGACTACCGCAAGTATCAGAGCAACTATCTCGATGTGCGCAACGACCCGCTCTATCCGTTCGGCTACGGACTGAGTTATACGACGTTTGCCATATGCAAGCCTAAATACAGGAAAGGTGTGCTTACCGTGAAGGTGAAGAACACCGGGGAGCGCGACGGTGATGAGGTGGTGCAGGTGTATGTACGCAATCCCAAAGACACCGACGGACCGCTTAAGACGCTGCGTGCATTCAGGCGTGTAAGGGTGAAAGCCGGAGAATCAGCCGACGTAAGCATTGCTCTGCCGCGCAGCACGTTCGAGCTTTGGGATGAGGAGACGAACACCATGCGCGTCGTTCCGGGCAAATACGTACTGATGGTAGGCAATTCTTCGGCTGACGAGGACCTGAGGAAGATAACTGTAAAAGTGAGAAGGTGAGAGGGTGAGAAAGTGTGGAGAAAAGGTGAATGAGAGTGGAACGTGAAGTCGCTGAGAATCGCATGGATATTTGCGACAGACGTTTTGTCTCGGAATATGCGGGTTTCGGGGCGGTTTTGTAATGTTTTGAATATCAAGATATTATGAGAGATGCGTGGGCGGAATGCCTTTTCTGATGTGTGGAAAAGGCTTTTCCGGCATGCGGGAAAGCCCATATGAGCATGCGGGAAAGGCTGTTTGGGAGAGTGACACGGGCTTTTCCGTAACACGGGAAGGCGTTGCGGAGGCGCATGGCATGATGAGACTATGCCGTGAAAGAGCCGTAATGGGGTAGTTATGGTGGCAATTGTGGTATAAGATGCGGGGTATGCCGCAGTAGGAAGGAGATAAAAAGCAGATGAGACCGAGCCTCCGGACCTTATCCGTTTCTATTCTGAGAAAAAATAATGTAAATATTTTTTACTGTCCGCTTTGCGTGAGTGGCGGTTTTATATGAGCGTGCCATCACAGTGCTGACCATACATATATAAATGTGATGTAAGCTCTTCATCATTGTTGCGTGGTGTCTCCGCCATGCCGTCACGCTCTTTTGCAGAAGATGCGTCGTGCTGCATCTGACAAAAGCGGCAGCCGGTATGCCGGACGGCGGCACGTAAGAGGGGCGAAGCCTTACGGCATGTCATGATTGGAGCGTGCCGGTGCCGGAAGTGCGGACGGCATGCACGAAGCCTTCATAAGAGCCGTGACAGGGTCGCGCCATATGTCAGTCTCCTGCCTGACCGCCTTTTCATCCGCCCGCATTGCCCCTCAGCCGCGCAAAAGACTACTGCTTGCGGCATTGTCATCCAATGGGAATATAGCCGCTCTTGACCACAATGTCCTGTCCCTTCTCTGACCGCAGATAATTTATGAAAGGCATTACGGTCTTTTCCTTGTCTTCAGTATAATAGAAGTAAAGTTCCCTCACGATGGGATAGATGTGCCTGCGTCCGGTCTGCATGTTGGGATAGACGAAGTGCCGGTTGTCGTATGCCACTTTCACGGCACGCACGTTTTTGTTGATATACGCCATTCCCACGTATCCTATCGCCCCTTTTGTCTGGCTCACAGACTGTATCACCGCTCCTGTGGCAGGCATCGACAGTACGCCAGCCATGTAGTTTTTCTCTTTCAGGACACTTGTCTTGAAAAACTCGTACGTGCCGGATGAAGTCTCGCGCGAATATACAATAATCTTAAGATCCGGACCGTATTTCCCTGTAACGTGGTCTTTCACCTGTTTCCAGTTGGTCACCTTTCCGCGGAATATCGCCTCAAGCTGTGAGCGCGTAAGGTGCGTCACCGGATTCGACGGATTCACAATCACAGCCAGCGCGTCGTATGCCACGACAGCCTCTTTGAGCTTTTTACCGCCGCGCCCGAATTTTATCCTTTCATTGAATTTCACCTTCCGGGATGCCATCGCGATGTCTGTCGTCCCGTCGAGCAGGGATGATATGCCTACTCCGGTGCCTCCTCCGGTGACGGTTATGCTTGAGTTCCTGTTTTCATTCATAAAGCATTCAGCCGCTTCCTGCGACACAGGCAGCAGCGTGTCGCTGCCTTTTATTTTCTGTGCATTGGCTGTAGCGCAGAGCAGCAATGTGAAAATGATAAGAGATAGTCTGTACTGTTTCATAATGTCAGTTTGATTATTCGACCGCTAAGTAAGGGCTTTGTCTTTTTATCCGTATTACAGCGGTGATACAATTGTGTTACATATGTTCGATATGACGTGTTTTATCATACGGAAACCGTATTGTAACAATTCTGTCACGGGTTCGTGATACGTAAGATATAATTTTACAGCGGAACTATTGAAAAAGAGAAAATGAGGAAGATTGTAGAGAGGATTGCCGCCGGGATAATAACATGCAGCGGATTCCTTACAAGTATTGTCATTCTGCTTATTGTGGTGTTCCTGTTCTCGGAGGGACTGGGGCTTTTCTCGTCAAAGACGATAGAGGAGGGCTACTCGCTGGTTGTCAACAAGGCGAACCCTGTGGAAGATCTGGACGCAAGGCAGATAAAGGAGATATTCGATGAGGACATAACCGAATGGAAGGACGTGGGCGGCACCGGCGGAAAGATAAGGCTGCTGAGGTTTGACGACATGGAGAGCCTGTTCAGCAGGGAGCGGCTGGGAGAGAACTATGAGCATGCGGAGGCTTGCCTTGACTCGCTCATAAAGGCGGATGCCGGCATCATAGCCTTCATTCCGGAGAGTTATGCCTCAAAACTGAAAAACGGCAGGATGCTGGACGGGCATGAGATTTCCGTCGGAGAGGTGCTGGGAGGAAACGAATGGTTTCCTGCGGCTACGCCTGCGCCCCAGTTCGGATTTGTCCCCCTCATTTTAGGAACGATATGGGTGACGGTGTTTGCCATCATCTTTGCCTTGCCTTTCGGTCTGTCCGTCTCCATATATATGTCGGAAGTGGCTTCTGTGCGGACCTGCAAGATGTTGAGACCCATAATAGAGCTGCTCAACGGCATACCGTCAGTGGTGTACGGCTTTTTCGGTCTGACGGTAATCGTCCCCATATTGCAGGATGTATTCGGATTGCCGGTGGGAGAGAGCGGTCTCGCAGGAGCCCTTGTGCTTGCGATAATGGCTTTGCCCACCATCATCACAGTGAGTCAGGACGCCATGCAGAACTGTCCGCGGGCGATGAGGGAAGCCAGCCTTGCCCTTGGCGCGTCAAGATGGCAGACAATATATAAGGTGGTGATGCCCTATTCGGTATCGGGCATCACGTCGGCGGTAGTGTTGGGCATAGGAAGAGCTTTCGGCGAGACGATGGCGGTGCTTATGGTAACCGGCAACGCGGCTGTAATACCGCTCTCCATCACCGACCCTTTGAGGACCATACCAGCCACCATAGCAGCCGAACTGGGAGAGGCTCCTGCCGGAGGTCCCCATTACCAGTCGCTATTCCTGTTGGGTGTGGTTCTGTTTTTCATCACGCTGATAATTAACACGAGTGTAGAATATATTTCGTCAAGAAACAAATAAGGAGAAAAGATGCTTATGGAAAGTAAGATGAGCCATATGGATAATAGCAGGCGAAAGCTGATTGTGGAGAATGCCGCGTTTTTCATATTCCGCCTTCTGAGCGGCGTCATAGTGACGGTGCTGTTCATAATTCTCGCCTTCATTATAATAAAAGGTATAAACGTGGTAAACTGGGATTTTCTCACAACCTATCCCACCGACGGAATGAAAGCCGGAGGCATTTATCCGGCAATAGTGGGCACGTTCTGCCTTATGGCAGGCAGTGCGGTGTTCGCCTTCCCGCTTGGCATAATGAGCGGGATATACATGCATGAGTATGCGAGCAACGGCAGGCTGATAAAGTTCATACGCATGATGACGAACAATCTTTCGGGCATCCCGTCCATTGTCTTCGGACTATTCGGAATGTCGCTGTTTGTGAATTATCTTGGATTCGGAGACAGTATAATAGCCGGTTCGCTCACGCTGGGACTGCTTGCGCTTCCCCTTGTCATAAGGACAACGGAAGAGGCGTTGAAGGCAATTCCCGACAGCTACCGAGAGGGAAGCCTCGCTCTGGGCGCCACCAAGCTCCAGACCATCAGAAAAGTGATACTGCCGATGGCGATGCCCAACATCACCACCGGACTGATACTGGCTCTGGGACGTGTCTCGGGAGAGACGGCTCCCATTCTGTTCACATGCGCCGCGTATTATCTGCCGCAACTCCCGGACAGCATCTTCGACCAGTGCATGGCATTGCCCTATCATCTTTATGTGCTCGCCACCAGCGGAACGGATATGGAGAGGCAGATACCGATAGCATACGGCACGGCACTTGTGCTGATAGTGATTGTTTTCATCATAAACATAATGGCAAACGCAATGAGAAACTATTTCCAGAACAAACTCAAGACCAACTGATGTTTGCGGGAAGAAATAAAGGCTAAAACAAGACGAAATGAATATGACTAAGATTGAAGCAAAGAACGTCGACTTCTATTACGGACAGTTTCATGCTCTGAAAAACATAAGCATGAGCATCGGAAGCAACGAAGTGGTGGCATTTATAGGTCCGTCAGGATGTGGAAAGTCAACATTCCTCAGACTGTTCAACCGTATGAACGATCTCATACCGGGCAGTCGTCTGGAGGGCAAGATAGAAATAGACGGGAAAGACATTTACGGAAAAGACATCAACGTGGACGTGCTGAGAAAGAATGTGGGAATGGTTTTCCAGCGGCCGAATCCTTTTCCGAAAAGCATATATGAGAATGTGGCATACGGATTGAGAGTGAACGGAGTGAAGGACGAGAGTTTCATCTCGGAGCGTGTGGAGCAGTCGTTGAGAGGCGCCGCCTTGTGGGATGAGGTGAAAGACAAGCTGAAAAAGTCGGCTTACGCCCTTTCCGGAGGTCAGCAGCAGAGGCTGTGCATAGCAAGGGCTATGGCAAACTCTCCTTCGGTGCTGCTCATGGACGAGCCTGCCTCTGCCCTGGACCCCATATCGACAGCGAAGATAGAGGAGCTGATACATGAGATAAAGAAAGACTACACCATTGTCATCGTCACCCACAACATGCAGCAGGCAACGCGCGTGAGCGACAAGACGGCTTTCTTTTATCTTGGTTCGTTAATAGAATATGACGCGACATCGAAGATGTTCACTAATCCTTCAAAGGAAGAGACACAGAATTACATAACCGGACGTTTCGGCTGATACAACTAAATATTATATATAAATATGGTGAAATTCGTAGAAGAAGAACTTCAGAAAATAAACAGTGAGGTTCTTGAAATGTGGGAGCTGGTTCTTGACCAGATGAAGAACGTGTGTGAGGCTTTCTTCACTGACGACAAGGAAAAGGCATGGGAAGTGCTTATAAGAGAAAAGAGAGTGAACGCTTGCGAGACAAAGCTTGACTGCGACATAGAGGACTTCATGGCGCGTTTCAATCCTGTTGCCATAGACCTGCGCTTTACTATAGCCATGCTGAAGATAATCACCGACCTGGAGCGTATAGGTGATTTCGCGGAGAATATAGCGCGATTCATAATAAAGCACGAGGAGAAGTATCTGGACGACAGCCTGCTGGAGAAGACGAGAATAAGGGAGATGGCAGACTGTGTGGTTGAGATGCTCGGGATGTCAAAGACTGCATTCGAGGAAAGGGACATTGCCATAGCCTATAGTTTGTTTGAGAAGGACAATGTGCTGGACGAGATAAACTCTGCCTCAACGGACGCTCTCGCACAGTATGTGGGCGGGCATAATGACAAACTGGCGTTCTGTCTTGATTTTAAAGGAGTGATTCTGCGTCTGGAGCGTGCGGGAGACCATATAACGAATCTGGCGGAAGAAGTTATCTTTTATGTGAATGCGGCGGTATTGAAACATACTACCGACAAGCTTGGCAAAGACAAGGCACTAATGCACAAACTGCGTGGTGAGGACAACGAACAAGCGGACGGATGCTGAGCACACGCATGGCTGCGGAGCATAGACGTATGAACGGTATATAAATTGTCATTTATATAATATGTTTTTTCTTGGTTGCCGGATATTTCCGGCAGCCGTTTTTTTATCTCAAAAACACAACGCTATATATATATTACACCGATGGCATGTCACTTTCATTTTGGAAATCCTATCAGCATATCAGTTTCATGTTGCCAACTATAGACAATATACTCTTATTAGATTATTTTTGTATGACTGGAATAAGGTTTGTCATTACATTACAATCAAACAATTTTAGCCTCCGTGCGATTCTATGATAAGTTTTTTATGAGTTTATCTGAAACACATCTTCTGTATTTGCACAGCAAGTGCGTACGCCAATCGTGGCGGCACGGCATTGCCAACCATCTTATACCCGTTTCTGATGTTTGTATAGAAGAACACGAAGCTATCAGAAAATGTCTGTATCCTTGCGCATTCACGCACACTCAACCGACGATAAAGGTGCTCATGTCCTTTTGCGAAAATTCTCTTGTCAGAACTGACATAAGCCATTTTTGGAGCCTGCGGATGTTGAGGCTCATTTCTTGCCTGTGCCTGTATTGTGAAAGACTGTTCGTACCATGAACGGACACGATTGCGCGACATGTATTTTGCGTCATAGTTTCCTGTATAAACGTCATGGTTCTTTCTTGCAGGATGTTCTGTCAGAATCATCTCGTCGTTGAAAAACCTTGGTCTTTCAATGATATCCCCAATGGCTTCTCTTAAAGTGATTTTCCTGCCGGTCGCAGCAAGCGGGAAAGTAAACGTATTATGTATGTCATTCCGTATACCAATAAAAAACACACGATATCTATCTTGCGGAACCTTAAAGTCTGACGCATTTATAAGTTTGTATTTTATAGTATAACCTATAGATTGCAGACTTTCTATTATGAATGCCAACGATTGCTTATGCTTGTCATCAAGTATCCCCTGTACATTCTCAATGACAAAGAACTTTGGCTTTTTCATCTTGACAATTCTGACATACTCTAAGAGCAATTTGCCCCTTGGGTCTTCCAATCCGAGCTGTTTGCCACCTTCGCTCCACGATTGACATGGCGGTCCACCTATAACACCGTCGCAAGAAGGAATGTCCTGGTCTTTGAGTAAGCGTACATCTGTAGTGTTTAAAATGGTATTGAGGTGATTCCTTCTATATGTTTCAAATATAGAAGAATCGTTTTCATTAGCCCATTTCACATTGAAACCTGCTCTTTCAAACCCAAGGTCAAGACCTCCGCATCCTGCAAATAGAGATACTACATCCATGAATTGTCTGATATGATATTATGCCGTTTCAATGTTTCTATTATGCTTAATGCCACATGATATGCAAGGTTGACAGGAACGGCATTGCCAATCATCTTATATCCATAATTCACCTCTTCATATATGAACTTGAAGTCATCAGGAAAACTTTGGACACGGGCAACCTCTCTCACGGTCATTCTTCTATACAGATGCTCTTCCCCTTCAACAAATTTCTGTAAGTTCTTTTCCACCTTTATCATCTTTGGTGCCTGAGGATGAAGCTGGCATTGTCTTCCGCTTGCCTGAACCGTAAATCCAGGCTCGTCCCATGACCTTACTCGGTTGCGTGACATGAATATTGGTGAGAAAGCACCGGTGAAATATTCATTGTTAGGTACGGCACAAGCATCTCCGTTTGTATGGTTCTTTTCTCTTGCCGGTATGGCTGTGTCTTGCAAATCCCAAATAGCCTCGCGTAAAGTAGGTTTATGCTCTTGCGGTTTCGGATATTCATAATCATCTATGTGTAAATCCTTGCGAAAGCCGATGTAGAATACACGGTCTCTGTCTTCAGGTACATCATAGTCGTTGGCATTAAGCATTTTCAGATTAACGTCATATCCTGCTTCATCAAATAACCTCATGAATCCACTAACGGCGGCAGCATGTCGTTTGGCAAGCATACCAGACACATTCTCCGCAACAAAAAACAGAGGTTGTGTGTCACGCAAAATCCTGATATATTCATAGAACAATTGTCCGCGGGCATCTTCTATACCTTTTAAAGAACCGGCTTCACTCCATGATTGGCAAGGAGGACCGCCTATTATACCTGCCACATGTTTAGGAAATGATTCTGAAGGTATATTTCTGATGTCACCTTCTATTAATTTTGTGTCCGGGAAGTTAGCTTTAAATGTGGGACATATTTTCTTAAACCTGTCATATAAAAGGTTTTAAAGTCGTTTGTTAGAATTCAGAAATAGTCTATGACATCTAATATTTTGAAATCTTCTCTATCTGATTCTATCAGGTCATACAAACCTTGAATATTGCCTGCATGATAAAAGATATCTTCTTCTGAAAGAACTCCCATTTCCGTATTACGATATTGGTAAGGTGTGTCGTCAGCCCAATAATCATCAAGGGAAATAAGATAGTCATGCTGTTGTCTGTTATCTTTCCATTCTATAATGACTCTTGCGATTTTAGGGGTATTCTTATATTTCTTTATAAAAGCACCGTATTTTACAGAATATTTATCTGTTTGCATTTTTATTAATCAATAACCTATTAATAATATTCCTTTTAAAGGAAGTTTTATTCTGTTAGAAATGTACATTGTTTCAAGAAATGTGTATATTCTTTCAAAATCATCGTGTCCTCTATAATTATTCCTGACGGCTAAAATCAGATATTCAACCTCAAACATCATTGATGCTTCGAATATGTCCTTAAGGAATTGGTTGTTTTCTGTTGCGCGTCCTGCTTCCACCTCAATTACAACTTTCCCATCGCAACTTATCGCATCAGCATAGAATGATTTGTCAATAGTATTGTTATTGCCAAATAAAACCGGAACATCAATTTTACCCTTATTGCTTTTATCTTTTTCAACGTCGTACTTAAGCTTGGTCAAGTATGGTTCCACCGTGGCAAGTACATCGTCTGATTTCATATTGCATGTCTGTGAGTCTATGTTTGCTTCTACGTTCTTGAATGCTTCCAATACATCTTCAATGGGCTTTACAACACCGATGGAGCGTGGAAAAAATTGAAATCTAATCATATTTAAAATCTATTTTTGAAATATGCTATATAGCTATAGAATAACAAATGTATGTTTTTACACAACATATAAACTATAATGCTTTCTCAGCAACACTAAGTGTATTCCATGCATGTTCGGCAGCATCATAACTACTATTATGGATTATTCGTGATTTACGGATAGCACTTATTGCATCTTGTAGTGAATGCAAACATATGTATTCGTAGGCACGTCCTTGGTCATTACTTTTACTACTCATAATTATTAATCAATTCTTTAATGTCAATGTTTAATACGTTAGACCTGCTAATTATATCTTCCATTAGAGGCAATGCGGTGTTATCGCATCATTTTGAAACTGTAGATGGATTTACGTCCGACCGCTATGTCAACTATTATATTGTACATTTCCGTTCAACTAACACCAATTTCAAGAGATTAATATCCATTATATATTATTTGTAAGTGCAAAGGTAACTATTTATTATTACTTTCTTTCTTACATATTATTTTTAATGTTATCTTTGGCTTCCTATTTCATTTACATAACTGTTTTTATTAATACAAGTAGAACTCTTTCTCGATTTAGGGAATGTATGTTTTATATCCTATAAGAGTTTTTTATAGTAAAAAATCGTCCGGCGGCATGTCGTGCTTGTCGGGAATGTGACGTTCTGCGGCAAGTATGTGCTCAAAAGGCGTGCGGATATGGTCGGGTTAAAATAATGCAAAAAGTGTGGCGGTATATGGGAAATGTATAATTATTTTATTAACTTTGCAATCTATTATAAACATAACATAGCTGTAAAAGCGTGAAAATAAAGGAAGTGATGACCGCCCTTGAACGTTTCGCGCCTCTGCCTTTGCAGGAAGGATGGGACAATTCCGGCTTGCAGATAGGATTGACGGAGGTGGCAGTCTCAGGGGCTTTATTGTGCCTTGACGTGAACGAGGACATCATCGATGAGGCAGTGAGCAAGGGATGCAATCTGGTTGTGTCACATCACCCGCTGCTGTTTCACGGATTGAAGACCATATCAGATGCCGACAGCGTGCAGCGTACGGTGATGAAGGCTATAGAGAATCGCGTGGCTGTGGTGTCGATGCATACCAACATGGACAACGCACGCGGTGGCGTTAACTTCAAGATTGCGGAGAAGATGGGACTTGAGAACGTCGGTTTCTTCGCACGTAAGGATGTCGGAGGTATTGAGGCTGGAAGCGGAGTGATAGGCGAGTTGCCCGAGCCGTTGGGTGCTACTGACTTCGTGAGAAATGTGAAAAAACAGTTTGGTGTGGACTGTGCCATGTGCAACGAGCTGCTGAAACGTCCTGTGAGGCGTGTCGCCATATGCGGCGGAGCGGGCGATTTCCTGCTTGACGAAGCGATAAAGGAGGGCGCGGACGCTTTTGTCACGGGCGAGATGCATTATCATGTGTATTTCGGACATGGGCAGGAAATACAGATATGCGTTATCGGACATTACCAGAGCGAACAGTTTACTAAGGAAATATTCAAATCAATAATCGAGGAAGAGTGTCCCGGAGTACCGGTCGTAATGGCTGGAACGAACACGAATCCGATAATCTATTTATAATTATGGCAAAGAAAGATCCTACAGATTTATCAGTGGAAGAGAAACTGAGAACCCTTTATCAGCTTCAGACAACATTGTCGGCAATAGACGAAAAACGTGCGTTGCGCGGTGAACTGCCTCTCGAGGTGCAGGATCTCGAGGATGAAATCGAAGGCTTGAGGATTCGTGTGGAGAAAATAGAAAACGAAATCAACGAGTTCCAGTCGGCAGTCTCGCAGAAAAAGGCGGAGATAAAGGAGGCTGAGGCAAGCGTGGAACGCTATAAGCAGCAGTTGAACGATGTGAAGAACAACCGTGAGTATGACACTCTGACAAAGGAAATAGAGTTCCAGAGTCTTGAGATAGAGCTGTGCAACAAAAAGATCAAGGAGGCTCTGATGAAGGTCGAGGAGAAGAAAAAAGACCTTGAGCAGAACAAGCTCCTCATAGATGACCGCCAGACAGCTCTTGAGGACAAGAAGGGCGAACTTGACGAGATAATGCAGGAAACACGTGAGGAGGAGGAGAAACTGAAGGAAAAGGCAAAGGACATGGAGACAAAAATAGAACCGCGCCTTCTCTCAAGTTTCAAGCGCATACGCAAGAACGCGCGCAACGGTCTGGGCATCGTGTACGTGCAGCGCGATGCCTGCGGAGGATGCTTTAACAAAATACCGCCACAGCGACAGCTCGACATCAAAATGCACAAGAAAATCATCGTGTGCGAGTATTGCGGAAGAATCATGATTGACCCTGAACTGGCTGGCGTAAGGAATGCCGCCGGTGATACGGACGACAAACCGAAGCGCAAGCGTGCTGTGCGTAAGACAAAGAAAGCTGACGAGTAGTATTAAGACGACTTTATATGGTAAGGTGCGGACAAGGACGCGTAAAGGAGCGGCGTCGTTGTCCGCATTTTTTTCATAAAATAGCGTTAGTCGGATGAATTCAGTATAAGGACAGTTTGTGTATACTTCTATTTTTCCGTTACTTAAAATTCGCCAGATTCGTATTAAACCCGAATCGTCATTAGACTTCTATTCTTGTTTAGTGCTGCTGTCAGCCAGATTTTATCCTGCATTTGTTGAAGATGTGACGGGCTACACCGTGAAAAAGCTGAATACAATATGAAGGCAGCAGTACGGAAGAAGGATGAAAGGCTGACAATAAGCCTTAAATGTATAATCGGTGTCCGCCCGGTATAGACGCAAAACCTTACGTCTTCCGAGGAATGATAGCGGCAATGGCAGGCATATATTCACATCAGTTCATTGCGCATCATTACTTGTGAGACTCAAGATTTTGCATTCCTATTTTGGATTGTATGCGTATAATACCTCCTTGTTTTCATGTATGAGACAGTGCCGGTGAAGGCAGTAAGAGCTTTTTATATTGCCGGATGCCGTCTGTTTTTTCTAAAACAAACAGGAACGAAATATGTATGGAGCCGTGTGAAACATGTATGATGTCCGATGTAGTTTGGTATAAAAATAATCCAGGTGAGTCTGAAATCACGCATGAGACCGCTTGTCAGGCGTGGCTTTTCATGATAAAAGGCGAAGCATTTACGCTTCGCCTTTTATCACGCTTTGAACATATCATTATGTTATTGCTTGTTGTATGCATAAAGCAAAAGATCTGCGTGCATTGCGGATTATAAACCGCGTGCCTTATATATAAGTTCTTTTGCGTTGTTTATTTCCTGAAACTTTTTCTCGGCAGCCTTCTTTACGTCCTCGCCAAGTGTGGCGACACGGTCCGGATGGTGCTTAAGAGCCATCTTTCTGTATGCTGCCTTTATCTCCTCGTCTGTGGCGTCGGGACTTACGCCAAGTACCTTGTATGCTGCGTCAAGGCTGCTGTTGCCGTATTGCAGGTTGAGCATGGAGTCTATGTCGGCGGAAGATATGCCGAGATTTACGGCAACCTCTCTGAGCGCGTCGTTTTCTTCTTTTACGATTACACCGTCTGCCTGCGCTATCATCACAAGGAAGTTGAGAAGCTGCAGACGCTGCGCATAGCTTATGTTTGTTTCAATCTGCCGGCACGCATCGTGAATTGTGGCTCTGAACCTTTCCGCTCCCATCTGTTTCTGCTGCTCGAACAGGCGCAGTATGATTCTCTCTCCCTCAGCTTTTGCGGTCTCTCCGAAATTACGGCTCAGAAATCGTCTCACAAGTTCCATTTCTGAGTGCATCACTTTTCCGTCAGCCTTGATTATGTAAGAGGACAGTACGAGGAGTGAGAAAAGAAAGGAGTTGCGTTCTCCTTCATATTCTCTTTGTCTGTTATAGCTGTCGTCAAACGCTTGTCCGTATTCTCCTTCTTTGCCGTTGACATTGTCCATTCCTTTCTCAAATAGCCATCCAAGGGCAAATCCTGCGAGTGCTCCTAAGGGACCTCCGCCCAATATGAATCCCAGATATCCTCCTATCCATCTTGATGCTCCCATGTCATGATTGTTTTAATTTGTATTCTTTCTGTATTCGTCCGGGCTTGCCGTCATTTATATAATGAAACGTACAGGCACGGTTTTGTGTATTATGAATATGCAAATATAGTGCCTTTATGTTTTTCTGACGATAAAATAAATAAAAAGTAGATATTCTTTTGTATTTATAATAGTTGGAAAACAATTTGGCTGCATATATCATATAATGTCAGGGTAGTCGGGGATGTCTGTGAGAAAGGTGTAGCTGCGGCGGTCATAGTCCATCTTGCAGCAATAGTGTTGCATACCGTTGCTCATGATGAGATAGTCTACATGTAGAAGAAGATTGTATGCGGATATCTGATCAAAAACGTTGCGCGTTATGGCAATGTCAGGAGCCTTGTATTCCATTATCATGATTGGTTTAAGGCTTCTGTTATATAATACGGTGTCGGCACGTAGTGATTTAGAGCCGTATTTCAGGCTGACTTCGTTCGCCATGAGTGAGGCTGGATATGATTTGCACTCTATCATATAATGTATGAAATGCTGTCTCACCCATTCTTCAGGCGTGAGCGCGACATGCTTCCTTCGAAGAATATCGTATATCATCGGCTTTTGTATGGTACCGGACAATTTTATTTTAAAACTTGGTAGGTTTAGTCGGATCATTTTATTAATTTTGTATCATATAATGATTATTGCATTAACAGCTTCAGACAATGGCTCCATTGCTTCACAAGAAGTGGAAATGGAGACTGTATACAATTGTTTTTGTATGCAAAGATAATGCAAACGAGGGAAACGGAAGTTTACTTACGATTTCCCGAGCGCAGCTTGTCTTATGCAAAGACAATGCAAGATGAGAGCAACGGCAAGACAGGGAAACACCGTTTTACTGGGCTTGACACTGCCGAATCGCAGCTTATCTTATGCAAAGATAATGTGAATAGTTGCTCTGACAAAATAAATTACGGCTGTTTTATGCATGAATAATGCGAATCAGGCACATCTTGTCGTTTTCATGTGGACAGTATTCATCGCGTTTTATACGGTTGAGAATGTCTCCGCGCGACAGATGCCTGTGTTTATTGAAAAAAATACAATTGTTTCGAAATGGCAGAGAAAAAGACTGTAACTACGTATGAGTCAGTGATGCGTGATTTGAAAGCACGCAGATTTTATCCCATATATTTGTTGATGGGAGAGGAGTCTTATTTCATCGATAAGATATCTGATTATATCTCAAACAATGTGTTGCAGCCGGAAGAATTGTTTTTCAATCAGAACATTCTGTTTGGTTCTGATGTCACCGCCGCGCAGATTGTGGATATGGCGAAAGGCTATCCTGTTATGCCGGCAGAACATCGGCTGATTGTCGTTAAGGAGGCACAGAACATCCGTTCTTTTGACGCTTTGGAGAGATATCTCGATAAACCGATGTCTTCTACAATACTTGTCTTATGTTATAAGAACGGAACCATTGACAGACGCAAGAAGATTGTAGCAAAAGCGGAAGCCGTAGGCGTCGTTTTTGAAAGCAAGAAGAAACGTGACAGTGAACTGCCTGGTTTTATTACAACGTACATGAAAACTCACAATGCCGCGATAGATGAAAAGTCGGCTGCGCTTGTTGCCGAACATATAGGTTCTGATATAAGCCGTCTTGTTTCCGAACTGGACAAGCTCCTTATATCACTCCCAGATACGGACCGGCGTGTTACACCTGATGTCGTGGAACATCAGATAGGAGTGAGCAAGGATTTCAATTCTTTTGAATTGCGCCGTGCGATAATTGAACGTGATATAATGAAGGCTAACAGAATAGTAAATTATTTTGACAAAAATCCCAAGGCAGGCTCTGTTTATTCTTTCTTGCCTTTACTGTTTGGTTTTTTCCAGAATCTGATGATTGCGCATTATACTCACAACCGTACAAACGACTCGGCTGTTGCAGAGGCTTTGGAATTGAAGTCCGTGTGGGGTGTAAAGGACTATATGGTAGGTATGAAAAACTACACACCTATGAAAACAATGCAGATAATTTCTAAAATAAGAGAAATAGACGCTAAAAGCAAAGGTCTGGATAATCCAAATACAGGGTCTGGTGAGTTGATGAAAGAGCTTATATTCTATATTTTGCACTGAAAAATACCCCTTTTTCTATATTGATTATTCTAAAACATAACTTTCATTCAAGGCTTTTTTTCTTTATAATTTGCTAAAAATATGATAGTTATGTGATTTATTCCCTCTTATATTTTGAGTATTTCGGGATGACATTATCCTTTGTCCGAATTATTGAAAAAATTGGAAATTTTCCCATTTTCAAACCGTTCAAATCAACAATTAGTAAATTTTAGCATTTCAAAATGTGTAATATAATATTGTAAACCAATTCCGATAAACGTGTCGCAATCCCTATATTTACGTATGTAATATGTAAATATAAAATACGAATCGTTGTATATTGTATATACAAAGCAATATCGTCTGATTATATAAATGTGAATGAATATATATACATCAGTAACTTTAATCATATATCTATATGAAAATGAGCTGATTAAAAGCTTTTATTAATATTTTCATTCGGCTATTGCATACTCATATAAGAATTATACTTGATAAGGCATGTATAATACATCTCTATCGGTTAAAATAACTATATTGATTACCAATATTATATTATAATATATGTAAAGTGTTTTTTATGGCGTTAATTGATGGCTTTCTTTACATTTGTATATGTAAATGTAAATATCAATAACACACGTAGTATTATACTATAAATTTGATATTACAAATGTGTTTTATCCAAATGTAAATATATTATAGAATCGTTGTGTATGTCATTATTTTATTTTAATTTTGTAAAATCATAGAAAATAGCCCATTTACGGGCTAAAAAACAGCTTTAGCATATGAAAGACAGAATCAGAAAGGTCATGGAAAGTCAGCATATGACTCAACAGGTGTTTGCCGAATTCATACAAATTGCCCCGGCGACATTGAGTAGCATATTCACCGGACGTACCCGTCCTACCCTTGCGATAGTTGAGGCAATAAAGAATAAGATTCCCAAAATATCAACAGACTGGCTTTTGTTTGGGATTGGTAATATGTATGAGGACGGCAGTGGTGAAGATGTTTCGGTAAAGGCACAGAGTGATTCTGGAACAGTGTCTGAGAGGATGCTTGATTTTGATGATCATCAACAAGTAATATCATCTAAACCGTCGCCCGTATCAGGTGTACAGTTTTCATATGATGATGTCATTAATAAAGTAAAAAATTTTGACAAACCTCAGCGTAAAATAACTGAAATAAGAATCTTCTATGATGACCAGACTTGGGAGACATTTGTTCCTAAAAAATAAACAGTATAGAATGTTTCACGCATTAATTCACGAATAGTTGAGCACTATGATTGGGAGGACAGTCTTTCAATACGGCGTAAGTGTAAATCTCGAAATAAATGCGTAATTTTATAGGGTATAATGTTATGCGTTACTCTGTGAGACATATTTCAGTTCTGCATTAGTAATGGGATGTTCAGATGTTTTTACGCTGAGGCGGTAGTTATAATTCCATTAATTCCTTCTGTCCTCGTCTGTCGATATAAGATGTGTCTGTCCCAGTTCTGTCATCATATTTCACCAGAATGCTGTATCCTCGTCAGTCGATATAAAATGTTTTTATCCCAAGTCGGTAATCAGGCATCATCATCATTTCGCGCTACTGCCATACATGTTGGTTTCCGCTTCATTTGAATACGTAGCTGGTATATCGTGGAAAATCGGAAGGCAAGATAACGTAGGAAGTAAAAACAGAATTGAATAGCCGATAGGAAAATTTAAATATGTGTACAGTGTCTTAATGGTCTATTCGGGTTAAAATACGGAAGTCTAATTTTGCCGCTCATGTATAATGAAAAAGCTCCAGACAGTGTATGTTTCTGTCTGGAGCTTTACTTATAATATGTTTGTCAGCGTTTCTTTTATCAATAATTATCGTCGTCGCTTACGTCTTCTGCTTCTAAAGCCAATTCCTCAGGGTCAGTATCTAATGTTGTACGATAGCTCTCTTCGGTCAGTTTGTCTTCATCGAAATCGTCATCGTCGTCATCGTCAAACTTATCCTCATTTTCCTCTTCATATTCCTCGTCCTCGTCGTTGAGTCTTTTGTATTTGCTGTCATCCTCGTCTTTATGCGGTGTGTAAGGCGTGTTTTCCGGTTTTTCCTTGGCAAATATGGCTTCCACCCACATTCCTTTTTCTATTTCAAGGACATCGTATCCGTCTTTAATTTTCTTTTCATACATACCGCCCGGTTTGTGGAGTCTGTCTTTCGGCAATGTTGTTGTGCTTATGTCGAATCCGCTTTCTATTATGTCCCTTATGCTCTGTGAAAGAGACTCCCATCCTCCTCCGAAATTGCTGTCGAGCACTTCGAGCAGCTTTTCGGCTGTGATATGATGGATATTTTCGTATGTGAGGTCAGTCACTCTTGCTATCGGACGTTTTTTTATAGCCCATTTTGATTTATTGTTTTCGTCCAGGCGAATTGTTCCGATTTTGTATCCCCGTGCCTCATATTTGCTGATAACCTCCGGTTTTGATATTTTCATCTCCTCCATGTCGAATGCGCTTTTGATCACATCAATGTAATGCCGCATGTTGTCTTTGAGGTCAGCATCCCTTTCTGCAGATTCCCACATGTGCAGGATGTCGTTTTCCTGCAGTTCCCACACATTGCTTTTCGTTAATGTTTTAAGAGTTAATGCTTTCTGTTGTTTCATATTATAATGTTACTTATTATCTCTTTCGTCCAGTACATTAAACGCCCGTCTGTAGTTTGTCACTTTGTCCTTATCTATGACAGCGGTGACGGATTGTTGTTTTCCTGTCTCACATTCTGCCATTATCCTGCCTTGCGGGTCTATTATCCTGCTGTGTCCGGAATAATACAGAGTCTTGTCGTATCCTGTCCTGTTGCACGCTATGAAGAAGCATTGGTTCTCAATCGCGCGTGCCCTCGTCAGTACATCCCATGCGTCATGGCGCATGTCAGGCCAGTTCGCAACATTTATTATTGCGTCGTAGTCGTTGTTATAGCGCAGCCATAACGGAAATCTCAAGTCATAGCATATTGTGAGCAGGAATCTCCATCCTTTCCATTCTGCAATTATCCGTTTGTCGCCTGCGGCAAACATGATGTCTTCGCCCGCAGGTCTGAACAGATGATGTTTGTCGTAGCAAGTGTACGCCCCGTCAGGTTTTACAAAGAACATTCTGTTCCTATATGGATGTATGGCCCGGTTTGCTTTGTCTTCGTTTTCTACAGCCATGCTTCCACACACTACGGCATCTGTCTGCCGTGCGGTTTCCTGCATCCATTCCAGTGCCCGGTCTGATGATGAGGCCGAGACCTCTTCTTTTGTGACGGTGAAGCCGGTATTCCACATTTCCGGCAAGACATACATGTCGCTTTCTCCTGCAGAGAGTATGATGTCCCGTGCAGCAGATGCGTTGTTGTCACACGCAGCCCATTGTATGTCAGTCTGAATGATTGTTACCTTCATAATACGTCGCAATGAGGCGGTGCAAAAGTATATACTTTACTTTTAATTTACAAGTTTTTCATATAGAATTTTTGTCTGTATCGCATATATTTTCTAATTTTGTACATGATATGAGTGAGCCGTTGGCTGAAAGAATGAGACCCCGCACCATTGACGAATACGTCGGTCAGAAACATCTTGTAGGTGAGGGTGCCGTCTTGCGCAGAATGATAGATGCAGGGCGCATCCCCTCTTTTATTCTATGGGGACCTCCCGGAGTCGGAAAGACCACTCTTGCTCAGATTATCGCCAATCGACTGGAGACACCGTTCTATACCCTCAGTGCTGTCACGAGTGGGGTTAAAGATGTCCGCGATGTGATAGAGCGCGCACGGAAGGGACAGTTCTTCTCTTCTGTATCGCCCATACTGTTTATTGACGAGATTCACCGTTTCAGCAAGTCGCAGCAGGACTCTCTGCTCGGTGCTGTGGAACGTGGCGTGGTCACTCTCATCGGCGCCACCACCGAAAATCCCTCATTCGAAGTGATAAGACCGCTGCTCTCCCGCTGCCAGCTGTATGTCCTGCAACCGCTTGAGAAAGATGATCTTCTCGAGCTTCTCAACCGCGCCATCACTAAAGACGCGGAGCTTAGCCGCAGGCATATAGAGCTGCGTGAGACCGGCGCGCTTTTAAGGTACAGCGGCGGTGACGCACGCAAGCTGCTCAACATTCTCGAACTTGTGGTTGACGCCGAGGAAGGCGATGTTGTCATAACCGACGACGTAGTGGTGAGCCGTCTGCAGCAGAATCCTCTTGCCTATGACAAGGACGGCGAGATGCACTATGACATTGTTTCAGCCTTCATAAAAAGCATACGTGGCAGCGACCCGGATGCCGCAATTTATTGGCTTGCCCGCATGGTCGAAGGAGGTGAAGACCCCGCTTTCATCGCACGACGATTGGTTATATTGGCTTCCGAAGATGTAGGACTGGCAAACCCCAATGCCTTGCTTTTAGCCAACGCTTGCTTCGATGCTGTACAAAATATAGGGTGGCCGGAGAGCCGCATCATCATGGCCGAAACAACAATCTATCTGGCTAGTTCACCCAAAAGCAATTCGGCCTACATGGCGATAAATCAAGCACTGGAAACAGTGAAAGCAACAGGAAACCTTCCTGTTCCGTTACATCTTAGGAATGCACCGACACAATTGATGAAAGAGTTGGAGTATGGAAAAAATTATAAATATGCACACGATTATACGGGTAACTTCGTCAATCAACAATATTTACCAAACGAGTTGAAAGACAATAATTGGTGGAAGCCTCAGGATAATGTTGCGGAGAACAAGCTAAAAGATCATCTAAACAAGCTATGGAAAGACCGATACAAATAATCTGTCGAAATGCTATCTCGGGCTAACAAATAGCCATCATTTTGTAAATTTTTGTAACAAAATATTTCAAGGCGCAGAAAAACTAAGAAAAAAAGAATTACTTTTGTAATCTATCAAAACCAAATTATACCAAACTACTAAACAAAGACGTTATGAAGAAGCACAATTTCTATGCAGGCCCTTCTATTCTGAGCGAATACACCATTAAAAACACAGCGGATGCCGTTCTTAATTTCGCAGATACAGGTCTGTCTCTGTTGGAAATTTCACATCGTAGCAAAGAATTTACAGCGGTTATCGAAGAAGCTAAAACCCTAGTAAAAGAGTTGCTCGAAGTCCCTGCCGGATATGATGTCCTATTTTTAGGTGGAGGGGCCAGCATGCAATTCTGTATGGTTCCATATAATTTGTTGAACCGTAAAGCTGCTTACCTCGAAACCGGAACATGGGCTGTAAATGCAATCAAAGAAGCTAAATTGTTCGGAGAAGTAGATGTCGTCGCTTCTTCGAAAGAAGCCAACTTCTCTTATATCCCCAAAGGATATACTGTCCCCGATGATGTTGATTATTTCCACTTTACCTCCAACAACACGATATACGGAACAGAAATGCGATTTGACCCAGACGTAAATGTACCTCTTGTAGCCGATATGTCTTCCGATATTTTCTCCCGACCTATCGACGTTTCCAAATATAACGTCATCTACGCCGGAGCTCAAAAAAATTTAGCCCCTGCCGGAGTTACTATCGTGATTGTCAAAGAAGAGGCTCTCGGACATGTAGACCGGGCTATCCCCACCATGCTCGACTATCGCACCCACATCAAAAAAGGATCGATGTTCAATACGCCTCCCTGTCTCCCCATCTACTCGGCATTGCAGACCTTGAAATATTATAAGGAGATGGGAGGTATCAAAGAGATGGAAAAACGTGATTTGGAAAAAGCAGCGATCCTCTACGATGCTATCGATTCCAGTAAAATTTTCGTCGGAACAGCAGCTCACGAAGATCGCTCCATCATGAATGTCTGCTTCGTTATGAAAGAAGAATATAAAGACCTCGAAAGTGAATTTATCGAATTTGCTTCCTCACAAGGCATGGTAGGTATTAAAGGACACCGTTCGGTAGGTGGATTCAGAGCTTCCATTTATAACGCTATGCCTAAATTGAGTGTCGAAGCCCTCGTAGCTACCATGAAAGAATTTGAGAAGAAACACTAATATAGAAAAACCATGAAAGTATTAGTTGCTACTGAAAAGCCATTTGCCGCCGTTGCAGTAAATGGAATCAAAGAAGTTCTCGACAACGCAGGTGTCGAAATGGTTCTTTTGGAAAAATACCCCGATAAAGCCGCTCTACTAAAAGCAGTCGAAGATGTTGAAGGCCTCATTGTGCGCAGCGATATCGTCGATGCCGAAGTTTTTGACGCTGCCCCAAAATTAAAAATCGTAGTACGTGCCGGAGCGGGTTATGACAATATCGACCTCAACGCGGCTACTGCCAAAGGAGTATGTGTAATGAACACCCCCGGACAAAACTCCAACGCTGTGGCCGAGCTCGTGTTCGGTATGACTATCTTAATGATACGAAATCATTTCAACGGAACATCGGGTACGGAATTGAAGGGGAAAAAACTAGGAATCCATGCCTACGGACAAGTAGGTCGTAATGTGGCCCGTATCGCCAAAGGATTCGACATGGAAGTTTATGCATTCGATCCTTATTGCCCCGACGATGTGATGAAAAAAGACGGTGTAACGCCTGTCGCATCGGCCGAAGAGCTTTATAAAACATGTCAATTCGTATCGCTGCATATCCCGGCTACGGCCGAAACGAAGCAATCGATCAACTACTCGTTGCTTTCGCTTATGCCCAAAGGAGCTCTTCTCATCAACACGGCTCGTAAAGAGGTGATATATGAAGAAGATCTGGCACGCATACTCGAAGAACGTACCGATTTTCACTATGTAGCCGATGTTGCACCGACTATTGCCGACACTTTAAAAGAGAAATTCGGCAACCGAGTATTCTTCACTCCGAAAAAAATGGGAGCCCAAACCGCCGAAGCGAACATCAATGCAGGTATCGCTGCCGCCCGACAATCGGTCGGATACCTAAAAGACGGTATAGACAAGTTCAGAGTCAATAAATAATATTTCCGAATCCCCTAAGTACGTTTTTAACAACGCGTGTACTTAGGGGATTTATTCTTCACCAACAACATCATTCAACTATGCTCGACAGAATAAATACCTTTCGTTGGCAATCCATCACCGAAACCCTTTTGAATGCGCTCAAACGATTTCCGGTCGCAGCAACAGCAACAATCGGGTTGTGTATCTCTCTGCTATTACTCGTCAACCTCCCCTATGAGCAAGTAAAAGGGAGCATACTTTACGAACCCTCCTATTGGTACGTATGGGTAGGCGCATTACCTCTCGCTGCAAGTATCGCCCTCTGCTTCGAGAACCGCTTGAGCCCCACTATACGACATTCGGTATCCCTACTCGCTGTACTATTATGGAGCTTGTACGGCTACATTTCGAACGATACTCCCGAACATTTCTTCGGGGCACTTGCTTTCATAGCTCCTATCGTAACATTTTTTTCGTCCTTATTTTGGGCTGCCTTTTTGAAAAAGGACACCGATACCTCTTTTTGGAATTTCTCCTATCTGTTGTGTATTCAAATACTAACAGGCTTACTTTTTGCATCGGTCTTGGCAGCCGGCCTCTCTCTGGCGTTATTTTCTACCGATACTCTGTTCGGCTGTGAATTCAAAAGCGAGATGTATTCAAACATACATGTACTTTGCTATACCTTGTTCTTTCCTTTCTATCTGCTAGGCAACATTCCTATCGCCTCGATAACCGAAACAAAGGTGCATTCGTTTGCCCAAGCATGGAAAATTCTAGGTTTATATATACTATTACCCCTCCTCATACTCTACGGAACAATCCTTTATGCCTATTTAATAAAAATCATAATTCAGTGGCAACTTCCCGATGGTTGGGTCTCCGCACTAGTCTCCATTCTCACCATAGGCGGAACAATCACCCTTTTTATACTATATCCGTTATGCATACAAGAGAATCGTCCTTTGAAATTTTTCAGGCAATGGTTCGGCATACTGCTTCTCCCACTATTAATCTTAATGACTGTCGGTATAATCCGCCGCTTTCAAGACTATGGTATCACGACTAACCGCCTATACATACTGCTGCTCAACTTTTGGTGCTATACGACTGCCTTGTATACCATTTTTACATCTGGTAAAAAAATAAAAATCCCGTTCATCTCATTTATTCTTCTTTTCCTCATCTCATCAATCGGCCCGTGGAGATTCAGCGAAATTACCCGGTATACCATGCACAAGCGGATAGATACACTCATTCAAAATAACAAACTCGGGACAAACAATCTTCTTACATTCGACAGTTTAGAAACCCAGTGCACCCAGCTCGACTCTATTGATGCCACCCGACTACAAGATGACCTTCTCTATCTCACAGAGAATTATGGGGCAAAAGATATACAAGTCTGGTTCACCGATTCCGTTTCCTCGATGCAATTTTCCAAACTCACACAAGGGATAACATCTGCATTGAATCGCTCACAGGAAAATCATCGCATCTATTTTTCCTACTACCAATCGGATTCTTACGAAGGCAAAAACATAAATATAAAAGATTACCAATACGCCCTGTTTTTCGATGAAAATTCAAATATCCGAACGAACAACGGCAATGTAGAAATATTGGGGCCAGACAGTACCGTTGTCGCCGTTTATCCGCTAGTCGACCTACTAAAAAAACAAAACTACAAAGTAAATCCCAACGACACAGTTTGGTCTTTCCGAGGCAACAATACATACATACTTCCTCTGTCTTTGGACGGCTATATGAACAACCCGCAAGAAATTGGAGGGTTATATATTAAAGGCATCGTTTTTTACAATCCATAAAATAAAGGGGCTGCTTTTCAAGGCAGCCCCTTTATTTTATCGTAGAAAAACTATATTATTCCTTATTGTCACCCATCAGTCCTTTCCAAACCATTGCAGACAACGCAGATCCGAAAAACGGCGCTACAATGAACAACCACAACTGTGAAAGAGCTTCTCCTCCTGCAAACAGGGCCGGAGCAATACTACGAGCGGGATTTACCGATGTTCCCGTAATAGGGATACACACAATATGAACCAACACCAAAGTAAGACCGATAGCCAATCCTGCGAAATTGCCCGCTCCTTTTTTCTCATCGGTCGCACCCAATACCACCAATACAAAAATAAACGTAAAGATTGTCTCGGCGATGAATGCCTGTAACATTTCTCCGTCTCCAAAACTATTGGCTCCCGTCGTAGTCACTCCCGATGAACCGCCCGTAGAAACCAAAGCATAAATAATAGACGATCCAATAATCGCTCCGATTATCTGAAAGACCATATACATGGCGGCATCCTTCCCGTTCATTCGTTTAGACAACCATACACCCAACGTAATAGCCGGATTGATGTGGCAACCCGATATACCGCCAATCGTATAAGCCATAGCAATCACAGAAAGGCCGAATGCCATAGCAACGCCCAACGTTCCTACTCCCGCACCGCAAGCAGCTGCTATATTGCCCGCAAATACAGCACTTCCACAACCCATCAACACGAGTACCATAGTACCCACCATCTCTGCCAAATACTTTTTCATGATTTTAATGTTTTTCTGGTACAATATGCACCTATTAGCAAATTTGTTAATAAACTATATAACCATTTAAGGTTTTCTATTACAAAGGAAAAAATAAATTTTGAACTTCCCAAAGATTTCTATTTTTTCGTATTTTTGGAATCATTTTCAAATAAGCGATAATCTACAAACAAGAGGACTATCATCAAATATCAAATTAATTATACGATTATGAAGATAACAGAAATTACAAATGGTATACATTATGTAGGAGTAAATGACCGGTGTAAATATAAATTCGAAAATCTTTGGCCGCTTCCATACGGAGTATCCTATAATGCTTACTTGATAACCGATAAAAAAAATGTATTAATAGATACCGTAGATGCCGCTTATACCGATAGACTACTCGACAACATAACCGAAATTATCGGGGACGGGAAAATAGATTATCTCATAATCAACCACATGGAGCCGGATCATTCTGCCTCGATACAATTTATTCGTCAAAAATATCCTCAAATGACAATTGTAGGCAATATCAAAACCCTCGAAATGGTCAAAGGATATTATGGAATAGACGACAATACTCTTTGTATTAAAAACGGAGAATCCTTGTCTATCGGGAAAAGGACTCTCACATTTCATCTTACGCCGATGGTTCATTGGCCCGAGACAATGATGACCTACGTTAACGAAGACAAATTGATTTTTTCAGGGGATGCCTTCGGCTGCTTCGGTACTTTGGACGGAGGCATTACAGACAGTCAATTAAACACGGATAAGTATTGGAGCGAAATGGTGCGTTACTACTCCAATATCGTGGGGAAATACGGGCCAGCCGTACAAACGGCACTGAAAAAACTATCCGACATAGAAATCAAAACGATTTGTTCCACACACGGACCCATATGGGAAAAAGAAATAACCAGAGTCATTGGCATTTATGATCGCCTCAGTCGATATGAAGGTGAACCGGGTGTTGTTATCGCTTATGGCAGTATGTACGGGCATACCGAACAGATGGCCGAAGAAATAGCTCGTGAACTAGCAGCCAACGGAATCAAAGAGATTGTACTCCACAATGTTTCCCACGAAGACCCATCGTATATCCTCCAAAACATATTCCGCTACCGGGGGCTCATTATAGGCAGCCCTACTTATTCTAACAGATTATTTCCGGCAGTCGAAACCCTCACCGAAATGATTGCTACACGGGATATCAAGAATCGCACGTTTGCCTATTTCGGTTCTTTCACTTGGGCCGGTGCGGCAGTAAAACACCTCGCCGCATTCGCCGAATCCATGAAATGGGAAACTATCCCCTGCTGTATAGAAATGAAACAAAGCATTACTCCGGCTATAAAGGAGCAATGTAGAAACCTTGCACAAGAAATGGCAGCTCGGTTAACTCGATGATTCAACAAATCCAATAAAAGAACGGGAAAGAATTTTATTCTTTCCCGTTCTTTTATACTCAAAATCATTTCTATTAACTATCACTTTTTCTGAACAAACGTTTATACCACGGAATAACATATTCCGACCGCGAAGAAGCATATCCATAACCATATTTTCCGCTACCATATTGGCGATATGAATAAGTCCTTGAATTCATATTCACATCATTCAAAATAAGATAAACCGGCACATTGATACGCTTATTGTCAATCCATGCATTCAACATCTCGATCGACGCTTTATTCGTATAATTAGCCCTCGCTACATAAATAACCACATCGATAGCCCGGGTCAACAAAAATGAATCGGATACCATACCCAATGGTGCTGTATCCAAAATCACATAATCATAATGGGATCGTGCATAATCGACCAACTGCTCAAAACGAGAACTCATCAACAATTCGTTCGGATTAGGAGGAACAGGCCCTGCCGGCAAAACGTCCAAATTAGAATCAATTCCAGAAGATTGAATAAGAGCCGAAAGATCAGAATCTCCACCCGACAAATAGGTAGTAACACCCCTCATATTGGACATTTGGAAATGCTGAGCCAAACGAGGACGTCGTATATCCACACCTATCAGAAGCACCCGTTTTCCCGTTAGGGCAAAACTCAAAGCCATATTGCAAGAAACGAATGTCTTTCCTTCATGCATTACCGACGATGTTACCGCTATCACCTTTTTCTCTGGACCAGTAAGGACAAACTGTAAATTATTCCTCAACAATCGGAATAGTTCGGCAATGGGCTCCACACTCTTTTTCTCAACCACAAAAAATTTATTTCCCGGCTTCTTAGATATCTCAGCCAAAACAGGTATGGAAGTAAGACGTTCTAGCATTTTCTTATCTTTCAACACAGGGAATAACAACATTCTGAGGTAAATCACAAATGCCGGCAACAAAACGCCCAATAAAACAGCAGCACAAAGCAGCAATATTTTCTTAGGAGAAACTGGTTCTCCCGTAGAATCCGGATCGTCGATAATGCGTGCTACCGGTACGGTCATACTTTTGGCCAATGCATTCTCTTCTCTTTTTTCCAACAAGAATACATACAGATTATCCTTTATCCTTTGCTGACGCATAATATCGGATAATTCCCGCTCGTATTGAGGTACGTTCTTAATCTTGTCTTCGATAATCTTATCCTGACGGGATAAATCTCTCTTTTTAATTTCTACTCCTTTACGAATGCTTTCGACACCTTTCAGTACCAATGACCTTTGAGTCTGTATATCTCTCGTCAACTCAACGATAACAGGATTGGATTCCGATGATGAATGTAATAATCTTTCTCGTTGTTGCAGACTTTTATTATATTCTCCTATTAATTTAGCTAAATCTTTATCGTCAATTCCCAACGCAGGAATGGGCATATATTCATTTTGAGATATCGATAAAAATTTCTCTACATAATCGACAAGGCTTTTCTGCAACTCCAACTCGGCCAACTTCTCATCGGTAAATCCGGTTTGCTCCAAATATAATTTCGCCTCAGACGAAATATCAATCAAATTATTATGACGGCGATATTCTTCTACTCGCGCCTCTACAACCGATAAATCTTTTGAAATAGAATCCAAACGAGCATCAATAAACTGTTGCGTTTTTTCAGTCCCTTGATTTTTTTGCTTGGCCGCATCGATATTATAAAAATCGACCAGTGTTTTTATAAAATCCTCACCCGCTTTTATTACCGGAGTTCGGTATACGACCTTCAAAATCGTTGCATCTTTCGAAGCAAAAGCCACTGTCAAATTTCCGGCAATAGACTTACTCACGCTTCTCGGATTCGATAAAGATATATTCAACGTTTTATCCACGGTAGGAATCGTATCGCCAGTATATCTTAGTCGGATAAATCCCTTGTGAAAAGGTATGGAATATGGAAAAGTTTCGACCGTAGTGTTACAAATTTCTACCTCATCGCCCCTCACATTTCGAGTCTTCGCCTCCAAATGGAATACTCCGTTTTGCGGTTTTATTCTAATATTCAAAGAAGCCTTTAACGAACGCACATCAATCGAATCAAGAACAGCCTCTATCGGAGTCTCTTCATACAATGGAACATTTCTCAAAAAAGAATTCCAAGAATAAGACGTGTACAAATTAAGAGCTTCGACGACATCTGTAATCTGATTTTTCGAACGTAAGACTTCTATTTCATTATCTATATTTTTCTTATAGGAAGATAGTCCTAGACTTTCCAATAATATATTGCTATTATCTCCTTTATTGTCTTGAATATATACTGCAGATGTGACCTCATAAACCGGAGTCTGCCTGAAACAATAAAACATTATCGCCACAGCAAGTACGACCACGCTGGCCACAAACCATTTCCAATATGAAATACATTCTAAAAAGAAGCCCGTAACATCAAATGCCTCTTCCGATGCATTTTTTACAGATGTATTCTGCTTATCTTCCATAAAACTTTTATTTCGAAATACTCCAAGCTGTAATAATAAGGTTAGCGATAGTCAATAAAATTGAAGTCGCACTAAAAATCAATGAAGTCGTGGGAGGTACGACAACAGCAGAATTGGCTTTGGATTTGTTTGGTTGAACATACAATACATCATTCTGCTGCAAATAAAAATAAGGCGAAGATATCAAATTCTTATCATTCAAATTTATTCTCGCTATACTCTTAGTTCCATCTGAGTTTACCCTCACCAACAGCACATTATCCCGGCGACCTGTTATAGCCAAATCTCCGGCCAAAGCGATCGCATCCAATATACTCACTCGTTCGTTTTCTATGGTAAACAATCCCGGTCTATTCACATCTCCTAATACCGATATAGAAAAGTTTTGTATCCACACTGTCACTTGGGGTAGTTCATTCAGATATTCGGGATAAAGGAGTTCTTGAATCAAATGTTCTACCTCCATCTTACTTTTTCCCGCTACGTGAATACGCCCAATCACCGGGAAATCAATATTACCCGCCTGATCAATCAAATAATATTCAACGGCTTTCGATGCATTTCCTCGCAGATAAGCCTCTCCTTGCATCAACCTCTTGTTAAACGGGATAACAACCTCTTGATTCTTAGCCACTACCGATATATCTATAATATCCCCCGGAGCTAAAACAGGAGAAGACTGAACCGTCGCAGCATTCAATACTTCGGCAGGTATATCTTCAATATCAACCATATAGGGAACATTCTTCGAAGAAGAACAAGAAGTTATCCCCCAAAGAAGTATCATAAAAAACGTCAAATACAAATATCTCATTATGTGCTCTGTTTCTAAATATGGCCCAATTATATAATCGCCATGCAAAAATAACACTTTTTACATGGCGAACAATATTTTTATCAGAAAAACCACGATTCAAACGCGATTCATGACATTGCACAACAAAGCCCGTTCCCTCTTCACTATCGCTAAACAAAGAGAACGGGCTCAACAATAATTCCCCTTTTTCAGAAATTATATTGAATCATTGCATTGATTCGATTGGCCTGACCATCTTCCCTATTTATATTGGAACGACGACCATAAAGATATTCAAGCCCAATACTACAATCGGGAGTTAAATTATAAAAAGCGTTCCCGACAATATATTGAGCATATCGATAGGAATTTTCCGAGAGTGACCCGGTTTTGCTGTATAATCTACTTTGACTATAAGATGCCGAAATAAAGAATTTTTGAGAGAATGAATACCGTATGCCAGCCATATAGCCTAATGTTTCTGGTGCATAAAGTTTCCCTTGATTATCGGGATCTGGAATCAAATCGAAACCCTTCCCGTTCAAACCGTTCAAGTATCTATCATATCCCCGTCCATAAACCCCTTGATAATACAGCATTACCTTCGGTGTAATATTAGCTAATCCCGAAAGTTGCACGGCCCAACCCAAAACAGATTTATTTCGAGAGGCCATCAAATCCCGATAGGACAAACCTCGTATAAGACCAGAGACTCGTATATGATTGTTCCCTTCGTTCCAACCATACTGGACATAAAACGGAATATCGGGCATACGCTGACGAATAGCCATATTGTTACCATCACTTAGCGTATAAGTCACCGAAGGTGCTTCGGCCGCCAATGCCACCTGCCAATGTTTACTTAAATCAAGAGTATAACGCAACATAACATTACGCACACTAGTCATACCATTTGGACCTTCATAATCGATTGTAGGAGGAGCTGCTGCGGGGTCCACAAAGGTACTCCAAGTCTGTCCGACTAAAAAGCCACGGGCATTCACATAAGCCTGTCTGAGACGAAAACCGTAATCCTGTCCTCCCCGAAAATCACTTTCTACATAAACGGTATATTTTCCTAATACAGAATTGGCCCCGACTAATTTCAAAAACAGACGTGTGGTAGAAGCATCCATTTGATACTGATTACGTTCCGCCGGATTACGGGGAACAGGGATATCGTATGTCACAAAATCCCGGTTAGGCAGAGCCCCGTCAAAATCATAGGAAGCAGTAGCCTTTACATAACCACCTATACCCAATGCCGCACGCCCTTTACGATCTATCAGCAAAAAACGAGGGGCTCGCGGGTCTTGGAAATGCAATAACCGAGTGTCGTAAAACATCGCCATCAATTCGTCATTCGGAGGGGTTTCCCCCCACAAAAGAATTACTCGAGCCGGCGACTGTGAAGGGCCTTGACAAACACACTCTTCTACAACGACATCGGTCTGTTTATCCATTTTATCATCAGCCTGTACCGATAATAATGTCGTCACCAAAAAACAGGAACAAGAAACAAATAATTTTTTCATACTTTCTTGGGATTTAAACGTTTCATCGATAATTAAAACAACGAGGTACATGAATTGTTGAAACAATCGCAAAAATAAGTACCTTTGTACCTTGAATAAATCCCCATAATTATGGAAACAATTACTTTATTCTTAACCCCCGAATTCGATACGATCAGGGACGAAATGGGCTACGATGAGAACGACGATTTCGATGCCTACGACATTCTATTCCAACAAGGTTATGACGGAGAAATGATAGAAGTAGAAGAAAATGAAATCTTCGAAATCCCAGAGGGGTACATAGCGACCATACAAGCAACGGATACGAACGACGAATTTTATATACTCGACGAGGGAGAAGACGTTTTCGAGAAAGAAGATTTCCAAACAGAAACATTACGAGAAGGACAATATCGATATGATGCCGCCGAGAACATTTTCTGGAAAATCAACGACGAACCAAGCGACCTCTCCTTTTAACTATTTACGATAAAAAGATGAATCCACTTCAACCAGAGATACACCCCCTCGCCCCATTTCTTCCACCCAATGCCCGGCTCCTATTGCTAGGAAGTTTTCCGCCTCCCCGCAAGCGCTGGTCGATGGATTTTTTCTATCCCAATTACACCAACGATATGTGGAGAATTTTTGGGCTTATCTTCTTCGATGACAAAGATCATTTTGTAGATATAGAAAAGAAAAAATTCTGTAAAGACAACATCGAACAATTTCTACGGGAAAAAGCCATTGCTGTAAGCGATACAGTAGCCGTTGCCAATCGCCTAAACGGAAATGCCTCAGACTTAACCCTCGAAGTCGTCGAGCCATTAAATCTGGCCGGAATACTCGATCAAATTCCTCGCTGTCATACTCTGGTGACCACAGGACAAAAGGCAACCGACACATTACTTTCTATCACAGGTTCACCAGCTCCTGAGATCGGAGGGTTCGTCGATTTTCTTTACCATAATCGCCGCCTCCGGCTTTACCGTATGCCCTCCACTTCCCGCGCTTATCCCAAGCCTCTAACCGATAAGGCGAAAATATACCGTACCATTTTCCAAAACTTCGAGCAATAGCCATATTAAAATACGATTACATTTTCACAAAAATTCAAATTTGTAACACGAATATATTACCTTTGCAGCCATAAAAGTGCAAATTTTATAATCCTTTTTTATGGAATCATTATCTTTCATTCAGTGGTGTCTCGATAATTTAAACTACTGGACTATTACATTTCTAATGATGATAGAAAGTTCCTTTATTCCTTTCCCTTCCGAAATCGTCATTATACCGGCCGCATATAAAGCCGCTTACGGAGAATTAAACATGTATTTGGTGGTTATCTTCGGGACTCTCGGAGCAGACCTCGGTGCAATCATTAATTACTATTTAGCCCGTTGGATTGGACGTCCGCTCGTTTATAAATTCGCCAACAGCCGCATCGGACATATCTGTCTGCTCGACCAGAAAAAAGTCGAAACAGCCGAACGCTATTTCGACAAGCATGGTAGTATATCCACCCTCATCGGAAGACTGATACCGGCTGTACGTCAACTTATTTCCATACCGGCAGGATTGGCACGTATGAAATTCTCCAAATTTATTCTTTTCACGACTCTTGGCGCCATGTGTTGGAATATCGTATTGGCCGCCATAGGATATGGATTCCATGCTGTTATCCCCGAAGACGAACTTATCTCGAAAGTACAGATGTATAGCCACGAAATACTCTATATACTCATCGCTATTTGTGTATTTATCGTAGGATTTCTCATTTATAAGGGAATGAAAAAGTCGAAATAAGCATATTTCCACTTGTAAAAATACGAACAGCTATGCGATAATCGCATAGCTGTTCGTATTTATTGAATGATACAATACATAGGGTATGACTACACATAACCAATGACCCACTTTTCCCTCTTGCATCCCATCAATAAATATCTATCTTTGCAACTACGAAGATAGGATTCGGTTAGGCATAGCCAAATCGGATACAATATTTCCGCTTGTCTCTACACTCACCTTTCACTATCTTTGTAAAATCCTTTGAAAATGAAAATTCGATACACAATTTAGAGAAACGGTAATCATGATAGAAACCGAACTTTGCACTTTCACACTCGAAGCCTGCCAAATAGCCGCCGATATGGGTATCACCCGTGTAGAACTGTGTGCATCTCCTTATGAGGGAGGCACTACCCCATCGGCCGCATTCATTCGCATGGCTCGTCGAATTCCTCATTTGAAACTGAGTGTAATGATTCGTCCCCGTGGCGGAGACTTCCTCTACTCCGACAAAGAATTTCACCAAATGCTCGAAGAAATTAGTTTTGCCCATGACTGCGGAGCAGATTGCGTGGTAGCGGGAATACTCACTTCCGACGGACGAGTAGACGAAATCCGCACAGCAGAATTGGTCGCCGCAGCCAAAGAAATGGAATTTACATTCCACCGGGCTTTCGACATGACCTGCGATACCAACGAAGCCCTCGAAGCCCTCGTGAGAGTCGGTTGCTGTCGGGTACTCACTTCGGGAGGACGTAACACAGCACCGGAAGGAATCGAGAACATTCATTCGTTAATCAAAGCCTCCGCAGGACGAATAGACGTAATGGCAGGAAGCGGAGTGAATGCATCGAACGTCAAACTGCTTGCCGACACCGGAGTGGATGCCATACATTTCAGTGCTCGGAATTTAACAGAAAGCCGTATGACCTATAAAAATCCGTCGATCTCAATGGGCGGAGTACAGGGGATTCCCGAATATGCATCAATCGGAATCGACCCAACCATGATTCGTAATATTCTGAACCAACTAATCTAAAAACGACTCTCACATGAGAAAAGAAGCTCCATTTTTTCTACTGCTTGTCGGGTTGATTTGCTCACTCTCTACCTGTACCTCTGGTATCTCAACCGATTATAAACGACAACTCGAAACCGTTTTAAACCAGTCGTCTCGTGCAGACAGCCTAAGATTACTATTACACAAAACGCCACACGACGAACAAGAAGCGATGGCTTACCTGATAGCTTGGATGCCACAGGGAGACCGCGACACGATGAATCTCGACCTTTTAAAAGAGAACGTGGCATATGCCTGTCGGGTTCGGTCTGAATTTTCATGGACAAAAGCATTACCCGACTCCATCTTCCTCAACGAAGTTTTACCCTATGCCGTGGTAGACGAAACTCGAGACTCGTGGAGACAAGATTTTTATAATCGTTTCGCTCCTCGTGTAGCCAAATGTGCAGACATACGAGCGGCCATCGACACAATAAACCGAATTATCCCCGAAGTGGTCGGAGTGGAATACAACACGCTTCGGGAAAAGACCAACCAAAGTCCTGCTGAATCGATAAGACAAGGCATGGCTTCCTGTACCGGGTTATCCATTCTTTTGGTCGACGCATTTCGCTCCGTAGGTATTCCGGCACGTTTTGCAGGAACTGCCGCTTGGCACGACAATCGAGGTAACCACAGTTGGACAGAAGTTTGGATAGATGGGACATGGTTCTCCACAGAATATTATCAACCTCCTGTACTCGACAAGGCTTGGTTTATGGCCGATGCAGGAAAATCAGTATCGGGAGACCATACACACGGAATTTATGCTGTATCGTTCCGACCTACGGGAGACTGGTTTCCAATGGCGTGGAATGAAGATGCACGCAGTGTTCATGGTATCAATGTATCGCAACGTTATCGAGATATATACACCGAATCGACCCAAATCCTTACGAAACAAGGGACCCATACGAATGTGACTTTCATGATGTTCCGAGATAAACGGCATAGCTCCGATTCCGGTGATCGAGTAGAAGCAAACGTCGATGTATTTTGCAATGGCATACAAGTGGGTGGAGGCCGCACAGCCGGTCCTTTGCAGGATATGAACGATGCACTGAGTTTCTTATTGGAAAAAGGCCATACTTATACATTCGCCTACGAGAACAGCCGAGGTGAAAAAACAACGGTTGAAGTTTTAGTAGGTAACGACCCGATGACAGTCAAAGGTTATATGCAATAATCTGATAACGGATTAAACCTCCCGGAGCTGAAAAAAACGGCTCAGTAGAAAATCAGAGGGGATTGTGGTTTTATACATCTAACCCCTCTCCTCAGAAACTATCATTTCTTCGATCTCTCCCCTATATTTTACGTTGCAAAACACAAGGGAGAAATTTAGAATGTTTTATATTATTGTATAGAAAACTCGTCGGATTGTAACGAAACAAGAAACGTTTCACCCTCCTCTGCACACGAATATGCGATAGGGGCTATCCCATATATTTCCTTTTACAACTGCTTCAATCGAGCAATCGTATCAATAGGATTATCCGAGTGAAAAACAAAACTACCGGCAACCAATGCATCGGCCCCTGCCTCAACTAATTGCCGACCGGTATCCAAATTTACCCCGCCATCTATCTCTATAACCGCATGCGAATTTCTACGAGCGATCATCTCTTTCAAATCCCTCACCTTATCCAATATGCGAGGAATGAACTTCTGCCCGCCGAAGCCGGGGTTTACCGACATCAGCAAAACCAAATCGACATCTTCGATAATATCTTCCAACAAGGACACCGGTGTATGAGGATTCAATGAAACTCCGGCTTGCATACCTGCTGCATGTATCTGCTGAACAACCCGATGAAGATGTGTACATGCCTCATAATGAACCGTCATGATAGCTCCGCCCACACGCTTGACTTCTGGTATAAACTTTTGAGGCTCGACGATCATCAAATGCACATCAAGAGGTTTTGCACATCGCCGATTCACAAATTCCAACACCGGAAACCCGAAAGAAATATTCGGGACAAACACACCGTCCATCACATCGATATGCAACCAATCGGCAGCACTAGTATTTATCATATCTATCTCACTGTTCAGATTTCCAAAATCTGCCGACAACAACGATGGAGAAATTATCACACTCATATTTTTTACGCATAAACGATTTTTTCGGTATTATACAGACACTCCGTCTGCTTTCGTATTTCACACAAATATAATACAGAGCAAATACAGAACAGGTCTGTTGAGTTTCAACGAATCTTAACTCTCGTCAAAGGTAATACAAATGAGAGCAAAAACAAATTTATTTAGCATTACAGATAGCTTCCATAATCACATTTTATACAAACGCAGAATTATTCGATATATCCTCGAAAAAAATATCGAGAAACTATCTAATTTACTTTATAGAGTCTATCCATTTGCTTACGAACTTTTCCGCTAACAGATAGTTTATTCAACAAATAGTCTTGATTTTCAAGAGCCGATACAATATAAAGGTCTTCGCCTTTGGAATATTCATTAACTTCGTCAATCGCCTGAACCATTCCTTGTATATCGCCTTTCGGAATTTCTCGGGTGTATAATGTCACTCGCCTATCGCCTTTTAATAATTCATACGTAAAATTCTCACAAGGCAACTCTCTAAATTCATACCCTTCTTCGAGCAGCAAGTTGGGAAAATAAAATATATCTTCCCAACTACATGCCAATAAATTATAGTCTTTTTTCTCATCGAACCATTTTTTTACTGCGATTCGCTTACCCTCTTTTACCGTTTTATATTCATGAATATAAAACGGATAAAATAAATTCCCGCTAAGTAACATATACTCGTCTAACGTCGGTATCAGTTGACCTGCACCCACTCCTATCGTGACATGATATTTCGTATAATTTTCCCTACAAAATTGAACATAAGGACCTAACTTCGCATCCGAATCGGGAACATTTCTCCACGGCGAGTCGGGAAAGTCTATTCTTATACCGAGGCATAAAAACAAAACTACGATAGAAACTATACCGTACTTTAAAACCGGTTTCCCTTTGACCCTCTCATATATCCACCTCATAGCATAGACGCTTATGAGAGAAACAAAAGGAATCAAATATAAATAATGTTTAGGCGCACACCCTGTATAACGAAACATAAAATGAATGAGAATAATAGGAATCAACGCTATCCCCATAATTCCAAACTTCTTTTCCCGGAAAAGGACAACCAAACCCATAGGGACAAAAACAAAATTGAGAATCGTATAAAACGTAAATACCGCAAACTTTACTTGCGAAGCGAAACTGTGTGTTTCATTCATACCGTTATAACCGGTCAATGCGGTTAAAGGGTTTGCCCGCAGCCCCCAATATCCAATCGTCACAAATAGAAGTATGAGAACAGCTAAAAATACCGACCTCGTTATACTCTCTTTTACACTCTTCCTTTGAAATAAAAAAATAAAAAATACCACTGGATAAACTATCAAGATATCTATCCTATATAAAGGAGCGATTACCATCAACACCATTGCCACATAAAACTTTCCATCTAATAACCTGTTTAGAGCGCAAACAAAAAACACTGCCGCAAAAATCGCCGAATTGGGATACATCGAAATGGCAAAAGACTCTGGAATAAGAAACAGAGAAAGCAAAATAAATATTTTTCTAAAAGATGTAATCCGATAAACGAAATTCACACTTTCCACGATAAATAGAGCCCCGCATATGGCAGACAGCAAACAATAGATTTGTTCACATGTTAAAAACGGAAATACATATTTGAATCCTACCACCGTATAGGTTACCAACGGTTGCATTTCATATAAATAAGAATATACTGGCGGGAATGTAAGTCCCTGATTATACATGATATTACACCCCGCAATAACATGCATACTATCTGATTCATAACATGTCAACGGGAAAATACCTATACATATCCATATAAAAAACAATACTAAAACAATAGGATAACTATTACGGGACACAAATTTCCAAAAAGAATCGAAGAAATATTTCCAATTACTATAAACCGACATAACTATACTATAAATTTAATAATTATAGCCCTATTCTATAATATTAAACAAATATATGAATCTCGTTATAATAATGGAAATTAAATAGTGTCAATTTTTTTACCATCACGGCTACTACAAGAAAAAATGAAGCGACAAAGCACTATTAAACAATATCTTATCCTAACACAAACTTTTCAAAGGAACGATAAAACGATCACCCGCCAGAAAATCGACACAATAAATAATATTTAAATACAATATTTTAGAATAAACAGTCTCTAAAATTCAAAAAAGTAGTATATCTTTGTTGTTATTAAAACTAATTTAGTTTTATCACAAGATCTTACTAATATTAAAACACATGAAAAAGAACCTTACGCTCTTCGTTTTTATAGTGATAGGAATTTTCTCCGTCACGGCCGCGGCTCCCAATTGGGGCGTAGCCGACACATTGGAACACTACGAAATAGGCCCCGGTATAGAGTACATCAAAATCAGATACGAATCGGTTCCCCTCACACTGTGGGCGACCACTATCGACATGACCAATCCTTACAATGTAATTGAACAAGTACAGTCGAACAACTCCGTTCCTGATTTAAAACGGGAATTGGTACAAGACATGTCAAAGCGGCTAACCACCCCGGGGCATAAAGTATGCGCGGCCTTCAATCATGACTTTTTCAGTTATGACGAAGGCGTCTGTATCGGACTAAACATTAGCAACGGTGTCATCTCTATGCCAGCAGGTAGCGGAAGATCTACATTTGCTATTACCCAAGATAAAACGGCATCGGTCTTTTTTCCCGTTCCAGAATGCAAAGCAATTTCGGCATCGGGTGACGAAGTGACAATCGACCATTTCAACTGGGGCGCAGAAACAATCCGCAACGGAGATTGCGTCCTGTTCACAAATATGAACTCGCTCAATCTGGATGCCGAGGGAAGATACATAAAAATACGCCCCCGATCCAATTGGATCGTGAATGGAACTCCCACGGTATGCGATGTACTCGAAGTCTCGGATTTACCCCTACAAACTTCCGACACCGATTTTGTTCTATATCTCCGTAATACAAAACTGAATTCACTCCCCGATATAAAAGTGGGCGAAGAAATAACCATCTCGCAAAAATTAGTTGCCGGAAAATTCGGAACACCACCAGACAATATCTTACAAGCATTCCACGGATACCCCAGCATAGCCTATGAAGGAAAACTCCACGACGGAGAATATAATGACTTTGAAAACGGACGGGAATATGAAACTTCTTGTCGCACAATGGCAGGCATGTCACAAGATGGAAAAACCGTCTATTTCGTAGCTACGGAATTATCGGAAAATAGTGCCGGTATCAACTGTATCGACATCGCTAATTGGATGTTGGCTCATGGAGTCTGGAATGTAGTCAATTTCGATAGCGGTGGCTCCACTGCCATTGTCGTCGACCACACCATGCTGAACCTTCCGGGAAGAGGATCTTTACGCCCAGTTATGGACGGAGTTCTTCTTGTTTCAACTGCTCCCGAAGACAATGGCGTGGCCCATTATTCATTCTCAAAAACACAATTAAATGTACCGATAATTTCCCTTGCATCCCTCACATTAATTTCTCAAAATAAATACAAAGATGTGATCGAACGCAACGTAGAAGTAGAAGGTTTCGCATTCCGATGTGAACCGGCCGAATTGGGTTGGGTGGACAAAGAAGCTGTTTTCCACGCCGGAGAAACGGTCATGTCTGGCAAAATTATAGCCGAGAAAAACGGAATCACGGCCGAACTTTCCGTTTCGACCCGGCCGGTACAAGACATACATATAGCAGCCGACGAAATTCTCATAGACAGTGTACGTCCCTACCGAATCAATTTAGAAGGAAACATCAACGGTCAAGTATATACGCTCGACCCGGCCGCTTTCGCATGGACCTCGTCCAATCCATCTTGTTGCCGTATAGAAAACGGTATCTTAAAAGGAATAGAAAACGGAGAAACGTCGCTCGTCGGGACACTCGACACAATTACCGTCGGCTTAAAGGTTACCGTCGAAGTAACTCCGGAGACTCTTGTACACGAAAATTTCTCCGATCTATCAGACTTCCCACTATCCTCGACCGTATCTAACACGCTCTCAATTTCTCACGAAGAATTACCGACCGGCTGGCCAGATGGAGCCGTATTGCAGTTCGATCAAAAAACAGGAAGAAACCCTTATGTAGAAATGGGTAAAAGTTATCGTCTATATAGTTTACCCGACTCAATCTCCCTACAACTGAATTTGTCGAAAGAAGCACTGGCAGCCATCAAACATATCCGTTTCGATTTCACGCATAAAAACGGAAAGAGCTACTGGCAACCCGAATATATTCCATCGGACACGGGCGATCAAACCATCGTATGGGCTTTCTCCAAAAACGGCATAGCTTTTCCCACTGAGGATTTTCCTCTCACATTAGAAGCGATACGGTTCGTACTAAATCCGGGCAGCCGTTCTGAAATCACGATTCCCCTGCGGGAACTCAAAGCCTACTATCCAGTCAAAGCAAATTCCGCGATAAATAATGTATATACCGAAAATAACTTTGCATGGATCACTGCCGAAGGAGAACTTCGCCTCCACTATAATTTGCAACAAACCGGTAGTGCCGATATTTCTATTTGGACCACCGCAGGACAGCAAATTTCCGAATATATCTCCAACCGAGAACTCCCGGGAACTTATACCTATAATATCTCAGACCGATTCCTTTCTCCTGGAATATATATATTGACAATCCGAGCTAACGGAAAAAACCAAAGTCTAAAATTCAGGGTAAAATAAGATTGTTTTTTATCGATAAGGGATATTTTCATACGAAAGTGTCCCTTATCATTCATTCCCTCGCAACCGATAACAAAACCGATGACGCTCGAAACAAATATCGAGAATTCCAAATCGTACAAACCGAGCAATATACTCTATCGCCAACCGATAAGAAATATGAGCCAACCGGCTATATTTACTAACTGTTATTTCTTGATGTTCAGCCAAATAATCAAGTAACAATTGTTCTCGTTCGGTATATTTCACAAGAGTTCCCCAAGTGCTGTTTTTCTGTCGCCACACAGCCAAATGCACAGGTGTTGCCAATATATTCTCGTCGGCAATCCGCACATAAGCTAAATACTTTCCGGTTTCGTCCTGCACTTGCACGGGCTTTTGTTCGGCTTTCGGAATCTCTGCAACAAGCACCGTTTTACCGTCCACTTCATAAGTCTGCACACTTATCTCCACATTAGGCCGGCAATAAAGTTTGGCAGCAGCCTCTATCATATAAATCTCTTCTTCCGAACGCACCCCGGCTATTCGACCGTTGTCCTTCACACCTATCAATAAACGTCCTCCGTCCGTATTGGAAAAAGCAGACAAGGAACGGGCTATTTTTCGAGCATCGGAAATCTCGAATTTAAAATCCTGCTGCTGGTGTTCTCCTTCTGCGATAAGTTGTTGTAAATACACCTTGTCGGAATTCGGTCTCATGGTTTACTCTATTTTTTCATTAACTGTTGCAACCGATAACGAAATCGTAGCCAAAATAGAAATCCGGCCGTAAACAGCCCCGCAGGAAATGCGACCCACACGCCTACGACACCTCCGCCCCATGTAAACCCACACAAATAGCCCACAGGTAAAGCAACTATAAAATACGAGAAAAAGGCAATCCACATCATGGGCTTGACATCGGTCGTTCCTCGCAAAGCATTGGCAAAAGTAATCTGCAAAGCATCTCCGAACTGATAAACAATCAGCGAAAATATCAACGAAGAAACAACTATCATAACTTCATGGTCTTCTGTAAAGCTATATATAATGGGAGTCCTCACCAAATAGAAGAATAGACTGGCAACAATGGCAAGCGATAAAATAATTCCCATTCCCGAATTTACAGCTCTACGCAAATTGGGGAAATCCTTCTGCCCCATAAAATGGCTGACCCGCACAGCCAAAGCAGCACCCATACCATAATATACCATAAACCCGATAGTACTGACCGAAATCATTATTTGATGGGCCGCCAACGGAATGCTGCCCAGCCACCCTACCATAATAGCACTCAACGAAAAGGCCGCAGTTTCCATACCCATTTGCAAAGCGATAGGCCACCCCAAAGCATTGAGTTGTATAAAATCATTACGATTGAATCGAGAGCGTAAAATCGCCTCCCTATATACTTTATACCGTCGCGCAACAGCAACGACCCCGATAAAGACCAACAGCATAACAATACGCGAGACCAATGTACTCACACCCGCCCCGAACAAGCCCCATTCGGGGAATCCGAAACTTCCGTAAATCAACAAATAATTCCCGAAAATATTCAATGCGTTTCCACCCAATAAAATCCACATCGGTGTACGAGTATCGGTCAACCCTTCCGCAAACTGCCGGAAGCCGTTAAACAGCATGATAAACAATAAAGAAATCAGTTGCAAAACAAAATACGGACGTATGTGAGGCAACAATTCCTCTGGCTGTCCCAACTTATCGACAAAGCAATAGACCGTATACATTACAGCAGTCAACAATACTGCAACCGATGCATTAGCAGCCAAAGCATTACGAAATACTCGTCCTATCCCTTGTGTGTTTCCCCCACCCTGCAACATACCGATTAGAGGAGTCAATCCATAAGAAAAACCGGTCGCAAAGATGATTGCCAGATTGAATACATTATTCACGAACGCAGCCGCAGCCAACTCCTCCGTACTATGATGCCCGATCATTATCGTATCGGCCAAACCCAATATAATCATACCCAACTGTCCTACGACAATCGGTAAACCTAGTCTTAGCAAAGAACTAACCTGCTGTTTATAAGGGAGTAATTGCATTGAGCTCATATCATACAATCTTACAAAAATTAAATGAAGTGCAAAGATAATGCAAGGCAAGAGAAAGACAAAGTGAACTTGTTTACTTTTCTTTCTCTTGCCTTGCATTGCCAATCTTGGACTTTTGTCAATCGCTCATGTAAATCGAATACAGAAACAACTTCTATTCATTTCTCAGAATGAAAATCGGTATCTATCCGACAAATAGATAGATACCGATTGATAGAAAGTTGTCATAACTGGATTATGCTTAACTGACTTGAATACCGACTTTCCGGTTCAAAGTCCCCTACAAACTCACTTTATAACAATGATCATTTATATATACAAGGTAAAATCCGTGTATCGGTAAATCCAGTTCATGTTTGCCTATTGTAATTTGTCTACTAAGTATCAACTTACCCTCGATAGTATATATTCGGACAAGAGCATCTCGGGCAACCCCTACATATAAGATTCCGTTATGAGCATAAACTTTATCAGAGTCTATACCATCAACATTTTCGATGGAGGAAGAGAGTCGTACGATTTGAGGTTCTGAATACTCCGAATATACGTTGGGTCCCCAAATTCCTTCTTCATCTAACGAATAGGACCAAGAAGCTACAGAATAAAGATATTCATCGCTTTCAGAACCCGTAAGGTCGGTAAAGGTGTACGAGGTGTTATCGATACCTTCCACTTCGAACGATGCCAATGCAGAAGTATAACTCTCTCCGGCTCTTAGAATTTGCTTTACGAAAATATCATCGATAAACATTTTATCCGTTCCCGAGAAAGTAACGGTAAAATGAGTTTGAGCCGACCCATTAGTAAAATCTACGGAAAAAGAATGCTCTCCCACGGTTTTCATCAGATACTCGCGATGTTCTTTTTCACCTTCACAATAACTATCCACATAGACAGTATCGCCAGCATGAATCGCATACACATTCAGTTGCACCGTGTATTTGCCATCGTTACGAGACAAATCAAATTCGGGAGACGTGATTTTTCCTTCCTCAAAATCACGGTAGTAATTATCGATACCTATCATTCCTTTAACCGTACAACCCATATTGACACCCCAACCGGGCACTTTGCTATATTTATTAAGGTCATAATCATAAAAGTAACCGGGCCATTCAAATGTTCCCTCCGTGATCGTTTCTAAATCCTCGTGCACCAGCGTGTATTCTTCATCGGATCGGGCTGTATGTTTCAAAAAGTGGCGCACGGCATATCCCATTGCACGCTCAACAGGATACCATCGAGCAGTATATCCTGTATCGGTTATATCGGTCGGATCGGCTAATTCGGGCACTGGCATAGTACGAATGGGGACATACACTTGTACCTCGTTCGATTCAACAGAAGTGTATTTGTCATTCTTGGCTTTTACCGTGAAGAAATAAGTTTTTCCTTTTTCCATACCGGTAACTTGACATTCACATTCCGTCGTTTCGATATTCTCTGCAATATATACACGGTGTGTTTTCTCTTCATCGGCATAATAATAAGCAGACGTAAGATAAGAGGTTGCCGACCACACGGCATCCCATCGAGCGGTAAAATGCTCGAATGTTACATCTTTGGGTGAGATCGCGTGGGGTGAGCAAATATCGTACACGTCTTGTATGATTTCAATATCGTCTATCAGCCACGAATCGTTGTATGCCCCGATTTGTACATAGGCCAAGCGACTCCCCATACCGAAATTGTGCTGAAAAGGGACTTCGATCGTTTGCCATTGGTCGGTGATGGTGCATTTCTCACTCGTATAGTAGTTGTTACTGTATTGATCTTGCAAATAAAGGATAAGCGAGTCCTTCGTTTGGGCAATCGAACGTGCTCGGAATCGCAGTATGAAGTTACCATCGTCCAAACGCACATCGGTATACGGCGTTTGAATCCACCCCTGTGTCTCCCCATATGTATAGTCATCATAAGAGAGTACAGCGCAAACTCCTCCGGCTTGATGAATACCTCGTCCTTTCCACTGTATGCCGTGCGTGAACTCCATAGGAATCATTGCATTTCCTGTCGAAAGTTCACTCTCGGCAGGCGTGGATTCGGTTCCTTCGGTAAAAGCCGAAAAATCTTCCGATAAAATAGCGAGTTGTTCGCCACGAGCAGCATAAGCCGAAACAATGTTGACACCTAAGAAGATAGTCAAACAGATTGATGTAATTTTTTTCATAAGCAATAATATGATTTTATAATTAGGAAGTGTTCTCTATAATAATGAAGAAATAAGTTTTAAACAAAAGTAACGCCGATAATTCTTTATTAAAAATAATCGACGTTACAATTAAGCCATTATATTGTATTGATAATCAGACATTTTCAAATAGAATATTACAAACAATATTTGTTAAACACTAACTATCAACAATTTACACATCAAATAGTTCCTACCGATATTTTTACATTAATTTACTTTTAATCCGACTTTTCTGAGTACGGATAGCATTTAGACTTACTCCTTTGCAAACAGCACATTCTTTGGTATTAAGTCCGCACTTGACCAAACAACATAAAACCGCCTCATCTTGCGTTAATTTAGTATGTTTTTTCAAAGCATCGATATATTCATTAAAAGCTTTGTGTATAGACTGCGAGACCATCTGTCGTTCATCAATACTCAATACCGATTCCGATTTCGCCTCGATCATCGATTTCATATTTTTGTATGCTTTGGTTCGCATGAAAGATAAAGCACATACATCACCCTTTTTATCGATGAGTGATTGTAGTTCTTTTCGCTCGTTATCGACCTGCCGGGCGACGACATTCGATTCGCCCATATTCCCCTTTATATTACCCTCATCGCACTCGTGAGCTGTTTCTATCTTTTGACGCAACGCCTCCACCTGAGCTTTCCACGCTTTATCTCTTGACCTTCTTTTTTGAATATACAGAAATAAGATAAGCAAAGCTCCAATAATAACTACGGCAATCCAACGATAATATCGAGTTTTCTCGGTATAAAGAATCTGCTCCAAATCATATTGATATTCTGTCTCTCCCATTGACTCGGTACGATTAATTTTTTCAATAGAATCATTAGCAAGATTCAATAAATTTACACATTCTTCATAGAGCGCACCGTTTTTTGTTTCGAGAGCAACTTCGCAAAGCTGCTTATAGCTATTGGCCCTTGTATAAATATTGGGGCTTAAACTTCCTTGCCGGCTATAATGATATGCAGAATCATACTGTCCAGATAATAAAAACATCTTACCTATGGCAGAATACGTTCGATATATCAAAGTACTATCCTTAGACAGAGAAATAGCTCTATACGCGTGCTTTGTAGCCTGTTCGAGATCTTTGAGTTCTCCGTAAACGACCGACAGATTGTTATGAGCGGCTGTCATTTCCAAAGTGTCCGAAGCAGCTTCCGATAACGACAAAGCTTCTTTAATGTATCCGAGTGCACTGTCGGGACTGTTCTTATACAGATAATCTTTCCCCACTTCCCGTAAAGCTCGAGCCGTATATTTCGTCGAATCGTTCGCCATACATTCTTTCAAGGCGATAGTGTGCTCTTCTAACGCTCTATTGTACAGATGATGCGTACGCAGTAAGTTTCCGAGACGCAAATGCAACGCAACCGATAGATCCGAATTCGGGCTAGTAAGGCTCAATGCCCGACGATATAAATATGCAGCCGAATCGGGTTGAAAAGATTCTATTTCAATCCCATATTCATATAAGCGTGTTGCCTTTTCTTGATATCGGTCACTATGGCAAGCAAAAAAACAAAGCAAAATGACAATATAACATATACGGGAATTCATGAGTGCAACTGCTTGGTATAAGTAACAACAACGAAAATCTTAGCAAAGATAATTTTATCAGCCGGGAAAATTATAAAATGTGAATAAAAAACAGCAAAAAAGTACAATTTATACAAATAGGTAAAAAGGTGACAATAAATGCCCCAGCAAACCTAAGGTACAAATCAACTATACCCGAACTCTCCTCGACATACGAAAACCACCATCTATTCAGCCGGATAAAATAACAAAAAAGAGAGAGCCCGATTTTTACACGATAAGCTCTCTCCTTCAATTTCTATTTCATCGACTCTTTCAGAACAATTTCTCTGGGTATTCACCGGCAGCAATCAACGCATGAATTTTGTCGACAACCGACTGCCTGTCGGCAGCATAAGTTACCCCGAACCATTTCGACGGAGTATCGAGAACCGTTACAGAGGCCTTGCCAGTTTGAATCAAATCATTTACCAACAAAGGTATAAAATACTCAGCTTTAATATTATCTGCATTCTCTTTCAAGAACTTAACGAAATACTCTTCGGAATATTTGAAATAATCGGGTGTGAATCCCCACATATTCATCGAAACAGGAGCATTGTCATCGATAGCAGTCCAAATATCCCCTTCTTTAAACATCACCTTGCCGTCGCGACGTTCTATCTGAGTACGTTCTACAACCGATGTAAGATGTTTCTCGGCATTGGTCTCGCACACGCCACGAGCAACAGAACCGCTCTCAGACAGCGTATTTCCCACACGATAACCCACCATACAATACTCGTTTTTCTTTCCTTCCAGACCTTTCAAATAATCGGCCAAAATAGCAAAACTTTCGCGACCGTAGAAATCATCGGCATTAATAACGGCAAATGGCTCTTTAATTACATCTTTACCCATCAACACGGCATGATTAGTTCCCCACGGTTTAGTACGTCCCTCGGGACACGTGAAGCCCTCCGGCAAATCGTCGATAGACTGGAATACCAATTCACAAGGAATATGACCTTCATATTTAGAAAGAATCTTATCCCTGAAATCTTGCTCGAAATCCTTACGAATTACGAAAACGACTTTACCGAATCCTCCGCGTAAAGCATCGAAAATCGAATAGTCCATAATCGTTTCACCGTTAGGACCAAGACCGTCGAGCTGTTTCAGTCCTCCATAACGACTACCCATACCGGCAGCCAATACAAAAAGAGTTGGTTTCATAGCAGTTACTTATTTTTAGTTTTCCATGAATTGCAAAAGTAATTATTTTTTATGATAAAAATCAGCAATACACCTTCAACTTTCATCCAAGTGTTCCTAAAACAAATATTATCTACCTGTTAAACCCCAACGCTCAATAAAGAGAATCCATTTTGTTCACGAGAATAATGTTAAAAATGAAACGATAGGTCGAAAAAAATTCCTTTTTACTTTCTGATTTGAAAAAAAACATCTTTATTTGCAACGAATAATAATTATCGAATCACTCTAAATAAAGATTGCCTATCGACAAAACATTACGCTTGAATCAAAAAAAAGAGAGGTAGTAATGAACGATTTATTCGATCGCACCGACGAAGAACTGGTTGCGTTGTATGCCGAAGGTAATAATGGAGCTTTTGATGTTCTGCTTAAACGACATCAGGTCCGTACTTTCAACTACATTTATTATATTGTAAAAGACAAAGAATTGGCGAATGACATCTTTCAGGAAACTTTTGTCAAGGCTGTCATGACTATCAAGCAAGGACGCTATACCGAAAACGGTAAGTTCCCTGCATGGATTTCCCGAATCGCCCATAATCTCATTATCGATTTTTTCCGACAGGAAAAAGCCGATAATTATGTTATCACCGATAATGAAAACATGGATATCTTTAATCGCAAAGAATTGAGCGAAGGAACCGTCGAAGATACAATTGTACAAAACCAGATCGAAGCCGATGTTCGCAAACTTATCAAGGCCCTTCCACACAGCCAGAGGGAAGTACTTGTCATGCGTTATTACAAAAACATGAGCTTCAAAGAAATTGCAGACCATACCAAAGTCAGTATTAACACAGCCTTAGGGCGGATGCGCTATGCCATTCTCAACCTGAGAAAAATGGCCGAGGAAAACAACATCGTACTGACATTATAAAAAAACAAGCAGGTACAGATAATAATTACAAGGCTACCGACGTTTATAATACATAAACATCAATTTTTATTAGCCTATGAAAAAAATCTCTACCTCTAAAAACACAACGAGAGTACAAAACGCAAAAGTATTACAACCAACGGCCTCGACAATCGATTTTATTAGGCAATTTGCCAGAGTATATTCATTCGATTCCCGATTGCCGGCCTCGTTAGGAGGATTGGTAAATAACTAAAAAGAAAAGGGGAGCAGATAATCTGCTCCCCTTTTCTTTTCTACTCTATTAACCTCAGTAAGAAAACTTTCCCGTAACCACTCCTTTTTTCTCCTCTTTTCTTTCTTTATATAATACTATAATTTTTTATAAAAAAAGAATGTAAGTTTTCTTTTTTATCTTATAATATTAGTATATTAGCACTGCGATTTTCTTTATTTCTCATTACTCATAAAGCCCTAAACAACTGAATATCATGTAACAAAAACCATATTTAACACGATTATTGTCTCCATACTATTTTTCAGACAAGCTATACATTTTATTTTAATTTAAAGTTGAATGACATTAGTTACTCAAGAAGATAGTGATTTCACAAACATTTTTAGAACTTCTAAAAATGGATTTATCCAGTTTGCATATTCCTATCTTGGGAACATGCAAGACGCAGAAGACGTAGTCATGGAGTCCTATATCCAATATTGGGAGAACAAGGACAAAGCGACATTCCAAACTTCCAATATAAAAGGATACATCTTTACAATTATAAGAAACCGATGTATCGATATTCTGGAAGAGAGAAAATATTTATTACAAAAAAACGACGAGCTCTATAAACACATAATAGGTGAAATAGAACTCAATATATCCTCATTGAAAGGATGCGATCCCTCCGAACTATTCACCAGCGAAATAGAAAATATAGTAAACGATACTATCAAAACACTCCCTAATCGCACCCGTGAAATTTTTTACGAAAGATACCTCGAACAAAAATCCTACAAAACCATTGCCGAAAACTTCGGGATTTCGGTAAAAGGCGTAGAATTCCATGTCACAAAAAGCCTGAATGTCCTAAGAAAAAAATTAAAAGACTATTTATAAAAATTCCGAGCCACGCTGTAACGAAATCCGACTAAAATACCACGAAAACCAACCAACAAACTATAAAAACACAAATCCACACTTCATTTTTCTCAAAAAAATTTTATTTTATTACTAGGGATATACCCTGTTTTTCGGTTTATATAATGTATGGAAAAGAAAACATTATATAGATATTTCGGAAATTGCGCAACCGAAGAGGAGCGCATTCAAGTTTTGGAGTGGACAAAAGCCTCTCCCGAAAACCTCAAAGAGTTCTGTCGTGAACGCAACATATACAATGCCATTTTATTATCGACCGACAATATACAGCGTACCAAATACGACTTCCGCCGCCACTACCGTGCACAACTTCTACGTATCGCCGCCGTTGTCATACTATTGTTGTCGGTAGCATTCGGCAGTTTCTATCTCACGATGGGCGATCGCATCGTTCCCCTCTATTCATTGACCGTACCCGCCGGCAACAGCAATACCCTGCTCCTGCCCGACGGTACGAAAGTATGGCTCAATGCAGGTTCCACGATAAAATACCCCTCGTCGTTCTTGGGAATGCAACGCAATATAGAAATAGAAGGCGAAGCCTATCTCGAAGTCGCCCACAACCGTTGGAAACCATTTATCGTAAATACGCCTAACGGAAAAGTTAAAGTGTTGGGAACCAAATTCTACGTGACTTCCACACTCAAAGAAAAAGACTTCATGGTCTCGCTCATCGAGGGTTCTGTAAAAATATCGTCGGGCGAAAAAAGCGCGATGCTCAAACCCGGATACCGGGCTCAATTCAAAGACGGCGAGTTCAAGCAATCGGTAATCCGCACCTTCGAAACCGAGCTGTGGAAAGACGGCATCTACTACTTCAAGGACAAATCGTTCGACGAATTGATGGAAGGATTTGAAAAATGTCCGCTTATCAGGAGTGATGGGTATGGCGACCAATGTGGATGACGACGAACAAATCAAAAGAGAATTTTGTTCCTTAAATACATTCTTCAAAGAAATAAAGCAGAACTATTTTTCTGATTCAGAATACTTTAAAGAAATTTCCATGGGTATGTCACACGATTATCCGCTGGCGGTGGAAGCCGGAAGTACACTAGTCAGGGTAGGAAGCAAAATCTTTGGAGAACGAAACTATTAAAACTACTATTTATATGACTCAATTAAAAACCACTTTTGCCGGGTTGTCACTGCGCAATCCTATAATCATCAGCAGTTCCAGCCTTACAAACAGCGCTGAAAAGAACAAGAAACTGGAGCTGGCAGGCGCCGGAGCCATTGTTTTGAAATCAGTTTTCGAAGAGCAGATCATGATGGAAGCACATCACATGGCTACTTATGGTTCTCCCGAAGGAGATGACTACTTGAGCACATATGTACGCTCTCATGCATTGAACGAATATATTTCATTGATTGAACAGACTAAAAAGCTTTGCACCATTCCTGTCATTGCCAGCATCAACTGCTTCAGCAACTCAGAATGGACAGACTTTGCCCGTACCGTGGAAGCAGCAGGAGCCGACGCACTGGAAATCAACATCCTTTCCTTGCAGACCGAAAAAGAATATCAATGCGGTTCTTTCGAACAGCGTCATATCGATATCGTAAGCAGTATCAAGAAACAGATTTCCATCCCCGTCATTGTGAAACTGGGCAGCAATCTGACCAACCCCATCGCACTGATCAACCAGCTTTATGCCAACGGAGCCAATGCTGTGGTATTGTTCAACCGGTTCTACCAGCCGGATATCAATATCGACACCATGACATATTCTGCAGGCGATGTATTCAGTACTCCTGCCGACTTGTCCAACGGACTGCGCTGGACTGCTATCGCTTCGGCACAAGTTCCTCAGACAGACTATGCCATCTCAGGCGGTGTGCACGATGGAAAAGCGATAGTCAAAGCAATTCTGGCAGGCGCTTCGGCTGTAGAACTGTGCAGTGTCATCTACCAAAAAGGCAATCAGGCCATTGCAGATATGACAAATGAAATAACTCAATGGATGAACCGGCAGGGCTACAAGAATATCAGCGAATTCAAGAGTTCGATGAACGCGCTGTCTACTGGAGCCAGCAATCCGTTTGAACGTACACAGTTCATGAAGTATTTCAGCAGCAAAGAATAAAAATCAGTGGTTAGTGATTAGTGGTTCATATCCATGCGACATCACAGCGCAGCTCATTAACC